>Ga0136617_10000881_pt1 | contig 26156 bp, 19 predicted proteins | sample AntDrymUQ3222106_2_FD_129672 | JGI IMG/M metagenome (GOLD analysis project Ga0136617, IMG submission 129672) | Polar desert sand microbial communities from Dry Valleys, Antarctica - metaG UQ322 (21.06) | ecosystem: Environmental > Terrestrial > Soil > Desert | place: Antarctica: Dry Valley...
CGCGGCATCCGTCACCCGTTCGTGAAGAACTACGTGCTCGCGCGCACCACGCCGCTCGGCCGCGCGCGCAAGACGCTGCCGACGTTCGAGAAGGCATTCACGACGCTGCTCGGGAACATCGAAGCCTTTGACGTGGACGCGGTGAAGTACCAGGACGTCCAGCGCGCGGGCGTCATGGCCATACCGGCGGACGCCTAGCTTATTAAGCTGGGGGGGAACGTCCCGCCATACGGGTGCGGGTTCTCGTCCCGCCACATTGGGTCCCGGGGCGGCGACGAGCGATGGGGCCTCGCTCCCCCCCAGACCCCCCATCGGGCGCCGCTGCTGCACCGGGTAGCCATGGCGGTACGAGAACCCGAGGAGCCATGGCGGGCGCGGCGCCGCCCTGCCTGAGTCCTGAGGCCTGAGTCCTATTCCTTAGCCGGCGATCTTTATCGTCAGGGCAATGTGAAGGCGGACGTGCGTCGGCGTGCCGGGGCGGCCGACCGTGACCTCGATGGGGACGGTGAGCTCGCGGTCGCCGCGGGCAGCGGTGATCTCGACGGGGATGCTGACGGCGGCAGGCTCGCCGGCTGTCCGCGCGGGCGCGGCGCTGTGAGCGGCAGCGATCCCCTGTGCGGACCCGAGGCCCGTAAAGCTACGCCCCCGTGCCGCGGGCGTCTGCGCCGGCGGATCGAGTGAGATCTCATCGTCGTCGACGGTCAGCTCGTCGAGAACTTCAGCCGCCGCCGGAGCCGAACGGCCGATGCGCCGCCGCATCTCCGCGCTCTCGTCCTCGTCCTTGATCAGCGTCGTCCGCCCCGGGCGCTCCGAGGGCGTGATGGGGACGGCGACGGTCTGCGGGTCGTCGTCCGGGAGGACTTCCAGCTCTTCGATCGTCTCCTCGACGTCGCCGCTGGAAGAGCCAAGGTCGAGGCCGGTCGACCCGGCGTCCGAATTTCCGAGATCAAGGGAATCGAGCAGGTCGTCGGTGCTCTGCATCTGCTGAGCGCGGACGGGAGGAGCGGGAGTGAGATCGAGAAGAGGGTCTTCGTTCGAGCGCATCGCGGGAGCGGCGGCGCGGGCGACGGGAGCCGGCTCCGGCGTGCGAACGAGAGCGGGCACCGGCTTTGCCGCCGCTGGAGCTGCCGCCTTTGCCGCCGCTGGAGCGGGAACGGGAGCGGGGGCCGCGGCGCGCGCGGGCGCAGGGGCGGGGGCCGCGGCGCGCGCGGGCGCAGGGGCGGACGCGGCGGCGGCCATGGCCGGCTGCGTCCCCGTCCTCTGACCCAGGCCGGCCGCTTCTCCTCCGCCGTACTTGCCGGCCAGCGACTTGAACACCAGCGTGGTCGCGCCCTTGAGCGTCTCCTCGACGCCGATCCCCTGCTTGGCGACGGCCTCGAAGAAGGGCACTCCCTTGGGGTTCAGCCGCTCGTTCAGGATCTCGACCGGCAGGGCGTTGGGCAGGTCCCGCTTGTTGTACTGCAGGACCAGGGGGATCTCATCGGCGTTGATCTCGTTGACCTCGAGGTTCTCGCGCAGGTTGGCGAGGCTGTCGAGGTCGGCGTCGATCATCGCCTCCTGGCTGTCGGCGACGAAGACGACGCAGTCCGCGCCCTTCAGGACCATCCGGCGGGTGGCGTTGTAGAAGACCTGCCCGGGAACCGTATAGAGCTGGATGCGCGTCTTCATGCCCCGGATGCTCCCGAGCTCGATGGGCAGGAAGTCGAAGAAGAGCGTCCGGTCGGCCTCGGTCGCCAGCGAGAGCATCTTCCCCTTGTTCCGGATGGGGAGCTTCTCGTGGATCCACTGCAGATTGGTCGTCTTGCCACACAGCCCCGGGCCGTAATAAACGACCTTCGCCGTGAGCTCTTTCGTCGAATAGTTGAACAGGACCATGGGTTTGGGGGCGGTTCGCATTCTAAGTGCCGCGCCAGTGCGAAGCAACCACGGCGCACTTTGCTACGATGGTGGCGAGGAGAACAGATGATCATTGCTACAGCCCTTCTGGCCGCTGCCGCCGTCGTGCAGGCCCCGGCCACGACCGCCGGCGCGGTCAGCGGCCCCGTCGTCGTCCTCGAGACCACGATGGGCAACATCCGCATCGCCCTCGACGAGGCCAAGGCGCCCATCAGCGCGAAGAACTTCCTGGCCTACGTCCGCAGCGGCCACTACGACGGGACCACCTTCCATCGGACCATCCCCGGGTTCATGGTCCAGGGGGGCGGGATGGACGCCCAGATGAAGGAAAAGGCGACCCGGCCCCCGATCAAGAACGAGGCCAACAACCGGCTCCGCAACGGCCGCGGGACGGTCGCCATGGCGCGCACCGCCGAGCCCAACAGCGCGACGTCGCAGTTCTTCGTCAACGTGAAGAACAACGCAAGCCTCGACTACGGGATCGGCGGCGCCGGCTATGCCGTGTTCGGGACGGTCGTGGAGGGGATGGACGTGGTGGACCGCATCGTGGCGGTGCGGACCACCAGCCGCGGCGGGCACCAGAACGTGCCCGTGACCCCGGTGTTCATCACGAAGGCCCGGGTCGAAGCCGGGGCGGCAACGGTCCCCGGCGCCAGCGCCCCCGCGAGCCCGGCCTCCGCGAAGCCGGTCTCCATGCCCGGCCGGAACTAGGAACCGGGACTCGGGAATAGCAACGCGCGTAGCCGAATTACTTCGGCGGAGCGCGGGGTGGGGTCTAGGGGAGGGGCGCGGCGCAGCGACCCTTCCCTACAAAGTTACATCCCCGTGAAAGCGTCGATCAACTCGGCCGCTTTCACGGGGTCGAGCTTCATCACGGCGGCGTCGCCTTCGCGCCGGCCGTAGTAAGCGCCGTCCTTCGTCCCCACTTCGAACCAGACCGGCGCGCGGCCACCCGCGTGGCGCATCGTCACCCGGAGCGCCGGCACGTCGAGGCCGTAGGTGATGAGGGGGGCGGGAGCGTCGACGAACTCCAGCACATCGAGACCGCCGACGGCAAACAGGGCGTCCTGAACCTTATTCGTGTCCAGGTCCTTCGCGTCGGGGGCCGTCCGCTTCCACTTGTGGACTTCGGTCCCCTGCTCGTCCTTCGATGACGCTCGCGCGTGGACGCGCTTGACTGCTCCGCTCTCGACATCGAGCCCTTCCACGTCCAGGGTCGAAACCTCGAGCAACCGCTTCGCCCGCAGCTCGCCCATCCCCTTGGCAAGATCGGCGGCGACCGCGCCCGGGACGATCGCTACCAGCGGGCTGCCCGCCAAGCGCGCGTGATGGCGGCCTTCCGGCGCGCTGCTGCCGATCTCGAGCGTGCGGGACGATCCATCGGCGAGGCCGACCGCCACCGTACGTTGTGGCGGGGCGAGCCCGAAGGAACGCAGGTCAGTGGCGTTCTCCGCCGCCACCGCTTCCATGGCCAGCCCTTCGAGCACGCCGACCAGGGCGTCGACCGACCAGCGTCCGGCACGCGTGCGCAGCGGCCGCACGATCGCCCATTCGCCCTTCTCGTCCTTCGCGAGTGCGTATGCTCCCCCGGGACCGGTGATGTCCAGGGTGCGCACGGCGTCGCGCTCGATGTGCAGGACATTGCGGTCGCGCAGTTCGAACGGCTTCTTCGTGAAGGAACCGGAGGCGTACGCCGGGATCGTGAATACGCGTGACGCCGGGGGCGCCCGGGCGTAGACGGCGTTGCCGTCGGGGGTCTTGTCCCCGACCTGCAGCTCGAGGGGGGCAGGCGCGCCCTGCAGGCGAAGGCTGACCGTGGCGCGCGGAGCGGCGAGCCCGTACTCGGCCGGATCCGACGGTGACTCCGCGACGACGCCGTCCATCTCGAGCCCCTCGAGGCTGGACACCAGCGCATCCGCCTGGCCGGCATCGGCCGTCACGGCCATGGGCGCGGTCATCTGCCACCGGTCCCCGGCGCGTGCGAGTCGAACGTCCTCCTGCCCGGGCACGGACAGTCCGACGCTCTCCACCTTCGTCTTGTCGAAGGTGAAGACCTTCTGCTTCGCCTTCTCCTCGACGTCCGGGCGCTCGAGCTCGACGAGGTAGATGTACGCGCCGAGGGCGGCCAGCACCCCGACCGCGATCCAGGTGCCCACGAACGGCGGGCGCCTCACCGCCTCTTCCACCACGACCAGACACCGAGCCCCACGAACAGGCCGGGAAGCAGGAGCAGGGCGACAAAGGCGACGGTCTGCTGCTGGACCTCGGTCAGGAACATCCGCTGATCGTCGGGCTCCCGCGCGCGGATCGAGATCAGGTCCGCGTCTTCGGCCAGCCAGGCCACGGTGTTCAGGAAGAAGTCGCGGTTGCCCTGGAAGCCGAGCAGCGCATTGCTCGCGAAGTCGGCGTCGCCGATGGCGACCACCCGGCCCTCGCGCGTGGGCGGCGCGGGGTCGGGCGAGGGCTCCCCCGCCGGTGAGGCGTCGGGCTCCGGGGAGGCGTCCGGTGACGAGGCGGGTGACGAGGACGGCTCCGGGGAGGGCGGCGTGAGCACGGGCACCGTGACCACCACGCCCAGGACGATCGGGCCCTTCTTGTCCTGCTCGTCGGGCTTCACCGGCGCCTTGAGCGCCAGGTCCGTCTCGCCCCACGACGCCTCGGACGTCTGCACGAGATTCTGAGCGATGACGCCGGGCGTGCCGGGAGTCCCGGCCGCCTGCAGGCTGCGCGCTTCGTGGAACGCGGTCATCACGCGGAAGCCGCGCGTGATCTCGTGGAACGGGTAGTCGGCCACCATCGGCGTCAGCTCTCCCGCGCCGAAGATCTGGCCCATTCCCGAGACGTCCACGACGACGTCCTTCCCGGGCTCGAGGTTCCATCCCGCGAGCAGCCCGTCGAGGTTCGGAGTCGCGTTCTTCAGCGGGGGCTCGGAAAGGACGAGGGCCTTGCCCCCGCCGGAGACGTACCCCCGCACGGCATCGATCACCTGCGGCAGCGGGTCGGTCTGCGGGCCCCCGATCACGAGAACCGCGCATTCGGCGGGGACGGCCCGCTCGCGGGCGAGCATCACCTTCCTCGTGACGTACTGGCTTCTGGTGAGGGCCTCGCGTACGCCGGTGAAACCTGCGTCGGCGCCGTCGTCGAGGTCGCGCTCGCCCTCGCCCTCCGCGAAGCAGATCGTCTTCTGCCCCTCGCGGGTGACCTTGATCAAGGCGTTGGTGAGGTCCTGCTCGGAATCGCTGGCCGCGCGCTCGCGCCGCGCGCCGCGCTCGAGCACGATGATGGGCCAGGGCCCGGCGGCGTCGTATTCCCGCGCCCGTGCGGGCTTCTCGATGGGGTCGACGAACTCGGTCTTCACGTGCGGCGACAGCCCCTGGTACTGCTTGATGCGCGCGTCGCCGCCGGCGAGATCGCTCGCGCGCTGGAAGTAGAGGATGCGGATGTCCTCCTTCAACCCTCCCACGAGCTTCCTGGTCTGGTCGGAGAGGCTATGGCGCTGCCCCTTCGTGAGGTCCTTCTTCAACGGGCGCCGGTAGGCGATGTAATTCACCGCGGCGAGGATGGCGACCACGACGAGGATCAGGACCGCGCTGTTTCCGCCGTGCTTGATCCGGCGCCCGCCGGCCGCGCGCGACACGGATTCCCACCGCAGCGCGATGTGCACGACGATCAACGCCACCCCGGCGGCAATCCACGGGGTGAGCGTGCCCGGCAGCTTGCCGTACCGCTCGGCGACCACGGCCCCGGCCATCAGCAGCAGGCCCAGGGGAGCGAGAAGGTCGATCAGGCGGTCGCCCTTCATGCGCGCCACCGCTGGCTCTCGAGCGACTGATGGGCCAGGAAGAGCCCGAGCACCATGAAGCTCAGGTAGAAGACGATGTCCTTGAGGTCGAGCACGCCCTTCATCAGGCTGTCGAGGTGCGGGAGAAGCCCAAGGTAAGCGATCACGCGCATGGCCGGGCCCGATGTCGGGTCGTCCAGCCAGCCGAGGATCCAGAAGCCGAGAAGGAGCCCGAAGGTCAGCGTGCCGGCGACGATCTGGTTGCGGGTGAGGGTGGAGACGAAGAGGCCCACGGCGATGAAGCACGCCGACAGCAGCAGCAGGCCGAGGGCGCCCGTGGCCACCGGCTTCCATTCCGGAGGCACCGTCGTGTATTGCCACAGGAACGCGATGTTCAGCAGCCCGGCGGCGATCATCAGCGCGAACAGCGACACGGCGCCGAAGAACTTGCCGAGGATGATCTGCCACGGGGTGATGGGCGCGGTGGCGAGCAGCTCGAGCGTGCCCTGCTTCTTCTCCTCCGCGATGAGACGCATGGTGAGCATGGGAGTGATGAACAGCGCCACGACGGCCATGTTCTGCAGCACGTGGCCGATCACCAGCTCGTTCAGCGACAGCTTCGGGCCGCCCCCGAACTCCGTCTGCTGCGCGGAGCGCATCGAGTAGAGGAGGAAGCTCCGGAAGATCAGGACGTGGAAGAGGCCGAACAGCAGTGTCCAGATGGTGAGGGCGACCCACGCGATGGGGCTTCCGAAGTAGTGGCGCCACTCCTTCTCGACCAGCGCGCAGATGTTGCGGAGCGCGGTCATGCCGTCATCTCCGTGGTCGCGGGGGACACGTCGCCGTGCACGGGCTCGGTCGTGGTCAGGTGCAGGAAGATCTCCTCCAGGCTCATGCCGGCCTGGCCGAGGCCGACGAGGTCGGCGCCGGCGGCGATCACGGCGCGTGCAGCGTCGGCGCGAACGTCCGCCCCCGAGGCCGCCTCCACCTCGAAGGCATGGCCGGCAGCATCCCCAGCGGAACGGACGGCGATCACGCCGGGCACGGCGCGCAGGGCGCGCTCGGCTGCGGTCGCGTCTCCGCGCACCTCGACGCGCAGCGTGGCCGCGCCTCGCAGGCGGTGCATGAGGTTGTCGGGCGTGTCCTCGGCGACAACGCGGCCCTTGTTGATGATCACCACGCGCCCGCACGTCATAGAGACCTCGGGCAGGATGTGGGTGGACAGGATGATGGTGTGGTCGCCGCCGAGCCCCTTGATGAGCTCGCGGGTCTCGATGATCTGCTTGGGATCGAGGCCGGCCGTCGGCTCGTCGAGGATGAGCACCTCGGGGTTGGCGAGGATGGCCTGGGCGAGTCCAACCCGCTGGCGGTATCCCTTGGACAGCCGGCCGATGAGCGTCCGGCGCACGTCACCGACCCGGCACTTGCCCATCGCGTCGTCGATCCGCGCCTTGCGCTCGGCGGACGGAACGCCCTTGATCTTCGCGCAGAAGTCGAGGAACGTCTCCACGCTCATGTCGGGGTACAGGGGCGGGGTCTCGGGGACGTAGCCGACGCGGCGCTTCACCTCGAGCGGCTGGTCGAACACGTCGAAACCGGCCACGCGGGCGGTGCCCGAGGTGGCGGGCAGGTAGCAAGTGAGGATCCGCATCGTCGTCGTCTTGCCCGCTCCGTTGGGTCCGAGGAAGCCCAGGATCTCGCCCTTGTTCACGCGGAACGAGATGCCGTCCACGGCCGTGTGCCGGCCGTAGCGCTTCGTCAGATTCTCGACCTCGATCATTCGCCTCTCCTGATCCGCGGGCGCTTTTTGGTCCCGGCCCGGCGCGAAGAGCGACCTGGGGTGTCGCTCCGCCCGCGGCCTCGATGGCCGCCATGGCAGGGAGCCGTATCATAGCGACGGCTTTTCTTGCGTGTCAACGATGCGGCGGGCGCCTCCCGGACTTCGCGCGCGCGCGCTCTGGGGACTCTTCTCGACCGCGTGCTCGAGGCGACGGGCGCCGACGACCTCGCCCGCGTCCTCACCCGCGAGCTGCCAGAGGCCCTGGGCGTCGACTGCGCCACGCTGCTCCTCTGGAACCGCAAGCTCGACAGCTTCGAGGCCCTCACGGGAGCCGAGACGCAGATGCGCCCCTTCCGGCCGGAGTCGGCGGCCGTTTCCGCACCCGAGGCGGGCTTCCTGCTGAGCGCAGGCGAGATCATCGAGACGCGGCAGGGCGGCGACGGCGTGCTCGTCCCGCTCCTGGCCCGCTCGGGGCTCGTCGGAATGCTCGTCCTCGGCGCGCGCCGTCACCGGTCCGCGCATGGCGGCACGAGAACCCGGTCCTCGTCTGGCGGGCCCCGCCGCAAGCCGCCGCTGCGCCCTTCGGAAGCGCGGCTCCTGTCCGCGCTCGCCGCGCGGTCCGCGCTCGTCCTCGAAAACCACCTGTACCTGCGCGAGCTGGTGGCCACCGAGCGCGTGGCGGCGCTGGGCACGATGGCGGGCATGCTCGCCCACGACTTCCGGACCCCGATGACGGTCATCCGCGGGTACGCGGAGCTGATCCGCGACGAAGCGACCACGGACACCATGCGCGAGCGCGCGCGCACCATCGTCGGCATGGTCGACCGCCTCGACCGCATGACCCGCGAGACCATGGACTTCGCCCGCGCGGGCGGGCAGCTCACGCGCCGGCCGGTGGACGTGGCGCTGCTCGTGAACGAGATCCTCGGCAGCCTGGAGCCGGAGCTGCCCGGGCTCACCGTCGTCTGGACGTCGGCGGTCCCCGCGGAGACGAGGGCCGCCCTCGACACCGACAAGCTGCGCCGCGCGGTGTTCAACATCGCCGCCAACGCGCGCGACGCGATGAAGGGCTCGGGACGGCTCCATGCCCAGGCCACGCTCGAGAGCGACGCCGCCGCGGCGACGCAGTCGCTGGTGCTGGTGCTGACCGACGAGGGCCCGGGCGTGCCCGCCGCCATCCGCGACACGGTGTTCGATCCGTTCGTCACCGCGGGCAAGAAGAGCGGGACCGGGCTCGGCCTCGCGGTGACCCGGCGGTTCGTCGAGGACCAGGGCGGCCTGGTCGAGCTGCTGCCGCGGGCGGCCGAAGATCCGCTGGGCGCATCCTTCCGCATTCGCCTTCCCCTCCCCGCCCCTTAATATGGGAGGCATGCGCAAGCGCGGGACGGGACTTCGGGCGCGTTACGGCGCCGCTTCGTGCGGCACGGCGCTGCTCCTCTCCGCGTGCGCGGCTCCCGACCCCGTAAAGATCGTGAAGATCAGCGACATCGAGACGCACTGGGCGGTCGACAACTCGTCGGTCGGAACGCAGTACATCGCCCCCGTGGTGCGGCTGCAGCTCACCAACATCAGCGCGGAGCCGCAAGGGTCGATCGACATCACGGCGACCTTCCGGCGGCAAGGCGACTCCGCGACCTGGGGCGGCGACTATCGCCAGGTCTCCACGCGGCGCGAGCCGCTCGAGCCCGGAAAGAGCACGGCGCTCGTCCTGAAGTCGGACACGCGGTACTACTCCAACGGCCCGACGCAGGGCATGTTCACGCACGCGGAGTTCAAGGACACGACCGTCCAGCTGTTCGTGCGCGTGGGGCGCAGCAAGTGGACGAAGTACACAGAGCCCATCGACGTGCAGCGGCGCATCGGCACGCGAAGCGTCCAGGACGAGCTGCCCGCGCCGGCCCCGTCCGTGGCGCCGTCCGCAGCGCCGTCTCCCGTCCCATCGCCGTCCGGAGGGCGCTGATGGCGGGCGTGCGGCTGGTGCCGGGGGCAGGAGCGTCGCCGCTCCTCCTCCCGCGACTGCCCGCCGCCCTCGGGTCCGGCGAGGACGCGGACGTGGTCGTCGCCGGCGCCGCCCCGCGCCACGCCGTCCTCTTCGAGCGCGACGGCGAGGTCGTGCTCGTCGACAGCGGCTCGGCCGCGGGCACCATCGTCGGCGGGCGGCGCGTCGAGGAGACCGTGCTGCGCCCCGGCGACGCGATCCGGCTGGGCGAAGACGGTCCCGAGTTCCGGTTCGAGCACGATGCAACGATCCCCGTGGCCGCGACGCCCCCGATGTCGCAGACGATGATGCTGCGCGTCCTGGGCAGGTCGCGCCGGTCGGTGTACCGGGTACTCGCCGCAGTGGTGGCGGTGGCCGCGCTTCTCCTCGGATGGAGCCAGCTGCAGAATCGCGCCCTCCGGCGCGAGGTGGCGGGGCTGCGGGACGCCGTGCGGCAGTCCGACGCGGAGCGGGCAGGGTTCGAGCGGCGGGTCGAGCAGGAGCGCGCGCGCATCGTCGCCGAAGAAGCGGGGGCCATGCAGGCGCTGCGCGACGAGGTCGGCGCCACCCGCGAGCAGATCGCGACCCTGGAGACGGAGCGCGCGGCCGGCGAACGGATCATCCGCGCCTACGGCAACGGCGTCTGCCTGATCCAGGGCTCGTACGCGTTCGTCGATGGCGCGGGGCGGCCGCTGCGGTACGCGTCGGCCACCGGCGACGGCGAGCCGGCGGGCAATCCCGTCCCCGACGGCAAGGGCGAGCCCTACACCGTCGATTACTACGGCACCGGGTTCCTCGTGGGCGCCGCCGGCCTCGTGCTCACCAACCGCCACGTCGCGGAGCCCTGGTGGAACGACACCGCCGCCCAGGCCTACCAGGCGCAGGGGTTCGAGCCGCGCTTCGTCCGCCTGCGCGCGTTCTTTCCGCAGCAGGGCGAGGCGCTGGCCATGACCTCGGAGCGGGTGTCGGCGGCGGCGGACCTCGCGCTGATGCGTGTCGCCATCGGGGGGCGCAACATTCCCGTGCTGCCGCTGGAGACGCAGAGCGGACGCGCCGTGGCCGGCCAGCCGGTCGTGGTCGTCGGTTACCCGACCGGACTCGAAGCGATCCTCGCCAAGGCCGAGACCGGAGTGGTCAAGGCGATCCTCGACTCCCACGGCACCGATTCCGACCGCGTCACCGATGCGCTCAGCCGCAAGGGGCTCATCCGCCCGTCGACTACGCAGGGGCACATCGGCGACATCACCGCGTCCGACATCGTGTTCGACGCCCCGAGCGCGCAAGGTGGAAGCGGCGGCCCCGTCTTCAACAAGCACGGACAGGTCATCGCCGTGGAGTACGCGGTGCTCCCGAAGTTCGGGGGCAACTCCTTTGGAGTCCCGATCGCCTACGCGCACGAGCTGATCCGCGCCTCGAGCCGCCCCGCGGCGCGCTGATCGCACGCGTTCATGATCCTGCCTCCGCCCGGCCGTCGCCGCGACCGCGCGATCGCCCTCATCCTCGCCGCGGCCAGCGCGGCCTTCCGGCTGCCCCGCCTGGGATTTCCGCCGGAGGAGATGTTCGACGAGGTCTATCACGCGAAGACCGCGCTGCAGTACCTGCAGGGGATCAACCCCACGGAATGGGTGCATCCGCCGACGGCGAAGCTGCTCATCGCCATCGGGGTGTGGATCTTCGGCTACGAGTCGTGGGCGTGGCGTCTCCTGCCCGTCATCGCCGGCATCGCTCTCGCGCCGGTGTTCTATCGGCTCGCACGCACGGTGCTGGCCACGGAACGGGCGGCCGTGCTCGCGTCGGTGATCCTTCTCGCCGACGGCGTGTACCTCGTGCAGAGCCGCACCGCGATGACCAACATCTTCGCGGTGACCTTCCAGCTCGCAGCGGCGCTGTTCGTCGTGCGCGCCGTCCTCTCTCCCGTGCTGCCGTCGCGGCAGATGGCTCTGGGCGGGCTGTTTCTCGGCCTGGCCCTGTCGACGCGATGGACGAGCCTGTGGGCCACCGGGTTCCTCGGGCTCGTCCTCCTCGTCGTTCGCGGACGGCGCCTGTGGCGGCCACGCGAGCTCGGCCTCGCCGTCCTGACGTTCGGCGCGATCCCTCTCCTGCTGTACGTCGTCAGCTACCTGCCGTGGATGTACCAGGCCGATCCGTGGACGCGCTTCACGGAGCTGCCCGAGCACACCCGCGCGGTGTGGCGATACCACGCCGACCTCCAGGCGGACCATCCGTACTTCAGCAGCTGGTACACGTGGCCGTGGCTGTACCGCCCGACCTGGTACTACTTCAACCAGACCAAGGATGCCTCGCCGGTCGTGCGCGGCATCGTCGCGCTCGGCAATCCATGGCTCTGGTGGGCGTCGGTGCCGGTGACTCTGTGGGCCGTGATTACCGGCGCGCGCGCGCGTGATCCGCGGCGGATCTTCGCCGGCCTCGGCTTCGCGTGCCTGTACCTGCCCTGGGGCATCTCCCCGCGTACCCTCAACTACGGGCACTACCTGTTCGAAGCGATCCCGTACGCGTGCCTGAGCCTCGGCATCCTCCTCGACCGCTACTGGGACACGTGGAAGGACGCCACCCACGGCTACGTCGCGCTCGTGATCGGGACTTTCCTCTTCTTCTTTCCGTTCCTGACCGGCTACCCGCTGCCGGCGTCCTGGTACTACTACAACTTCCACGGCTTCCGCCCCTGGACCTGGTTCTCGACGTGGGTGTAGCGGCACGGCCGTTATAGACTCGCGACAGGAGGCGTTTTCGACCATGGCGCTCATTTCCGACGAGGTGGCCGGGGATCTCCGGAAGACCTTCGAAAATCTGAAGGACTCCGTGCGGCTGGCCGTCTTCTCGCAAGCCCTCGCCGATCCTGAATCCGAGCAGGTGCGACGCCTGGTGGAGGAGCTCGCCGCCCTGGAGCCACGCATCACCGCCGAAACCTGGAACTTCGTGCTCGACACCGAGAAGGTCGAGGCACTGAAGATCGCGCGTATTCCCGCCATCGCGATCATGGGGGCCGCGAAGGACTACGGCATCCGCATGTACGGGCTGCCTTCCGGGTACGAGTTCGGATCGCTGATCGAGGCCATCATCGACGTCTCCAGCGGCGACAGCGGCCTGAGCGCGCCGACGCGCGAAGCACTTGCGAACGTGCAGAAGCCGGTGCACGTGCAGGTCTTCTCGACGCCTACCTGACCGTACTGTCCCCGGGCGGTTCGCCTGGCATTCCGATTCGCGATGGAGAGCGACAACGTGACTGCCGACGGCATCGAGGTGACGGGCTTCCCCGATCTCGCCCAGCGCTACCGGGTGTCGTCGGTCCCGAAGACGGTCGTGGGCGAGACCCAGGAGTTCGTCGGCGCGGGCCCGGAATCGATGCTGTTGAAGCACGTGCAGGACGCCGCGGGCGTCGTGATCCCGTAACGGGCGACCCTACGCGGCGGCCGCCTCCCAATTCGCCGAGACCATAACGAACGCCAGCCGCAATCGCGAGATCTACATCGACGCCTTCCGCGGCCTGATGGCGGTGGTGATGATGCAGGGGCACATCTTCGACGCCCTCGTGCGCCCGGCTTCGCGCGCCGATCCGCTCTACCTGCTGCAGGCCACACTACACGGGTCCACCGCGCCCGGTTTCCTGTTCGCGTCGGGCTTCGTGGCCGGTCTGCCACGGGCGCCGCTTTCGCTGAGCGCCAGCATCCGCCGAGCGAAGCGGCTGCTCTTCGTGCTCGGCGTGGGATATGCGATCCACTTGCCGTACTTCTCGGCCTGGAAGACCGCGCTGCAGGCCACGCCGGCGGAGAAGGCGGCGCTGTTCGCCTGCGACGCGTTGCAGGTGATCGCGGTGACGCAGCTCGCGCTCCTCGCCGTGCAGTGGATTGCCGGTCGTCACTGGCCGCCGGCCGCCGCAGCCCTGGCGACGATCGTGCTCGTGGCCGGCCCGGGGATCTGGGCCTCGGGAGTGGCGAGCCGCCTGCCCGCGCCCATCGGCGCGTACCTCGACATGAGCGTGACGCCGTCGCAATTTCCGCTCTTCCCCTTCTCCGCGTTCGTCCTCGCGGGATCCGTCGCAGGATCGGCTCTGGGCCGTCAGGACCCCGCCACGCGGCGGCGGCGCGGGCTGGTCGGCGGCTTCGCGTTGATCGCGGCGGGAATCGCCCTCGCCGTCCCGTTGCGATGGGTCGTGGATTTCTGGGGCGTCTCCCCCGCCTACGCGCTGATCCGCATCGGCGCGCTGCTGCTCATCCTCCTCGCCGTGGAAGCGGTGGCGCGGCGCACCGCCGCCGTCGCTCCGCTGACCCTGCTGGGGCACGAGACACTCCTCGTCTATGTCATGCACCTCCTCATGCTGTACGGCGGGATCGTCGGCGCGTCGCCGCTTTCGCTCCACTTCGGAACGCTGGGCTTTCCCGCCGCCGCGGTGGTGCTGTTGCTGATGTTGCCGGTGGTGTTCGCGGCCGCGTGGTCATGGCATCGATACAAGGCCTGGGCGCCGCACGGCGCGAGCCTCGTGCTGGTGTTCCTCGGCACGGCCTTCGTCTATGAGCTCGTGACGAGGCCGTGGTGAGAACCGGCGCAGGGGACGGCGGGGGGCTCCTCTGGCTCGACGAGATCCGCGCCGGCGATCGCGCCGCCGTCGGTGGCAAGGCCTTCGTGCTCGGCATCCTGCGCCAGGCCGGGTTCCCGGTCCCGAACGGGTTCGTGGTCCCGCCGTCGTTTCGCGACGACGCCGCCCTGGCCGTGGCGTGCGCCGCGCTGCCGGGGCCGCTCGCGGTGCGCTCGTCGGCGGGCGCGGAAGACGGCCAGGAGGCGAGCTTCGCCGGGCAGTTCCGCACCGAGCTCGACGTCTCCGGCGCGGCCGCCGTCGCGCAAGCGATCGACCGCTGCCGCCGCGAAACCGTCGCTGCCCGCGGTTATGCGCAGGCCCTCGGCACCAGCGCCGGGGAGGCGATCCCGGTGCTCGTCCAGCAGTTCGTCGAGCCCCGAATCGCCGGGGTCACCTTCACGCGACACCCATCGGATCCGACGGCGATGCTGATCGAAGCCCATTCCGGGCGCGGCGACGCGCTAGTTTCGGGGCGGGTCTCCCCCGACCGCTATACGATCGATCGCGCGACCGCCACCATGCGTGATGGGGTCGGAGGATGCCTGGATGCGGCCGCGGTGGCTGCGCTCGCATCCCTGGCTTTGCGGGCGGAGCGGCAGCTCGGTGCTCCGCAGGACGTCGAGTGGGCGATCGGGCCCGCCGGCCCGGTCCTGCTCCAGGCGCGGCCGATCACCGTCGCCGGCGAGGCGGCCATCGACCCGCGGGTGCGCCACCTGACGCGGGCCAACGTCGGCGAAGTCCTGCCGGGCCCGGTCTCGCCGCTCACCGCGTCGAGCGTCCTCGAGTTCCTGGAGCACGGCTTTCGCGCCGTCGCCGCCGAAGCGGGGATCCTCGCCGACGGCGCGCCGCCGTTCCTCGTCGTCCATGAGCAGCACCTCTACCTGAACCTCACCGTCTGCCGCGAGATCGTTGCCGGGCTGCCCGGCGTCTCCGCCGCCGATGCGGAGCGCATGGTCTTCGGCCAGGCAAGCCCGAACGCCGTCGCCGTTCCGCCCACGCGCCATTGGGGTCGCCTGCTGCGCATGCCGGGGCGGCTGCTGATGCTGTCGCATGGGCTGCCCGCGCGCGTGGAAGCCGCCGGACGCGCGGTGGAGCTCATGGAAGAGGACTCCGAAATCCCGAGCCGCGGCACGTTGGACGCATGGGACCGGCTGATCGACCTCGGCCGGCCGGTCGCGGTCACGCACATCCTGGCCAGCGGAGCGTCGGCGGTGAAGCTGTCGCTCCTGTCCCGCGTCCTGCGCGTGATGGCCGACGGCGATCCCGCCGACCGCGTCAACCGCTTGACCGCGGGCCTCGACGGGGTGGCGAGCACGGCGCCCACGGTCGCCCTCGAGCAGCTCGGGGCGGAGTGCGCGCGCCGCCCCGAATGGCAACGCTGGCTCGACACCGGACCCGTCGACCTGACCGGAGCGCCGCCGGATCTCTCCGCCGAGCTGCGCGCGTTCCTCGCGCTCTTCGGGCATCGCGGGATCTCGGAAGGCGAGCTTGCCGCGCGCCCGTGGGCGGATGATCCGGCCCCGGTCCTTCTCTCTCTCGCTTCTTTTGCCCGGCACCGGGGGATCGCGCGCGCCGCGGCGGCGGAGCGGCGGCGAGCGGACGAGGAAGCGCTTCTCTCTGCGGCCGGTCCGCTAGGCGGCGCCCTGCTGCGCCTGATCATCGCGGAGGCCCAGGACGGCGTGCGGCGGCGCGAGCACACGAAGTCGCTCGCCATCCGGTTCATCGCGCGGGCGCGACGGGTGGCAACCCGGATGGGCCACGCGCTCGTCGCGGGAGGGATGCTCGCCGCGGTCGACGATGTCTTTTTCCTCACCCTGCCCGAGCTGCGCGCCGCGGCGGGCGGGACGGCGGTTCCGGCCCCGGAGATCGCGCGCCGCCGGCGCCGGTATGCGCGCGCAGCATCGGCGCCCGTCGCCCGCGAGGTCATCCTCGGCCGCCGGCCCGCGGAGGAAGCGGTGGCGAGCGGCGCGCTGACGGGCATCGCGGTGAGCGCCGGCACCGGCGTCGGGCGCGCGCGGGTGCTCCGCGCGGGCGAGGCGCCGACGATTGCCCCGGGCGAAGTGCTGATTGCCCCCGTGCTCGACGCTGCCTATGGGCCGCTGCTCGCGTCGGCGGCGGCGGCGGTCGCGGAGATCGGTGGGCTCCTCTCCCATGGCGCGGTCGTGGCGCGCGAGCTCGGCGTTCCCTGCGTGGTCGACGTGCGCGACGCGACACGGCGGATCCTCCCCGGCCAGATGGTGCGCGTCGACGGCGGGACAGGGGTGGTCGAGGTGCTCGACGTCGCGGCGGAAGCGGAGGAGCGCGCAACGCACCATCTCGTCGCCGCCGATCCCGCCGACGAGCTGTTTCACCGTCTCGAGAGCCATCGAGGCGCGCGCGAGAGCGTGTACTTCAACGTGCAGGATCCTTCCCGCGGGCTCGTGATGGTGGCCTCGGCGGGCGTGCGGCGCGGGGGGCGCGGTGAATCACTGGTCGCTCTCGGCGTGCGGCCGGGGGAAGTCCTCTTCGCCATCGACCTCGCCCCCGCCGGCGGGTGGCCCTCGAAGCTCGTCGTCGGCGCCACCACCGTGGAGCTCACGCCCCTGCGCTTGACCTTCGAGGGCCGGCTCGCCGCGCACCGCGGACCGTTCCCGCCGGGGCCCGTGCCCGCGCTGCTGACACCGCGCGAGGTCGCCGTGCGCTTCGACCTGCGCTTCACGCCCGCGAGCGCCGCGGTCGACTTCTGCCGCGGATTGCCGGATGTCGTGCGCGAGGCGCTCGCGCCGCTCGGGGCGCACCACGTGGAGCAATCGGGCACCTGGGCCGGCACCGTCGAAGTGGATGGCCGCGCGATTCCCGTCGCCGGCACCGGAAGCCGCGACCACACCTGGGGACGCCGCGACTGGTCGGCCGCGGACTGGTGGCGGCTCTTCACCCTGCGGCTGGGCCACGAGGTGGCGGTGCATGCGCTCGTGGTCAGCGCGCGCGGGCGCGTGGTGGAGGGCGGATTCGTGTGGCGGGACGGGCGCGCGGAGCGCATCACGCGGGTCCAGTTCGCACCGCAACGGGAGGCCGGCGTCTTGCGCGCGCTGCAGCTCGAAGTCACGACCGCGGCCGGCGCGACGATCCGCATCGAGGGGGAGGTCGATCGCACCATCACCGTCCCCGTCGACCCCGATCGCCGGCTGCATCGCCATCTGTCCGGCCGTCCGTGGCGGCTGATGCTGGACGAGAACTTCACCCGTTACCGAGGCCTCGGCCGGGAGGGCCACGGGATGGCGGAGATCACGCGAAGGCAAGCTTGACCGCGACCTTTGAGCTGACCGCGTTCTTCGAGCTGATGGTGGCGCCGGTGGCGGTGGCCATCGCGTTCCGTCACGCATCGCGCGCCCTCGGAGTGCGCCGCGCCGCTCTCGAGATGTCCGCGGTCGCGGTGTACGGCTTCACGTTGGAGGTCGTCGCGATGGCGGTGTTCGGCTCCCACCACTACTCGGAGGACTGGATGCTGGCGCCGCTGGGGGTGCCGGTCGCCGTCGCCCTGGTGTGGTCGGCGGTGATCGTGGCCGCGATGGCGGTGGCCTGGCGATATGGTGCGCCCACGCTGGCCGCGCGCGCGGCCGCGGCCGCCCTCGCCGCGGCCACCCTGGACATGATGATCGAGCCGGTCGCGGTGGGTGCCGGCCTCTGGACCTGGACCCCGCCCGGCCCGTGGCTCGGCGTGCCCATCGGGAACTTCGTCGGGTGGGGCATCATCGTCGGCGCGTACGGCTACGGCGCGGAACGATGGGCGGGAGGCGAGGGATGGACGGCCCTCACGCGTCGCGCCGCCCTGGCTGCGGGGTGCATCGCCCTCCTCGTCGCGGTCGGCCTCGTGTGGACACGTCTCGGTCTGGAGCGCGCATTCGAGAACGACCGCGGGTGGATCGTGTGGGTGGCGGTCTCCCTCGGCGCCGTCTCCTGCCGCTGGTGGCCGTTCGCGCGCCCCCAGGTTCCCCATTCGCTCCCCGAGCGCCTCGCCGCCACTCCCGGCCGCGGGCCCCAGGCCGTGCTCCTGGTCGTCGGCGTCGGCTTTCTGATCGGCGCGCGGTTCGCGGGCGGCGGCGACGAGATGGCGGTGGTCTGCGCGGGGTCGCTGCTCGCCGTCCGCACCGTGGCCGCCGTGCGCCGGGACGCCTAGTCACGCGCACGAAGCGAATTCACTTCGCGCAGTGCGCGGGGGGGTCTGGGGGGTCCGGCGCAGCACCCCCCAGCATCACACTACGAGAACAGCTTCTTGAGGCTGCTGAGCGCGGAGTCCTTCGGGGACGTCGCCTCGAGCTCGCGGCGGGCCAGGGCATGGCGGGGATTGAGCCGCACCGCCGTCTGCATCTCCAGCAGCGCCCGCGCGCGCTGCTTCATGACCTTGTAGTACATCCCGAACTGGAAATGCAGGTCGGGGTTGTCCGGCTCGATGCGCAGCGCCTCGAGGAACTCGCGCTCCGCCGCCTTGGCCGTGCGCGGGTAGCTGGCCATGGCGATGGCGAGTTTCGCCCGATAGGACGCGTTGCGGGGAGCGCGGTTCACGAGCTTCACGAAGGCCTTGATCGCGTTGGGGTAGTCGGCCACCGTCATCCGCACCTCCGCCTCCAGCAGCAGCTGGTCGAGGGATGCGTCGGCGGGTTCCAGCGTCTCCGCCGGCTGCGATGGGGGCGATACCGCGCTTGGGGCCGATGAAGGCGCCGGGGCGCCTACCGTGGATGCGAGCGCCGACTCCGCCTCCGGTGTCGGCGACTCGGGTTCGGCTTCGGCCTCCGGCTCCGGCTCCAGGCGCGCCAGCCGCAGCATCGCGGAGGCGCGGCCGAGGATCACTTCCAGGTCGGTCCGGAGATCGTCGTCACCCAGCGCGTCCCGGAGCGCGTGGTACCGCTCCATCTTCTCTTCGAGGGCGGTGACCAGCTCCTCGCGGGGCGCGGAGCGCGACACCTTCAGCCACGCCTCGCGGTCCATGTGGCGGGACCGCTCGAGCTCCTCGCGGATCTCCTGCCGCACCGCCTCGCGCGCGCTCGGATCGGGCTGTCGCTGCAGCGCGGAGAGCAGGAACGTCCCCGTCTCCATGTGGATCACGGGCTGCGCCGCTTCCGCGGCGTCCGCGTCCACCAGCACCCCCGACGCGAACAGCGCGTAGGCGGCACGGAGCCGCTCGAACGACAGGCCCCCGTCACCCCAGGCCAGGCGGCGCAGGGTGACGCGCCGCTGCGCACGCTCCAGGATGTCGACTTCCTCCTCGGTGCTTTCGGCGAGGTCGAACTCGAAGGGCGGGAAGCCGTTCATCTTCACCCACCGGTCGAGGTTTCCCAGCCCGGCGAGGACGAGGTCCTCCGCCGCCATGATGCGAATGCCGTCGTAGAGGACGCGATGCATCGAGAGGCTGACCATGTACTCCAGCGGGATCGCCGTGGGCCGCTCCTCGAACGTCGCGACCCCCTCGGTGAACAGGAAGGTCGACATCACGATCCGGTTCACCTGGCGCGCGACCATGCGGCCGATCTCGCTCTTCTGCAGCAGTCCCGCGCCGACGAGGGCATCGCCGATGCGCAGCTTGCGATCACCTTTCAGGAAGGCTTCGGCCTGGCGGTACTCGTCGGCCGTGATGCGCCCCTGGGCGACGAGCGACTCCCCGAGCCGGTCCTTCTTCATGTTGCTGGCGGCGAAGATCGCGCGGCCGTTGTCGAAGAAGATCGTCTTCACCGCCCGGCCCGACTGCACCTGCAGATCGCCACTGCGCCGCTCCACGGCAAGCTGCCGGAGCAGCTCGGCGATCGGGATCACGGCGAGGTCGGTGAGCATCAGGGGAGCCCACCTTGGATACCACGCCGGTCGCCGCGGCCACAAACGCGAGTGGCGCTCAGCGTGCGCTGTGCCACAACCGCATCCCGGCCATTCCCCAGCGGCGCCCGCTGTCGCGGGTGAGCGTGATGCGGATGGCATCCGCGCGCACCGGCGGATCGAACAGCAGGACCTGGCTCACCGGTGGATGCTGCTCTTCGGGCCGTGTCCTCCCTTCCAGGAACGGCTTGGCGATCCAGCGGCCGGCCCAGCGGATTTCCACCTTGGGCTCGCGCGCCGCGAACCGCGCCGAATCGCCGAGCTCCAGCTCGATGGCGTCGAGGGGAACCTCGTGGCCGAGCTCGAGGTAGATGAAGTCGCCGGCCTTCTGGATCTCGTCGGTGTGCCACCAGGTGGCCGGGTTTCCGTCCGCGATCGCCGACAACAGGACCAGACCAGACGAGGCAGTGAGCTTTGCTCCCGCGAGCGGGGTCTCCACCCTGCGTCGCAGGGTGTCGGGCACCTCGTAGGCGGTGATGGGCGGACCGTTGTAACGGCCGTGCGGAGCGAAGACCGCGCGGGGGACGAGACCGGCCAGCGCCGACGCATCGTCGCGGGGGCCGGCGAACACGTAGTCGGAGGCGAGTACGAGGGGGCGATGCTCGAGGCGCGCGACGTTCCTCACCTCGACACGCGAACGGTCGAAACCGAGGTCGACCCGGGTCAGCACGCGCGCGCCGGCGGGAACCTCGGCGGCCGCCCAGTCCAGGGCACGGTCCCCGGTCCCTGGCCGGGCCACGTCGGCGACGTAACGCGCCGAGGCCAGGAGCGGCAGTGCGATCGCGACCGCGGCCACGAGGATGGCCAGGCGGTGCGACAGCCCCCACAAGATGTCCCAACCCGCGGCGGCGAGGGCGAAGCCGACTACCATCGCCGGGAGCAGGAAGCGGTCGTGACGGACCTGTGCCGTCGAGAACACCGCGATGGCGAGCACGGGAACGAGCAGCAGCGGCGCCCACCGCCGGGGCGCGCGCAGGGCAGCCAGCAGCCCGAGGACCGAAAGAGCCGTGGCCGGCGCGCCGAGGGTCTTCGCCCATACGCCGAGGTAGAGACCGGCCATGTGCGGATACGACTTCACGAGCTGGGGATCGGCCGCTTCCTCGTAGTGGTAGGCCACCTGGGTCTCCACGCCTTCCACGAATTCGCCGAGGTGAAGGATCGAGTACGGCGAGGAGATGATGAAGACGACGGAAGCGGTGGCGGCGATGGCGGCGAGCCCCGCGAGACGCCGATGGGGAACGAGCAGCCGGCGCGCCACGAGCGCGGGGACGAGGAACACGCCGGAGAACTTCACCGCCGCCGCCGCGCCCAGCGCCGCGCCCGCCCAGGAGTCGGCGGACGTGCGCCCGTCGACCCTGAGCAGCGCGATGAAGGCGACGAGGTACGCCACCTGCAGCGCGACGTCGGGGCGAATGCTGTGCGCGGTCTGTACCGCGACCAGCGAGACGGCGAGCAGCGCAGCGGAGAAGAGCGCGGCCCACGCCGACACCAGCCGCCGCGCGAACAGGAACTGCAGGGCGACGGCGGCGATCCCGAACGCCGCCACGACCCCGCGCGCCGCGAGATACGAGGGGGCGCCCGGGACCTCGACGCCCCCGACCACCCGCAGGATGGGCCAGAGCACGTAGAAGAACAGACCCGGGTACTCGTAGTACCGGTGGTCGAAGTCTCCCTCGACGATCATCCGGTGCACGTTGCCGACGAACGCCGTCTCGTCCCCATGCGGCGGGTGGCGCAGCCCCCAGTCGAGCCCGATGACGCGCAATGCCGCGGCCAGGATGAGGATCAGGGCCAGCGCCGCGACGTGCGCGCGGCTCGACGGTGGGACGGCCACTAGCGGAGTTCGTTCCAGTTCCCGGCCATCTCGCGCAGCATTCCGCCGATGACCGCGAAGGAGGCGAGAGTGGATTGCCCGCGCGTGCGCGGAAAGTAGTCGAGGCCGATCTGGATGATCGGGCACCCGTGCTTGCGCGCCCGCAGCAGGAACTCGGCGTCGATGAAGCTGCCGTTGCTCTTCAGGGGAAAGCGGTCCAGCACCGAGCGCCGGAAGAGCTTGAAGGCAAAGTTGACGTCGCGCACCTTGAGGCCGAACAGGATGCGGATGAGGAGGTTGTAGGAGAACGTGTAGATGGTCCGCAACCATCCCTCACTGGTGCGATCGTGGCGATAGGCGGCCACGATGTCCGCCTGCTGGTACTCGAGCAGCCGCACCGCGCGCGGCAGCTCGGCGAGGTCGATGGGCAGGTCGGCGTCGGTGTAGAAAACGAGGTCCTTGGTAGCGGCGGCGTACCCGGCGCGCAGCGCGCCGCCGAGGCGTAGGTTCACCTCGTTGTGCACGACGCGCACCCGCGGGTCGGCGACGGCCAGGGCGTCTGCGATGGCGCCGGTGCCGTCCGTGGAGGCGTCGTCCACGACGACGATCTCGTAGTCGTGATCCGTCGCCCCCAGCACGTCGCGGACGGCGTTCACCGCGCGCTCGACGTAAGCCTCCTCGTTGAACATCGGGAAGACCACGGTGATCGAGAGCGGCGGCACCGGGCGAGGATAGCCGAGACCGCGGGCCGGGACATACAATCAGCGGCATGCGCTCGGTGATCGCCGGCAGCGGCAGCGAGATCCCGCCCAATCGCGTCACCAACGCAATGCTGGCGCGCATCATGGACACCTCGGACGAGTGGATCCGCGAGCGCAGCGGCGTCGAGGCGCGACACTACGTGGACCCGGGCACCGGCACCTCCGACCTCGGCACCGCCGCGGCGCGGCGGGCCCTGGAGATGTCGGGCACCGCGCCGGAAGACGTCGACCTCGTCGTCTTCGCGACGATGACTCCCGACCATTTTTTCCCCGGGGCGTCGTCCCTCCTCCAGGCCAAGCTCGGGCTGCGGCCGGTGCCCTGCTTCGACATCCGCCAGCAGTGCGTCGGGTTCCTGTACGGGATGCAGCTCGCGGACGCGCATATCCGCTCCGGCCTGGCGCGCACCGTGCTCCTCGTCGGCGCGGAGATCCACACCGGCTTCATGCCGTACACAAAGGCGAACTGGGAGTACCTCTACGGCCGGGGGGAAACGGCGCCCACCCCGGAAGAGTTCGCGTGGAATACGAAGTTTCGCCACCTGACCGTGCTCTTCGGCGACGGGGGCGCGGCGGTGGTCGTGAAGGCGTCCTCCGACGACGGAAGGGGCGTGATCGACACCGAGCTCCACACCGACGGCACGCACTTCGACAAGCTGTACGTCCCCGGCGCGGGGTTCGCGCGGCGCCCCTATGTCGACCACGACCAGATCACGCGCGGGGACCACATCCCGGTGATGGACGGCCGCCACGTCTTCAAGATGGCGACCACGAACATGATCGAGGTGGCCCAGGCGGTGCTGAAGCGCAACGGCCTGAGCGTCTCCGACCTCTCGCTCGTGCTGATGCACCAGGCGAACCGGCGCATCAACGAGTACTGCCAGAAGGCGCTGGGGCTGCCGGACGAGAAGGTGCCCCACAACATCGACCGCTACGGCAACACCACCGCGGCCACGGTGCCGTTGCTGTGGGACGAGGCGGCGCGCAGCGGGAGGATGAAGACCGGCGACCTCGTGCTGCTGGTCGCGTTCGGCGCCGGCATGAGCTGGGGCGCGACGCTTCTCCGGGCCTGACCGTCGGCGACGGCGCCTAGCTCCTCGCGCCGCCCGCCCTTCCCGCGACGCTCGCTACCGTTGCGATGAGCTCGGCGGGCTCCACCGGCTTCGACACGTGGACCTGGAAGCCGCTTTGCAGCGCCTTGGTGCGGTCCTCCGATCTCGCAAAGGCGGTGAGGGCGATGGCGGGCACCTTGCCGCCGCGCTTCGGGCCCAGCGCGCGGACGCGCCTGATCAGCTCGAAGCCGTCGACGTCCGGCATGCCGATGTCGCTCACCAGCACGTCCGGCCGCTCGCTCTCCGCCAGCGCGAGGGCCTCCACCGCCCCGGAGGCGACGAGGACCTCGGCGTGGCACTCCTCGAGGATCCGCATCAGCAGCTCCCGCGCGTCGGGCTGGTCGTCCACGATGAGGACTTTCAGCCCCGACAGGTCGATCGTCTCGAAGTCGACCGCCACCGGCGGCGCCGCCGCCGGGTGGTGCCGGGGCTCGCCGGCGACGGGATGCCGGACCAGGGCCAGAGGCAGGTGGACAGCGAAGGTGGCCCCCTTGCCGGGGCCGTCGCTCTCCGCGCGCACCGTGCCGCCGTGGAGCTCGACGAGGTGCCGCACGATCGAGAGGCCGAGGCCGAGACCCCCGAAGCGGCGGGTGGTCGATGAGTCGGCCTGGCGGAAGCGGTCGAAGATCTGCTCGAGCAGGGCGGGCTCCATGCCCACGCCGGTGTCGGAAACGGTGAGCTCCACGTGCGAGTTCACGCGCGCGAGCACGACCTGGACCTTTCCGCCCTTGGCCGTGAACTTGATCGCGTTGTTGAGCAGGTTCCACACCACCTGCTGCAGGCGGGCGGGGTCTCCGGACACCGGTCCGGCGCCGGGATCGAGAAGCGCTTCGAGGCGGATGCCCTTCGCGTCCGCGGCGGGGCGGACCGTCTCCAGCGCGGCCTCGATGAACGTCGAAGGCTGGACGGGCTGCACGTCGAGGCGCACCTTGCCCGAGGTGATGCGGCTCATGTCGAGGAGGTCCTCGATGAGCTGGGTCTGCATGCGGGCGTTGCGCTCGATGGTCTCCAGCCCCTTGCGCAGCTCGTCGGGGCCGCTGCTCTTGGTGCGGAGAAGGTGCGACCAGCCCAGGATGGCGGACAGCGGCGTGCGCAGCTCGTGGGAGAGGGTGGCCAGGAACTCGTCCTTCATGCGGCTCGCGCGCTCGGCGGTCCCGCGGGCGGCGCGCTCGCTCTCCAGCAGCTGCTTGCGCTCCTCGGCCGCCTTCTGCGCGGCCTCGTAGAGGCGCGCGTTGTCGATGGCCACCGCGGCCTGGGCCGCGATCCCCACGATCAGCCGCTCGGTGCGCTCGGTGAAAACGCCGGTCCTGGAGTGCCCGAAGAAGAGCCCGCCGATGACCTCCCCATTCCTTGCCGACACGGGAACGGCCAGGTAGCTCACGACGGGAAGATGCTTCGGCGGCATGCCGTGATGCGGCGGCCATTGCCCGAAGCGCGGATCCTTGCCCACGTCGTCGAGCCGGATGACTCCCTCGCCCCGGAAGGTCGGTCCGAAAAGCGGGGTGGCGCGCGGGTGCCCGAACTTCTCGAACGCCTCCCGCGGAGCGCCGGACAGGGTGTAGAGCATGAAGGCCTCGCCCTGCTCTCCGATCACGTTGTAGAAGAATGCGCCGAACTGCGCGCCGCTCAGCTCGGTGGCGGCGTCGGTGATCGACTGCAGCAGCGATTGCAGGTCGAGGGTCGAGGCCAGGGTCGTCCCCGTGCGGTTGAGCAGCTCGAGGACGCGTGTCTCGTCCTCCAGCGCCTGCCGCACCCGCTTCACCTGGTCGACGTCGGTGTTGGTGCCGAACCAGCGGATCACGTTTCCCGCCGCGTCGCGCATGGGGTTCGCGAGGGTGAGGAACCAGCGGAACTCTCCGTCAGCGCCGCGGAGCGGGAACTCCATCTCGAAGAAGTCACCCGCGGCGATGGCGGCCCGCCAGCGGGTCAGGACCTCGGGCAGGACCTCCGGGTCGTGCACGGACTGCCAGCCCCAGCCCGCCATGGTCTCGGGCGTCGTGCCGGTGTACTCGTACCAGCGCCGGTTGTACCAGAAGATGTTCCCGTCGGCTTCCGCCATCCAGGCCATCTGGGGGATCGAGTCCGCGAGCGTGCGCAGCGTGTCTTCGCTCTGCCGCAGAGCCTCTTCGGTTCCCTTGCGCGCGGAGATGTCCTCGACGACTCCGATGAACCGATTGGCTTCTCCGGTCGCGGTTCGGAGCAGCGTTACCGTCGCCATGCACCAGACCGAGGTGCCGTCGGGGCGCAGATACCGCTTCTCGAGCGCGTACTCGCGGATCTCGCCCGCGAGCAACCGCGCGTCCGATTGCCGGGTGACGGCGAGGTCGTCGGGATGGGTGATGGCGAGGAACGTCGTCTCGCGCAGCTGCTCCGCGGTGCGCCCGAGGATCTCGCAGAAGCGCGCGTTCATCTCGCCGAAGCGGCCGTCGAGAGAGGCGATCGCGATGCCCACCGCGGCCTGCTCGAAAGTCGCGCGAAGGATCTCGTTGGACTGGCGAAGCGCTTCCTGCGCCTCGAGCAGGTCGCGTTCCGCACGCTGGCGCGCGCGCAGGATGGAGGTGGCGTTCTGCAGCGCCACGGACTGGAGGAGCTGGTCCTCC
>Ga0136617_10000883_pt1 | contig 26143 bp, 24 predicted proteins | sample AntDrymUQ3222106_2_FD_129672 | JGI IMG/M metagenome (GOLD analysis project Ga0136617, IMG submission 129672) | Polar desert sand microbial communities from Dry Valleys, Antarctica - metaG UQ322 (21.06) | ecosystem: Environmental > Terrestrial > Soil > Desert | place: Antarctica: Dry Valley...
AAGTAGCCGCGGGCCCGGGCGGAGCGCACGAACTCCGCCACGAGGCGGGACTTGCCGATCCCGGCCTCCGCGGCCAGGCCGATCATCCGGCCCTCGCCGCCGAGTGCCTCGGCCAGGACGTCGTCGAGGGCGCTCAGCTCCCGAGCGCGGCCCACCATCGGCAGCTCGAACCGGACGCTTCTCCGGGCGGCGCCGCGTGCCAGCGTCACCGAGCCGTTCAGCGCGTGGACCGTCACCGCGGCACGCTTGCCCTTGACGAGGAGCTCGGGCAGCGGCTCCCAGGCGAACGCGTCGCCCGCCGCCCGACGAATGCCGTCGGTCGCGAGGATGCCACCCGGCGGCGCGGCGGCCATGAGCCGGGCGGCGAGGTTGACCGCATCCCCGAGGCAGACGAACGTGCGTCGCCGGGGATGGCCGTACGAGCCGCTCCGAAGGCGGCCCTTGGCGATCCCGATCTGGATGTCCCGCACCGCCGTGAAACCGTCGAGCTCGCGCAGCGCCAGCGCGGCCGCGGCCGCACGGGTCGCATCGTCCTCGTGGGCGATCGGGGCGCCGAAGACGCCGTAGAGGTAGGCGCCCTTGTCGCCGAGCGTCAGCTGGAGCACGTTGCCGCCGTACTCGGCCATCACCCGCTGCACCGCCCGGAGGAACTCGTCGAGCTTGCCGATGGCCTCGTCGTCGCCGTCGAAGTCGATCCCGCCGAAGCGGACGAACACCGGGCAGGCCGGGCGGAGCTCGGCCAGGAAGTCGCCACGACCCGCCCGGATGCGATCCCAGATCGTCGGCAGGACCCACGGCCGCACACGCTCCTCCGACAGAGGCGGTGGCTCGGGCGCGGGGCATGGTGGGACATCGACGGCCAGCCCCTCGACCACGCCGTGGCTGCCCGGGGCGCCGTCCGGGTCGGCGCGCAGGCGGACGCGGCCGCCAAGCGCCCGGACGGCCGAGGCGAGGACGATCTCGCCCTGCCCGGCCCGTCCCTCGGCCGCCGCGAGGTCGTCGATGAGCCGGCCGGCGAGCACGTCGATGAGCTGGACCTCGGGGTCGCCCACGACGAACCGGCGGGCGTCGCCGACCGCGACGGCGACCTTGAGCTGGAGCTCGATGGCGGATCCGCCCGGGGTCACGATCGATCCGGTCCGCCGCATCGCGTCGAGCATCGCCTCGGCGGCGGCGGTCGCGCGCAGGCCGTCGTCGCCGTCGAGCCAGGCGGTGATGGCGTCGCCGCTGAAGTAGATGACGTTGCCGTTCCACTGGTCGAGGGCTTCGATGACGGCGTGGAAGACGCGGTCGATCGTGGCCGTCAGGGCCTCCGCGCCGCGCTGCGGTCCCAGCTCGCGCACGAGCGCCTCGGTCAGCGGCGTGAAGCCGGAGATGTCGGCGAACACGGCTGCGCCCCGCACCCGATCCGGCATCGCCGCGCCCGTCGATAGCGCCGCCCGGCGATCGCGCGCGATGTAGGCCTCGGCGTCGTCCGTGTCGATGCCGGGGAGGTCGAGCGGCGCATCCGGAGCGGTGTGTCGTTGCCTCACGTCGTCCTCATCCGCCGGCGCGCCAAGCGGCGCCGCTCCATTGTCGCCCCGTCGCGAGATCGCTTCAGGCGGGCCCCGGCAAGCGGCGCGGCGGCTAGGATGCCCGCGTGACTGACGCACCAGCGGCGATGGGCCAGACGTCCGGTCTCGCGACGGCACGACGGGCACTCGGAGAGGCGCTCGCCAACCCGGACATCCGTTCGATCCAGATCGCGTGGACCCTGCGCGTCGCTGCCCATCGGGCGCTGCTGGTGGTCGGCCTCTTGATCGCCTACGAGCTGGGGGGCGCGTGGGCGGTCGGTCTTTTCGGTGTTGCGCGGATGCTGCCTTCGATGGTCGTCGCGCTGCTCGTCAACACCGCCTCCACGGACCGTCGCGAACGGGTGCTCGCCGTCGTCAACCTCGTCCCGGCGGCGGCGGCCGTGCTCGCGGCCGCCGCGGTCCTGGCCGGGCAGCCGGTGCTTGCCCTGGGCGCCCTCGCGGCCGAGACGGCGGTCGGCGCCCTCGCGCGCCCCACACCAGTTCGCGCTCTTCCCCGCGCTGGCGGTCACCCCCAGCCAGCTCGTGAGCGCGAACGTCGTCGCCATGCTCGGCGAGAGCCTCGGGACGTTCGCGGGTCCGCTCGCCGCGGGCCTCGTGATCGCCGGCCTCGGGCCCGGGCCGACGGCCGCACTGGCGTCCGTCGCTTTCGTCGTGGCGGCCCTCTTTGCCCTTCGAGTCCGCATCGCCGATGCGGCGAAGGTCGCGCCGGCCGAGCGAACCGTGGCCGCTCCCATCCTGCTGGGGCTCCGAACGCTGGTGGCGCGTCCGGCGCTCGGGGCCGTCCTGGTCTCCTTCCAGCTTCAGGTCATCGTGCGAGGGGCGCTGACGACCCTCACCGTCGTGCTCGCGCTGGAGGTCCTCCGGGCCGGTGAGACGAGCGTGGGGCTGCTCAACGCCGCGCTGGGCGTCGGTGGTGTCGTGGGAGCCATTGCGGGCCTGTGGCTCACACGGCGCTCCAGCCTCTCGCGCGTGTTCGCCGTTGCGCTCGCCGGCTGGGGGCTGCCCATCGCCGTCGCCGGTGGCGCGCCGGTGATCGGCGTAGCGCTGGTCGCGATGGTGGTCGTGGGGCTGTCCAACTCGCTGCTGGACGTCGCGGGCTTCACGCTCCTCCAGCGCGGCGCGCCGAACCAGTCGCGGGCGGCCGTCTTTGCGGTCAACGAGGCGATGATCGGTCTGACGTTCTCGTTCGGCGCCCTGCTCGCGCCGGTGCTGGCGGAGCAGATCGCGGTGACCGGCGCGCTGATCGCGATCGGCGTCGTGCTGCCCGTCGCCGCGCTGGTTGGCCATTCCCTGATCCGGCGCCTGGATCGGGAGGGCGTCGTCCCGGAGGAACGGGCCGGGCTGCTCCGCGGCATCCCGCCCTTTGCGCTGCTCCCGCTGGCCGGGCTCGAGCGCCTCGCAGCCGGCATGACGCCGGCCCACTTCGCCGCCGGCGAGGCCCTCATGCGCGAGGGTGAACGAGGCGACCGCTACTTAGTCATCGAGTCGGGCAGCGTGCTCGTCGCGGCGGGCGACCGCGAGCTGCGCCGCCAGGGACCAGGCGAGGGAACCGGCGACATCGCGCTGCTCCGGCGCGTGCCACGGACCGCGACGGTGACGGCCCTCGAGCCGGTCGAAGCGTTCGCCATCGATTGCGACACCTTCCTCGCGGCCGTGAGCGGTCACACTGGCAGCGCGGCCGTCGCGGAGGAGATCGTGACCGAGCGCCTGCGGGCGAGCGCGAGCGCATGACCGAGCCGAGCACGCTGCCGGCCGATCTCGCGCGTCTGGCCGACGAGTACTGGCAGGCCTTCCTCGAATTCAGCCCCATCTCGGCGACCTCGATCGGCGACCGGCGCTTCGACGACCGCCTCGACGACCCCTCGCCGGCCGCGATCAACGCCCAGCGCCGCCGGCTGGCCGGTCTGCGCGCGCGCATCGAGACGATCGACCCGGGCGGGCTCGAGACCGACCAGGCCGTCACCCAAGCCGCGCTGCTGGAGCAGGTTGCCAGCGACGAGGCCGGTCTGGCCACGGGGCTGGAGCAGTGGTCCGTCGACCCACTGGAGGGGCCGCACATCCTCGCCCTCGACCTGCCCGACTTCCAGGTCGTCACGACCCCGGACCAGGGTCGCGCGATGGTCGCCCGCTGGCATGGGCTGGGCGCCTGGCTCGACCGTCACGGCGAGAACCTGCGTGCGGGCCTTGCCGACGGCCGGGTCGCGGTGGATGCCCCGGTCCGCAAGGTGATCGAGGGTCTCGAGGGCATCCTCGGGACGCCGGACGAGCGGCTGCCGCTGCTGGAGCCGGCCCGCGAAGAGCACGCGGACTGGTCCGCCGGTGACCTGGCTGCGTTCCGCGACGGCCTCGCGGCGGCCGTGCGCGACGAGATCCGCCCGGCACTGGGGCGCTATCTCGCGATCGTCCGCGACGAGATCGGGCCCGTCGCCCGCCCGGACAGCCAGCCGGGCATCTCACACGTGCCGGGCGGCGACGATGCGTACCGGGCGCTGATCCGACTGCACACCTCGCTCGATCTGGCCCCGGAGGCGATTCATGCGATCGGTCTGGCCGAGGTCGAGCGGATCGACGCGGAGCTGGCCGAGCTCGGCGGTCGCGTGCTCGGCGAGCATGACCGGCCTGCCACCCTCGACCGGCTCCGTTCGGACCGCAGCCTCTACTTCACCACCCGCGACGAGGTGTTCGCCAAGGCCGAGTCGGCCCTGGCGCGAGCCACCGAGGCCGTCCCCGGCTGGTTCGGGCTGCAACCCCGGGCCGGCTGCGTGGTTGTCCGGATGGGCGCGCACGAGGAGGAGCACTCCACGCTCGCCTACTACCGCCAGCCCGCGATCGACGGCTCACGACCGGGCCAGTACTACCTGAACACCTCCGCGCCGGAGACGCGCCCGCGCTACGAGGCAGAGGCGCTGGCCTATCACGAGGCGATCCCCGGCCACCACCTCCAGATCGCGATCGGGCAGGAGCTGAGCGGGCTGCCGGAGTTCCGAAAGCACGTGGGGCCCACGGCGTTCTTCGAGGGCTGGGGCCTCTACACGGAGCGGCTGTCGGACGAGATGGGGCTCTACTCGGGCGACCTCGACCGCATCGGGATCCTGTCGTTCGATGGCTGGCGGGCCTGCCGGCTCGTGGTGGACACGGGGATGCACGCCCTCGGCTGGACGCGCCAGCAGGCGATCGACTTCATGGCCGGTCACACCGCGCTCGCGCCGAACAACATCGCCAACGAGGTCGACCGGTACATCGTGTGGCCCGGTCAGGCGCTCGCCTACAAGCTGGGTCAGCTCGAGATCCTGCGCCTGCGCGACGAGGCTCGGGCGCGCCAGGGCGACCGCTTCGACATCAGGAAATTCCACGACGCGGTGCTGGGCAACGGCGCGCTGGGGCTCGAGGCGCTGCGCGCCGTCGTCGAGTCCCGTCTGGGCGCGCCGGATGGTGGTGCGAGCAGCAGTTCCTCATCCTGACGCAGGCCGGGATGCCGTCGACGCCTGGCGGCCGGCCCCATCGCGGCGGGTGAACCGGGCTCTACGAGGTCTCGGGCTCCGTCCGCCGAACTCGATCGGCCAGTGCCTGGAGGACCGCCGCCTGGATCGACGGAAAGCGCTGCATGAGCGAATTGAACTGGCGGTGGGCCAGCACCAGGAGCTGGGTCGGCACCTCGGCCGTCGCCGTCGCCGACCGCGGCCGCCCGTCGATCAGGGCGACCTCGCCGAGGAAGTCGCCGTCGGACATGGTCGCGACGCGTACCCCTTCGCGGTCGATCCCCACCCGGCCCGACACGATCAGGAAGAACTCTTCGCCGAACCGGCCCTCCTTCGTCAGGACGTGGCCGGCCGGAACGTCGACCTCGTCGACCAGCTTCCGAATCTCACCCAGGTCACGTTTGCTCACGGCGGCGAACAGCGGGACGCGTCGCAGCAGCTCCAGCTTCTCGTCCATGGATCCCTTTCCGCCAAACCGCCGGGCCGAGCCGGTGGGCCAGCAGCATACGGTCCGCGCAGGTCTCCCTCAAGTCACCCGGCCGTACACTCGGACGATGCCTGATTCACACGACAACGGCTCCCACCCGTATCACCGGCAAACCGAGACCTCGGGCCAATGGCTTCGCGGAGCTCAGCCTCGGCCCTCGGTGAGCGAGCATCCCCTCTGCGCTGAGGTCGCCGGCTCTTGAGTGACCATCCCTATCATCGCGCCACCGACCCCGCCAAGCGGCATTCGGCGCGGCTGACCGACGGGGCGGATCGCGCGCCGGCCCGGGCGATGCTCAAGGCCGTGGGGTTCACGGACGAGGATCTCGACCGGCCGCTGGTCGGGGTGGCCACGACGTGGATCGAGACGATGCCTTGCAACCTCAACCAGCGCCGGCTGGCAGAGTCGGTCAAGGCAGGCATCCGCGCGGCGGGCGGCACACCGATGGAATTCAACACCATCGCTGTCGCGGACGGCGTCTCCATGGGCACCGAGGGCATGAAGGCGTCGCTCGTCTCGCGCGAGGTCGTGGCCGATTCGATCGAGCTGGTCGTGCGCGGCCACCTGCTCGACGGCGTCGTGTGCCTGGTCGGATGCGACAAGACGATCCCGGGCGCGGCGATGGCGCTGGCCCGGCTCGACGTGCCGGGTCTCGTCCTCTACAACGGCACGATCATGCCGGGCACGTACCTGGGGCGCGACCTCACGGTCGTCTCCGTGTTCGAGGCCGTCGGCGCGTACCGGGCGGGCAAGATCGACATCGACGAGCTGTACGCGATCGAGAGCGCGGCCTGTCCCGGGGCCGGCGCCTGCGGCGGCCAGTACACCGCCAACACCATGGCGACGGTCATGGAGTTCATCGGGCTGTCGCCGGGCGGGCTCAACGACATCCCGGCCGAGCATCCGGCCAAGGACGAGGCAGCGCGGCGCGCGGGCGAGATCGTCATGGACCTCGTGCGCGACGACCGGCGCCCGTCGCAGATCGTCGACCGGCGCTCGCTCGAGAACGGGATCGCGTCGGTCGCGGCCACCGGCGGCTCCACGAACGGCGTGCTGCACTTGCTGGCCATCGCCCACGAGTTCGGCATCCCGCTCGACATCGACGAGTTCGGGGCGGTCGCCGACCGGACGCCGCTGATCGCCGACATGCGGCCGGGCGGCCGGTTCACCGCGGCGGACATGCACGCCGCGGGCGGGGTCGGGCTGGTCATGCGCGAGCTCCTGCGCGGCGCCAAGCTGCACGGCGACACGGCCACGGTCGATGGGCGGACGCTCGCCGAGGTCGCGGCCGCGGCGGTCGAGACGGAGGGCCAGCAGGTCGTCCTGCCGATCGAGCGGCCGCTCAAGCCCACCGGCGGGCTGGCAATCCTGCGCGGCACGCTCGCGCCCGAGGGCTGCGTCGTGAAGCTGGCCGGTCACGAGCGACGGCTGTACCGCGGACCGGCCCGGGTCTTCGAGTCGGAGACTGATTGCTTCGAGGCCGTAAAGGTCCAGGCGATCCAGCCCGGCGACGTGGTCGTGATCCGCAACGAGGGTCCGGTCGGCGGTCCCGGGATGCAGGAGATGCTCAGCGTGACCGCGGCGCTGGTCGGCGAGGGGCTGGGCGACGTCGTCGCGCTCATCACCGACGGCCGGTTCAGCGGCGGCACGCACGGGCTGATGATCGGCCACGTGGCGCCGGAGGCGGCCCTGGGCGGCCCGATCGCGATCGTCGAGGAGGGCGACGAGATCGTGATCGATGTCGACCGCGGCGCGCTCGACCTCGGCCTGCCGGCCGGCGAGATCGCCCGCCGGCTCGAGCGCTGGACGCCGCCGGCGCCACGCTACACGAGCGGCGTCATGGCCAAGTACGCGGTACTCGTCAGCTCCGCGTCGGTTGGTGCGGTGACCACCGGGACCCGTCTCGCCGAGCGGCTCGCCGCGGTTTTCGGCCGAGCCGGGCGGTGAAGCCCGGCCGCCGGATCGGCTTCAAGACATCGCCCCAGAACGTCGACTGGCAGACGCTCGACGCGACCTGGGCGCTGGCCGGCGAGCTGGACGTCTTCGATGCGGCCTGGATGAACGACCACCTGTCCGACCCGCGCCAGGAACGCGGCGGCGCCTCGCTCGAGTCGCTCACCCTCGCCGCGACCCTCGCCCATCGCATTCCCGGCAAGTGGATCGGGCACGGCGTGCTGTCGAACACGTTCCGCCATCCAGCGTTGCTGGCCAAGACGGCGACCGTCCTTGACCATGCGACCGGCGGCCGGTTCATCGTGGGCCTCGGGGCCGGCTGGCACGAGCACGAGCACACGGACTTCGGGATCCACCTGCCGCCGATCGGCGAGCGGGTGGGGCGGCTCGAGTCGGCGGTCGAGGTGCTCCATGCGATGTTCTCGCCAGCGGCGTTCGCCCCGCCCGGCGTCACCCGGCCGGACGCGTTCTATCCCCTGGACGGTGCGCTCAACGAGCCGGCGCCTGCTTCGCGGGGCGGCCCGCCGGTCTGGTTGGGCGTGACGAAGCCGCGCGGGATGCGCCTTGCGGCACGGCTCGCCGACGGCTGGGTCATGCCGGGCGACAAGGCGGGCGACGTGGGCTACCTGCGCGAACGGCGCGACACGATGCTGCGGATGATCGAGGCCGAGGCACGCGACGGCGACGAGTTCACGTTCGTGGGCCAAGTCAGCGTGGGCAAGGACCGCGCCTCGCGGGCCAGGGCGCTCGAGGTGGCCCGGGCGTTCGTGGCCGCCGGAGCGGACCACGTCGTGCTGGGCATCCCGGCCGCCAGCGGCCCGGCAGCGCTCCGGGCCATGGCCGACGAGGTGGCGGCTCCGCTGCGCGACGGCTGGGGATGATCGTCGAAGTCCGGCCGGCGGCCGAGCCGGATCTCGCCGCGTTCGTCGCGATTCGCAACGCTGTCACGCCGGATTGGCCCGCGAGCGTCGAGGAGATCGCGTGGGCCACCGCTACGTACCCTGGCGGCATCCGGCTGATCGCGACGCTCGACGGGCGGGCCGTGGGCGCTGCGAACGCAGGGCGGATCTACATGTACCCGCCCCAGCACGAGCTCTGGTGGGGCGAGATCACGGTGCTGCCCGAAGCGCGCAGGCGGGGCGCGGGCAGGGCGTTGCTCGCGGGCCTCAGCGCGTCCGCCCGCAAGGCGGGCAAGACGGGGTTCCACGTCCCGTGCTCCGACGCCCGGCGGGACGGGATCGCGTTCCTCGAGCATCGCGGCTTCACCGAATACGAGCGAGCCAGGGCGGTCCGGCTCGAGATCTCGCCCGACGTCACCGTGCCGCTTGACCTGCCCGACGGCATCTCGCTGGTGGCTCTGGCCGACCGACCCCAGCTCGTGCGCGGCGTGCACGAGGTCGCGCTCGAGGCGATCGGTGACATCCCGGGCGACGGCGAGGCGATGACCGTGGGTGACTTCGACGAGTTCCGCGCCCGCGACGTCGAGCGGCCGGGCATCCGCGCCGACGGGTTCATGGTCGCGCTGGCGGGCGAGGATGTCGTTGGCTACGCGAGCGTCCAGGTCGAGGGCGGTCGGCCCGATGTCGGGATTCATGACATGACGGCGGTCCGCCCGGCGTGGCGCGGCCGCGGGATCGCGACGGCGCTCAAGGCGGCCACGATCGGCTGGGCTCGGGCCGCCGGGCTGGCGGCGCTCGAGACAGGCAACGATGTCGAGAACGCACCGATGCGCGCGGTCAATGCCCGACTGGGCTACCGCCCGCTGCCGGACATCGTGTTCATGCGCGGTCCGCTGGTCGAGGAGCCCGCCGAACCCACCGGGTGAACCGCTCCGGCATGATGGCGTGGTGAACGATCCACGCATCCTGCCGCCCGACCCGGCGGCCTACGACCACCCGCGCGCCGAGCTGGCCCGAGCCAAGGGCCTCGACGGGCCGTACATCCCCGGCGGCGGCGACCCGGACCCGGATCGCGGCCGGAGCGAGGAGCGGCGGCTGCTCCGCCTCCTGCTCGCGATGGTCATCGCGGTCGTGCTGTCGGGCTTCGTGTTTGGTGCGCTCGCGATCATCGCGGCGCGGCCGGCGTGAGCGTCATCCCGGCTCGCCCGTCGGACGTGCTGGGGGCGTCGACCCTCGACCGGGCACATGAGTGGCTGATCGAGGACCTCCGGGCGCTGATTCGAATCCCGTCCGTCAACCCGCCCGAACCGCCCGCCCACGACGGCGAGCGCCGCGCCGCCGACGCGATCGCGGGTCTGCTGGCCGAGATAGGCCTGGCGCCCCAGGTCGTCGAGCCGTACCCGGGTCGCGGCAGCGTTGGCGCCCGGCTGCGCGGCGACGGCACAGGCGGTGACCCGCTGCTCCTCCTCTCGCACCTCGACGTCGTGCCCGCCCCGGCGGACGGCTGGACCCACGACCCGTTCGCGGCCGACCTCGCCGACGGCTATGTCTGGGGCCGCGGCGCGGTCGACATGAAGGGCACGCTCGCGATGCAGCTGGCGGTCATCCGACTCCTCGCGGGCGAGGCACGCGCCGCCGGTCGTGACCCGTCGAGCGACCCGGTGCCCGGCCAGACCCGCGACATCCTGTTCGCGGCCACCGCCGACGAGGAGGCCGGCGGCTTCGCCGGTGCGGGCTGGCTCGTCGATCACCGACCCGAATGGCTCCAAGCCGCCGGCGCGCTCACCGAGGCGGGCGGCGTATCGCTCGAACTGGCCGGCCGGCGTTTCTACCCCATCCAGGTCGCCGAGAAGGGCTTTGCCGTGTACCGGATCATGGTCAGGGGCGCGTGGGGTCACGGCTCGATGCCCCGGCCGGACAACGCGCTCGTCCTTGCTGCCGAGGTCGTCCGCCGGCTGGCCGAGCCCGGTCCCATCCGCCTCACGCCGGTCATGGCTCGCTTCTTCGACGGCGCGGCGGCCGCGCTGCCGGCCGACGCCGCCCGGTTGACGCGCGCCATCGCCGGCCCGGACGCTGCGGCGAGCGAACGTGCCCTCGAGGCGCTGTGCGACCCGATGTACGCGCGCGCCGCGCGGGCGCTCATCCGCGACACCGTCTCGCCGGACATGCTCCAGGCCGGCACCAAGTACAACGTCATCCCGGGCGAGGCCGAGCTGATCGTCGACTGCCGCCTGCTGCCCGAGACGGACGAGCCGGCCATGCGCGCCGAGCTCGAACGCAGGATCGGCGATTACCTGGCCGTGTGCGAGATCGATCTCGTCCACTACGGGCCGGCGGTCGAGTCAGCGATCGGGACGCCGCTCTACGATCTGCTCGAGACGACGATCCGCGACCACGATCCGGAAGGTGTGCCGCTGCCCGCGATGCCGCCCTTCGCGACCGATGCCAAGCACACTGCCCGCCTGGGGATCCCGACCTACGGCTTCTCGCCGCTCCGGCTGGATCCTGAGGAGCGCTTTCTCGAGCGCTTCCACGGCATCGACGAGCGGGTCTCGGTCGACGCCCTGCGCTGGGGGCTGCCGGTCCTCTATGACGTCGTCAGGCGCTTCTGCGGCTGATTGGCGCGGTCAGTCGTCGTCCTCGGCCTCATCGCCGGGCTTGTCCTTGAGCTGACCAGGCGCGTTCTCGCGGCCATGCCCGTTGCCGGGCTTCTCGGCCGTCCCGTCCTTCCAGGCCTTCCAGCCTGGGTGGCTCTCGCCAACCACCTTCGGCCCACCGGCCCACGGCGGCTTGCCCTCGGCGCGGAGCGCCTGTCCGTCGACGGTCTCGACGTCAAGCTCCGGATCGCCCTCACGATGCGTGCCGGTGATCTCGACGCTGCTGCCCACGAACGCGGCCAGCGGGTTGCCGTCGCCCCAGAACCACTTCGGCCCGGCCGACAGCTCCCAGGTCGTGCCGTCGACGCTGATGCTGAACGTCGGCCGACCCTTCTCGTCCGCGGTCTGCTCGACGATCCCGGCGACGGTCGCCACGAGCTCCGGGCCCTTCTCGGCAGACCTTGGATTGCGGTGGCCCGGAAGCTCGGGCGTTGCCGATGGGTCCGCACCAAGCGTCGGGACGGCCACCGCCACCGCAAGCAGGGCGGCGAGGCCACCGGTGAGCAGAAGGACACGGCGACGACGGGACAGGTTGGTCATGGGCGGAGTGTGGGTCACGCGACCCGCAGGATCAATGTCCATGGCGTGAACCCATCGCCATGCCGGTGCCCGGGGGCACCATCTTTTCATTCGCCGTCGTAGCGCTTGAACACCACCGCGCCGTTGTGGCCGCCAAGGCCGATGTTGTTCGACAGCGCGTAGCGGATCGGCATCGCCGTTGCCTCGGTCACGACCCACAGGTCGCAGTCCGGGTCCGGGTCGCGGTAGTTGATCGTGGGCGTGATGCACTGCTGGTCGACGGACATGACGGTGGCGAACGCCTCGAACGCGCCGGCGGCGCCCATCATGTGGCCGGTCATCGACTTCGTGCCGCTGATCGCGAGTTTCTTGGCCGAACCGGACGCGCGCTCGCCGAACACCGCCCAGATGGCCTCGGTCTCACGCTTGTCGCCCATTGGCGTCGACGTCCCGTGCGGGTTGATCAGGTCGACCTCATCGGCCGGGATGTCGCGCCGATCGATCGCCATCTTCATCGCCCGTGCCGAGCCCGCGCCCTTCTCGATCGGCTGGATCATGTCCCAGCCGTCGGCGGCGGAGCCGTAGCCCACGACCTCGGCGTAGATGTGCGCGCCACGGGCCCGCGCATGGTCCAGGTCCTCGAGGAACAGTCCCCCGGCGCCCTCGCCGAGCACGAACCCGTCGCGCGTCGCGTCGAAGGGCCGCGACACCGTAGCGAGCGACTCGCCCGGCCGGGGGTTGCCCAGCCCGCGCATGTTGCCGAAGCCGGCGTGCGCCACCTCGAGCAGCGGCGCCTCCGTGGAGCCGGACAGGACGGCGATGCAGTCGCCGCGCCGGATCGCCTCGGCGCCCTCCGCGACGTTGTGCGTGCCGGTCGCGCAGGCCGAAACGATGCACACGTTGTGGCCGATCGCGCCCGTCTCGATCGCGATCATCCCGGAGCACGAATCGACGAGGGCGTTGGCGATGAACGTGGGCTGGACGCGACCGCCACCCTTCGACCGGAGCACGGTGTAGTTGTCGATCATCAGCTGCTGGCCGCCGGCGCCCGAGCCAAAGACGACACCGACATCGGTCCGGTTCTCGTCGGTGATCTCGAAGCCGGAGTCGGCCAGCGACTGCTTCGCCGCGGCGACGCCGAAGTGCATGCTCGACTCGCTCCGTCGGGCGGCCTTGGGGTCCATCCACTGGGCGGCGTCGAAGTCGCGGATCTCGCCGCCCGCCCTCTGGTCGTAGGGACTGGGGTCGAAGCGGGTGATCTCGGCGATCCCGGACACGCCCTTGACGAGGTTGTCCCAGGCCGTCTGCTTGTCGTTGCCGATCGAGCTGATGACGCCGAGTCCGGTGACGGCGACGCGGCGGTTGTAGTCGGGCTTGCGCACGGTGGCTCCTCGGGCGGCCTGGGCCGCTGCTCAGGCTCGGGCGGGGGTGACGGTGGCGATGTCGGGGACGGCGAGCCGATGGGGCGCCGCCGGGTCCTCGAGCGCGACGGCCCGGGCCTCCGGCGCGATGCGCTTGATGAGGCCCGTGAGGACGCGCCCGGGCCCCACCTCGACGAAGGTGGTGACACCCTCCGCGATCATCCGGCGAACGGCGCCGATCCAGTCGACCCCCGTCGTCAGGTGCTCCACGAGCTCGTCGCGACAGGCCGCGCCGGTCGTGAGGGGGCGGGCGTCGGCGTTGGCGAGCAGTCGTACCTCCGGATCGCGGAACTCGACACCGTCCAGCGCGCGGCGCATGCCCGCGGCGGCTTCGGCCATGAGCGGCGAGTGGGCGGCGACGCTGACGGGCAGCACGATCGCCTTGCGCGCCCCCAGCCGCGTCGCGATCTGCGCCGCGGCATCGATCGCGGCGCGCTCGCCGGAGACGACGACCTGCCCGGGCGCATTGCGGTTGGCGATCCCGAACGTGCCGTGGGCGCTCGCCTCGTCGATCAGCTCGGGGAGGCGCTCGTCATCAAGCCCCAGGATGGCCGCCATCGCGCCGTCGCGGCCCTGCCCGGAGGCCTGCATCAGGCGGCCCCGCTCGCGCACCAGGCGGACGCCGACCTCGAGGCCGATGACCCCGGCCGCGACCAGCGCGCTGTACTGGCCCATCGAATGGCCGGCGGCCCAGGCGGGCTGTTGCGTCTGGGCGTCCCAGTGCTCGCGCAGCGCCCCGAGGTACGCGAGCGATGCCGCAAGCAGCGCCGGCTGCGCGTTCTCCGTCCGGTTGAGCTGCTCTGCCGGGCCATCCCACGCGAGCCGGCTGAGCGGCTCGCCGAGGGCCTCGTCGGCGCGGGCGAAGATGACCCCGGCAGCCGGTGACGCGGCAGCCAGCTCGCGGCCCATGCCGACCGCCTGCGAGCCCTGCCCGGGGAACACCAAGGCGAACGAGGACATGCGTCTCCTGAACACGTGGGGAAGGGGTGCATTGTGGCCGGTCACGGTGTCCTCCGAGCGTCGAATGCTTGCGCACCTGCACAGAACCGCGGGGCGACCTATGCTCCGGCCATGACCGCCGAACGTCCCCGACCACGCCGCTCGCGCCGGCTGGCACCGGGCCGGGCCATCGCGCGGACCTTCGAGGCGGACCTCTCGGCGCCCGTGCTCGCCGCCGGCTCGAGGATCACGAACGTGCGCCAGATCACGGAGCGCGTCGCGATGGGCCGCGCGCTGTGGCGCGAGCTCGTCGTCGGCTTCGCCTCACAGCTGGGTGAGCTGCGCCTGGGGTTCACCCAGCTCGCGGCGCTGTACGTCCTGGCCGACGGTCGGACGACGACCGTGTCCGACCTGGCCGAGGCCATCGGGCGCTCGCCGTCGGCGACAAGCCGGCTCGTGGACGGCCTCGTCCGCCGGCGCCTCGTCGAGCGCCGGCTCGAGATCGAGGATCGCCGCCACCGAACGCTGTGGCTGACGCTCCGCGGCCAGGCCCTGCTCCGGGTCGTCGACCGGGCTCGCGCTGATCAGTTCCTGTCCGCGGTGCGACCGCTGCCGACGGGCGAGCGGGCGCTGGTCGCAATGGGCGTTGCCGCCCTCGCGACCCACGCAATCTCCCGCCGAGGTCGCCTGATCAAGGGTTCGACGGCCTGACGATCGCCTACTCGTTGGCCTCGATCAGGGCGGTGACGATCGCGGTCGCGTCCTCGGCGGTCGGTCCAACGGCGAAGATGACCGTGTCGCCGTCCTGGTAGCCGGCGAATGCGGTGCCCCCGCCCTCGGTCAGGGCGACGGTCCTGCCCCCGATCGTCGTCTCCTCGACCGCGCCGCCCGAGGATCCGGCAACACCGCCCATGACGCTCGCAAAGAAGCTGGGATCGTCGACGCCGGGGAAGCCGGGAAAGGCCATTGCCATCACGATCCCCACATCCTCGCCCTCGAGGGTCACCGCGACCGCACCGAACTCGATGATCCCGCCGAGCGAGCCGAGCCCTTCGGCGATGCTCGACTCGAAGAAGGCGGCGGCGGCAGCATCGAGCGGCTCGAGCTCGTACGGGTCGCCGATCGCGAGGCCCTCGGTGGGGTCGTTGGCGGCCTCGCTGGGCGATGGCTCCTCGGTGGGCTCCTCCGTGGGGCTGGGAGTGGGATCGGGTGTCTGGGTGGGGGCGGTCGTCGCCGTGGCCGTGGCCTGGGGCGTGGCCGTGGCGGCGATCGATGCCGCCGCGCTCGCGGACGGGGGAGCCGTGCTGCCGCACGCACCGGCGAGCAGCGCCGCGAGCGCGAGCGTCGCGACGAACGCGCTGCGCGACCTGGAAAGCAGCTTCATCTGATTCCTCAATGTGGGTTGGTGCCGCCCAAGGCATGGCATGCGCCCGGGACGCTGGCGACCGCAGCAGCGTAGGGCTGGCTACAATCCCCAGAGTCCCCCCAATTGTCCCAGAGGTCGCAGTTGTCCACCGCCGATCTCGCCCGGCGCGCCGTCGTGACCGGGATGGGCGCCGTCACGCCGATCGGCAACGACGCCCGCACGTACTGGCGCAACCTGCTTGCCGGCGTGTCCGGTGGCGGCCCGATCACCTCGTTCGACGCGTCGTCGTTCGACGTTCGCATCGCCGCCGAGGTCAAGGACTTCGACCCGACGGTCGCCATGGATCGCAAGATGGCGCGCCGCATGTCGCGGTTCATCCACTTCGCGATGGCGGCCGCGACCGAGGCGGTCGAGGACTCCGGGATCGACTTCTCGACCTGGCCCATCGAGCGCCGCGACCGGGTGGCGGTCGTCGTCAACACGGGCGGCGGGGGTATCGAGCAGGTGACGGATGGCGCCGATGCGATCCGCCTCAAGGGCCCGGGCCAGGTCAGCCCCTTCGCCATTCCGGCCCTCTCGGGCTCGATGGGCGCGGCCCAGGTCTCGATGCGCTACGGGTTGACCGGGCCGGTCATCACCCAGGTCGCCGCCTGCGCCAGCGGGGTCATCGCCTACCAGGACGCGCTGCGGCTGATCCGCTCCGGGGAGTGCGATGTCGTGGTGGCCGGCGGCTCCGAGGCGCCGCTGCTGCCGATCGCGTTCGCAGCGCTGGGGAACATGGGCGCGCTCTCGAAGCGCAACGACGATCCGGAGCACGCATCGCGGCCGTTCGACCGCGAGCGAGACGGGTTCCTGTTCGGCGAGGGCGCCGCGATCCTCGTGGTCGAGTCGGCGGAGCACGCGCTCCAGCGGGGGGCGACGATCCTGGCCGAGGTCACCGGTGCCGCCCTGACCTCCGACGCGTTCCACATCAGTGCCCCGGAGCCGACGGGGCGGGGTGCGGCGCGGGCGATGACCCGGGCGATGGAGGACGCGGGCATCACGCCGGAGCAGGTCGACTACATCGTGGCCCACGGCACGTCGACGCCGCTCAACGACGTCACCGAGACGCGCGCGATCAAGGCGGCGTTCGGGGAAGAGGCGTACGGCGTCCCGATCAGCTCGCCGAAGTCGATGATCGGGCACCTGCTGGGTGCTGCCGGCTCCGCGGCGGCGATCGCGGCCGTGCTGGCGATCCGCGACGGCTGCGTGTCGCCCACGATCAACCTCGACACGCCGGACCCGGAGTGCGACCTCGACTACGTGCCGAACGTGAAGCGCAACGTGGCGGTCAACACGGCGATGGTCAACGGCTTCGGCTTCGGCGGCCAGAACGCCGTCGCGATCTTCGAGCGCTTCGAGGCGTAACGCCCGAGCCGCTCAGCCACTGCGATACCCGTGATCACCACCTGGTCAAGCGTGGCCTTGGCAACCTCAAGGGCCGTCCATGGGTCCGCTTCGAGTCGGCCGCGAGCACGATCGCCCGTTGGACGGGACGGATCAGGCCCTCGGCGGATTCAGGCGCGATCATCGCGCAGCGAGCGGCCCTCGAGCGCCTCGATCCCGGCCATGAGGTCGGCGGGCAGCGGAATCGGGCGTTCGGCGGCGTAGTCGTAGGTCACGAGCGTGGATTCGGCCACCGCGATGAGCCGAGCCGGTCCCTGCCGGCTGTGCGGCGCGGTCATCCGGTGCTCCATCGCAAAGCTCGTGCGACCGAACCGGGTGACTCTCGTCTCTACCGTGAGCACCTCGCCGTAGAACGCCGGGGCGCGAAAGGCGACCCGGATGTCGGCGAGAATCATCCCCGACTCCGCGCCCTGGGCGCCCAGCGGCAGCGGCTGACCCGTCGCGGACTCGTAGTACGACACCCGGGCCATCTCGAGATACGTCAGGTACATCGCGTTGTTGACGTGGCCCATCGCGTCCGTGTCGGCGACCCGGACCTCGACGTCGCGCCGGCACGCGAAGTCGCCTGACAGGTCGCGCGGGTCATCCGGCACGACCGAGCGGAAGCGCGCGCCGCCAGCGGATTCGTCCACGGCCCGAGTGTAGGATGCTGGCCGATGCCACGCCCCCTCGTGCCGCCCTGGCTGCGTCGCGGGCTTCAGGCCGCGTTCGTCGCGGCCGTGGTCGCGATCGCCTCGTTCGTCGGCGATCGGCTCGGCGCCCGGGGCGGGCCGTTTCCGCTGCCAGCCGGCCCCACCGGGGCGTTGCTCCTCGCGCCGTCCGTCGTGGCGATCGGGGTCGTGACCTCCGCCTACCCGGTGGCGATGGCGGCGACCCGCGGCGACGCCATCCTCGGAGTGTTCGCCGGCTGGCTGGTCGCGGTCGACCTCACGATCGTGTTCACCGGCGGTCATATCGCGCTCGAGCGAGCCGGGATCGTGCTGCCCACCGGGGTCCTCGTGGGCCTGCTCACCCTGCCCTCGGTGACCGCCGGGCTGGCCGGCAGCCAGGTGGGCGCGTCGCTCGGCTTCGGGCGGCGGGCCGGCGCGATCGCGGCGGTGACGAGCGTCATCGGCGCCATGTTGGGCCTGGTGCTGGTGACCAGCGCCGCGATGGCCTGAGGCAAGGAGCCGCTACTCGACGACGAGCGTGCCCACCATGCCGGCCTCGGCGTGACCCGGCACCGTGCAGATGAAGCGATAGCGACCCGGCTCGTCGAGCCGGACGCGGACCGAGGATGTCTGCCCGCCGCGCGCACCGACGTCGACGTTGGCCAGCCCCTCCACCTCGAGGTCGTGGAAGATGGAATCCTCGTTGCGCAGCTCAATCACGACCCACGCATCGGCCGGCACGCGGATGTCGTCCGGAGCGAAGCGCACATCGCGCGCGTCCACCGGCACGCGCACGGCCGAGGCGTCGATCGCCCGATCCGCCGCCAGCACGCCGCCCGCGACGGCCAGCGAGGCGATCGCGACGGCGACCAGGAACGACGCCTCACGAAGGTGAGCGCGCAACCCCCGGCGCGGCCGCCGCGCCGCCGATCCGCGGGGATCGAAGCCGCGCAGCCGGAGCGAGTTGGTCACGACCGCGACCGATGACAGGGCCATCGCGCCGGCGGCCATCGCCGGGTTGAGCGTCACCCCGAACGACGGGTACAGGGCGCCCATCGCCACCGGGATCAGCAGGACGTTGTAGGCAAAGGCCCAGAACAGGTTCTGGCGGATCGTGCGCACGGTGGCCCGCGACAGGGCGATCGCGGCGCCCACGCCGCGCGGGTCACCACCCATCAGCGTGACGTCCGAGGCCTCGATCGCGACATCCGCGCCGGTCCCGATGGCGATCCCGAGATCGGCCTGGGCGAGCGCCGGCGCGTCGTTGATGCCGTCGCCGACCATGCCCACGACGCGGCCCTCGGCCTGGAGCCGCTCGATGGTGGCCACCTCGTTGGCAGGCAGCGCCTCGGCGACGACGTGGTCGGCCGGGATGCCCACGCGGCTCGCGACGGCGTGGGCGGTTCGGGCGTCGTCGCCGGTGACGAGCCAGACGTCGAGTCCCTGGGCATGCAGGTCCGCGACGGCTTCGGGCGCCTCGGCCTTCAGCGCATCCGTCACGGCGACGAAGCCCAGCAGCCGCTCGCCCACGGCGACCCAGGCCGGGGTCATGCCGCTCGCGGCGACTCGATCGACCTCGACGGAGAGCGGTCCGCTGTCGATCCCGTGATCGGCCAGCAGCCGGGCCGTGCCCACGAGCACGCGCCGGCCGTCGATCCGGCCCTCGACACCATGCCCGCCGAGGGCGTGGAACTCGTCGACGGACCGGAAGCCCAGCTCGTCCTCACGCGCCCGGGCCATGATCGCCGCTCCCACGGGGTGCTCGCTGCCCTTCTCGACGGACCCGGCGAGGTCCAGGAGCTCGGCGCTGGCGACCTCGGGCGCCGTGACGATCTCGCCGACCGACGGACGGCCGAGCGTGAGCGTGCCCGTCTTGTCGAGGATCGCCGTGTCGACCCGATGCGCGCCCTCGAGCGCCTCGCCGCCGCGGATCAGGATGCCCGCCTCCGCGCCGCCCCGTGCCGACCTTGATCGCGGTTGGTGTGGCGAGACCCATCGCGCAGGGGCAGGCGACGACGACCACGGCGATGAACGCCGCGAGGGCGAGCGTCAACCGGGGCTCCGGGCCGAGCGTGAGCCAGAGCGCCAGCGTGGCCGCGCCGACGACCAGCACGACCGGCACGAAGACGCCGCCGATCCGGTCCGCGAGCCGCTGGAGCGGCGCCTTGGAGCCCTGCGCGCGCCGGACCAGCTCGACGATCCGGGCCAGCGCCGTCTCGCGGCCCACCCGCGTCGCGCGCATGATGAACGTGCCGTTCGTGTTCAGCGTGGCACCGATCACCTCGTCGCCCGGACCGTGGTCGACCGGGATGGGCTCGCCGGTGAGCATCGACTGATCGATCGCCGAGCCGCCTTCGACAACCATGCCGTCGACCGGGATCTTCTCGCCCGGTCGGACGCGCAGGAGATCGCCAGGCCGGACCGTGTCGAGCGGGACGTCCTCCTCGACATCGCCCCGAACGAGCCTCGCGGACGTCGCCTGGAGACCGATCAACCGGCGGATCGCGCCCGTGGTCCGGCCCTTCGCGCGGGCCTCCAGCCAGCGCCCCAGCAGAATCAGTCCGATGATCAGCGCCGACGTGTCGAAGTACGAGTCCGGGTGCAGCCCGGCCTCGTGGATGATCTCCGGGTAGAGCGTCACGAAGACGCTGTACGCCCAGGCCGATGTCGTGCCCACGACGACCAGCGTGCTCATGTTGGTCGCGAAGCCGTGGCGGAACGCCCGCCACGCGGCGTCGTAGAACCGCCGGCCGGCCCAGAACTGGATGAGCGTCGCGGGCCACAGCGCGAGCTTGTTGAGATCCTCCATGGCGATGGAGGTCTGCGGCCAGAACATCGCCGCCATGGTGACGACCGCCACGGCGATCGAGGCGAGCGCCTGGACCAGAAGGGTGCGGGTCTCGCGCTCGCGCTCGAGCGTGTCCGCGTCTGCCTCGTCCGCGAGGGAGCGGGCGGGCGCGCCGGGCTCGGTGTCCGCCTGGCGCCTGACCTCGTAGCCGGCGGCCTCGATCGCGCCGACGAGCTCGCCCCGGCCGGTGACGTCCGGCAGGTAGCGGATCGTGGCCGTCTCGGTTGCGAGGTTGACCGAGGCGTCGACGACACCGGGCGTCTTGCCCAGGAACCGCTCGATGCGGTTGACGCACGAGGCACACGTCATGCCCTCGATGGGCAGCGCGATCTCGGTTCCGGGGGTCGTGGTCGAGGTGGGTGTCGGCATACTCCCCGGGAGTATGCACGACGGTATCGTGGAACCGTGTCCGACGCCGTCTTCGCCGTCGTCCCCGCTCCGTGGGGTCCGGTCCATGTCGCAGCCAGGGCGCGCGGCGTGAGCGCGATCGAAAGCCTGACGACGACCGAGGCCTTCGTCGATCGGTTGGCCCGCGTAGGCGGATCCGTTGACCGGACCGGCACGAAGGCGGCCGAGGCGATCCTCGCGACGGCCGTCGATCAGTTGACCGAGTACCTCGCCGGCCGGCGGCGCACCTTCGATGTGCCGCTCGACCTGGAGCTGCGGTCAGCCTGGGACCGCTCCGTCCTCGATGGCGTGCGAGCCGTGCCCTGGGGCTCGGTGACGAGCTACGGCCGCGTGGCCTCGCGGATCGGCCGGCCCGGGGCAGCGCGGGCGGTGGGCGGCGCCGTCGGACGGAACCCGATAGCCATCGTCATCCCGTGCCACCGGGTCGTGGCCGGCGATGGCTCGCTGGGCGGCTACGGCGGCGACTGGTTCGGGTCGCGCGAGCGGCTGCTGGAGATCAAGCGCGAGCTGCTCCGGCTGGAGCGGGTCACGCTGCCGGCGACCTCGCTCGTCGACTGACCCGCGGGGGCGGGGCGGTGGGACGGGGTGCCATGTCCCACCTCCCGGACACCACCCCGCGTAGTACGCGGTGGGCCTGGCCGCCGATCCGGTCGGCACCGCCCCTCCACCACGCCCGGCTCCCCGCCCACGAGCTGGCAGGCACCATCCCGGGTAGTAGGTGAATGGTGTTGGTGTGGACCGCACCACGGGGGGTGGTAGATGCACGTAACGCGGTCCGACCGCCGCGCTCGAGGGGTTCGTGATCACCGGGTGATCAATGAGGTCTCATCGGAGGGCCAAGGCGGCCGGAAGGCGTTGTCGGCGGGGCGGCGCGAGCGTCGATCGGTGGCCGGCGGACCCCTTGAAGCCGTGGTGACGCGAGTGTGACCATGGGGTGGTCACGGCTATGGTCTGCCCGCTCGTTGACCAGCGCCGCTCAGTGACGCGGGATGGGCCGCATGGGGTAGACGCCGATGACGACCGGGGTGCACGGATCGAGCGAGAGCTCGTAGCCGATGTCGCCGGCCCGGAGCAGCTCGCCCAGCAGCTGCCCCTCTCGCGGCGGCAGCCCCAGGAAGATCGTGAGCCCGTTCACGGCCACCGGCGTCACATCGTCGTCCGGGCCGTTGATCGCGAACCGCCGTCGGAGCTCGTGCATGGGCACCCAGGAGCGGCTCTTGATGAAACGCCGCAGCTGCGGCGCAGTGCAGGCGTTCATGGGCACGGCGTGGCCGTTGGTCGCGAGCGGGCTGTGCCCGTTGCCGGGGGCGTGCCCAACCGACGGAGCGGACGCTTGGTCGGGACCGGTGTCGGGGATGGCGATCGCCGCAAAGGACTCGTGGAGCGCGGCCATCGACGGTGCTGGAGAAGCCTCGTTCGGCGCAGGGACGGGCGTCCGAACCGGCGACACCGGCACAGCCGGCGGCCGGGCCGAGGGCGGGGCCGTGGGCGCGGCCGCCTGACCGGGTCGCGAACCCTTGTTCGACCGGTAGTGGGAGCGCCGGCTCATCCGGCTGTGGCTCGGGCGAGATGCCCTCGGGTGCTGGCGACGAAGGCTCGCCGCGTGCAGGATTCGTTCATGTTCAGGCCGCTTGGGCAGGCGGACTTGAGGTCCACCGTTGCCCGGATGATACGCGCCCGGTCACCCGGCCCGTCAGACAGCCCGTCGGCTGGCACCCGCAAGGTTCACAGCAGCCCCTCAGCCGTCCACGACGTACAGGTCCCGAGGCGCCTCGTTGAGGACGATCGGCCCGTCCGGGCCACAGACGACGATGTCCTCGATCCGGGCCCCGTAGCGGCCCTCGAGATAGATCCCGGGCTCGATGCTGAACGCGTTACCGATCTCGAGCGGCTCGCTGTTGCCGGCCACGAGGTACGGCTCCTCGTGTCCTTCCAGCCCGATGCCGTGTCCCAGCCGGTGGATGAAGTGCTCGCCGTGGCCGCCGGCCTCGATGATCCGGTGGGCGATGTCGTCGACGCGCTCCGCCGGAACGCCGGGCCGGGCCGCCGAAGCGCCCTCGGCCTGCGCCTCGCGAACCAGCTCGAACAGGCGGCGGAAATCGTCGTCGGGACCGCGCGCCGGATCGCCACCCGTGACCCACAGCGTGCGCGTGATGTCGCTGCCGTAACCCTCGAGCGTGCCGCCGATGTCGAGCACGATCGGCTCGCCCGGCTGGATCACGCGCTCCGACGCCTCGTGGTGCGGGGACGCCGAGTTGGGTCCAGAGCCCACGATCGCAAAGTGGGCCTCCTGGTGGCCTTCCGCCAGCAGCCGTTCGCGCACCTCGCGGGCGACGTCCGCCTCGGTCCGCCCGATCAGCCGCCCTGCGGCGATCTGGGCCACGACCCGATCGGCGGCGTGGGCCGCCCGGCGGAGGAGCTCGATCTCGTCGGGGTCCTTGACCATCCGCAGCCCGCGCAGCACGGCCGAGGCGGCGCTCCAGCCGGCTTCGGGGCGGGCGGCCTGGAGACGGAGCAGGTGGCTCGCCCAGAGCCGGTCCGAAACGGCCAGGGCGACCGTGCCCGGCGGGACGTCCTCGAGCACGACGGCGTACGGTTCGTCCGTCTCGCCCCACGTCGCGAGCACGACCTCCGTCCGCAGCTCTGCCTCCGCGGCGGCCCGCTCCAGCCGGGGAACGACGAGCCGGGGCTCGCCGCGCGCGGGGACGACCAGCATCGTCAGCCGCTCGAGCGGCATCGCCCGATAGCCGGTCAGGTACTCCAGGTCCGGACCGACACCCACCAGCAGCGCATCGAGCCCCGACTCCCACACGAGCTCCGGCAGACGCGCGAGACGCTCCTTGTACCGGTAGGCCGGGATCACCGGGACGTGGGCGCGGGCGGGGGTGCGGCCAGCCAGGCCCTGATGGTCGCGGGGCCATCCTCGAACAGCTTGCGATAGGCGTAGACCCGCTCCGCGCCGGCCGCCAGGGCGCGCTTCCGCAGCGCCAGGTCGTCGTGCTGGCCGACCGCGAGCACACGGACACCTGCCGCCCGCCCCTGCTCGATCGCGGCGATGCCGTCGTAGCCGCGGGCGGTCAGATCGACGAGCAGGCGTCCCGCCCCGGTCAGGGAGCGTTCCAGACCGGCCGCATCGCGCGCCGCCACGGGCTCGCCACCCGCCGCGCGGACCTGTTCGCGCAGCCGGGTGGCCCAGATCATGTCGTCGGCGAGGACGACCACCCGGTCCGGCACGCTCAGGCGAGCTCGCTGACGATGTGCCGGAAGACGTCGCGCGCCGAGACAACCCCAGTGGGCAGCCCGCCGCCGTCGACGATCGGAATGTGCCGGAACCCGCCGACCGCCATCTTGTGGATCGCGACCGCGATGGGATCGTCGTGACGCAGGACGACCGGATCGCGGGTCATGACCTCCGAGAGCGGGAGCGGACCGGTGGGCCGGCCGGCGACCTTGAGCACCGCGTCCCGGTCGGTGAAGATCCCGACCAGCCGTCCTTCGTCCGTCACGAGCACGCAGTCGATGGTGTCGGCATGCATCCGGGCAATCGCGTCGGTCACGTCGGCGTCGGACGGAAAGGTGACCGGGGGGATGGGTCGAAGGTCGTCCAGGTGCTCACCCAGCAGCCGGCCGCGAAAGTCGGTCGCCGGCTCCGGGATGTCCGCCGTGCGCAGGTCCGCGCCGCAGTTCTCGCAGGCGTCCTCACCCTCGAAGTTGTCGTGCCGGCAGACCGGGCAGAGCATCGGGACCTCCGTTGTGGCGCCGGACTAGTCGACGGTCCAGGTCTCGCCGCTGGAGAGCGCCTTCTCGAGATCGCCCTGACCGACGCTGGCAACCGCCGCGCTGAGCTGATCCTCGATGAGCTGATCGTGGGTGGGCCGGGGCACCGCCCGCAGCACGCCCACCGGCACCGGGAAGTCCGGCCAGAACATGCGGGACAGGACCAGCGCGAGATACGGCTCTTCGGCTTGCTCGTCGTGCACGATCAGGTCCGCCTCGGTGACGCCGCCCTCGCCGAGGGTGACCACCTCCGGGTGCAGGCCGTTGAGACGGATGCCCTTGTCGCGGTCCTTGCCGAAGATCATCGGCTTGCCGTGCTCGAGGACGAGCATCCGCTCCTCGCGCACCTCGCGGTCGGTGAAGTCACGCCACGCGCCGTCGTTGAAGATGTTGCAGTTCTGGAGGACCTCGACAAACGCGGAGCCCTTGTGGAAGCCGGCCCGGTTGAACGTCTGCTGGAGATGCTCCGTGTGGGTGTCCACGGAGCGAGCGACGAACGACGCCTCCGCGGCGAGGGCGATGGTCAGCGGGACGATCGGTGTGTCGACGGTGCCCATCGGCGTGGACTTCGTCCGCTTGCCCATCTCCGATGTGGGTGACGCCTGGCCCTTGGTCAGCCCGTAGATGCGGTTGTTGAACATGACGAGCTTGATGTCGACGTTCCGGCGCATCGAGTGCAGCACGTGGTTGCCGCCGATCGAGAGCGCGTCGCCGTCGCCGGTGATGACCCAGACCATCAGCTCCGGTCGGGCGGCCTTGAGGCCGGTGGCCAGCGTTGGGGCGCGGCCGTGGATCGTGTGGAAGCCGTACGTGTTCATGTAGTAAGGCAGCCGTCCGGAGCAGCCGATGCCCGAGATGAAGACGATATTCTCCTTCGGATAGCCGAAGTCAGGCATCACCTTCTGGGTCTGGGCGAGGATCGAGTAGTCGCCGCAGCCGGGGCACCAGCGGACCTCCTGGTCGGACACGAAGTCCTTGCGGGTCAGCTGGATGACGCGCTCGTTCTCGGGGCTGAGGGCGGGCTGGACCGGGGCGTGTCCGTTGCCGCTGGATTCGGTCATGACTCGGCCAGCATCCGTTCGGCTTCCTCCTGGATCTCCGCGATGCGGAACGGCTTCCCGTGGACCTTGTCGTAGCCCACCGCGTCGACCAGGTAGCGGCCCCGGACGAGCAGCAGCAGCTGGCCCAGGTTGACCTCCGGGATCAGCACCCGCCGGTAGCTCGTCAACACCACCCCCAGGTTGCGCGGGAACGGGTTCAGGTGGCGGAGATGGGCATGGGCGACGCTCCGCCCCTCGGCCTGGAGGCGTTCCACCGCGGAGCGGATGGCGCCGTATGTCGAGCCCCAACCCAGGATGAGCAGGTCACCGTTCGGCGGGCCGTGGAGCACGAGCTCGGGGATGTCGTCGGCGATCCGGGCCACCTTCTCCTGGCGCAGGAGCTGCATCCGGTGGTGGTTCTCCGGGTCGTAGCTGACGTTGCCGCTGATGTCCGCCTTCTCCAGCCCGCCGATCCGGTGCTCGAGCCCGGGCGTCCCGGGCACGGCCCACGGCCGGGCGAGCGTGCCGGCGTCCCGGGCGTAGGGCTGGAACGTGGCCTTGTCCGTCCAGTTGTCGACGCCGATCCCGGGCAGGTCCGCGACCGCCGGCACCTTCCACGGCTCCGATCCGGTGGCGAGGAACGCGTCCGACAGGTAGACCACCGGGGTCATGTACTTCAG
>Ga0136617_10000884_pt1 | contig 26141 bp, 25 predicted proteins | sample AntDrymUQ3222106_2_FD_129672 | JGI IMG/M metagenome (GOLD analysis project Ga0136617, IMG submission 129672) | Polar desert sand microbial communities from Dry Valleys, Antarctica - metaG UQ322 (21.06) | ecosystem: Environmental > Terrestrial > Soil > Desert | place: Antarctica: Dry Valley...
GGTGGCTCCGCGGTGGTCGCCGGTCGGGAAGTAGGTGCCGAGGGTGTCGTAGGTCGGCACCATCTTGGCCGCACCGAGCAGGTCACCGGGATAGCGGCTGCTGGTGTAGTGCACGTTGAAGTCGCCACCGACCATGACCGGACCGCTGGGCGCGAGCTTGGTGACCAGCTCGCCGATCCGCCGTACCGACGGACGCAGCAGGTCGGGCATGTCCCTGGCCAGGGGTGGCACGTGGGCCGCGACGACCGACATCTGGCGGCCCTCCTCGGAGCGCAGGGTCACCCAGTTGGCGTAGCGCAGGCCCAGTCGGATGCTCCGGCCGCGCGGGACCTGGCGGTAGTTGGAGATCCGGAAGGTCCCGCCGTCGACCTCGGTCCACCGGTCGCTGCGCCACGCCACGGCGGTCGCGGCGGTGTAGCGGTTCTTCGTGCTGCGCTGGAGGTCGTAGCCGTCGGGGGCGATCACGGCGTCCTGGCGTAGCGGCACCTCGTTGTAGGTGACGACGTCGGGGCGCTTCGAGAGCACCTCTCGTACGTCGGACTGGAACCTCTCGACCGAGAGCTGGGAGAGGATGTTGGCGTGGATCAGGGTGACGTCGCTGGCGCCCGCGGTCTCCTCGGCCGCCTGCGCCGGGGTCGAGACCGGGGGGAGGGTGACGCCGGTCAGGGCAGCCGCCACCACGGCAACGAGGACTCCCCCTCCGAGGCGGGTCTGGCGACGAGCGCGACGTGGGGGCTCGGCGGTGGACATCGGGGGGCTCCTCGGGGGGCGGCGCTGGGGGGCTGGTGACCCGGTCTCCCGAGCCAAGTCACAGGAAGCACACCACCCCCACGGGCACCACGCAACCGCTTCTCGCGAACTACAGATCTGTAGTTCACACCGGCGTACGGCGCGCCTGGGCACGCCGTCCGGGTGCGGTGTTCAGTCGCCGATGCTGGCGCGGGCGCTGATGAAGAAGTGGTCGCTGGTGCGCTGCGTCACCGGCGTCGTGTCACGCCAGTAGTCGCTCCACGTGGCCCCGAGACCGACGACCCAGTCGACGGGTAGCGGCTCCGGTGGTGGCTGGCACCCGCCGGAGTAGCTGCCGCCGTTGGGCGCGATCAGGCCCGCCTGCGGGACGACCCGGCAGTAGAACTCCTCGCGGTCGTTCATGTCTCCGGTCACCAGGACCGGGAGCCCCTCGGACGACAGGTCGTTGACGACGCCCACGAGTGCGGCCTGGCCCTGACGTCGTTCGGCAACGTAGGAGCCGCCACCGGCGGAGGGGTGGGTGTTGACGACGTAGAGCTCGCGACCCGTGGCCAGGTGGCGCAGCCGGACGATCGGCTGGGGCCGCGGCCGCCCCATGAACGGGATGGTGAACGAGCTCCCGCCCACCACCTCGAAGACACCGGGGTCGTAGAGGACGGAGTTGTCGGTCTCGGCCTCGCCCCACCCGAACCCGGGCCAGGCCGCCATGCCGGTGCGGTTCTGGAGGTCGCGCAGCTGGTCGGACTGGATCTCCTGGGCACCGAGGATGTCCACGCCGTGCTTGCCCACGAGGTTCGCCGCCGCCGCCGTGCGGGTCGAGGCCGGCGGGTAGTTCTGGCGAGTCCCACCAGCAGCCGTGTGCTGGCTGCCGAGGACGTTGAAGCTGCCGATGCGGAAGGTGAGCGACGCGCTCCGGGCCTGCTGCTCGCGTGCCGCGTCGCGCTGGCGGGTCGCGTCGCGCTTGCGGGACCGCTCCTCGGCGAGCTCGCGGAGCCGGTCCTGGCGCGCCTCGCGGCGCTCGCGGGCCTGCTGGGCCTGGCGCTGGGCCTGGCGCTGGGCCTGGCGCTGGGCCTGGCGCTGGGCCTGGCGCTGGGCCTGGCGCTGGGCGATCGCGTCGGCGCGCTGGAGCCGGATCGCGCGGTCCGGCGAGGCCGCGGGGCTGAACCGCACCGGGCCGGCCCGGGCGACGGAGGATGCCTCGGGAGCCGGGTCGGAGGCCGTGTCCCCGAGGTTCGGGTCTCGCGCGGTCGTCTGCTCGGGCTGCACCACGCTGGCGACCACGGGCGCTGCCACCGCGAGGGCGAGCAACGAGCCGAGCACCACCGGGAGTCGCCTCAGGGCAGGGCGGTGCGGGGATCGGTGGGCGGGGGACGGCACCGCGCGAAATTAGCACAGCGCGCGGCTCGGGCCGGTTCTGTCGGCCGAACCGCGGTCGTCGCTGATCTAGGCTGAGCGACATGCTGTTCACGGCGTCGACCCTCAAGGACTCGCCGGAGAACGTCCGCTTCTTCGTGTCCGCCAATCTCGCCGCCGGGGTGGACCACATGTTCGTCTTCCTGGACTCTCCGCGTGAGCCCGACCAGCAGCAGGTCGCGGACTTCCTGGACGCCCACGCCCGGGTCACCTGCGTGCGCGCAGGGAGCGGGTGGTGGGGCGAGGACCGCCCGGCCGGCCTCAACGTCCGACAGCGCATCAACGCCAACTGGGCGCGGTCGGTGCTGGAGCCGTTCGACTGGGCCGAGTGGCTCTTCCACATCGACGGCGACGAGGTGGCCCTGCTGGAGCGTACGGCGCTCGCGTCCGTGCCGTCCGGCACGGACGCCGTGTGGCTGCCGCCGCTGGAGGCGGTCAGCGAACCGCGGCCCGAGGCACGGCCCACCCTGTTCAAGAGGCTGCTCGACGACGCCGACCTCAACCTGTTGCACGTGCTCGACGCGCTGCCGGCGCCGACCAACCAGGCGTACTTCCACGGCCACGTCATGGGCAAGTCCGGCGTCCGGCCCGCCTCGGGGCTCGGGCTCACCCTCCACGACGCCGTCTCCCCCGACGGGGTCTCACAGCCTCGGCACCAGGACCCGGAGGTGCGGCTGCTCCACTACGACGCCGTGTCGGGCGAGGAGTTCGTCCGCAAGTGGAGCGCCCTCGCCGGGGCGGGGCATGCCCGCTATCGCGCGTCGCGTGCGCCGATGGCCCGCGCTCTCAAGACGCTGGTCGAGAAGGACGTGCCAGCCGCGGTCCGCGAGCGGCACCTCCACCGGATCTACGACCTGACGACCCGCGACGACGTCGCGCTGCTCGCAGAGCTCGGGCTGCTGGAGCAGGTCGTCCCCGACGCCCTGGGCCGCGCACCGCGGGACCTGCCGGAGGGTGCCGCCGGCCGGCTGGCCGCGCGGGTCGAGGAGCTCCGCCACGAGCCGAAGCGACCCTTCTACGTCGCCGAGGCGGCCCCGGCCCGCGACGCCGCTGCAGCGGGTGCGACACGGCGGGGTGCCCGCCGGTTGCGGCGGCTGGCCGGGCGCACCTGAGGAGTCAGCGGCGACGCGCGAGCCGGCGCAGGCGGGTCCGCCACCGGCTTCGGGCGGGTCGGCGCCGGCGGCCGCGCCGCAGCCTCCTGACGTCACCCAGCATCGTCGCCACGAGGTCGACCGCGACCATCGCCACCTCCGCGTCGGTGACCGAGGTGGTGGTACGCCGCGGCTCGAGCTCCTCGGGCACGCGCAGGTCCGCGACCCGGCCGATCACGTCGTACGGGGCCGACTCGAGGTGCTCGATCGCCGCCTCCCCGCGGCGCCGGCACTCCTCGACCTGGTCGGGGTCCGGCCAGAACCGGTCGCCTGCCCGCGGCACCAGCCGCTCGTCGGCGAGGAACGTACGGATCCACACGCCGCGGTCGAACGCGGAGCCGAAGCCCTGCAGCGATCCGTTGACCCGGCGCAGGGTCTCGGCCTCGGCGACGCCCATCGAGGTGTTGGGGAAGGACCCCGACACCTCGATGCCGTCGGACGCGAAACCCACGATGCCGGCGAACCGGTGCCAGACGTCCTCACGGGGTGCCGACGGGTCGAGCACCAGCACGTGGATCCGCTCGGGCGCGACCGCCTCGGTCCAGCGCTCGAGCACGAGGCGCAGATCGAGGGTGCGCCAGTTCCAGATGGCGGTGGGACGACGGGACTCGCGGCGACCGTACCGCGCCATGGGGGTGGTGGCGCCGTTCTTGAGGCTCTCCTGCCAGCTGGCCGCGAACAGGCCCAGCGGCTCGCGCGCCGTCACGACGACGTGGACGTCGTCGGTCGGCAGCGCCGCCACCAGCCGCTTGGCCTGCGCGCCGGATGCCGCCGCGAAGAACTCATGGCTGATCAGCCCCGTGCCCGGCGCCTCCGCCAGCTCGCGACACAGCCGCGACCATGCCGTGCGGTGGCGCTCGGGAGCCCGGTCCTGGTGGCGGTCCTGCCGTACGGTGCGCGACGCCCACAGGTGGTCGCGGCGCTCGGCGCCCGGCACCACGACGCCGCGCTCGCGCAGCTGGTCTCGGGAGGACCAGAGGATGGTCTGCAGGTAGGAGGTCGCGGTCTTCGGCAGCCCGATGTGGACGAAGACCCGCTCGACCACTAGAGGGACTTCCGGAACCGCTCGACCGCCTCCTGGACGGCCGCGTCGTCGCGTGAGGCCAGCGGCACGAGCAGCTCCTGGAGGACGTCGGCGACCTCGGCGAGGCGGAGGTTGTGGCGGCGTACCTCGCTGAGGTCGGCCTCCACGTCGGCGACGCGCCGCTCGAGCCGCTGTACGGCCTCCATGCTCGCGCCCGGACGCAGTGCCCTCAGCCGCATGACCACTCTCCCACCAGTCGAACCGTCGGCCTGCTCCTGCGGCGCAGCCGCTTGACCGTCACCCGGGTGGCCCCGGACCTGGAGAGCAGCGTAGTCAGCGAGTCGACGTCGATCCGACCCACCATCCATTCCGCATCGTCGAGGTCGTCCTCGTCGTCCACCGCGTCCTCGCGGAGATGAAAGTCGGCGAGCAGCTGACCACCTTCGCGCAGCGCCATCGAGCAGAGTCGCGCCAGCGACTCGCGCCCCTGCTTCGAGGTGGCGTCGAGCAGGTGCCGGGCGAGCACCACCCGCGGTCGCGGGTCGTGCGCCAGGAGAGCACCCTCGGCCAGGACCGAGCGCCACTCGGTCAGGTTGAGGTGGCGCACCTCCAGGTCGAGTCCCTGGGCGTCACCGCGAAGGCGCGCCGGCTCGAGCGCCCGCGGGACGTAGTCGTAGGCCTTGACCGAGAGGCCCTGCTGCGCCAGCCAGAGGCTGTCGGGACCGCGCCCGGCGCCGATGTCGAGCACCTCGGCCCCCAGCTCGGTCGCCAGCTCGGCCGCGCGGCGGGCCAACACGGACGGGTGACGCAGCACGGTCTCACGTCCGCGGGGGGCACGCCGCTCCCAGTAGCGGATGCCCGGCTGGGTGCCGCGGAACCAGTCATCGAGCTCCCGGACGGTCCGGGCCGGGGTCGTGAACCTGAAGGCCGGGTCCGGGACCTTCCATCCCGGTCCGTACGTCGCCTCCAGCAGCTTCTCCGGCCACGCGGGCACCGGCATCGGCCGGCCGCCGAGCTCGGCGCTGCCGAGCGGGAAGATCCACTCCTCGCGGAACTCGGTCCCGATCTCGCCCATGAGGTGGAGCCGCCCTCGGTCGAGGAAGCCACCGAAAACGTCGAGGCCGACGGTCGCGTGGTCTTGTGAGACCAGCACCTTGAACGCCGCCCCGCTGTAGCGCGTCGTCCGCCAGCCCTGGTCGGCGAGTGCGCGCTGGACGTGGAAGGACTCCCGCGCCACGTCGATCGGGGTGGTGAAGCGGCTGACGTAGCCGAGGTCGGCGTCGGAGTCGTGGCCGAGCACGGCGCCCTCGCGTACGGCTCCGAGCAGCGTCCCGTAGGCGAGGAACGGCTCGATCCCGGTGTCCTGCAGCGCACCGATGACTGCCTCGGTGGCGTCGAGCAGCGCGGCGATGTCGGCGTCGGACCGTCCCGCGAAGGTCGGCACCAGCTTCCCGGACTTGTCGATGCCGAGCTCCACGCCGTGCCTGTTGCGGACCTCGATCGAGCCCTGTCCGCTGCCGAGGGACAGGTCCTGGTCGAAGTGGACGGTCGACGAGGCCGAGTCGCGGACCGTGATCCTGCCCCGGCCGTGGAGGTGGCGGAGCAGCGGCGCCGGCCACCCGATCCGCCGCAGTGGTCCCGCGACCGCGTCGGTGTCGCGCAGCGTCCAGAACGTCCACACCCGTCGCCCGTCGACGCACACGTCCAGCGGACGGTCGACCAGGGTGATCAGCCGAAGGCCGTGGTCGTCGACACGACGGACGCGGGTGAGTGAACGCACCCGGGTCAGTCCACCGGCATGGTGGCGAACGGGTCGAACGTGCCGTCGGTGACCGACTCCCCGTCCTCGTACACAGCATCCTCGTCGGTGCCGAAGACGAGCCTGTCGTCGCTCACCACACGCTCGCTGGTGCCCATGCGGCGGCCACCGTTGGACGGGAAGTTCTCGTACCAGTAGTTGATGTGCTTCTGGTAGCGCAGCACCCGGCCCTTGTTGCGGTAGACGCCGAGGTTCTCGTCGCTGACCTTGGCGAGCCCGGACCAGTTCGCCGAACCGTTGAGCAGCAGGTGGTTGGAGCGGTCACCGCCGTAGTTGCCGACGATGCTCATCGACTTGAGGTGGAAGTAGTTGTCGAACTGGCCGTCGCCGTCGAAGTCCTGCACGAGGTGCTTCATCGGGACCGGCCCGCGCCCGCCGTCACTGCGGAGCATCCGGCCGATCTTGATGCCGACGACGGTGTAGCCGATCCGGATGTCGCAGCCGTTCTGCCACATCTGTCGCAGCTTGCGGGCCAGCCGCATGCCCCGATCCTGGCGGATCACGTCGGGCGCGATCCGGATCCGGGTCCGACCGGAACCGGTGTTGGTCGCCCCCTGGCACTTGACTCGATTGAGCGTCTGCATCACGGGGTCCGGCGAGTTCCTTCCGACATTGGGGAAGAACAGCAGCCGGAAGTCCTTGAAGGACCGCGCCGCGTACGGGCTCGTGGTGCGCTTGTCGCGCGCAGCCTGCCCGAAGACGGCGCCGACGAAGTCCCAGACGGCGCGGTTGCCGGCGTGGGTGTAGATGTCGTTCCACTGGTTCGTGGACGAGGCCACGGTGAAGTTGGCCGAGCCCTGCATCACGACCTTCCGGGCCTTGCCGACCTCGGAGAACATGAAGAACTTCGAGTGGGCCGAGCCGCCCCCGCCGCGGCAGGTGCCCTCACACACACGAGCCCAGCTGCGCCGCTTGCCCTCGACCCGCCGGTTTCCCTGCTGCAGCCCCGCTCGCAGGCGACGGAAGGGTGGGTTGTCGATCCGCTGGAGGTTGCGCTTGTCCATCAGCAGCCGGACCCGCACCCCGCGCCGCTGCGCCCGGAGCAGGGCGTCCTTCCCCTCGCTGGTGAGGAAGTTCCACGAGAAGATGTTGATGTTGCTGCCCCGGGGCGACGAGTTGATGGACCGCATGATCTTGCGGAAGATGGCGCGCTGGGCGCTGGCGTCACCCACGGGGCTGTTGAACGTGGGGCCGGACCGCGGCGTGAAGTTGTCCGGGGCGGCCGAGGCGGTGGTGGTCACCGGCACCATCAGCCCGACGGCGGCGAGCAGCAGGGCCAGGGTTCTGACGAGAGTCCTGTACATGGAAGATCCCCTTGAACACGTTGGTGGGTGCGGCGATGGTGTCGGACGGCGCGCCGGAGTGTCCCCCGGTGCGCGGCGGTCAGGCGGTACAGCTCCTGACGGCTTCGCGATAGTCGCGGTCCTCGTCGAGGCCCCGAGCGGCTTCGCTCACGGTCCCCCCGAGTACGCCGTAGTAGCGGTCCGCAAAGCGGACCATGCGCTGGCCCGAGGAGCAACCCAGCACGTCCCGCTCGACGTAGCCGCCGGACTGCTCGGCGCACCCCTGATAGCTGCGCGGGATGCTCGCACCCTCCTGCCAGACCTCGGTGCAGTCCGGGGTGCCCGGCGGTGCCGGCTCTCCGGTCGGCGGGCTGTCGGACGAGGACTCCGGTGCCGGAGCCTCCTCGGCCGTCTCGTCACCCGACTCGCCACACGCGGCGAGCGCGAACACGGCGAGGACGGCGCACGTCGCTGCGCGCACACTCAGACCGCTGACCCGGAACATGGCGTGAGTATACGTCCGCATCCGCGCCGGCCCCGCCAACCGACGGTCGACGCGCTGGCCGGGGTCCGGGGCAGGTCCCCGGCCGGTAACCTCGGCTCGTGAGCACCGCCCCCACCCGCGTCTTCGTCGCCCGGCTGGTCGGCCTGCCCATCTTCGACCCCCAGGGGGACCAGGTCGGCAAGGTACGCGACCTGGTGGCCGCCGTACGCTCCGAGGTCAACCAGCCGCGGGTGCTCGGCATGGTCGTGGAGGTCTTCGGCCGACGCCGGATCTTCGTCCCGATGACCCGCGTCACCCACGTCGACGGTGGCCAGGTCGCCACGACGGGGCTGCTCAACATGCGGCGCTTCGAGCAGCGGCCCACCGAGACCCTCGTGATCGGCCAGATGCTGGACCACACGGTCACCATCACCGAGACGGGGGTCACCGGCACCGTCTACGACGTGGGCATGGAGCAGGCACGCAACCGCGACTGGGTGCTCTCCCGGGTCGCCGTGCAGCAGCCCGGCAGCACCTTCCGTCGCCGCGGGCAGACCCACGTCGTCGAGTGGCGGGGCGTCGAGGGCCTCACCCGGCAGGAGTCGGAGCAGGGAGCCACCCGGCTGATCGGCCAGCTGGCGGAGATGAAGCCCGCCGACGCGGCCAACGTGATCCACGACCTGCCCCGGGAGCGCCGGGCAGCCGTGGTGGCAGCGATGGGCGACGAGCGGCTGGCCAACGTGCTCGAGGAGCTCCCGGAGGAGGACCAGGTCGAGATCGTTGGCCACCTCGACTCCGAGCGGGCCGCCGACGTGCTCGAGGAGATGTCGGCCGACGACGCGGCCGACCTGATCGCCGACCTGCCGCCGGAGACCGCGGCCCGGCTGCTGGAGCTGATGGAGTCCTCCGACGCGGAGGACGTCCGGCGCCTGATGTCGTACGCCGAGGAGACCGCCGGCGGGATGATGACGCCCGAGCCGGTGATCCTCGGGCCGGACGCGACGGTGGCCGACGCGCTCGCCCACGTCCGCAACCCCGACCTGCCGGTGTCGCTGGCCGCGATGGTCTATGTCTGCCGGCAGCCACTGGAGACCCCCACCGGCAAGCTGCTCGGCTGCGCCCACGTCCAACGGCTGCTCCGCGAGCCACCCTCGACGCTGGCCGCCGCCGCGGTCGACAGCGCGCTGGACGCGATGCGGCCCGAGGCCACCATCGACCAGGTGGCCTCCTACCTCGCGACCTACAACCTCGTCGCGGCGCCGGTCGTCGACGACGAGGGACGACTGCTGGGCGCGGTGACTGTCGACGACCTGCTCGACCACATGCTCCCGGAGAACTGGCGCGACCACGAGCAGGGCGGCACCCATGGCTGAGTCGCGCCGCACCGACACCCGGCGGAAGGGTCTCGACACCCCCACCGACGTCCGGCGCCCGCTGGTGCGCCGCCCGTCCTACGACGCGGACACGTTCGGGGTGTTCGCCGAGAAGTTCGCCCGCTTCATGGGCACGGCCCGGTTCCTGATCTACATGACGTTGTTCGTGCTGGTCTGGCTGGCATGGAACTGGCTCGCGCCCGAGGAGCTGGGGTGGGACATCTACCCGTTCATCTTCCTGACCCTGATGCTCAGCCTGCAGGCGTCGTACGCCGCCCCGCTCATCCTGCTGGCCCAGAACCGGCAGGAGGACCGCGACCGCGTGATCTCCGAACGTGACCGTCGGGCCAACACCCGCGCCCACGCCGACATGGAGTTCCTGACCCGCGAGGTCGCCTCGCTCCGGATGGCGGTCGGCGAGGTCGCGACCCGCGATTACGTGCGCTCGGAGCTGCGGGCGCTGCTGGCCGAGCTCAGCGATCAGCGCTCTCCCCACCACAAGGCCGACGACGAGTGAGGCGCCCGGCGCCCGAGATCCTCTGGACCGTGGTGCTCGTGGTCGTGCTGGCGACCGCGGGCGCGGGTGTCGCCGTCATCGCCACCCGTGGCCCGGCCCAGGTCTCGGGGCCCGCCGACGAGCCGTCACGGTCGCTGTCGGTCCCGCCGCTGCCTGCCGTCACGCCGCTGGAGCCGTCGCCGGCTCCCTCCTCGGCCCCCTCGTCAGCCCAGCCGAGCCGCACCCCCTCCGGCCCGGGAGCACCGGCTCCTCCGGCCGCGACGGCGAGCACGTGCCCCGACCTCACCGAGCAGGTGGGACTGCGGGTGCTCACCCTCAACACCCACGGCGCCCAGGGTCCGGGGGGCTTCGACCTCGACCGGGTGGCGAGCCTGATCCGCGGTTCCGGCGTGGACGTGGCGTTGCTGCAGGAGGTCGACCGGTTCCGCGGCCGCAGCCGCTACACCGACATGCCCCGTGAGCTGGCGGCGCGCACCGGCATGGAGGTGGCGTACGGCCTCAACGTCGACCTGCCGGGGCGGGCGGTGTCGGGCACGGCGACGCTGTCGCGCCGTCCCATCGTCCTCCAGCAGAACATCCGGCTGCCGACGGCTCCCGGGCGCAAGCCGCGCGGCCTGCTCCGGACCGACCTCGACGTGGACGGTCTGCGCGTGAGCGTCTTCAACACCCACCTGGAGGACCAGTCGACCCCGCTACGGCTGCGCCAGGTGGCCGCACTCCGCGGACCTGTGGCCACCACCCCGCACCCGGTGGTGCTCGGCGGTGACCTCAACGCGATCCCGACCTCCCCGATGATGACCAATGCCCGCTCGTTCCTCTCCGACGCCTGGGCGAGCGGCGGCTTCGGGCCCGGGCACACCTGGCCCGCGATTTCGCCGCGGCTGCGGATCGACTACCTCTACCACTCGCCGCCGGCACGCGTGGCGTCGGTCGACGTCATGTCTCCGGCGGTCTCGGACCACCGTGCGCTGCGCGCGCGGTTCGTGCTGTCGGTGGCCGGCGAGGAGGTCTGCATACCCGAGCTCGACGGTCCGGTCGGCGGCAGTGGTCCCGGCGGTCGCCGGGCTGGCCGCGATCGCTAGGCTGGGACATCATGAGCAGCCCCACCGCCGATCAGGTCATGACCGCGCTGGCCACGGTCAACGACCCCGAGATCAAGCGACCCATCACCGACCTCGGCATGGTCGACTCCGTCGAGGTCGCCGACGACGGCACCGTACGCGTCACCGTGCTCCTCACCGTCGCCGGCTGCCCGCTCAAGGACACGATCACCCGTGACGTCACGGCCGCCGTCGGCGCACTCGACGGCGTGAGCGACGTCGACCTGACCCTCGGCGTGATGACCGCCGAGCAGCGCGGCGGACTCCAAAAGCAGCTGCGCGGCGGCCAGGCGCAGCGAGAGATCCCGTTCGCGCAGCCGGGCTCGCTCACCAAGGTCTTCGCGATCGCCAGCGGCAAGGGCGGTGTCGGCAAGTCCTCGGTGACGGTCAACCTCGCCCTCGCGATGGCTGCGCAGGGTCTGCGGATCGGCATCCTCGACGCCGACATCTACGGCCACAGCGTCCCGGCGATGATGGGTGTCGCCGACCACCGCCCCACCCAGGTCGACGACCTGATCATGCCCGTCCCGACCGCCTCCGGCGTCTCCGTGATCTCCATCGGCATGCTCAAGCCGCGACGTGACCAGGTCGTCGCGTGGCGCGGACCGATGCTCGACCGGGCCCTCGTGCAGATGCTTGCCGACGTCTACTGGGGCGACCTGGACGTCCTGCTCCTCGACCTGCCGCCCGGCACCGGCGACATGGCGATCTCGCTCGGCCAGCACCTCCCCGGCGCCGAGGTCCTGGTCGTCACGACCCCGCAGGAGGCGGCGGCGGAGGTGGCCGAGCGCGCCGGCACGATGGCCTCGATGATGCACCAGCGCGTCGTCGGGGTGGTCGAGAACATGAGCTACCTCGCGTGCCCCCACTGCGCCGAGGAGGGCCGCGACCACCGCCTGGAGGTGTTCGGCACCGGCGGCGGCGACCGCGTCGCCAGCACGCTGTCCCAGCGCTTCGGCTACGACGTACCCGTGCTCGGGCGGGTGCCTCTCGACATCCGGCTGCGCGAGGGTGGCGACGACGGCAAGCCGATCGTCGAGGCCGACCCGACGGCGCCCGCCGCGACCGTGCTCCGCGAGGTGGCCGAGGCGCTCGCCGGCCGCGGCCGCGGCCTGGCGGGGATGCAGCTCGGACTCACTCCCACGAGCAGGAGCTGATCCAGTGTTCGGCGTCGGGCTCCCCGAGATGACGGTCATCGCGTTGGTCGCGGTGATCGTGTTCGGGCCTGACAAGCTGCCGGAGTTCGCGCGGCAGGCCGGGCGGTTCCTGCACCGCATGCGCGCGTTCGCGACCAGCACCCGCGACGATCTGCGCACCGAGCTCGGCCCGGCCTACGCCGACCTCGAGCTGCGTGACCTCGACCCCCGCACCGTCGTACGACGACACATCGTGGAGGCGATGGAGGAGGCGGAGGAGGAGTCACGCCCCGCGCACGCCGGCATCCGACCGCTCGGTGACGGCGAGGTGCCGCCCTACGACGCCGAGGCCACCTGAGCGACCTCAGGGTCGGCTCTGGACCGCGGCGATCGCGGCGTAGGCCACCAGCTGCACGCGCCGCGGCGCCACCTCGACCTCGGCGAAGTCGGCGCCCACGCGCAGCACCCTGCCCTCGACACGGCTGCCCGACCGCAGGTGCACCAGGCACCGCTCCCCCGCCTCGCTGAGCCGACGCAGCGCCGAGCCCAGCCCGAGCCGGGTGAGCGGGGACCACGCCACCTCGGGCACCGAGCGCGACGAGGCGCCCAGCACCTCCTCCACCGCTGCGAGGTGCACGACCCAGTCGCCGCCCGCGCCCCGGAGCAGCGCCCACCCCGTCCCCAGCCGCTGCAGCTCACCGGAGACGCGGCCGACCCCGGCGACGCCGAGCACCACCTCCTCCCCCACCGAGGCCATCAGCCGGCTGGCGAGCGTCACCGCGCTGTACTCCGCCCGGCTCCGGTCGGCCACCTCGGCGTCACGCTCGGCGTCGAACAGCGCCTCGGCCTGCTGCTCGAGGTCGTCGAGCACCGCGAAGAGCCGCTCCTCCCAGGTCACGCCGCGAGCCTGCCACAGCCCACCGGTCGCCGGACCCTGGGGACAAAGGGTTGCGAGTCAGGCTAAAGAGGGTTTGACTGAAGCAAACATACGCAAACGAAAGAGTTTCTGATGTCTGAGCTCGGGTCTCGGGATCTCGCGTCACCGCGCCGCTGCCTCCTCGTGTGGTGCTCGGCCTCCCTCGTCACGACGCTGCTCCTAGGCTGGCTGGTGCCCCACCTGGTGGCGACCGCCGCCTCCCCGCCGCCGACCGGCCGGTTCGAGGGCTGGCTGGTGCTGGGGTGCGAGGCGGCCGCCGTCCCCGCGATCGGCTGGCTGTGGCTGCTGGTCTCGCTCGTGACGCTGGAGGCCACCGGCCGCAGGACCCGCGGCCCCTCCGGGGTGCCGCCTGCCCTCCGCCGCCTGGTGCTGGCCGCGTGCGGCGCCGGGCTGGTGGGCGGCCTGGCCGCGCCGGCGTACGCGTCGACCCCGCCCTCGCCGCTCGCCGGCCTGGCGCTGCCGGACCGGCCCACCGCCCACGCACTCCCCCGCCCGGTCGGTGCGGCCCACCCCGAGCCGGCGGCCGAGCGCCGCCCCGCCCGCGTCGAGCCGGTACGGACCGTCCGCGTGGCCGCGGGCGACTCGCTGTGGTCGCTGGCTGCCGCCGAGCTCGCCCCGACCGCGGACCCCGCCGACGTCGACGCCCGCTGGCGGGCCCTCCACGACGCCAACCGCGACGTCATCGGCGACGACCCCGACCTGATCCGTCCCGGCCAGCTGCTCCGGCTGCCGCCCGTCACCCGCTGATCCGTGAGGAGCCGTCATGTCACCGTTCCATGAGTTGGTCATACCCCTCCCGCGCCCGGCTCCGGTCGCGTCCGTGCAGGGCACCCTCGCCCTCGACCTCACCGCCCGGCCCGACGACGCCTGGCCGCCACCGCTGGCGACCGTGCACACCCTGGAGCCGAGCGAGCGGCGCCAGCTCGAGGCGTGGGCCCATCGGTTCGCCCAGGCTGCGGTCGAGATCGCCGGCGGCGATCGTCCGGTGAGCCAGCTGCTGCGGTGGACGGCTCCCGACGTCTACCAGGACCTCGCGCGTCGTGCGCAGCTGGTCCGCGCCGCCGTCGCCCGGGACACCCACGCCGGGAGGGTGCAGCAGGTCCGGCCCCACGTCGAGAGCGTCCACACCTGCTGGCTCGCCGACGACGTGGCGGAGGTCAGCGTGCGGGCACGCCACGGCCACCGCTCCCGAGCGGTCGCCCTCCGGTTCGAGAAGCGGTCCGACCGGTGGATCGCCGTCGCCCTGGAGTTTGCGTGAGGAGCGGGCAGGGTTCGGGCGAGGCACGAGCCCGGTCCCTGTGGCCCGCGAAGGTTGAGCAAGCCCACGACCGCGGAACGAGGTCGCGTCAGGCGCGTCGAAACCCGGTGACCTGACCGCCCACGGTGGGGACGCCCTGCGCCAGTTCGGGGCCACGGAAGGCAGGGCAGGGCGGTGACCCGTGGTCTGGGCCGTCAGCCGTTGGAGCGGGCGGTGAGTCCGGTGGGGCCGCCGGGGGCTCCGTGACACTTCTTGTACTTCTTGCCCGAGCCGCAGGGACACTCCGCGTTGCGACCGACGCGGGCGTACGGGTCGTCGGCGTTGGAGACGGTGGTGCGGACCGGGGCGCCCCCACCGTGATCGGTGTCGCCGACCTCGCCGACGCGCTCCTCGGGGCCGGAGTAGGTGAGCCGCTGCGGCTGGCGTACGCCCTCCAGACCACGGGCGTGGATGTGGGGCGCCTCGCGGGCGGCAGCGGCCGACGCCGAGGCCGTGGGGACCTCCGCGCGCAACGGCTCGGCGACCTCCTCCTCCACTTCCTCGTCCTCGTCGTCCTCGACGCTGACCTCGAGGTTGAAGAGGAAGCCGACGGTCTCCTCCTTGATGCCGTTCATCATGGCGGCGAACATGTCGAAGCCCTCGCGCTGGTACTCGACGAGCGGGTCGCGCTGGGAGTAGGCCCGCAGATAGATGCCCTCACGCAGGTAGTCCATCTCGTAGAGGTGCTCACGCCACTTGCGGTCGAGCACGGACAGCACGACGCGCCGCTCGAGCTCGCGCATGACCTCCTCGCCCACCTCGGTCGTGCGTCGGTCGTACGCCGCCTGGCCGTCGGCCCGCAGGTCCTCGACGAGCTGCTCGCGCGAGAGTTCCTCACGACCGCCGTGCTGCTCGACGTAGGCGCCCTGGGTGACGGCGACCGGGTAGAGCTGGCCGAGCGCGTTCCAGAGCCCCTCGAGATCCCACTCCTCGGAGAGATCCTCGGTCGTGGTGGCGACGTAGCCCTGGACGACGTCGTCGAGGAAGCCGCGGGCCTGCGACTCGAGGTCAGCGCCCTCGAGCACCTCGCGGCGCTCGCCGTAGATGACCTCGCGCTGCCGGCTCATCACGTCGTCGTACTTGAGGACGTTCTTGCGGGACTCGAAGTTCTGCGACTCGACCTGCCCCTGGGCGTTGGCGATGGCGCTGGTGACGCGCTTGTTCTCGATCGGGACGTCGTCGGGGATCTTCATGACCTGCAGGATCCGGTCGACCCACTCCGACTTGAACAGCCGCATCAGCTCGTCCTCGAGGGACAGGTAGAAGCGCGACTCGCCGGGGTCACCCTGACGGCCCGACCGGCCGCGCAGCTGGTTGTCGATGCGGCGTGACTCGTGGCGCTCGGTGCCGACGACGTAGAGGCCACCGAGCTGCTTGACCTCGTCGTGCTCGGCGGTGACCTGGGCCTTGATCCTCTCGACCATGGCCGGCCAAGCGGCGTCGTAGTCGTCGGGGCTCTCGACCGGGTCGAGGCTCTGCTTGCGGAGCTCGGCGTCGGCCAGGAAGTCGACCGATCCACCGAGCATGATGTCGGTGCCTCGTCCGGCCATGTTGGTGGCCACCGTGACCGAGCCCCGGTGGCCGGCCATCGCGACCACCTGGGCCTCGTCGGCGTGCTGCTTGGCGTTGAGGACGGTGTGGGCGATGCCGCGCTGGCGCAGCTTCTGGGCGAGGTGCTCGGACTTCTCGACCGAGACCGTGCCGACGAGGATCGGCTGGCCCGCGGCGCTGCGCTCCGCGATGTCCTCCACCACGGCGTCGTACTTGGCCTCCTCGGTCCGGTAGACGAGGTCGGCCTGGTCGGCGCGGACCATCGGCATGTTGGTCGGGATCGGGACGACACCGAGGCCGTAGATCTTGTCGAACTCGCTGGCCTCGGTCATCGCCGTGCCCGTCATGCCGGAGAGCTTCTCGTAGAGGCGGAAGTAGTTCTGCAGCGTGATCGTCGCGAGGGTCTGGTACTCCTCGCGGACCTGCACGCCCTCCTTGGCCTCGATGGCCTGGTGGAGGCCGTCGTTGTAGCGACGCCCGGACAGCATCCGGCCGGTGTGCTCGTCGACGATGAGCACCTCGCCGTCGATGACGACGTACTCCTTGTCGTTGCGGAACAGCTCCTTGGCCTTGATGGAGTTGTTCATGAACGAGATGAGCGGGGTGTTGACCGAGTCGTAGAGGTTGTCGATCCCGAGGTGGTCCTCGACCTTGGTGATGCCGGGCTCGAGGACGGAGATGGTGCGCTTCTTCTCGTCGACCTCGTAGTCGGTGTCCCTGACGAGGGTGCGGGCGATCTTGGAGAACTCGCCGTACCAGCGCACCTCGTCCTGGGTCGGGCCGCTGATGATCAGCGGGGTGCGGGCCTCGTCGATGAGGATCGAGTCGACCTCGTCGACGATCGCGAAGTTGTGGCTGCGCTGCACGCACTCCTCCAGCGACCCGGCCATGTTGTCGCGCAGGTAGTCGAAGCCGAGCTCGTTGTTGGTGCCGTACGTGATGTCGCAGGCATAGGCCTCGCGGCGCTCGTCGGGCTTCATCGACGGCAGGATCACGCCCGTGGTCAGGCCCAGGAAGTGGTGGATCCGGCCCATCCATTCGGCATGGTACTTGGCGAGGTAGTCGTTGACGGTGACGACGTGAACGCCCTTGCCGGCCAGCGCGTTGAGATAGGACGGCAGCGTCGCGACCAGCGTCTTGCCCTCACCGGTCTTCATCTCGGCGATGTTGCCGAGGTGGAGCGCGGCCCCACCCATCAGCTGTACGTCGTAGTGGCGCTGCCCGATCACGCGACGAGCGGCCTCGCGGACGGTCGCGAACGCCTCGGGCATGATGTCGTCGAGTGACTCCCCGTCGTCCAGGCGCTTGCGGAACTCCTCGGTCATGGCGCGGAGGTCGTCGTCGCTCATCGCGGTGAAGTCGTCCTCGATGGCGTTGACGGCCTGGGCGATGGTCTCCAGCTGGCGGATGATCTTGCCCTCGCCGATGCGGAGGAGCTTGTCGAAGATGGCGGGCACTGGGGGTGACTCCTGGGATGGGGACGACGGACGGCCGGCAGGCCACCCGCCATGCTACCCATCGGTCCCACGGACCTACGACGCGCCGCCGCGATGCTGGCCCCACCCCAAGCCGTGCCGGGAATCGCCATCAATCGGTGCTACGATCCGCACCACCGGAAGGAGTCGCATGCGTACGACGGTCACCCTCGACGACGAGCTGCTGGCCAAGGCCATGGAGCTGACCGGCCGAACGGAGCGCTCCGCGCTGCTACGCGAGGGGCTCGAGGCCCTGATCGCGCGAGAGAGCGCCCGCCGGCTCGCTGCGCTGGGCGGCAGCGACGAGTCCGCGGCCGCCACGCCGCGTCGCCGCCCCTCGGACCGCGAGCAGTGATCCTGGTCGACACCTCGGTGTGGATCGACCACCTCCACAGGTCGGACCCCCGGCTGGCCGGGCTCCTCGAGCGGGGCGAGGTGGTCACGCACCCGATGGTGATCGGCGAGCTGGCGCTCGGCTCGCTCCACGAGCGGGACCGGTTCCTGTCGTTGCTCTCCAACCTGCCGGATGTGGCCTCCGCCACCCACGCCGAGGTCATGGTGCTGGTCGAGGAACGCTCGCTGCACGAGACCGGTCTGTCACTCGTCGACGCCCACCTGCTGGCATCCACCTTGGTCACGCCTTCGACGCTGCTGTGGACGCGCGACCGACGCCTGTCAGGGGTGGCCGAGCGGCTCGGAGTCGCGGCAGGTCGCTAGCGGGTCAGCACGGCGAGCGCCGGGGCGAGGTCGCCGCGATCGGCCACCACGACGTCGTCGAGGTCCAGCCACCCCGCGAGGCGGCGCAGCTCGAGCGCGAGCTCCTCGGCGGTCTCGGCGGGTACGGTCGCCTCGGCGTGGGCGCCGTGCACGAGCAACCGACGCCCGGCACGGTCGGCCTTGAGGTCGACGCGCGCCACGAGCCGGTCACCGAGCAGGAACGGCAGGACGTAGTAGCCGTACTGTCGCTGGGGCGGGGGGACGTAGATCTCGATCCGGTAGTGGAAGTCGAAGAGCGCCTCGGTGCGAGCGCGCTCCCAGACCACAGGGTCGAACGGGCTCAGCAGCGTACGGGCGGCGACCCGGCGCGGTCTGCGGGCATCGACGTGCAGGTAGGCCGGCCGCTCCCATCCTGCGACGCGGACCTGCTCCAGCTCACCCGCTTCGACCAGCGTGGCGATCGCCCCCCGGGCGTGGGCGACCGGCTCGGGGCCGGACGCCGGCAGGTAGCGCATCCGGTAGTAGTCGGCCAGGCAGGCGCCGGTGGCGACCCCGTGGGAGCGGGCGGCCCGTCGCACCAGCTCGAGTGCCGACTCCTGGGGCGTCGGCTCCGGCATGTCCACCACCGCCCTCGGCAGCACCCGCTCGGGGAGGTCGTAGCGGACCTCGAACTGGCGCGAGCGACCCGCGATCGCCACGTCGCCGACGAGGAAGAGGTAGTCGAGGACCTTGCGGGCATCCGACCAGTTCCAGCCCCAGTGGTCGCGGGTCCGTGGCCCGCTGAACTCCGTGTCGAGGTCACGCGCGGTCACCGGCCCGCGCTGGCGTACGGCGTCGAGCACCGCGGGCTCCAGGGACGGGTCGGCCGTGAACCCGAACTTGCCACGCTGGGCCCGGTAGGTGTCCCTGCGGAACCGCATGTGGGGCCACAGCTCCACCGGCATGAGGGCCTGGACGTGCGCCCAGTACTCGACCAGCCGCCGCCGCTCGCGCCCGGACGAGGCCCGCTCCAGCAGGGCGGGGTCGTAGGGCCCCATCCGGGAGTAGAGCGGCATCAGGTGGGCGCGCGCGAGGACGTTGACGGAGTCGACCTGCAGCACGCCGGTGCGCTGGACCGCCCGGTCGAGCGTCCGCATCGTCGGGGTCGAGTGGGCGGGGTCCAGGAACCCCTGGGCGGCGAGCGCGATCCGGCGTGCCTGGGCGCGGTTGAGCTCGATCACGGCAGATCGAGCAGCTTCTCCCGGACGGCGTACATGACGGCCTCCATCCGGGAGTGCAGCTGCAGCTTCTCCAGGATGTTGCGGACGTGGTTCTTGACGGTGTTCTCGCTGATGACCAGCTTGCGCGCGATCTCGCGGTTGTTCATGCCGGTCGCGACGTGACGCAGCACCTCGAGCTCGCGCTCGGTGAGCCGCAGGCCGGGGACGTTGTTCTTCTCGGGTCGCGACATCTGCTTGAACTCGTCGATCAGCTTGACCGCCATCGACGGGCTGATCAGCGACTGCCCGTCGGCGACCACGCGCACGGCCTGGGCGACCTCCTCGATCGAGGAGTCCTTGAGGAGATATCCCGAGGCGCCGCTCTTGACCGCCTCGTAGAGGTCGGCCTCCTCGTCGGAGACGGTGAGCATGATGATCTTGGCCGACGGCACGGTCTGCTTGATGGCCTGGCAGGCCTCGATGCCCGACAGCTTGGGCATCCGTACGTCGAGGAGCACCACGTCGGGTGCCACCGACTCGGCGAGCCGGGTGCCCTCCGCGCCGTCGCCCGCCTCCCCGACCACCTGGACGCCCGCCTCGCTGGCGAGCAGCATCGTCAGGCCGCGGCGGAACAGCTCCTGGTCGTCGACCACCAGCACCCGGATGGGCTCATCGGACTCGGTCGTGTCGGTCTCCACGTCACGCATCATGGCACGGGGGCGCGCCGGAGCAGCGCGCAACCGGCTCAGCCATCGGCGCCCATCTCCAGCGAGATCACGCCGTAGTCGTAGCCGCGGCGCCGATAGACGACCGAGGGCCGGTCGCTCTCCTTGTCGACGAAGAGGTAGAAGTCGTGCCCGACGAGCTCCATCTCGTAGAGCGCCTGGTCGAGGGTCATCGGGTGGGCGGCATGAGACTTCTCGCGGACCACCAACGGGCCGTCGCCCGTCACCGTGATCGGACCGACGTGCCGCTCCTCGACGACGGCGCCACCGTCCGGATCGGGGGCCTCGGAGGAGACCGTCGCCATGCCTGCGAGCGCCTCTCCAACCGAGGCCGGTGGCCGGCCCCGGTGGACCCGGCGACGGTCGGCAGCACGTCGCATCTGGGCGGCCATCTTGTCGACGGCGAGGTCGAGAGCGCCCATCTTGTCCTCGGCGGCGGCTTCCGCCCTGATGACCGGTCCCTTGGAGAATGCCGTGAGCTCGATCCGTACGGCGCGGTCGTGCTGGCGCGGGTTGCGCTCGGTCTCGACCTCGACCTGCACCCGGATGATGCGGTGGTCGTGCTTCTCCAGGCGAGCCAGCTTCTCTGCGACGTGCTCCCGATAGCGCTCGGAGAGCTCGATGTGTCGACCGGTCACGACAACGTCCATGTGATCCTCCGATGGTTGGCGCACTGTTGCGGGGCAGGAGTCCGCCCGGCCGACCTGGTCTTCGTCCCCACATCCGCCTGCTGAGGCTCCCGCGGCTTCTCTGCCACTACTGGCCTTCTCCCGGGACACGCCGCGTCTGACGACGTGACCGGGGCAGGGCTGACGACTAAGCCGCACCGTGATCCCCCGCCTGAGGCGAGGTTACGTGGGCCGTTTTGCCTGCGACTGGCATCGGCTTGCCAGCGCGACGCTCCGGTGTCCCGGGGCGTCTCGCCGACGCAACCACGGACCCGGACGGACTCCATGCATCGACGCTAGTCGACCCATGCGCGCGACGAAAGGCGTGTTCCGGACTATTCGATGCCACCCCCGCTCGACCACCTTCGGCGGGTGGCGGCGACGGTCGCGACCCCCTCTACCACCAGACCGGACGCGGCGAGCGCGCGCTGGGCCTCGCGGGCCGTGGCGCCCGTGGTCAGGACGTCGTCGCAGACGACCACCCGGGCGGTGGCGCCCACCCAACGCCGCAGCCGGTCCGTGGGACACCACAGCGAGCCGGAGAGGTTGCCGGACCGCTCCGCGGCCGTCAGCCCTGCCTGGTCGCGGACCCCGCCCCGGGAGCGGAGCAGCGGCGCGACCGTGCTGTCGGGGAGCCGTCGCGAGGCCAACCGAACCAGGGTCAGCAGCGGGTCGTGGCCGCGGGAGCGCACGACGCCCGGGCGGCTCGGCACCGGCACCAGCAGCACCGGGGGCGAAGCGGCGGCATCGACGGCGGTCGCGAGCAGCCTCGCCAGCGTCGGGGCGAGGCCGGCGACGTGGCGCTCCTTGTGCGCCAGCAGCGCAGCTCGGACGGCCCCGTCATAGGCGGCGGCCGTCCACGGCGGGGCGAGCCCCGCGGGCGCGGGGGTGGGCCAGGCCGGCGATGCGGGCCCCGCCTCCGGTCGGCAGTCCGCGCACCACGCCCGGCCCGGCCGCCCGCACGCGACACAGCTGCCACCGAGCAGCAGGTCGAGGACGGCGTCGCGCACCTCCGGATCCGAGCACTCCGGCCACCGGTCGGGCAAGGCGTACGGCGCGGGCTGTGGACGACCGGCCGGCCGACGGTCCCGGATGGTCGCTTCGCGGTCGCGCGCAGCGTCACCCACCACCTCCGGCTCACAGGCCGCAGCGCGCTCCCCACTCAGCCGACGGTCCAGGATGGTCGCTTCACGGTCGCGCGCAGCGTCACCCACCACCTCCGGCTCAGAGGCCGCAGCGCGCTCCCCACTCAGCCGACGTACGTCGGCGAGACCAGCCCCGCGGTGTCGAGGATCGGGTCCTCCGAGGGCCCCAGCACGTCGACCAGCCCGTCGGCGGTGCCGACGAGCACCGCGTCGGTGGCACGCGGGGACGACACCAGGCCGCGCGTCGACCCCTGGAGCGTCACCGAGATGTCGGACAGCCCGGCAGGGGCACCGTCGACCGGCAGCGTCTGGAGCTGGGTGAGGTCGCCGCTGAGCCGGTGGAGCACTGTCAGGGACGTGGGCGATGCCCAGCCGATGTCGAGCACCGAGGCACGGGGCTGCTCCTCCCAGGAGATCGCCCGCGCACGCGTGGCGCCGACGACTCGGTCGCGGTCGTCGTAGCGCACCCGGCTCACGACGATCCGGTCGTCGGCCCCACGGTCGATGACCGCGACCAGCCGCGACCCGTCGCGAGAGACCAGCATCCGGCTCACCTCCCTGCCAGTCACACCCGGCACCCGGACCGGCCGCACCCGCCCGTTCTCGCGGACCGAGAGCTCGGCTCCCCCGGCCGGTCGGTCGACGATCCACATCCGGTCGGCGAAGTCCCACGCCGGGGGCAGCAACCGGGTGCTCCCGCGCGCCACCGTGACGACGCCTGCGTCGGGGTCACTGACGTCCGTCACGAGCATCCGGCCACCGCCGGCCGTCACGCCCGCGACCCGGGTGCCGCGCAGGTCGACGCCGATGGCGGCCACCCCGAGGTCGTCCTCGCCCATGGGGCCGGTGGCCTGGGCGAGTCCGTCGGCGTCACCGAGCACCAGCTGCCCCCCGCGCAGCGCGAACAGCTGTGAGGAGGACTCGGTGCCTGTGGGGTCGTAGTAGCGGCCCCGGTCCATGTCGAACTTCGGCTCGCCCTCGGAGAGGATGACCGGTTCGCCGTTGATGGAGATCCGCAGACCGGTCAGCGAGGAGTCCTGGGAGAGCGCCGAGGTCAGCTGGGCGACCATCAGGGCGGCGTCGCGCTCACTCGGCACGGGGACGCCGCCGGTCAGCTGGATGTCGGCGACCCCGGCGTCGGAGACCGTGACCGACAGATCCACGTCGACACCGGGCGGGACGAAGCTCTGCTCCACCGATCCACGCAGACTGCGCGAAGGACCCTGGATGAGACGGTCCACCAGCGCCGTGGCGAGCTGGTCGCCCCGCGGCAGGAAGACCGGCTCGGGCACCACGATCTGCGCGCTCGGGTCCAGGAAGGAGAGCGAGACCCGACGGAACGCCTGGCTGAACCACGCCTCCGGCACCACCCGCGCATCGGGGAGTTCGGCGATCCGCCACTCGCCCTCATCACGCTGCATGGTGAAGGTGAGGACCCGGTCGTCGGCGGGGAGCGGGCCACGCCACGAGCCACCGCCGTCGAGCTGGTTGGCCCCCGCCAGCTCCACCGAGACCCGGTTGCTCCCCTCCGGCAGTGAGGCGGCGGCGTAGGTGATGGTGCGGCGCTGCGGACGCCACGACGACGCGGCCGCCGGGGTGAGGAACTCCTTGGCCGTGTTGGTCTGCACCGGGATGGCGGTCAGCGCGTCGAGGAACCCCGTGACGATCTCGGCGGGCTGGTCACCCGACTCGGGCGGAGGTGGGTCGTTGTAGTAGCCGAGCTCCTCGTTGGGGTCTGCCTCGGTCCGGGTCTCCACGATCGGGCCCTCGTCGGGGATGCCGAGGCAGCCGGAGACCACCGGTGCGAGGCAGGCCAGCACGACGGCGAGGACACGTGGCCTCATCGTGCGGCACCGCCCCGGACCTGCTGGACGGTCGGGTCGGCCGGCACCAGCGGCAGCGGGCTGCGTCGCAGCACGCCCCCATTGCGCCGGGGCAGGGTCAGCCGGAACTGCGCACCCTCGCCGGGACGACCCCACGCCTGCAGCCAGCCGCCGTGGAGGTGGGTGTCCTCCATGGCGATCGAGAGCCCCAGGCCGGTGCCGCCGCTGGTCCTCGCCCGGGCCGGGTCGGCACGCCAGAAGCGGTTGAACACCATGGCTGCATCACCCACCCCGAGGCCCACCCCGTGGTCGCGCACCGCGATCGCGGCCGCGTGGTCGTCGCCGGCCACCCGGATCACGATGTCGCCGCTCTCGGCGTGGTCGATGGCGTTGCTGACCAGGTTGCGCACGATCCGTTCCACCCGGCGTACGTCGGCCTCTGCGCGGCACGACCGGTCGGCCTCGAGCCGGACGTGCACACCGTTCTGCGTCGCCAGCGCAGACATCGAGCCGACGATCCGGCGTGCGACGTCGACCAGGTCGACGTCGTCGATCTCCAGGACCGCCGCGCCGGCGTCGAAGCGGCTGATCTCGAGCAGGTCGACCAGCAGCGTCTCGAAGCGGTCGAGCTCGTGATGGAGCAGCTCGGCAGCGCGTGCGGTCGTCGGGTCGAAGTCACCGCGGGCGTCGTGCAGCACCTCCCCGGCCATCCGGACCGTGGTGAGCGGCGTACGCAGCTCGTGGGAGACGTCGGACACGAAGCGTCGCTGCACCCGCGACAGCTCCTCGAGCTGGCGGATCTGTCGCTGCAGGTTGGTCGCCATCTGGTTGAACGACGTGGCCAGCCGCGCCAGGTCGTCCTCCCCCTCCACCTTCAGTCGTTCCTGCAGCTGCCCGGCCGCCAGCCGCTCGGCGACCCGACGCGCCATCCGGACCGGGGTCACGACCTGCCGGGTGACCAACCAGGTCACTCCTGCGACGAGGAGGAGCAACAGCCCGGCCGCGGTGAGCAGGGCGCGCGAGACGAGCCGGAGGGTGCCGATCTCGTCGCTGAGCGGGAAGAGGTAGTAGAGCGTGTACGTCTGGGAGTCGGCCGGCAGCCGCACCTGCGAGCCGACCACGATGCCCGGAGTGGCCGTGACCGCCCCGTCAGCGGCCTTCTGACGGATCTCGGTGTAGGTGAACGCCGTACGGGCGACACCGTCGAAGTGGCGCTCGAGGTCGGCCGGGACGCTGGTCTCGTCGAGCCGAGGCGTGTACAGGGCGGGACCGGCGTTCCGGGAGTCGCCCGCCGGCCCGCTCAGCACCACGGCGAAGTCGCGGGACCGGCCGAGCTGCACGATCGGTTCGACCAGCTCGCGGAGCTGGAGCGCGACGTCGGTCTCGGTCGGCGGGACGCCGGCCAGCCGCTCACGTGCCTCGGCCGTGACCCGGGTGGCCTCGCCGACCGCGGCAGCCTCGCGCTGCTCGAGCAGGCCGTCCCGGGTCTGCTGCAGCAAGAAGACGCCGACGATGCCCACGACGAGCGCCGAGAGCAGCACCGTGCTGGCGACGACCCGCGCCTGGATGGAGCGCCGCCAGAAGGTCAAGGCGTGCCGCACCACCCTCGTCGCACGCTGGCCGCCCCACCGGTCGAGCCTCATGGTGTGTGCCAACACGGCCTAGATGCCGGCCTTGTAGCCGACACCGCGCACGGTGAGGACGACCTCGGGGTTCTCCGGGTCGTGCTCCACCTTGGAGCGGAGTCGCTGCACGTGGACGTTGACCAGGCGGGTGTCGGCGGCGTGGCGGTAGCCCCAGACCTCCTCGAGCAGCACCTCGCGGGTGAAGACCTGCCAAGGCTTGCGCGCCAGGCACACCAGCAGATCGAACTCCAGCGGCGTGAGCCCGATGGGTCGACCCTCGCGCATCACGCTGTGGCCGGCGACGTCGATGTCGAGGTCGCCGATGGCGAGCGCCTCCGGCGACGGCGTGTCGAACCGGCGTACGCGGGCCCGGATCCGCGCGATGAGCTCCTTGGGCTTGAACGGCTTGACGATGTAGTCGTCGGCGCCGGACTCCAGGCCGACGACCACGTCGATGGTGTCGCCCTTGGCGGTGAGCATGACGATCGGTACGCCCGACTCGGCCCGGATCTCCTTGCAGACGTCGATGCCGTCCTTGCCGGGCAGCATCAGGTCGAGAAGCACCAGGTCGGGATGGTAGTCACGGAACACCTGCAGCGCCCCGTCGCCACGACCGAACATCTGGGTCTCGAAACCCTCCTGGCGCAGCACGATCGTCAGCATCTCCGCAAGGGAGGCGTCGTCGTCCACGACGAGGATCCGTCCACGGGTGGCGATGTCGGGTGCCGGGCTGGTCATGCGCTCCATAGTGCCGCACCGGCGGGAGGATCCCGGGGAAGACCCCGGGATCCTGCCTGCTCAGTAACGGTAGGCGTCGCTCTTGTACGGGCCCGCGACGTCGACGCCGAGGTAGCCGGCCTGGTCGTCGCTGAGGGTGGTGAGCCGCACGCCCAACGCGCCGAGGTGGAGCCGCGCGACCTCTTCGTCGA
>Ga0136617_10000885_pt1 | contig 26140 bp, 26 predicted proteins | sample AntDrymUQ3222106_2_FD_129672 | JGI IMG/M metagenome (GOLD analysis project Ga0136617, IMG submission 129672) | Polar desert sand microbial communities from Dry Valleys, Antarctica - metaG UQ322 (21.06) | ecosystem: Environmental > Terrestrial > Soil > Desert | place: Antarctica: Dry Valley...
ACGGTACAAGGATGAATGATCTCGCCTCTGCCGCACCGGCTTTCGTCGAGTTGGCCCACCGGATCGTCTGGGCAACTACTGCCACGGTCGACACCAGCGGTCGCCCCTGGACTCGAGTGTTGCATCCGGTGTGGGAATGGGACGGTGAACGTCTCGTTGGCTGGGTTGCCACCAGTCCCACGCCCACCAAGCGGGCCCATCTCGCGGCGAACCCGCACGTCTCACTCACCTACTGGGAGCCGTCCCAGGACACGGCGACCGCGCAATGCCGGGCGGGGCTGCACACGGACGACGCGACCTGCGCGGCGCTGTGGGAGCGATTCCGTACCGCTCCCCCACCCGTTGGCTACGACCCGGCCGACATCCCGATGTGGGACTCGCCCACCTCCCCCGCCTTCGCGGCACTGCGACTCGAGCCCTGGAGGCTGCGGGTGCAGCCGGCGGCGGTGCTGCTGGCCGGAAAGCTCGACCAGATCAAGGAGTGGCGGGACGGTTGAGGTACCTCAGCACCAGCGATGAGATGCATCAAGGTCCCACGTAACGATCTGAAGATCACCGTCTCGGCGCGAACGTTCACGTCACGTCGTCGAACCGGCGCGGTTCGGGGTCGCGAACGCCTCCGGCCGAGGCGGTATCCCCCGGTTCCGCCGGTGGAAGCGCGAAAGGCGTGGTGTCGATCGGGCTCGGGCTGGTGTCGATCGGCGACGGCTGATCGGGATCCAGATCATCCCAACCCTCGGCCGTACGTCGTCGCGCCTTGCGCCGGTCGTTGATCCGGGCGATCTGGATGGCCAGCTCGAACAGCACAACCAGCGCGATCGCCAGCGCGAGCATCGAGATCGGATCCTGCCCCGGGGTGGCGATCGCGGCGAACACGAACAACCCGAAGACCAGGCCACGTCGCCAGGACTTCAGTTTGGCATAGGTGATCACTCCGACCAGGTTGAGCATCACCACGAGCAGTGGAACCTCGAAGCTGACGCCGAAGATCAGCAGTAGCGCAATGATGAAGCTGAAGTAGTACTCACCGGTCAATGCCGTGGTCTGGACGTCGTCGCCGATGGTGAGCAGGAAGCTCAGGCCCTGCGTGACTACCACGTAGGCCAGGATCGCGCCGACGATGAACAAGACGGCGGCCACCGAGACGAAGCTCAGCGCGTAACGTCGCTCCTTCGAGTACAGGCCCGGAGTGATGAAACCCCACAGCTGGTAAAGCCACACCGGACAGGCGAGCACGATCCCGGCTGTCATGGCCACCTTGAGCCGCAGGTTGAACTGGTCAAAAGGGCCGGTGGCAAGGAGCGTGCAGGACCCATCCGCTGTGAACTGCCCACGCGCACTGGCTGGGATGGCGCAGTACGGGTCCTTGAGCAGCTGCCCCAGGCTGGAAACGCCGAGGAAGCCCATGTCGTACCAGATAAACCCGAATACCGTGGTGACCAGGATCGCGACGAGCGCGATCGCGAGCCGGGAGCGCAGCTCGTAGAGATGATCGATGAGCGTCATCGTGCCGTCGGCACTCTTGGGCCTGCGGAAAACCTGACGCAAGGAGAACTTGGCCACCCGCGTGAGCTACTGCCCGGGAGTCTTCTGGCTCTGCGGCGTCTCGGCTCGCACAACCTCATCCCGCGGCACGGCGGCATGAGGAACTTCGACCCGCAACGGCACCGCCCGCAGAACCTCGACCCGTGGCGGATCAGCCCGCGGTATCTCGTGCGCCGGGGGCAACGCCGACGGTGGCTCCGCGGCGGATGCGTCTGCCTTGCGGGCCTCTTCGGCCTTGCGGGCCTCTTCGTCGCCCTTCATGCCCTTCATCTCACCCTTGAACACGCGGGCCGACTGGCCGATGGAACGGGCCATGTCCGGCAACTTCTTGGCGCCGAACAGCAACACCAGGATCCCTACGAGGATCACTAATTCCCAGCCGCCGAGGCTTGGCATGGCTTCGTCCTTCCGTTGTCGTCAGGTCGTACGAGGAGTCTACGCGGCGATGGCGGACAACCTCCGCCGCGGCCCGTCGCCCAGAATCCTCGTCCCTGGCGTTCGGCTCAGCGCCGCCGCGAGTTCATCACGGCCTGGAGCGCAGCGATCCGTGGCCGCAGGTCCGCCTGCAATGCCGCGCCCGCCCGACCCAGCCGGCGGACCGGACCGAGCACCGCCCGCACCAGCAGCGCCAACGCCACGAATCCGACCCCAACCAACACCAGCGCAACCACCATCGCTACTCCGTTTCATCTGACAGGTGCCCGAGGGCCTCCCTGGCTCGACGGGCCACGGTGTCGGCGACCTCCGGCGGTTCGAGCACTCGCGCGTCGCCGCCGAGCCCGAGCACCAGCCGCACCAGCCATGCCGGGTCCGCGTAGCGCAGCACTACCCGCACCCTGCCCTCGCCGGCGTCGACCACCTCGTCTACCGGGTAGTACTCAGCCACCCACCGGGCGGCGGGCTCCAGTAGCAACACCGCGCTGCGATGCTCGGCGCTGGGCCGGAACAGCCCGCCCGTCAGGTCGGTGGGTTCGGAGTCGGGTGGCGGGGCGGCGGGCTCGTCGAGTACCTCGACGTGCTCGACCCGATCCAGCCGGAACAGCCGCACCGCCCCGGCCCGACGACACCAGGCCTCGAGGTAGCCGCGGCCCTCCACGAGCAGCAATCGCATGGGGTCGATCGTGCGCCGGGTCACGACGTCTCGCCCGGCGGTGTAGTAGACGATGCACAGTGCCCGCCCGGCCTCCAGCGATGCCCGCACCGCCGTGGTGGTGGCTTCCTCCTGCGCGGTGAACTCCACGGCCATGCTGGCGCGGCCCGCGTCCCCGACCGCATGTTCGATCTTGGCGGTGGCTCGGCGCACCGCGTCGGTATCCACCATGCCGGGGACGTCGCCCAGGGTGCGCAGCGCCACCAGCAGGGCGGTGGCCTCGGCGGTGGTGAGCCGCAGCGGGCGACGCATACCCGCGTCCTCGGTGACGGTCACCGTGTCGCCGGAGAAGGACAGATCCACCAGGTCGCCGGGGCCGTACCCGGGCAACCCGCACATCCACAGCAGCTCGAGGTCGCGCCGCAACTGCTTCTCGGTGGTGCCGAAATCGGCGGCCGCCGCGGCGACCGCCACCCCGGGCCGGGCCAGCAGGTAGGGCACCAGGGACAGCAGCCGCGGCAGCCGGTCGGTCATCCCACTCATCCGGAGATCACCGGCGGGAGCCGGTCCGTCAGGGCGGGAACGAAGCCTTGCCGTTCAGGATGCCGTTCAGAATTGTCGGAGTGGCCTGGGATGGTGCGTTCATGCACCGCAGCCGCCCCCGCCCAGTTCTGCCGCACCGCCTCGGCGAGTGCCGGTGGGTGCAGCACGACAACGTCCGGGCCGTGCCCGGCGAGCCAGCGGGCTACCAAACCGAGGTTGCGCAGCTCGATCTCCAGCTCATCCCCGGGGCGGCCGGCAAGGGTGCGCGGGCCCATCACCGTGCCGAGCCGGCGCAGTCCGTACGCCTGGTCGGCCGCCACCCACACTCGCGCCCGGGCGATCACTGGTGGCGCCTCGAAGCCCTGCCGGACCAGCGCCATCAGGTCCACCTCCGGCGGTACCACGACCACGCCGGCACCCCCGATCGGAGTCACCGGCCCGCTGATCCGCGACAGCCGGAAGCACCGCACGTCGTCCCGGTCGCGGTCGTGGCCGACGAGGTACCAGCGGCCGCGCCAGGACACCACGCCCCACGGCTCCACCGTGCGCCGCTGCCGCTCGCCGCCAGCCCCGCCGCGGCGGTGGTCGAAGGTGACCGCACGCCCCGTCTGGACGGCCGTCAGGAGCGGCCCGAAGGCGGGCTCCGCGGCCCGGACCCGTGGCTGCACCCGCCCGCCCTGGTTCTCGTTGACCTCCACGCCGGCGGCGCGCAGCTTCACCAGGGCTCCGTGCGCGGCACCGGCGAGCTGCGGGAAATCCCACAGTCGGGCGGCGAGCGCCACCGCAGCTGCCTCGTCGGGCACCAGGTCCACCTCACCGAGCTCGTAGTCCTGGCGGGCGATGCGGTAGCCGTCGGATGCATCCGAGCTCGACCGCCGCCCGGTCTCCAGCGGCACGCCCAGCTCCCGCAACTCGTTCTTGTCCCGCTCGAACATCCGGAAGAACGCGTCATCGTTGGGGGCATCGAGATAACCGGGGACGGTCACCCGGATCCGCTCGGCCGACAGGTACTGGCGAGTGGACAGCAGGCAGAGCACGAGGTTCACCAGACGCTCGGCCCGCACGGACGACACGTCGACATCGTAGGACCGAGACGCCGCTGCCCGTGGGGACATGGCACAACCGGAGTGCTGATTCCTAACCGGCGCCGAGTCCGCCAAGCTGCGTGGAACCGGCCGACCCGCTGGATCCGTCCAAGTAAGCGGACCACACCGGCTGGCAACATCGTCGGGCACAGCAGGAGAAAGGACGGGCCGTGGGCGGAGTTCGGCTGGAGTGGGACGGCAAGGATGCCGAGATACCACGGCTGCGACTGCCGATCCAGGTGGTGGAGACGGTCAACGCTTCGCGCGCGGACCGGGGCACCCTGTTCGACGCCGACGCCGAGACCGACGCGAGCGGTTGGCGCAACAAGCTCATCTGGGGTGACAACCTGCATGTCCTGACCTCACTCGCCGACGAGCTGGCCGGGCAGGTCGATCTCATCTACATCGATCCGCCGTTCGACTCCCGGCAGGACCACAAAGTCCGCATCGCCGTTGGTGACGGCGGGGATGGGGCCGACCAGGATCTGGCCAAGATCTAGGTTGCGGGCCACGGTGATGGACGAGGCGTAGGCTGCGCGGAGGGAGCGACACCCGCACTTTGTGACCCGTCACACCATCACCCACTCGATCGGGAGTAATGGCCTCTGATCGGGTGGAGAGGGGTGCCGGTATTGTCGCGTTCTCCGGCCATCAAGCTCATCATTGACGCCGGTCGGGCGTAGCACGGCTGGGCAGCGGCTACCACGGGTCATGTAGCGGTTCGCGAAACCGCACGCGCGGCGATGGAGGCGGAACTGGCGGGTGGGCCCCGCCGTTCGCTGGGAGACGGTCGGTGCCGCCCGCTCCTTACTTCCGCCCTCGTTCGCCCGGAGGCTCTGTATGGCCGCGCCCGCAATCCGTCCCCCTCGACGATCTGATGCGCCTTCCGTCGGCCCCTGGACCATTGCCCGAGCCGACATCGGCGCGTCGTTCGTGGTGTTCCTGGTGGCCGTTCCGCTCTCGCTCGGCATCGCGCTCGCCTCCGGGGCGCCGATCATGGCAGGGCTGGTGGCAGCGATCATCGGGGGCGTGGTGGCCGGGCTGCTCGGTGGTTCTGTGCTGCAGGTGAGCGGGCCGGCTGCGGGGCTCACGGTGGTGGTCGCCGAACTCGTCGCGCGTTACGGGTGGCAGGTGACATGTCTGATCACGATGGGTGCGGGCCTGCTGCAGGTGCTGTTCGGCCTCATCCGCATCGCGCGGTTCGCCCAGGCCATCCCGCCGGCCGTAGTGCACGGCATGCTCGCCGGGATCGGGCTGACGATCGTCCTGGCCCAGCTGCACGTCGTCCTGGGTGGTGACCCGCAGACCAGCGCAGTGCGCAACGTCGCCGAGCTGCCCGCCCAGATCGCCGTGCTGCACGGGCACGCCGTGGTCGTCGGCCTGCTGACGATCGGGCTGCTGCTGGTGTGGCCGCGACTGCCCGGCCGGGTGCGGGGGATCCCCGGACCGCTGGTCGCCGTCGCAGCGGCCACCGCGCTGGCCCTGCTGTGGCCGGACGTGCCGCGCGTCGACCTGCCCGCAGGTCTACTCGACTCCCTCACGGTGCCGCTGCTGCCGACCGGGGACTGGGGCGGCATCGTCGGGGGCATGCTCACCGTCGCGCTCATCGCGAGCGTGGAAAGCCTGCTCTCGGCCGTCGCGGTCGACCGGATGCACACCGGCACTCGCACCAACGCCGATCGCGAGCTGCTCGGCCAGGGCGCGGCGAACATGCTGTCGGGCCTGGCCGGTGGGCTGCCGGTCACCGGCGTGATCGTCCGTAGCGCGGTGAACCTGCGGGCCGGGGCCCGCACCCGGGCGTCGGGGGTGCTGCACGCCGTCTGGATCGCGGTGTTCGCCATCGCGTTCGTCGATCTGGTCGAGCTCGTCCCGCTGGCCGCCCTTGCCGGTCTGCTCGTAGTCGTCGGGCTGCAGCTGGTGAAGCTGGCCGACATCCGCACTGCCCGCCATCACGGCGAGCTCGCGATCTATCTCGTCACGGTGGCTGGAGTTCTCGCGCTGAACCTGCTCGAGGGCGTGGTGATCGGGCTGGTGCTCGCCGGTCTGCTGGTGCTGCGCCGCGTGGTCCGGGCTCAGATTCGGCTGGAGGAGCCGGTGTCCGGGCCGATCCGGGTGTTCGTCGAGGGGAAGCTGAGTTTCCTGTCGGTGCCGGCGATGTCCCGGGTGCTGGCCAAGGTGCCGACGGGACGGGCGGTGCAGATCGAGCTCGTCGTCGACTACCTCGACCACGCCGCCTTCGACCACCTCGACGCCTGGATGCGTCGACACAGCGCGACCGGTGCGTGGGTGCAGGTGACTGAGCCCGACACCGTGGAGAACCCGGCTGCGCCACGCCGCCGGTTCGCGACCTGGTCGCACTGGCGAGGCCAGGGCGGGGACGCACCGAGTGCGCCGATGCTGGCCGGGGTGGCCGAATATCATGCCCGGACTGCTGTCGGGCTGCGACCGGCACTGCTCGAGCTCGCGGGCGGGCAGGCGCCGTCGGGGTTGTTGGTGGCGTGTGCGGATTCGCGTGTCGTGCCCAATGTCATCACCCACAGCGGTCCCGGCGACCTGTTCACCGTGCAGAACATTGGCAACCTCGTCGCCGGCACGTCAGCGCGGGCCGCCGTCCAGTACGCCACGGAGATACTGCAGGTGCCCCTTATCGCCGTCTGCGGCCACTCGGGGTGCGGTGCGATGCGTGCCCTGCTGGACGGGCTGGCCACCGACGCCGAGGGCGGGGCACTGGGTGATTGGCTGCGCTCGGCGGCGCCGAGCTTGGCGGCGTTCCGGGCTGGCCACCCGGTGGGGCGCACCGCGCTCGCCGACGGATTCGGCGAGGCAGAGGCCCTCGCCATGGTCAACGTCGCCCTGCAACTCGACGCCCTGCGCACGGCCGGCGTGGACAGCGAGCTCATGGGCCTGTACTTCGACATCCCGACGGCGCGCGTGCTCGTCCTCGACGAACAGGCGTTCCGGCCGATGGGGTAACCGGCTGCGCCCGGCCGACCAGCAGCACCAGGACCAGTCCGATCGCGGCGGGTATGGAGCTGGACCAGCGGGTGCTACCTGCGGAACCGCTCGGGGCACCACCATGTGGGACCGGTTCGCCAGCCCAGCAGGGTCACGTCGTGTCCTCGTGGGCGGCGGTCCGGGGCGGCGACCCCACCGTCCGCATCAGGCCGGCCTCGGCACCGTCACCGTCGACGAACGCCAGGAAGACCGTGACATCCGCAACCGGATGGTCGACCTCGGCCCAGCACCGACCCACCGTCGGCCACGGTATCGGTGGGGTGTATTCAGGGTAAGCAGCGGCCGCACCCGCTCCGCGCCAACCTCCCGCAACTCGCACCCGGCGCAGGAAGCCCGGGTCCTGCCCGTACAGGGCGACCGCACGCACTGCCGGCCCCGGCTCAGCGTCATGCCGCGGCCACCAGTGCGTCAAACCTGCAGGTGGGTTCAGCGGCAGGTGGCAACGGCAATGATCAGCCACGGCAGAGCCTCCCGATCGATACCGGGGTGAGTGGCCGTTGTCCGAGCGGGGTCGATGAGGACTGCAATGTGGCGTTGTTCATCTGCTCAGTAGGTCAGTTGACGCCTCCGAACGACCATTCCTGATGCATACCTGAATATCGTGGCGGTCTGATGAATGGTCGTGGTGTCTGATGAATGCTCACAGAGCCGGCCGGTAGTGTGCGGCGCTCCGGACGACAACAGGGGGATGTGGCGTGGACAAACAGCTGAATGTGGTCGCCGCGGTGCTCGGCTCTTCGCAGGGTTGTGCTGCCGTCGCGGCCGGTGACAGCGGGACGGTCGTTCGGCTGGCGCGCCGTGCGCTCGGCTGGAGCCAGCAGGATCTGGCGGCCCGATCGGGGTACTCACAGCCGACGATCTCGCGGCTGGAGCGCAGCCGCACCCGGGCGACGCGGGACACCACGGTCCTGGTCGACCTCGCGCAGACGCTGGGCCTCCCGGCGCCGGCGCTCGGTCTGATGGCCGTTTTCGGGGACGAGCCGCGTACCATCGACGCTGTGCATCGGCGTTATTTCCTCAGCGGTGCGGTCACTCTGTCCGTGGCCGCGCTGTTGCCGCAGGCCGTTGCGGCTGCCTCCGGTCAGATCGGTGCCGCTGAGGTCGCCCAGTGCTGGACGAGCCTGCGCCGCCTGGATGAGCTGGACAACCACGAGGGCGGCGGCGGAGTGCACCAGCTTGCTGAGGGAATGGCGGTTCAGCTGCAGAAAGCGCTCCGCCGGACCAGCTACTCCCCAGCCGTCGGACGCGAGCTCGAGGCTGTCACCGCGACGGCCATGGAACACGCCGGGTGGACCGCGTATGACGCCGGGTGGGACGAGAAGGCACGGCATTGGTGGCTGGAGACGTGCCACCTCGCTGAGCGCGCGGGCCTCCATGACGCCCGGGTCACGGCCCTCGGGTCGATGTCGTTGGAAGCGGGGCTGGATCCGACCCGCGGCCGGGAGGCTGTTGCGCTGGCCGAGGCTACGCGGGCCGCGGCCGGGACGCAGGCGGCGCCGGTCCTGCTTTCGCTCATTGCCGCGCGTGAAGCTGTCGGTCATGCCCACGCCGGGGATCGCTCGGCGGCCGGCGCTGCTGTCGCGGAGGCCCGGCGTCAGCTCGACCACGGCTGGCGCGGCGATGAGGTCTACTGGCTTGCCTTCTGGGGACCGGCAGATCTGTCCTGGCACGAGTCGCGGGTCGCGCTGGCACTCGGTGACGGTCGCTCGGCCGAGACGGCCGCCCGGGCGGCGGTGGCCAACGCCGACGCCGAGCGCTACCCGCGCAACCATGCGCTCTACACCGCCGGTCTCGGCTCGGTGTTGGTGCAGACCGGCCGGCTGGACGAAGCCATCGCGGTGACCCGGGACGCCCTCCAGCTTGTCGTCGCCGTGGGTGGCTCCCGCCGCGGTGTCACCCATCTGCAGGACACGATCGATCGGCTGGGACACCAGCGCTATGCCCCGGCACAACAGTTCGCGGTGGCCGCGCGTCGGCTGCTTCCCGCAGTCACATGACAGCCGGTTGTGAGGTCATCCTGACAACGCGTGCGGAGAGGTGCACTGGTGGCTGACAGCTCGTCCGCCCGTGGACAGGTGGAGCTCCCGTCGATCGATATCAGCAGGCCGCACACGGCTCGGGTCTGGAACTACTTGCTCGGCGGCAAGGACAACTACCTGGCCGACCGCGAGTCCGGTGAGGCGCTTATCGCCCTCCTACCCGACATCGCCGACGCCGCCCGTGCCGACCGGCAACTCCTGATCCGCGTCGTCCGGTACCTGGCCGGTGAGGCCGGGATCCGCCAATTCCTCGACATCGGTACCGGCCTTCCCACCGCCAATAACACTCATGAGGTCGCGCAGGTGACCGCGCCTGAGTGCCGCATCGTCTACGTCGACAACGACCCGCTGATCTTGGCTCACGCCCGTGCCCTGCTCACCAGCAGCCCGGAGGGCGCAACCGATTACATCCATGCCGACCTGGAGGACACTGAGAGAGTCCTTCGGGAAGCTGGGCGGACATTGGACTTTACCCAGCCGGTGGCGCTCATGCTGCTGGGCATCCTGAACCACATCATGGACGACGACGAGGCTTACGCGATTGTGAGCCAGCTTGTGGACGCCCTGCCACCAGGCAGCTATCTGGTGATCACCCACCCGACCACAGATTTCCGCGCCGAGGCAATGATGGCGGCCATGAAGCTCTGGAACGAGGGCGGCGGAGTCCCTCCGGTGACCGCAAGAACCCGAGCGGAGATCGCTCGCTTCTTCGACGGCGTGGAGCTGTTGGAACCGGGCGTGGTCTCGTCCTCACTGTGGCGTCCCGAACCGAGCGAAATCGGTACGCCGGTTGAGGTGTTCGAGTACGGCGGCGTCGGCCGGAAGCTGTGAGATCACCGCCGAGAGCCCGCCTTCAACTACCCAGGGTCGCTGGCATGTCGTGGTGATTGCAATGTGATGGCGGATCCGCGGTACTCTACGACGGGTTGAGAGCGCCCCCAGTGCTGCGAGGAGTACCGATGATCACAGCTCGGCCGGTACTTTACCCCCTGAGTGGAGATACCGGCGAGGCTTCCCCATCGAGTGGGCCGACAGTGCTGCGCATCATGCTGGGTGGGCAGTTGCGTCGGCTGCGTGAGGCCGCTGGCATTACTCGGGAGGCCGCCGGTGACGCAATCCGCGCCTCTCAAGCCAAGATCAGCCGACTGGAGTTGGGTCGGGTCGGTTTCAAGGAACGTGATGTGGCCGACCTGCTCACTCTCTACGGCGTGGCCGACGAGTCGGAGCGGCAGGAGTTCCTCGCACTCGGCCGGCGGGCGAACACCCCCGGGTGGTGGCACAAGTACGGCGATGTCCTGCCGGGCTGGTTTGAGACCTACCTCGGGTTGGAACAGGCCGCCTCGCTCATCCGAACCTACAATCTGCAGTTCATACCTGGGCTGCTGCAGACCGAGGACTACGCCCGCGCGGTCACCCTGCTCGGTCACGTTGACGCTGATGAGATCGACCAACGGGTCGAGCTGCGCCTGAAGCGCCAACGGATCCTCACCCAGGACGGGGCACCCAGGCTGTGGGCGGTGGTGGACGAAGCCGCGCTGCGTCGCCCGGTCGGCGGCCCGGCCGCGATGCGAGCTCAGCTGAGCCACCTCATCGAGATGACCGGGTTCCCGAACGTCACGCTGCAGGTCGTCCCGTTCCGGTTCGGTGGGCACGCCGCGGCTGGCGGGCCATTTACGATCCTGCGGTTCGCCGCACCGGATCTGCCCGACATCGTCTACCTCGAGCAGCTGACCAGCGCCCTGTACCTGGACAAGAGGGGCGACGTCGAGCGCTACGCTGCGGTGATGGACAGGGTATGCGCCCACATCGAGCTGCCAGTCGCAACCGCTGCGATCCTCACCGAGATCCACGACCAGCTGTAAGTTTCCGGCCGGGGCATCGGTGAGCCCGGGTCGGTCGCCGACACCATCCTCGCCTGTCTGGGGGTCAGCCTGGTCATGGCCCACCGGGGCGAGGAACCGATCGGATTCCACCTTCGGTCGCCGCCGGGCCGGTCTTCGTGCATCCAGGCTCAGCTGGCCTCGAAACCTCCGTGTAGATTTCAAGTGGTGTCGAGCTGGTGGATCTTAGCTCGGATTTGATCGGCGTCGGGGTGCTGGAGACTGTCGAGGATGGCAAGGGCCTGTTGCCAGGTGTCACCCGTGGCGGCGCAGTCGCCTTTGGCGTGGTGGGTATCTCCGAGGTGGATGAGCGTGATGGCTTGGTGATAGCGGTTGCCGAGCTCCCGCCACAAGTCGATGGCCTGCTGGTAGCAGGCGATGGCGTGGGCATGGTTGCCCAGGTGCTGATGGGCATAGCCGAGGCTATCCAGAGTGCCAGCCTCGCCGAGACGGTCGCCGAGTTCACGACACAGAGGAAGAGCCTGCTCACAGCAGATGCGGGCCTGATAATGATTTCCGAGCATTGCGTAGTACCAGCCGATCGCGTTAAGAGCTCTGGCCTGGCCGACCTGGTGGCCGGCCGCCTGATACAGACCATGGGCTTGCTGGACCTGGTCAAGCGCACCATCGTTACGTCCCTGCCGCCCGAACACGGAAGCGAGGTCGTAACGGACGTGGGCCTGACCGATGCGATTGCCGAGTTGTTGGTACAAGTCAATAGCCTGTCGCAGATGAGTCTGAGCCTCATTGGATAAGCCAAGCCGAATGTAGGCGCGGCCGAGGAGGCGCTCCGCGCGGGCTTGCCCATCGTCGTTGCCTAGGCGCTGCGCGGCGGCAAGCGCTGTGTGCTGCGTGGAGGCCCAGTCGTGCCAATGTCCCTGCCGATCGAAGAACGTTGCGAGGGTCCAGGGGAGTTGCCAGGCGTGGACGTCAAACCTGGTGTTGGCGGCCTGCGCTATAGCCGCGAGCATTACTGCGTGCTCAGCCTCAAACCAGACCAGCGCCTGCCTATCATCCGCGAAGTCTTCCGGTATCACCCCAAGTTGAGGGGGGGCCAGGGTGAGTCGATCGCGGGTTGGATGCAGAAGCAGGGCAGAGCTGTACGCGGTGTGCAGGTAGTGGTCCAGTACCCGGTGCACGGCCGCGCATCGCTCGGCGTCACAATCCACGGTGTGGGCGTGGTCGATAGCGTAGGCGCGCAGCAGGTCATGGAAGGCGAACCGGCCTGGGGTATGCTCGGTGACCATCCGCGCGTGGGTCAGCTCATCCATCGCCTCACGCGCTTGCCAGTGGGGGAAGCCAACTAAGCTCGCCGCCGCCGGTAGTGAGATGTCTGGGCCTGGATGTACCCCTAGCAGCCGAAACATCTGCGCCGCACCAGCACTCAGATACCGGTAGGACCAGGAGAACACCGCTCTTACATCCGTGGCTAGATCCCACCCGTTCAGCGCATCCAACTTCCCGCGTGTATCCCGTAATTGTGCTACCAGCAGTTCTAGCGGGAAGTCTGGATGCTCGGACGCGCGGGCGCCGACGACTGCCAGCGCCAATGGTAACCGCGCGCAAATCGCGATCAGCGCGTCGACTGCTGCGGACTGGCCCGCCACTCGTTCTACGCCCAGGTGGCGGGCCAGCAACTCGCGTGCCACGGCGACGGTGAGCAGGTCCAAGGTCATGGGGTAGGTATCCGTAATGAAATAAAGTGTTCATCTGGGAGAATTATCGAGCCTCCGACCTGCGATGATGCCAATCATGATGGATTTGTTACTTCATTACGGCCCCTAGGCACCCTCGGTGGCGACCAGACTGGAGAGCTGGCTGCGGCTGGTCACCACGACCAGACAAGTCGAGCTGCCTGGCAACAACGGACGCACTTGATCCGCATCCCGGGCGTTGTCCAAAACCACCAACACCTGCCGGTTGGCCAGTAGACTGCGATACAGCGCCGCCTGGGCTTCCGTGCTTGCCGGAATCCGCTCGACGGGGACCGCGAAGGCGTCCAGGAAGCCTCGGATCGCTGAGGCGGGCTCGACCGGCGAGCCACTTGGGTCAAACCCCCGCAGGCTTTACATACAGCTGCCCATCCGGAAACCGCTGCGCCACCTGCTGCGCCCAGTATACCGCCAAGGCGGTCTTGCCGATCCCGGCTGTCCCGTCGATCGCAGAGATCACCACCGTGCCACCGACTTCAGCGTTCTCGACCAGCCCGCTCAACGCCTCCAACTCATCCGCCCGACCCGTGAAGTGCCGTACCGCCCCTGGCAACTGCCGCGGCACCACCGCCTCCCACATCACGAAGACCTGGTCTCGGCCGGCGACATAAGCGTCTCGGTCGGCGTGGATATCTAAGGGAGGGCCGGGGCTGGCCTGGTCGTCGGTGTTCTCTCCTTGTGAGTGATCTGGGCCTGTCGCGCGGTCCCGCCAGCGGTCATTCATAATCTTGGTTCCGGCCGTTGGTTGATCGTCATGTCCCTGGCGGCGGTGTAGACATCTCGCCCGGCTTCCACATCAATGCTTACCGAACGCCCTGACGAGGAGGGGACAAAGTTCACCGGGGTGGTAGGTCGTGGGTCGCGCCAGGCTAACCACGACACCACCAGCCCTGCGATGGTCAGGGTCGGTGAGACGAACAGCTGCAACACGCTCGACCACTGATTGGCCCGTTCCATGCCCTGCCCTGTCAGGAAGATCACCAACCAGGTAGCAGCCGCTACCGCGAGCAATCCACCACCAACAGCCCAGATCATGCGGTTACGCCCCATGCCGGGCATTATCCTCGGTCGACCCCCGGGCCGGACCCGGCACCCATGTCACCCCGGCACCGGCACCGGCACCCGAATTCCGACACAGCACATGCACTCCCGGACCCGACCCGCCGGCCAAACCTCGCAGAACTTCTGTGGCGCTGCCTCCAGCGACCCAGTCCACTACTGGCGCACGTCGGTGCCGGCCGCCGCCGTGGACGCGAGCAGCAAGCCTCCACCGGTGAGCGCCTCGCAAGGCTGGGCTGCACCCACCCGGGCCGCCTCGGCGGCGGCCAGCTCTCGCAGCCGCGGTTCGACGTGCTCCGGGCCGCCGAACTGGAAGCCGAGCTGCGTGGTGTAGCAGTGGGCTGCCGTGGTCTTCATGTCCAGATACGGGCCAATGTCGACGACCTGCTCACAGCCGGGTGGCACCACCGTCCACGGCGGGGCGTCCGGGCGGCGCAGCACGTAGGGGGCATCGCGCCACCACAGTGCCTGCGGGGCCAGCGCGGCCACCACCTCGACGACGACGCGGTGGTCGACGTGGTCGCCGATGGCCTGTGGGGCGAGTACGAGGTCAGCGCCGACGAGTTGCGGTTCCAGGGCCGCGCGCAGAGCGGAACCGATGTCGTCGTCCGGGTGGACCCCGGCGAACAGCGCGGATGCGCAGTCGTAGCCGCGGTGCGGCGCCTCCGGCAGCATCAGATGCGCCGGCTCCGCACCGAGCACGGCGCAGGCGGCGGTGTCCTCGGCCCGGCGCAGGGCCAGGTAGTCGACCTCGGCGGCCAGGCCCTTGTCCAGCTGGGTGGACAGCGCGAACCCCGAGGGGTCAGGCATGGATGCGGTGAAACAGGTAACGACGCGAACGATCCATCCGTGCGCGACGAGCGCCGCGATCGTCCCGCCCGCGGAGAACACGGCATCGTCGAGGTGCGGCGAGACGGCCACCGCGTGGCCCGTGGCGCTCACAGCAGGTGGGGTGCCGCGCGGAAGCGGCAGGACAGGTCGACCGGCGGATCGGCGATCTCGGGAATGTCCGCGGCCGGCCCGTCGTAGATCGCGGTGATCTGCCCGGCCACCACCGGCCAGGACCACCGCAGGTGCACGTCGCTGTAGGCGCGCTCGGTGATCCGCCGCCGCAGCACGCCGTCGGCGAGCACCCGTCGGATGCCGGCGGCCAGCGCGGGCGGATCGGCCGGCGGGACGAGCACCCCGTTGTCGTCGGGCCGCACGCAGTCCCGCACCCCGACGACGTCGGTGGACACCACCGGCAGCCCGCTCGCCATCGCCTCCAGGATCGTGTTGGAGAACCCCTCGGCGTAGGTCGGGCTGACGAACACCTCACCGCGCCGGTACACCTCGTGGGCCCGCTCGTAGGGCACCGCGCCGAGCAGCTCGACGTGCCCGTCGAGCCCCCGCTCGCGCACCCGGTCGGCGACCAGACCGGTGTCCGGTCCGATGCCCGACACCAGCAGCCGCACCCGTATCCCGTCGGCGAGCAGCAACGCGACCGCGTCGAGCAGCTCGAGCACGCCCTTGCGGACGTCGACGCGGCCGTGGTAGAGCAGCATCACCGGATCGCCGACGCGCGCCATGTCCGCCGGGTCGCGGGGGGCGAACCGCTCCGTGTCGGTGGCGCCGGGCACCAGGGTGAACCGCGCGGGATCGACCCCGTGCCGTTCGGCGACCTCGGCCGCGAACGACGGCGAGCCGATCAGCAACGCGGGGGCGTAGGTGAACACGGCGCGGACGAGGTCGCGGTGCATCGCACAGCAGGTGCCGACCCAGTGCCCGTCACCGCCTTGCACCGAGACCACCGCGGGCAGCCCGGCCACCCGCGCGGCCCGCAGCACGGCCAGCCCGTTGGGGTAGGCGTACTGCGCATGCAGGATGTCGAAGGGTTTGCCCTCGTGCAGATCGAGGACGGTGCGCGTCATCGTGTCGACGTCGGCCTCGAAGTCGGCGGGCTCCCCGCGCCCGACGGCCTGCTCCCCGAGTGCCTCCAGCGCGTGCACCTCGACGCCGGGCGGCACCCGCTCGGGTGGGGGCGGCCCGCCGCCGTAGACCGCGCGGCCGGCCTTGTCGCCGCGGTACTGCGACACCAGCGTCACGTCGTGGCCCGAACGCACGAGGTGGCGCAGCAGGTTCTCGGCGTAGGCGCTCATCCCGGACACGGCCGGCCAGTAGCGGCGGGAGACGAAACAGATCCTCACGCCGCGAGCCTGCCCCGCGCCTCGGCCTCGCGCAGCGCGGCGAGCGCGGCGGGGACGAGCAGATCGGCGCGGTGGGAATCCCGCGACAGCTCCAGGCTGACCAGCCGGGTGTATCCGACCTCGGTCAACGCGCCGAGCACCGCCGGCAGGTCCATGTCGCCCTCGCCGGGTGCGCGGTGCTCGTGGCGGCCCCGGGGCATGTCCTCCACCGCGCACGCGCCCAGGTGCGGCGCGAACGCCCGTACCGCGTCGGCGGGCTGGTAGCGCCCGGACACGATGCAGTGCCCGGTGTCGAGTGCCAGCGTGAGCCCGGGCACGGCATCAGCGAGGCGGCGCCAGTCGTCGCAGTCGTCCACCAGCATCCCCGGCTCGGGCTCGAACGCACATGCCATGCCCCGTTCGGCGGCGTATCCGACGACGTCCGCGACGCCCTCGACCAGCCAGCTCCAGCACTGCGCGCGATCGAGCTCGCTGGCCGGCACCCCGGCCCAGAACGACACGGTCTCGCTACCGAGGTCCGTGGCGACATCGACGCAGGTGCGCAGGAACGCGATCCGTCGAGCCCGGCCGTCGGCGTCGGCGGTGACCAGCGTCGGCTGGTGCTTGCGCCGCGGATCGAGGAGGAACCGCGCCCCGGTCTCGACGACGCTGGCCAACCCCAGCCCGTCGAGGCGCCGCGCGAGCACCGCCGTTCGAGCCGGCAGGTCGGGGGCAAACGGGTCGTGATGGGCGACGTCGAGGGTGAGCGCGACGCCGTCGTAGCCGGAGTCGGCGAGCAGGGTGAGGGCGTCGTCGAGGCGGTGGCTGGTGAGGCCGTTGGTGTTGTAGGCGTAGCGCAGCCGGGTGTCCGCGCTCACGGCTGGACCTCGGTCCGCTCGAACACCAGTGCCGTGACCTCGAGCCGCCCGCCGTTGGTCGTGAACCGGCTCAGCCCCTTCCGGCGGGCCCGCTCCCGGTAGGCCGGGCCGAGCAGCAGCGCGCCGTGGCCGACGAGCTCAGGCTCCTCCTCGAAGCCGTACGCGACGGTGACGGCAAGCAGCCCGCCCGGCGGGAGCACCCGCGTCACGGCGGCGAGCGCCTCGACCGGCAGGTGCCCGAAGCCGATCGCACCCGCGACCATGACGACCTGCGGCGCGAGGGCGCGCAGCCACGCCAGGTCGTCCTTGCCCGGCCGGGTGAGGTCCATGGTGCGCACGTCGTCGTACACCTGACCCCGGTCACGTCGGACGGCCCGCTCGCTGGCTGGCTCCAGGTCGGTGCCGGCGATCCGTCGGAAGCCGGCTGCCACCAGCAGCTCCCCGACGACGCCCGTTCCGGCTCCCACATCGAGCACCTGCAGGTCCGCCCGCTCGCCCGGCGGCACCACCTGCGCGAGCACCTCGACGAGCAGGTGTGGGGCCCGTCCGCCGAATCGCAGGAAGTAGACGGCCTCGTACAGGCCGGGCACGTCATACAGCACGGCATAGTCGTGCAGGCCCGTCTCCACCTCGCGGCCGGTATCGTCGCGCCAACGCACGACGTCACCCGCCTCGTCGATCATGAGATGCTCAGCCCGCCGCTGCGCGGCCTCGTGCACCGGTAGCTCGAGCTGTATCGCTGGTTCGCTCGCACGCTCGCGCTGCATCGCTGGTTCGCTCGCAAACTCGCTCACGGGGCGAGGACCTGCGCGACGACGTGCCGACCCGGTTCGCGGTAGAGCGGGTACAGGGCGCCCACCCGCCGCTGTGCGCCCTTGCGGTCGAACCACGCCGGGCCACCGAGGCGCTCCTGCGCGTCCGGCGTCAGGTGCACCCGCGCCCAGCCGCCCGGGTCCGGGCCCACGGCCGCAAGCCCCTCGTCGTGCTGGAGCAGCGAGCGCACGCCGCGTTCACCGATGCGGCCGTAGGACATGGTCTCCACCTCCAGGCCCGGGACGAGCACCTTCACCGTGACGGCGTCGCCGTCGGAGGTCCGCAGGTCGACAAGGACATCGAGACCGGCCGCGTGCAGCCCGTCGACCACGTGCGCGTGCAGATCCCCGCTCCCGTCCCAGGTGGGCAGGTCGACCAGGCGCACCGAGGAGCGGCGCGCCAGGACGCGGTCCCGCAGCAGCTCGACGAGCGCCGGTGTGCCACTGCGCGCCCAGCCGAGCATCGCCTGCAGCGCGCGGTCCTCCTCGACGAGACGTTCGGGCGGGTGCCCGGCGAGCCAGTCGTCGAGGTAACCGGGCGAGCTCGCTCGACGGACGAGGTCGAGCGGACCGTGCATGAAGGCCTTGCGGCTCCGCGCGGCCGCAAACTCGTACAGCGCCTTACGCACGGCGCAGTCGCGGTCCGGGTGCGCCGCCTCCCCGCAGGCTGTGGCCATCACGGGCACCGGCTCGGAGCCGTCTCGCGAGCAGCCCACGGCGTAGACGTCGACGACCCCGAGGTCGGTGCTCGCGAGCTTCACGACGACGTCGATCCCGGCCGCGTCGAGCCGCTCGAGAAGGGCGAGCGCGTCCGGGTCGCGCAGGCCGTCCAGGTCGACCACCACACCCCGGTCCATCGCCCGGAACGTCGTCGTGTTGCCGTCGCGCTGGAGCACCTCGAGCAGGGCGTGGGTCACCGCCTGGTCGGGGTCGAAGCCTGCGCCCTGCCCGTTGGTGATGACGGTCGTCAGCCAACCGCCGGGCGGCTGATCGCCCGGCAACTCCTGTGGCACCGACGCCACCAGCTCGGCGGGCACCAGCACCGTCTCCCCGTCGCGCAGCCGCGTCATCGGCAACCACTGCAGGACACGGTCGTCGTCGTAGTGGCCGCCCGCCTCCAGACACAGGGTGCGTGGGTCCTGGACGCGGCCGGATCCCTCCTTGCCGACCAGCTCGGCGTAGGACGCCTCGACCCGCTCGAGCCGCTCGAGCGCGCGCACCGACAGCGCCATCTCGGCCATCTCACCCAGCGCCCCGGTACGGGCCTGCTCGCCGGTGGCGCCGTAGCCGAGACCGCTGCCGCCCGGATGCCGGGGCGAGGTGTGCAGAACGGCGCTGTGCAGGGGCACGTCGAGCACATCCAACCCGCTGACCGGGAACTCCACCACCTCCGGTGGGAATGACGCGAGGTAGCGTTGCGACGCGGTCAACGTCGGCCTGCTCACAGCTGCTCCAGGGGGACGGGAGCTGCTTGGGGCAACCCGGCGAGCTGCCGGTCGAACAATGCCAGCACCTGCTTGGTCGACACCGGCGCCGCGTACTCGAACGGGGTGGCGACGGCATCGAAGTCCAGCCGCATCACGAGCTCGCGGGCCTCGCGGATCTCGGCGTGCGACAGTGGGATCTGCGCGTGGAACGCCTTGTGGCACGACAGCCCGACCGGTGTCTCGCCGGCCAGGTCCACCTTGATCAGGTCGCCGACGAACAGGATCCTGCGCCGCTCGTCGTGCAGCACGGTGTGGCCGGGGAAGTGCCCGCCGCTGCGGTGCATCACCAGCTCGGGCGCGAGCTCGTGGCGGTCATCGGTGGGCCAGGTGACGCGGAACGCCTTGGTCCATGCCAGATCGTCCACGCCGATCGCGAGCACCGGCGGGGCGAACTCGTCCTGCAGCTGCCACAACGCGCCGTAGCCGTGCACGTGACTCGCGCCGAGCGCGACGAGCCCGCCGCGGCGGCGCAGCTCCGCCAGCGCCTCCGGCGGGTAATAGCCGGCACCCTCCCAACCGACCAGCCCCGCGTCGGTCTCGAGCACCCAACCGGTGGTGCCGAGCCCGATCTGCGGCTCGCACCAGTAACCGGTGACGCCGGGCGCGACCTCGGCCCACCGGGCCTCGCGGCCGGCGGCGATGTCGGTGTCGATCGCGAAGTCCCAGCCGTCCTCGGGCAGGGCGTTGCGCACGTCGGTGCAGACCGGACACGACGGCGGCGGGGCGAACCACCGTTGCCAGTGCCCGCAGTTGCCGCAGGAGTACGGACGTAGTGCCACGGTCAGCTCCTTCCCGGAGCGGTGTCGATGCGCGTTCCGCCGGCGCTGTGTGCAGCGTGCAGGAGTTCATGCAGGTGCAGATCGCGGTCCAGGGACCACGGCCACGCGGCCGTGCCCGCGACAGCGGCGCCGAACGCGGCGAGCTGGGCGGTGAACGGGCTGGTGACCGTGTCGAACGGGATCTCGGTAGCGGCACCGGTGCGCGCGTCAATGCGGGTGAGCGTGCCGCCGGGGGTCTGCCCCATCGTGTTCTCCGCGACCAGCTGGGCGCGGGTACCGACGACCTCCAGGCGCCGCCGCGGCAACGGGTCGGCGGTGTTGAACGAGACGTGCGCGCTGTAGAGCACCCGGCCGCCGGTGCGACCGGCCAGCACCGCGCCGTCGTCGACCGGGTAGTCGTGCACCCGGCATTGGGTGAGCACGGTGAGCCACTCGAGGTCGTCGCCGAGCAACGCGCCGACCAGGTCGATCCCGTGTGGGGCAAGGTCGACCAGCGCACCCCCGCCGGACCGGGCCGGGTCCACCCGCCAGTTGTCGTAGGAGTCGCCGGCAGTGGTGATGCACGTTCCGGCGCTGTGCGCGGGACTCCAGTTCGGCGGCAGCCAGCAGCCGTAGACGATGCGGACAGCCGTGACGGTGCCGAGATCTCCGGCCGCGACGAGCTCGGCGATGCGCTGGTGCGCCGGGTGGAACCGCTGGTCGAACGCCGTCCCGGCGAGGCCGTCGCCCGTCGCGGCGACCAGTGCGCGGGCGTTGGGGACATCGGCGGCCAGCGGTTTCTCGCACAGCACCGGGATCCCGCGGGCGGCGACCGCGGCCACCAGGGCGGCATGGGCATGGTTGGGCGTTGCGACGTAGACGGCGTGCAGGTCCGGACGGTCGAGCAGGGCATCGAGGTCAACGGTGGCGAACCCACCGGCCCCCGCGGCCACCCGGTTCGCGGCCCGCAGATCCCGGTCGCAGGCACCGACCAGCCGGGCGTTCGGGGTGGTGAGCAGGCCGGGCAGCACGTAATCGCGGGCGACCCAGCCGCAGCCGACGAGCCCCCAGCCGACGAACCCCGACGGACTCGCGCGCGGATGACGCCGGTGCGGCGACGACCTCCGTGCACGGGTGGTGCTCACCAACGCTCCGGGAGGTCGAGCAGCAGCCGTCGCCGGACTGCCTCGGGCATCGGGAGCGACTCCCAGCGTTCCGGCAGGTAGGTGGCTGCGTGCGGGCCGTACTCCGCGGCCCAGCGCTCGTGTGGCCAGCACCGGGCGCGGGGTTCGTCGACGGTGCCGTAGAGCGGGTTGGATCGCAGCGCCGTGCCTGGCGCGGGGCCCAGCAGCGTCAGGTCCGGCGGCTCGGCGTCGTCGTCGAACGCCAGTCCGAGGGCCTCGGTGCCGGCAAGTTCGGCCGGTTCGGCGGGCCGCGGCGCGCGCACCGCGACGGTCGCCGCGGTCAGCTCCTCCTCCGCGTAGCAGTAGGCGCCAGGCAGCAGCGCCGCCCAGGCGACCGGGTCCAGCGGCAGGCCCGCCGTACCCGCGGGGTGCAGCGCGTTGTGGCAGTGCCCGAGCAGCACCGCACCGCCGTCCCCCGCATGCGTCCGAGCCGCGGCGACGAACGCCTTCTTGGCGGGCAGGAAGTACAGCGCGTCGTGACACATGACGTGCCGCGGCCGCTCCGGTGGGGGAAGCGGCCACGGCGCGGTCAGGTCGGCGCAGACCAGCGCGACCGGCGCGCCGGGCGGCAGCACGAACCGCCGCGCGAGCCAGAGCTTCGCGAACACCACGTCGACGCCGACCAGGTCGCGGTGCCCGTGCAGCGCGAGATGGCGCAGCAGGTGCCCGGCCCCGCATGCCAGGTCGATCACCGGCCGCTTCGCGGGCGGATGCGCCGTGGTCAGGGCGAGCGCGGCCAGCCAGCTCGGGTCGCTCCACCGGTGGCGGAAGTAGGTGCCGACCCGGCCCAGCCCGAGCAGCTCGACGGCATCGGTGAGCGTGCCCGCGTGCAACGCCGCGTGCAGCTGCGCGGATGGTGGCGCCGACTCGTTCCACCAGTCGTCGACGTCGGCCAGCAGCACGACCGCCGCGCTGTCGGGGTCACCGGCGTCGAGCGCGGCCACGGCGCGCTCGCGCACGTCATCGCGTCCCGCCCGCAGCCATGGGATGCCCGCCACCACCGGCCAGCGCCGCTCGCCATCGGTGAGGGTAGCGGCGGTGTCGGCGCGCAGCGATGAGCCGTCCGCTGCGCGCCACGGCGTCCTGGTTCCCGTTCCCGGCTCAACGAGGTGGTCTCGCCCAGATCCATGGTGGGCGGGGCTGTTGTGGGCTGGACTGCTGTGGGCGGGGCTACCCCGCTCCTGCGGCGTCACAGGCCGGCCGCCGCGAGCACCGCATCGTGGTAGTCCGTCACCGGTCCGGCGTGCACCAGCTCGAGGTCGACGAGCGCCTGGTCCACGGTGAACCCGGCTGCGCGGGCGTGGTGGTGCATCTGCAGGACCCGGTCCAGCACGTCCGCGGCGTGGAACGCCCGCCCCACCGGCGTCGCCGCATCGGCGCGAAGTTCCAGCAGCACCCGTACCCGAGTGGCCAGCGGCGCCGGCAACGTGGCCAGCTCGGCTTCGGTGAGCGCAGCCACGACGGCGTCGAGGTGCTCGCCGAGCAGGGTATCGCCGGCGAACCCGGCGTCGGGCAGCACCGCGTTGTGCAGGTGGTGGGCCAGCCCGAGCAGGAATGCCGCGCCCGGATCGGCGCCCAGGTCGTCGGCCAGCAGCGCACCGTACACGGCCACGGCCCAGCAGTGCCCCCCGTGGTCCTCGGGTGGCTCGACGATCAGCCGCGGCCGGCCGGGGGCGGTCGCCCCCGCCCGCGGCTGGCGGCACAGCGCCCCGACGAAGCCCGGCAGCGCACCGCCGACGTCCGCTTCGACCGCCGCGGCGACCAGCTCCGGTAGCGCCCGGTGCATCCGCGCCACCGTGTCCGGGTGCAACCCGTCCGCCACCTCGTCCACCGCACGTCCCAGTATCTCGACGACGTCGGCCGCGGTGAGCCCGCAGGCCACGAGCACGCCCGCGTCCAACCCCGCAAGCCGGGCCCCGGCCAGCGCTGCCGCGCACTCCACCGCCGCTACCCAGCCCGGGTCAGCGCCGGCCACCAGTGCCGCCCAGGCCCGGACGAACGCCCGCTGTGCTGCCGAATCGTCCGCGTGCGCCACTCGAACCCGTTTCAGGTCACCGATCTCGCGGAACAGTCCGCGGGTCGTGGCCAACCGTGCGGCCGGAAGCGCGATCGCGACGGATGTCACCGCCGTAGCCGTACCGGGCCGTGCTGCATCCGATGATGATCGGCCCACTGCTGCGGCGGAGGGTGAGCTCGCAAGCACGTTCACCGGTTCCCGTCCAGCCAGTTGAGCAGTGCCCGCTCCTGCACGTGCAGCGCATGTTCGGGCGTTCGACCGTCCTTGGTGATCGGCTTCTTGAAGAAGTAGCCGAGCTGCTCCTGCGCTCCACCCTCGCCGCGGCGGCGCGCCTCGGTCACGAGCCGGACGAGCTCCAGCACCAGCGGGGCGGCCAGGATCGAGTCGCGGCACAGGAAGTCGACCTTGAGCTGCATGCGCTGGCCCAGGAAACCGACCAGGTCGATGTTGTCCCACGCCTCCTTGGCATCACCGCGCGGGCGGTAGTAGTCGATGCGGACGATGTGGTCCTCGACCTTGTAGCCGAGGATGGAGTCGAGCACCGACCCCTTCGTGTCGAGCTTGCTGGCCAGCGATGACGGGTCGTCGAGGATCTGGCCGTCGCGGTTGCCCAGGATGTTGGTCGAATACCAGCCGTCGACGATCAGCGCACGCGAGCGGAACGCCGGCGCGAGCACGGTCTTGATCAGCGTCTGACCGGTCTTGCCGTCCTTGCCCGCCACCGGAACGCCCTCGCGCTCGGCCAGCGCCAGCAGCGCCGGCACGTCCGGGCCCAGACTCGGCGTGAAGTTGACGACCGGGCAGCCCTCGATGATCGCCGCGTAGGTGTAGATCATCCCCGGAGTGATCACCGGCTCGTCGAGATCGAGGCCCTTCTCAAAGGTGTCGATGTCGGCGAGCACGGGCGACGTGAGGTCCGGCCAGGCCTCGGTGGAGCCCAGGTTGACCACGACGACGCTGTCCAGCCCGTGCTCCAGCCGGAACCGCTGCAGGTCGGTACGGATGTGCGCGACCCGCTTGCGCAGTGACCCGGCCGCGACCACGTTCGCCCCGGCGGCGTTGCGGCAGTAGGCCGGGTCGACCACCGCCGGCCACGGCTCGATCTGCTCCAACGGTTCGGCCACGGCCTCGATCTGCGCGGGTTCGAGCACGCGGTGCAGGTGTGCGGCCTTGGCGAGGTTGCTGGAGTCGAGGTCCCAGCCGCCGAACACCAGCGACTCGTAGGGCAGGAGGTCGGTTCGGTGAGCCAGCGGCAGTCCGGCCGTGCCGATCGTGCCCAGCTTCAACTGCTCGATCCCGGCGATGGCGGTCGTCGCGACCGCACCGCCGAGCCCGACGATCGCGACGCCGGTACGGGCGCCCTCGATGTGGTCCTGCGATGTCGTGCACTCGACCGGCATGACGTGTTTCCTCTCGTCAGACGTGCTCCTGCGCCGGGCACCCGCAGTCGTCGCGGGCGGCGCGGTACTGGTCGGACGGTATGTGCCCGATCACCGAGTGGGGTGATCAAGCTCATAACCGCTCCTCAATGACGTGGAGACGGCCAATGGGACTTTCCGGGTCGCTGCTACGTCACCGGCTGCCTCCTGCACGCACCACGGTCACTGACGACGACCCGGGTCGGAGGGCTGCGCCGCCCGCCGGTTCAACCAGCATGCACGGCCCCGGCAGACCGCGCGACTTGAAACGGATTTGTGGCGGTTCACGGGGATCCGCAGGTCCTCGGACACAGTGCACCAGCACTCAGCGACAATGGCCGGATGGAGACCGGCCGAGACGAGGTCGCCGGTCCAGACGCGCCCGCTTATTCACCCGGATGGGTGGCTCGACGGCTGGGCATCACGCCGGCGACCTTGCGTACCTGGCACTACCGCTATCGCATCTGCCCCACGGACCGGACCGCGGGCGGACATCGTCGCTACCGTCTCGAAGATCTGCACCGGCTTGAGCGGATGCGCAACCTGGTGCTCGCCGGACTTCCCACAGCAGAGGCCGCCCGGGTCTGCGCGCACGTCGGGTCCGAGCCCGAGCGCCCTGCCGCACCCGGGGGGCCGGCGCGCCGCCGAGGCGGCGGACGGGCCCTCGCGCTGGACGGTGCGGATCCTGACCTGCGGCGGCTGGCCGGTGCGGCGATGGCACTGGATCAGCCCACCGTCGCGCGCGTGGTCACCGGCGCGCTACGCCGCCACGGCGTCGTCCCCACCTGGGAGCAGCTCCTGGTTCCGGTATTCAGCAGCATCGGTGAGCGCTATGCCCGGTGTGGCGACTGCATCGACGTCGAGCACCTGTTCACCGACTGCGTGCGCGCAGCGCTCTCGGTGGTCCGCACCCGGCGCCGGCGCTGGGACAGCTACCCACCAGTCCTTCTCGCGTGCCTGGACCAGGAGCAACACACCCTCGCCCTGCACGCGCTGGCCGCGGCCCTCGCCGAGATCGGCTGCCCGAGCCGGATCCTGGGCGCCTCCGTCCCCTCCGACGCACTGGCCTCAGCAGCTCGCCGGATCAATCCGCGTGCGGTGTTCGTCTGGGCACAGACCGAACACACCGCCCGTCCCCCAGACCTGCAGGCCCTGCCCCGGCAGCGGCCGCCCACCCCCATCGTCGTCGGTGGCCCCGGATGGCAGGGCCAAGACCTCCCACCGTCCATCGCCCGGGTCGACACACTCACCGCAGCCGTGCACGCCGTGTGCCGCGCCCTCAGCGCGTCGCCACCGCGCTAGCGATCCTTGGTCGCTAGCGATCCTTGGTCGCTAGCGATCCTTGGTCGCTAGGTCTTTGGCACTTGGTCAGAGTTTCAGGCGGCCGCCGAGGGTAGTCGGGCGTGGTCGAGTTGTGCGTCGATGTGGTCAGTGATGGTGCGGAGGGCTGCTC
>Ga0136617_10000886_pt1 | contig 26128 bp, 11 predicted proteins | sample AntDrymUQ3222106_2_FD_129672 | JGI IMG/M metagenome (GOLD analysis project Ga0136617, IMG submission 129672) | Polar desert sand microbial communities from Dry Valleys, Antarctica - metaG UQ322 (21.06) | ecosystem: Environmental > Terrestrial > Soil > Desert | place: Antarctica: Dry Valley...
CATCTGCAACACGCGGCGCGAGGACGATCCGACCCGGGTGCCGTGCGACCACTACATCTCCGGCATCTCCGACACCGGGCGTCCCGGGCCCAACTGGTTCCAGGAGGTGAACGGCCGGCTTCTGAAGTGCGGCGGCTTCGGTGGTGTCCCCGCGGAGGCCCCCAATTGCTTCCTGAAAGAATCGAACCAGTACCTGATCGATGTCACCGCCGGCGGGCATTACATCGCTTGCGGCGGTGTGGGATCCCCCGGCACGTGCGGTCCCTGCGTGCTGGATCAGTCCCTGTTCGGGAGGTTCAACCCGACCACCGCCGGCCAGTGCAAGCTCAGCTAGGCCCGAATCCGCCCACGCGGGCGAGGTGACCATGCAGGCCATCGAAAAAACACTCGCATCCCTCGCCGACATCGTGTGGGGCCCGCCGCTGCTGGTGCTGCTGTTCGGCACGCACCTCTTCCTGACCGTTCGCCTGCGGTTCATCCAGCGCTACCTGGGCACGGCCATCCGCCTGTCCTTCCGTCGGGACAAGGAGGGCGAGGGCGACGTCTCGCAGTTCGGGGCCCTCATGACCGCGCTGGCCGCCACCATCGGCACCGGCAACATCGTGGGGGTGGCGACGGCGGTGGCCGCCGGCGGTCCCGGCGCCGTGTTGTGGATGTGGCTCACTGGCGTCTTCGGGATCGCCACCAAGTACGCGGAGGCAGTGCTGGCGGTGAAGTACCGCGTGGTCACGCCGTCGGGCGACATGGGCGGCGGCCCGATGTACGTTCTCGAGCGCGGCATGAACGCGAAGTGGCTGGGCGTGATCTTCGCCGCCCTGACCGCGGTCGCCGCCTTCGGGATCGGTTGCATGGTGCAGGCGAATTCGATCTCCTCGCTGCTGCACGAGAGCCTCGGGCTCTCGGTCTGGATCAGCGGCGCGGTCCTGACGGTGATGACCGCGGTGGTGATCCTCGGGGGAATCAAGTCCATCGCGTCCTGGTGCGAGAAGCTCGTCCCTGCCATGGCGGTCCTCTACGTCCTCGGATGCCTGGTCCTGCTCGTCATGCACGCGGAGAGGATCCCCGGATCGATCGCGCTGATCTTCTCGAGCGCGTTCACCGGCCAGGCCGCGGCGGGGGGCTTCCTCGGCGCCGGGGTCCGCGAGGCCATCCGCTACGGCATCGCACGTGGGTTGTTCTCCAACGAGTCCGGCCTCGGCAGCGCGCCCATCGTCGCCGCCGCCGCGCAGACGAGGAATCCCGTACGCCAGGCCCTGGTCTCTTCGACCGGCACCTTCTGGGACACGGTCGTGGTCTGCGCGATGACGGGGCTCGTGGTCGTGAACTCCGGCGAGTGGATGAAGGGAGTGAAGGGGGCCGCGCTGACCCGCGCCGCCTTTGCGGACATCCCGACCATCGGACCCCTGGTGCTCACCTTCGGGCTGCTCACCTTCGTGTTCTCGACCATCCTGGGCTGGTCGTACTACGGCGAGAAGGCGGCGGAGTACCTGTTCGGCGAAGGTGTGGTGAAGCCATACCGCGTGATGTGGGTGATCGCGGTCATGGTCGGCTCAGTGGCTTCGCTCCCGGCGGTGTGGTCCTTCGCCGACATCGCGAACGGCCTGATGGCGGTGCCGAACCTGATCTCGCTCCTCGCGCTGAGCGGCGTGGCGGTCGCCGAGACGCGCAGCTACCTGTGGGAAGGAGACCTTGACCGGGCCGGACCGGCGGCCCTCGATCTCCGCGGACCGGGTGCGATGGGCGGACCCGGCGCAACGGGCGGAGCCGCGACCGGCGCGCTCTAGAGCCGGACCCTAGAACCGCACCCCCGCCGTCACCACGAACATCTCTCCGCCGCCGGCCTCGGTTTTCGCCTCCACGTAGAAGCGATCGCGGATGCGGATGCCGGCGAGGACGTTGGCTCCGACGTCGCTCTCGTCGGTGTCGAATCCGAACGCGGAGGACTTGAACCGCGCGTAGTTCGCTCCCACGCCGGCGTACGGGATCACGACGCGATCGGTCGTGAAATCCCAGGTGAGGTTGAGGTTCGCCTCCCAGTACTCGACCTCGACGTCCGGGCGGAAATCGAACGGGAGATCGAAGTCCTCGGGGAAGAACTGCTCGAACCCCGCGAGCGCGTCTTCGAGCTCGCCGTCGCCGTCCTCGGGGAAGAAGTAGTCGAACGACGCCGAGACCGCGAGCCGCGGATCGTCGGCGAGAAAGGTCCAGCGCACGTCGGCGCCGACGCCGAAGTCCGCGTCGTCCGAGATGCTCACCCGCGGCCCGAACTGGACGTCCGCGCCCTGCGCCGGCGCCGCGATCGCTGCCATGAACATCGCCGCCACCACGAACCGAAACCTGGACATGTGGAACCCCCCGTCCATGGTCGCCCGAAACGATCCGCGCCGGGCTACCGCGCGCGCAAGAAGGCGACGGCGCGGTCGGGGTGGTCGGTGAAGACCCCTTCCACGCCGATGTCCACGAGGGCCAGCCGCAGCAGATCTTCGAGGGATGCGACGCCGTGCGGCAGCGCGTCGGCGCGGAACGTGTACGGGTGCACCTCGAGGCCGGCCGCGTGCGCGTCGCGCACGAGATCGGTCGCGACGACCGTGCCATCGTCGCGGCGCCTGAGAACGTCGGGCAGTGCGGGGCCGATTCCGTCCGCGACCTTGGCGACCTCGGCCAGTCCGGCCGCGGTGCGCAGCCGCGCGTGCTCGTCGAGCAGCGGACGGCTGGCCTCGATCAGCTGCACGAGCCGCCCCTTGTAGCCCAGCTCGGTGCGGATGCGCCTCACCTCGGCCTGGTCGAAGCACTGGACGTAGACCTTGTCCGTCTTCGTCCGATACCCGTACCGGGCGAGCAGCTCGAGGACGATGGGGCTGATCTCGCGGCCCTGCGTTCGGTGCCAGGCCGGCTCCTTGATCTCGGGATACACGCCGGCCTCTCGCCCCGTGCTCGAGTTCAGCCCCTGGATCACCTGCAGCTCCTCTTCGAGGGTGGGAATCTGGAACGAGCCCTTCCCGACCGGGAAGCGCTTCGCGAAGACCGCGGCGCCGGTGCGCGGGTCGAACCGCTCGCTGACCGCGAGCTGCTTCAGCTCGGCGACGGTGAAATCGAGGGCGTAGTAGCGGCCGTCCTCGCGCTTGCGGGCGGGGAACCGCTTGACGACGTCGGTCACGGTGTCGATGTGGATGTCGTGCAGGACGACGGGCACGTTGTCCTTGCTGAGCACGACGTCCTGCTCCAGGTAGTCCGCTCCCTGGGCGTGCGCCATGGCGATGGCGGGGATCGTGTGCTCGGGCAGGTACCCGCTGGCGCCGCGGTGGGCGATGACGATCTTTGCCAGAAGCGTCGCGGCCAGGATTGCCGTCGTGCTCATGAATTTCCTCCCGGAGCGGGCGGGCGGGCCCCGCTCTCCGTCCGTCGATCGCCCAGGGTGAGGGCGGTGAATGCGATGGTGAGCACGCAGCACGCGATCATGGTCATGAACACTCCGTTCCATCCCCAGTGGTCGGCGATCCAGCCTACGCCCGTGCCCGCGATGGCGGATCCGAACACGTAGCCGAAGAACCCCGTGAAGCCGGCGGCGGTGCCGGCGGCGTTCTTGGGCACGAGGTCGAGGGCGTGCAGGCCGATGATCATGATCGGCCCGTAGATGAGGAACCCGATGGCGATGAGCGCCGCGTAGTCGATCCAGATCGGGCCGCGGATGTTGGACCAGTACACGAGCACGCCGATGAGGGTCAGCGCCATGAAGAGGATGGTCGCGGGAGCGCGGCGCCCCTTGAACACCTTGTCCGACATCCAGCCGCAGGCGAGCGTCCCCGGAATGGCGGCGAACTCGTAGAGGAGCCACGCCGTGCTCGACTGCTTGAACGAGAACCCCTTGGCGGTCTCCAGGTAGGTCGGAATCCAGTTCACGACGCCGTAGCGGACGAAGTAGACGAACGCGTTCGCGAATGCGATGGCCCACAGGGAGCGGTTGGGCAGGACGTGCACGAGGAAGATCTCGCGGAAGGAGAGCGTCCGTTCGTCCTCCGCGGAGTACCCGGGCGGGTAGTCGTTGCGGTACTCCTCGACGGGCGGCAGGCCGCAGGACTGGGGCGTGTCGCGCATCAGGAAGTACACGACGATGGCGATCAGCGCGGCGATGATGGCGTTGAAGTAGAGCTTCGCGCCCCAGTCATGGAACAGCGCGACCCCGGCGAGGGCGAAGGTCGCGACGAGACCGCCGCCGATGTTGTGGGCCACGTTCCACAGCGACACCGTGCGGCCGCGCTCGCGGGTGCTGAACCAATGCACCATCGTCTTGCCGCAGGGCGGCCAGCCCATCCCCTGCACCCAGCCGTTGAGCGCGGAGAGCGCGATCAGGATGCCGAGCGAGGCGTAGACCGCCTTGACCGTCCCCGTCACGAACATCACTCCCGCAGATAGCAGCAGCCCCAGCGGGAAGAAGTAGCGCGGGTTGCTCTTGTCCGACACCGAGCCCATCAGGAACTTGGAGACGCCGTAGGCGATGGAGAGCGCGGTGAGCGCGGTGCCGAGCTCCGCCTTGGAGCGCTGCGGGTACTCGCGCAGGATGTCCGGGATGGCGAGGGCGAGGTTGTTGCGGACGAGGTAATACGCCGCGTACCCGACAAAGATGCCGATGAAGACCTGGACCCGGAGGCGCTTGTAGGTGGGGTCGATGGCGTCGGCGGGGAGCGGGGGAGCGGGAGGCGCGGGCCGGAGAAAGCCGATCACGCGCGACCGTTCATCAGCGCTTCGACGTGCCGCGCGATGGCGGGGGACGAGGTGAGGCCCGGCGAGTCCATGCCGACGAGGTTGAAGAAACCGGGAAGGCCACGGTCGGACTCTTCCCGGATCACGAAATCGCGGACCGGCTCGCCCGGCCCCTGCAGCTTGGGGCGGATGCCGCTCATGTCGGGGGTGAGGTCTTCGTCGGTGATCGACGGGACGAGCTTGCGGACGTGCCGTCCGAACACGGCGAGCTTGGCTTCGTCCACGCGATAGTCGAGGCGGCGATCGGGGAGATATTCGGCGTCGGGCCCGAACTTCATCCGGCCTGCCATGTCCACGAGGGCGTGGATGCCGAGACTCACCGGGCTCGGCACCGGATAGACCAGGCGCGAGACGAGGCCGGCCCGCGACGAAGCCACCGAGAAGTAGCTGCCCTTGCAGTAGTGAAGCCGATAGCCGGCCTTGTCGACGTCGATGCCGGCGAGCTGCGACACCGTGTCTGCTTCCAGGCCCGCGGCGTTGATCACACGCTCGGTGGTGAAGGACTCCGTCGCCCCGTCCATGCGGACGCTCAAGCGGTAGCCATCGGATCCGGGCTCGATCGCCACGACCTCGGAGCGGGCCTGGAAGACGGCGCCCGCGGAGACGGCTTCATGGAAGAAGTAGTCCATCAGGCCGTGGGCGCTCACCACCCCGGTATTCGGCGAGAGCAGCGCCCCGACGCACCGGATGTGGGGCTCGAGGGCGTGCGCCTGTTCCACCGTGATCCGTTGCATGTCCACGCCGTTGGTGGTCCCGAGGGCGAGGATGCGATCGAGGGCGGGGAGCTCGTCGGGCTCGGTGGCAGTGATTATCTTTCCGCAGCGGTTGTACGGGACGTCGTGGGCGTCGCCGATCTCGTAGATCGCGCGGTTCCCCTCCACGCACAGCCGCGCCTTCAGCGAGCCGGCGGGGTAGTACATGCCTCCATGGATCACCTCGCTGTTACGGCTGGAGGTCTCCTGGCCGTGGCGAGGATGGCGCTCGAGGATGATGAGGTCGGGATTTCGGGGGGCGAGGCGGGCGGCGATGGCGAGGCCGACCACGCCGCCGCCGATCACGGTGATGCCGGTGTCGGGCATGGGGGACGCGGATCGTAACACCAAGGCCGCGTGAACGTCATGGGCGCCGAGGAGTATGATCGCCGGCCAAGGGCCAAGGGGGAGATCATGAAGAAGCTTATCGTCGCCATCGCGTTGTGCGCCGGGTTCGCGGCGCCGGCGTGGGCGCAGTTCGAGACCGCGACCGTATTGGGCACGGTCCAGGATCCGACGGAGGCAGTCGTTCCGGGGGCGAACGTGACGCTGCTGAGCCTGGATACCGGGATCTCCAGCACGAAGGTGAGCGACGAGAAGGGCGGCTACGAGTTCTCGAGCGTCCGCATCGGCAATTACAAGGTGAGCGCCGAGCTCTCCGGGTTCGCCCCCGCCGTCGCCAACAACGTGCGCGTCAGCATCGGCGCCCGCCAGCGCGTCGACCTCACGCTGAGCCCGGGGGGGATGAGCGAGGCGGTCGAGGTCACCGCCGACGTGAGCCTGCTGGAGAACGACTCCAGCCAGCGCGGACAGGTCATCACCCACGAGCAGGCGGTGACCCTGCCCCTGAACGGACGCGAGTACTCGTCCCTCGTCCTCCTCTCCACGGGCGTGCGCCTCTCCGCCCTCAACACCGGCAGCGCCTCCACGGTGCGCGAGGGGTCGTTCAACGTGAACGGCCTCCGCAGCACCTTCAACAACTTCCTCCTCGACGGCCTCGACAACAACGCCTACGGGACCAGCAACCAGGGCTTCTCGAACCAGGTGATGCAGCCCTCGCCGGACGCGGTCGCGGAGTTCAAGGTCGTGACCAACAACATGAGCGCGGAGTACGGGCGCAGCGCGGGGGCCACCATCAACGTGGCCTACGCCAGCGGCACCAACCAGTTCCGCGGGTCGGCCTGGGAGTTCTTCCGCGACGAGCGCCTGAACGCCACCGGGGCCTTCAAGCCCATAACGGGCGTGAAGCCGCCGCTCACCCGCAACCAGTTCGGCTTCGTGTTCGGCGGCCCCATCGTGCCCAACCGCGCGTTCTTCTTCGTCGACTACGAGGGCTTCCGCCAGACCCGCGAGAACGTCGCCTTCAGCACGATCCCCAACGCGCGGCAGCGATCGGGAATCCTCGGCCTTGACGTGCGCGACCCGCGCACGGGCGCCGTCTATCCCGCGGGCACGCCCATCCCCATGACGCCTTTCGCGACCCGGGTCCTCGCCGGCCTGCCCGATCCCACCGGCGCTACGGTGGCGAACAACTACGAGATCCTGCAGCAGTTCAAGAACCACAACGACAAGTACAGCGCCAAGTTCGACGTCCAATTGACCCCCCAGCTTCGCTCCTTCGCGCGCCTGGGCTACCGCGACGTCGACATCACCGATCAGTCGCCGATCCCGCTGCCCTCGGGCGGCGGCGGAAACGGCCTCACCTACGTCGAGAACCTGCAGCTCGCCACGGGGATGACGTGGGCGCCGACCGACAATCAGCTCCTGGAATTCCGCTTCGGCTTCTCGCGCGTCCGGGCGGGCAAGAACCCTCCCGCCCTGGGGACCCCCGGCGCGGAAGTGGACTACGGGATCAGCGGGCTGCCCACGGATCCGCGCGTGTCGGGCGGCCTCCCGGCCCAGATCATCCCCGGCTTCTCGGATCTCGGCCGCCAGGCCACGAACCCCCAGTGGCAGTTTCCGACCCTCTTCAACCCCAAGGTCAACTACACGCGCACCCTGGGACGGCACTCCGTGAAGACGGGGGTCGAGTTCCAGCACGTCCGCACCGAGGTCCAGGACGTGAACCCGCTCTACGGCCGCGACGAGTACAGCGGGCGGTTCACCCGGCCGGTCGGCAGCACCAGCACGTCGAGCGACTACAACCTCGCCGACTTCATGCTCGGCCTGCGCAGCCGCTACGCGCTCACCAACTTCTTCATCGCCAACCTCCGCCAGAACCTGTACTTCGGCTACGTGCAGGACGACTTCAAGGCCAGCTCGAAGCTCACCCTGAATCTCGGCCTGCGCTACGAGTACGCGACGCCCCAGTGGGAGCGCGACAACAACCTGACCAACTTCGATCCCGAGACGCGCACGATGATCCGCGCCACCGACGGGTCCATCGAGGAGCGGTCGCTGGTCAACCCCGACCGCAACAACTTCGGGCCGCGGCTCGGCTTCGCCTACTCCGCGACCGACAAGACCGTCGTCCGGGGAGGCTTCGGCGTCAGCTACATCCACTTCCACCGCGCCGGCGGCGGCAACGTCCTGCCCATCAACGGTCCCCAGGTCATCAACGCCGTCATCAACCAGAACCCGGCCGACGCCACCTTCGTCCCGACCCAGGGCGGTTATCCGGGCGGCCTCACCGACCCCAGCCGCTTCTCTCCAACGCTTGCCAACATCACCTACATGCCGCCCGACAACAAGACGAGCTCGGTCAAGAGCTGGTTCCTCTCCGTGCAGCGCGAGGTGGTGAGCAACGTCGTGGTCGACCTGGCCTACGTCGGCAACAAGGCCGACAACCTGCTGTTGTTCGCGAACTTCAACCAGGCCCGCCCCAACAACCCGGGGGAGAACCTGAGCCTGCAGGCGCGCCGCCCCATTGCCGGGTACGGTGACATCACGTACGCGTTCAACGAAGGGTTCTCGCGCTACAACAGCTTCCAGGCCCGCGTGGAGGCCCGCCGCGGCAGCCTCATGTTCCTGAACTCCCTGACCCTGTCGAAAGCCGAGGACAACGGGGCGGGGACGCTGGAGAGCCCGAACGGCAACTTCCCCTCGCCGCAGGACTTCTACAACCTGGCCGCCGAGGAGGCGCTCTCGGCTTATGACCAACCCTGGAACAACACCACCAGCCTGGTCTGGGAGCTGCCTTTCGGTAACGGCCGCCGCTATCTCGGCTCCGCCACCGGGCTGACCCAGGGCTTGCTCGGCGGATGGCGGTTGTCGCTGATCAACAACATGTGGGCGGGGGATCCGATCACCTTCCAATACGCGCCCGCCGCGGCCTTGCAGGTCTCCGGCATCACGCAGGATTTCCGAGGGGCAAACAACTACCGGCCGAACATCACCTGCGACCCCATCGGGGACCGCTCGACCACCAACTTCTTCAACAAGGACTGCGTCGTGATCCCCACCAACGCCAGCCAGCCCTTCGGCAACGCGGAGCGGAACTCCGTGCGCAGCGACTCGATCTACCAGATGGACGTGGGGCTCGGCAAGACCTTCGGGCTGCCCTGGCGCGAGTCGGCGCTGGAGCTGCGGCTGGAGGCGTTCAACGTGCTCAACAAGACCAACTTCCGCGCCCCCAACGCCAACCGGAGCAGCGCCGCCTTTGGCACGATCACGAGCACGTACGATCCGCGCCAGCTGCAGGTCGGACTGAAGCTGAATTTTTAGATTAAACGGGGGGGTGCTGCGTCGCACCCCCAGACCCCCCGCGCGGCTCCGCGAAATGAATTCGCTCCGCCGCGCCGCTGTTGCCTGACTCGAAGGCGCACGCCCATCGCTAGACCCCCGGCGCGCTGCGCGAAGTGAATTCGGCTCCGCTCGCCGCTTGTTCCAGGCCGGGGCGCTGCGTCGCGCCCCCAGACCCCCGCGCGCTCGCGAATGTTCGGGTGCATAATCGACGGCATCGCGCCGCACGGGGGCGGGACCATTTGGAGGGGACATGATGCGTCGTCTGGCCTTGGCGGTTTGCCTCGTCGCGCTCGCCGCACAACCGCTCATCGCCGGGGAGACGGGATCGATCTCCGGCATCATCCGCGACTCCCAGGGCGGCGTGCTGCCGGGGACGACCGTGCGCATCTCGGGCCCCGTGCTGCCCGGGGGCCGCGAGGCCCAGACCACCGACGGCGGCCGCTACAACTTCGAGCGCCTGCTGCCGGGGACCTACAAGGTCGAAGCCGCGCTCACGGGCATGGGCATGGCAGCGCGCGAGATGCGCGTCTTTGTCGACGTCGACTCCCAGGTCGACCTCGTGCTCAATCCCACCGTCACGGAGACGGTCGAGGTCAGCGGGCAGCTGCCGCCGGTGGATATGAAGTCGACCGAGGTCAACTTCAACTTCACCGGCGAGCTCATCGCGAACCTGCCCCTCGAGCGCAGCTACCGTGGCCTCTTCCAGCTCATCCCCGGGGTGGCGGATAACCGCAGCACCGTCGGCCCCTCGGGCGGGGGCAGCCGCCAGGACAACACCTACCTCCTCGACGGCGTCAACATCACGAACCCCGGTTTCGGTTACCTGAGCACGGAGGTCAACCAGCTCGACATCGTGGAGTTCAACGTCAAGCGCGGCGCGGTGAGCGCCGAGTTCGGGCGCTCCGCCGGGTTCGTGGCCAACGCGGTGAGCAAGTCCGGCACCAACGAGGTCCACGGCGCGGCGCGCTTCGACTGGATGCCCCAGTCATTCATCGCCGACTACAAGGAGAACGCCTTCCGCGATCCGATTCTCACCACGGTATTGAACCCGAGCGTCGGCGTGGGGGGGCCTTTCGTGCGCGATCGGCTGTTCTGGTACGGATCGGCCCGCTACTACGAGAACGTGAAGGGCGGCGGCCGCACCAATCGGGTCAACGAGCCGTTGGCGGACGAAGTGCGGTCGGGACGCGAGCTGTACGGCAAGCTGACCGCCACCCCCAACCAGAGGCACCTCATCGCGGTCAGCCTGCGCGACCGCCCGAACGACGTGGAGAACGCGAGCCTCAGCGTCGGCACCGCGGCTTCGCGCGCCACCACCGACGACAACGGCAGCCGGGTGGCCACCGCCTCCTGGAGCTTTTTTGCCACCGACCGCACCACCATCGACGTCAAGCTCCTCTCCCTGCAGGAGAGCAACGAGTCGATCCCCATCACCGACCTCGGTTTCCTGCCCCCCTTCAACGCCGCCAACCCGGCCAGCGTGGGCCAGTACGAAGACCCGGCCTTTGCCAACGTGCTGACCGGCGGGCACGAGTACCGGCAGCGCGTCAACTACAAGCGCCGCGAGGTGAAGGCGGTGTTCAGCCAGTTCCTCGACATCGGCCGGACCTCGCACCAGGTGAAGGTGGGCGGCGGCTACGAGTTCGGCGAGGAGGACTTCTTCCGCCGCGCCAACGGGTTCGGCAGCATCCAGCGCGTCACCGTCAGCAGCCAGCCGCGGCTGCGCGCCCGGTATTACTTCGAGCAGCCTCCCCAGCTCGGGCAGGGACGCACCTGGTCCGCCTTCGTGCAGGACGCGGTCGCCGTCACCACCCGGCTGTCCCTGAACCTCGGCGTCCTCGCCAACAAGGACGAGTTCGCCCAGGAGCTGGAGGGCAGCGGCGGCTGCCCCCTCGACGCCGACGGCCGGCTGATCAACACCGTGGACAAAACGCCGGGCGGGGCCGCGGTCTTCGAGAGCAACGGCGACCGTTGCACGTTCCTCCGCTTCGGCTTCGGCGACGAGATCCAGCCGCGGGTCGGGATCAACTACAACCTCCGCAACGGGGCGGGGGACAAGGTCTACGTGAACTACGGCCGCTACTACAACATGGACCAGAAATCGAGCGGGCGCAGCCTCGCACCGCGGCGCATCTTCCAGCGCGAATCGATCTTCGACCTCGCCGGCACCCTCATCTCCGACAGTCCACGCGTCTCCAGCACCGGCAAGCTGATCGACAAGGACCTGAAGGCGACCTACAACGACGAATGGCTTGCGGGGTACGCGACGCCCCTGGGCACGGACTGGTCCCTGGACGTCTTCTTCATCGCGCGCGATACGAGCAACTTCATCGAGGACGTTCCCTCGCGCCTGCCCGACGGCGGCCCCTACGCGGCGGCGAACCTGCCTTGCAACACCTTCGACTCCTGCCGGGGGATCACCGCCGAGCGCCGCTACAAGGCGGCCACCGTCGAGCTCAACCGGCGCATGTCGAAGTGGGGCGTGAACGCGAGCTACACCTGGAGCCGCCTGGAGGGCAACTTCGACCTCGACTATTCCGGGGGCTCGGTCTTCAACACCTCGTCGTTCATCCAGGACGGACCGGGCACGAACGTCCAGGAGCCGAACCGCCAGGGCGTTCTACGCGAGGACCGGCCCCACGTGCTGAAGCTGTTCGCGAACGTCCAGCCCGTGACCAACCTCACCGTCGGCGGATACGTTCGCGTGCAGAGCGGGACGCCCTGGAACGCGCGCGGCCGCGATACGCAGGGCGCCGTCCTCAACTACCTGGAGCCCGCGGGCTCGCATCGCAACCCCACCTGGACCAACTTCGACCTGCTGGCCAACTACCGGTGGAAGCTCAACTCCCGCGCGGCGTTGACCGTCGAGGGGCGCGTGCTGAACGTCTTCGACCGCCAGACCCGGCTCTCGACCGACGGCCAGCAGTTCCTCGACGTGAACCGCATCGCCGTGGAGCCCTTCATCGGGCCCTATCTGGTGCCGAACCGGACACCGGACGGCCGCGACTTGTTCGGTACCGGAGACGGCTTCGCGCCGCCGCGGCGACTGATGATCGCGGCCATGGTGGACTTCTAGGAAGGATCACTTCGAGAGGGCGTCGAGGAGGCCGCGGGCCTGGGCGTACGCGGGACGGAGGCGCAGCGCCTCCTTCGCGTGCGCGCGGGCCTCGTCTTCCCGCCCGAGCTGGGCCAGGACGACGGCCAGGTTGAGCTGCGCCGCGGCGTCGCCCGGACTTTGCGCCACCGCCTCGCGCAGGTAGGGCTCGGCGTCCCGCGCGTCGCCCGCCGCGGAAAGCGCGAGCCCGAGCACGTAACCGGCGGAGAGACCTCCCTCGTGGGCGGCGCGCAGGTGGGGGACCGCCTCCCCCGGCCGTCCCGCTTCGAGCAGCGCCTGCCCGAGCGCGATGCGGGCCTCCAGGCGGTGCGGCTCCACGCGAAGCGCCCTTTCGAACAGGGCGACCGCCTCCGCGAGGCGTCCTTGCTCGCGGAGAGCCTGCCCCACCCGCGCGTAGAGCAGCGCGGGCTGGGGATGGCTCGTCTCCGTTCGCGCGAGCAACACCTCGGCCTCCGGCCAGCGCCCGGCATCCACGAGGTGCAGGATCATCTCCGTGCGCTCGCCTGCTCGTCCGTCGTCGAGGCCCAGATCGACGTTGGCCACGAGCGCGACCGCCGCCGTCGCGGCCACGATCCCGGCGCCCGAACGCACGGCGCCTTTGCGCACGGCGTCCCACGCCCGGGCCAGCGCGATCCCCGAGCCGATGCACAGCGGCACCAGGAGAGGCAAGCGGTAGCGCCCGGAGACGAAGAACGCGGCCACCGCGATCGCGTAGACGGGAGCGAATGCGGCCCAGCTCGCGGCGGCGCGCGTGGGCTCGGAGCGGGCCAGGAGCACGAGGCCCACGGCGCCGAGGGGGACGAGGATCCCCGCTCCCACCGGCAGCGCGCGCAGCAAAGTGCCCTCTTCCTCGCGGTAGTAGGCGTAGCTCTCGTTCAGCGGAACGTCGGCGCGGTTGACGACCAGCATCAGCTTGCGGAGGAAGAGACGGGCGGCCGCGCGCGGCTGGTCGCGCATCCATCGCATGGCCTCGCCGTAGAAGTGTGACGAGACCTCGGCATCGGCGAGCGGCCGTCCCGTCCGGGCCTCGGCCACGCGCCGCGCGTCTCGCTCCTGTCCGGCGATCGCGGGTGTGATGCCGGGAACGGCGCGGTACGTGCCGTCGGCGGAGGGGTTGTTGCCGATGAGGAAGTTGAGTCCGCCGTGGGACGATACCGCCAGCCACTGCCCGCTCACGGCGCGATTGCGCGCCGCCACCGGGGCGAGGGCCAGAGCCACGCCGGCGGCCACGGCTACCGCGGCGCGGCGGCGTCCGCCGCTCATGGCGAGCAGGAGCGGCAGCACCACGGCCCAGGCAAGGACGTTCGGACGGTTCAAGGCGTGAAGGCCGACCGCGGCTCCAACGGCGATGAAGGTCCGGGGATCTCCCGAGGCCAGCGCCCGGGCGAGCAGCCACAGCGAGAGCGCGGTCAGGAACGGGTCCAGCGCGGACTGGACGATCAGGATCTCGTTGAAGGTGATCACGCCGGTCAAGATCGCCAAAAGCGCCGCGCAGAGGGCGGCGCGGCGATCGTAGAAGTGTCTGGCGGCGTCCCAGACCAGGCCCACGGCGAGAGTCCCCAGAACGACCTGGGCCACGCGCGCGGCCAGGAGCGAGGGCCCGGCGACGGCGGACACCACGGCGAGAAAATAGACATACAGCGGAGACACGAAGTAGGCGCCGGGGCCCAGCCACACGTCGCCCGCCCGCACGCGCGCAGCCAGCGCCACGTACGCCTCGGCGTCGAGGCCACCGGTCGCCTGCAGCAAGGGATGATCCGCGAGCTGCGCCAGCACGAGAGTCTTGACCCCCAGCGCCAGGGCCATCAGCAGGACGATGTCGCGCCTCTCCCTTGCACGCGCAGAGCCGGCGGAGGCGTCGTCGCGGGTCGCTGGACGCACCATGCCCGTAGCGCTGTCCGCTCGCCGCTGGCCCTTCTCACGACGGCCGATTGAGAGCCTCCCGCGCAACGTGAAGGAACGTCTGGGTTCCGCGACGGTCAGTCCAGCAGATCGAACGTCCGGCTCACCTTCAGCACCAGCCCGTGGTCGCGGGGACTTCCGGTGCTGGTGTCGCGATTGTCGTTGTAGACCACGAACACCCCCGTGTTCGCCGCCTGCAGCCACCCGAGGCGAAGGTTCGTGGACCAGTTGTCGATGCGATCGTTGTACTGCAGCAGGGTCTGGACGTAGAGACGTGGAGTGAAGGAGTACGAGAGGCGCGCCCGCGCCAGGTTGGTCACGAAGCGGCCCGCCTTCAGGCGCACGTCGTTCCGGTCCCACTCCACGCTGCCCGTGAAGGCGTCTCCCATGCGCAGCCGCATCTTGGGGGTGAGGGCGAGGCGGTCGCCGTCGAAGAAACCGCCCTTGATCATCCGCAGGTCGCCGCTCAAGCGCGCCCCCTGGTTCGTCTGGGCCACCAGCTGCAGCTCCGTGTTGTCGTAGGTTCCCGGCGGGACCTTGAAACCGGGAACGATCTCGAACGCTCGCCGGAGCCCCTCCCGGGTGCGGTTCACGCCCGTGTGGAGCTGCCAGCCGCTGCGCCATTCGAGATGGTTGTCCACGTGGAGGAATCCCGACTCGTGGAACCCGTCCGGCTTCCAGAACCCGCGGTAGGAGACATGCGGACGCGCCTCGTGGAGGCCGAGGTTCCCGCGTGCGAAGCGATGGGAATGGAAGACGAGCGCGTCGGGCTTGCGGTAGCCGCGCCGGCGGACGAAGCCCACCTGGGGGTCGAAATCCTCGCCCACGTCGGTGAGCTTCCCGTAGATCTCCCAGGACGGCGAGCGAAAGCTGGCCGCACCGTGCCACGCGTGCTGGGCCTCGGTCGCGCCGGGCGTGAACGTGCGCAGCGCATAGCCGGACAGGTCGACACGGCGGCCGAGACCCAGGCGGCCGTCGATGCCGGCCGCGCGGTTGTGGTCGCGGCCCCGCGCGACGTCTCCGGTGGCTTGCCGGTTCACCCCGATGATCCCGAGCCCGGACCGGTTCCGCATCTCACGGAACGCGCGGAGCACGGCGAAGTTGTTCGCGGAGGCGACGCCGGGAACATCACGCGTCTGCATGTCGAGCAGCCCGACGTTCACCCCGGCGATCTTCCCCGACAGCCGCCCGCCGCCGAGGATGGGGATGATCTCGCCGGCGGGGCCGATGCCGATGCGGCGGCTGAAGAACGGCTCGACCTCGCCCGGTGTCCCGACGGCGAAGAAACCCGCGTTCTCGAGGAAGAACGGTCGCTTTTCGGGATAGAAGAGGCTGAAGCGATCGAGGTTGACCTGCTGCTCGTCCGCCTCCACCTGCGCAAAGTCGGTGTTCGCCGTGAGGTCGAGGGTCAGGCTGGGCGTGACTCCGTACTTCAGGTCGCCTCCGACGTCGACGTCCGTATCGGCGGCCCCGCCGGTGCGACCGCTGTTCGCGAGCGCGTAAGGGGTGACGGCGAGGATCCGCTGGCGGGGCGGCCGCAGCCCCTCGAGCCGGCCGGCGGAAGACAAACGGAAGAGGCCGTGCTGCCGGGCCAGCGGCGACCAGTACGACCGCTCGTTGCGGCGCCGGATGTTCCTCTGGAAGTTCACGCCCCACGTCTGCGCGGTCTCGCGCCCGTAGCGGAGGCTGCGGAAGGGGATGGCGAACTCCGCGCTCCACCCGAACTCGCCCAGCCGCGCCTTCACCTCCCAGCTCGCGTCCCAGTTCCGATTGAAGCCGCCCAGCGAGCTGCCCCGATCCTCCGCCCCCTCGTTCGAGACCTGGCCGTCGTATTCGAGCCCGGCCGGGTTCGTTCCGAACACGAATCCGTTCTGCCGGTCGAGGTAGGTGTCCAGGATGACCTGGAAGCTGTCGGTGTCGTCGAGAGGGGAGTCGCGGCGGGTCTCGTTGACGACGATGCGGCCAGGCTCCCGGTCGTGGCAGACCACCCCGACGTAGAGGGTGTCGCGGGTATACAAGAGGCGCACCTCGGTGCGCTCGGACGCGGGCTGCCCTTCGTCGGGGGTCGTCTGCCAGAACGCGGTGAGGGGCTCGGCGGACGCCCACGCCGGGTCGGCGAGGACCTCGCCGTCGAGCGCCGGCGGCGTCTCCGCGGCGCGGGCATGGGCCACCGGCGGGGCGCCTCGCGCCTCTTCCGCGGCGGCGGCGGAATACGCGAGCCCGAGGGCGAGGATGAAGACGGCAATCGGGGCCACGTGATTCGATTATAGGAAGGAACGGCAGGGCGCTGGGCGCGAATCTACGGGGCGCGACCGCTGGCGCGCGTGATCCAGACCGAGGTGCGCGATCCCCTCACCGACGAGATCCTCTTCGGCCGCCTGGAGAAGGGGCGGCAACGTCACCATCGCGCTCGAGGGTGAGAAGCCGACCTTCGTGATCGAGCCCTCCTCGTCGCCCGCCCCCGAGCCGCGAGCTGCTACCGGAGAGCAGCGCCGCGAGACGTCACACTCAAAAAAAGTTTCGGGGGTTCGCGGACATCAGGCCATACAACCGCCGCCACTGTTCAAGGTAGTCGGCGTACGCGGGGCCATTCGCTTCCAGCACCGGCTTGAATCTCCAACCTTTCAGCTTGTGGCGGCGGAAAGACTCGGCCACACCGCGCCGCACAACCCAGCTCGGGATCGCGGTGCCGGCCCACGGCTCCGCGGTGCGGTTGAAGTGGGCAGCCTCCGCCAGCGCGCGAGGCTCATATGTCAGGAAGCCCATCTGCCGATAGCTTCGGTCCGTCGGCGTGGAGATCGGAAGCTCGAACGTGCTCGCGTCCAGGAGCGCAGGGGGCAGGATGGACCGCGTGTAGAGCTGGTGGTAGATCCCGTACGGGTCGCCGGTCCGACCATCGAGGACGGGGCGCGTCTCGAAGCCGTCGAGGCCGTCGTCACGGAAGGACTGGGTCACGCCCTGGCCGAGAACGTACTCCTCCGCCCACTCGTCGAGGTGCGCCACCTCGTTCGGCTTGAGGGCCAGGCGGCTGAGGGTGATCCCCTCGAGGAGCCTGATCCGCGTGTCGGGCCCGGTCACGACCTCCGGCGAGCGGTCCAGCACCGCCTTGTTACGGGCGTAGTCCTTATCGGTCTCGCGGACCGTACGGGTGCAGGCGACCTGCACGAAATTGCACTCGGCCAGCTCGGAGGCCGTGAAGTCCATCCCCGGAGTGAGCCAGAGCCCGGACGCGTCGCGCGTCAATCGGACGACCCGCGCGAAGGCTTCGCTGTCCGCGGGCAGGGAAAACGCGATTGCCCCCAGGTCGCATGCGGATCGCAGCATGGGGTCCCGCTCGAGGAGGCGCACGGCGTCTGGTTGAGCTAATACACGGACCGTGATGCGCATGGGCGTTCACAGCAGCGCGAGATAGATCGCCTTCAACAGGTGGGGGTGGTTGGCGTAGATCTTGGAGGCCGCGGCCAGGATCTCGTCGAGCGTGGGCTTGAGGACATGGCCCACCTGGTTGCTGCGCGGGAAGGCCACCCGCCAGGCGTTGGTGAACACCTGGTGCTCGGCCGGGGTCAGGCTGACCCCAGGGATGTCGTCCGCGTGACTGAACACCTTCTGAAGCTGCTTGCTGTTCTTGAGCAGGCGCTTCTCGATCAGATGATGAACCTGGCGGCCGGGGATCTTCTGCACGAGCCGCACGGACCTGATGTCCAGCGACAGGAGCTTGCTGCGGAGCCGCGTCAGCGCGGCGCGATTGATCGCCCCCGAAGAGGTCCGGAGACCACTCTGGATGTTGATGGAGACGTTCAGCCCCGCCAGCGAGAATTCGAAGAGGCCTGAAGGGTCGCCGAAGTTGACGGGGTCGCCGTGCGCGTAGAGGTACTTGTGGAGGGTCCTCGGATCCTCTTCCACGCCGTCGAACGGATCGATGCCGGCGAAGCGCCCCGTCTTCGGATCGAGCCATCGGGCCCGGTGGTACTGGAGGCCGGAGTTCGGCTCGTACGGCTCCCCCGCGAAGGCGTAGGGCTGAGGGTCGGTTCCGGCGTGCGCGATCAGCTCGCCGAACGCCGTGTACTCGTAGCTATCGGTGATCGTCCCCGCTTCGTCGGTGAGCCGGCGTACGGACCCGATTCCGTCGGCGTGGTAGAACCGCGTCCCGGTTCCGCGGACGACCGCCAGCAGGTCGTCGCCGCCGCGCACGTACAGCGCCGGCACGCCGCCCAGGCCGTCCGTCTCCGCCACCACGTGGGAGAGCGGGCCGGTGGGGTCGACGATGAAGTTCGTGACGGTCGGGGGACCCGTAGCGGGAGTGATCCTGGTCTGGACTCGGTTGCCGTCGGCGTCGTAGGCGTGCTCGACGAGCACACCGTCGGCCTTGACCACGCGAACGAGGCGGTTCTCGAAGTCCCACGTGTAGGCGGCCGTCCCCGACTTCGTGACCACGTTTCCGTTGTCGTCGTAGGTGTAGGTCGCTGACGCTCCGGCGAGAAGGCGGTCGCGGGTGTCGTAGCTGTAGCCGACCGTCCCCGGCCCGGTTGGCGTCCCGGGGCCTCCCGATCCGCTGGTCGTCTGCGTGAGCCGGTTGCCGACCGGGTCGTGCGCGAACGTCTTGCCGTAGCTGGTCACTCCCGCCACCGTCTCGCCGGTGAGCCGATAAAGGGCGTCGTAGGTGAACTGCCGCGTGGATCCGTCCTCCTGGACCTGGGTGCGGTTCCCGGCCGGGTCCAGCGTGTAGGCGTACGACTGGATGACACCGGCGCCCTGGGTGACGAGACTGGTCAGCCGGTTGAGCCGGTTGTGGGCGTAGGTGGTCCGGACGCCGTTCGGGTATTGAAGCGCGGCCCGATTGCCGTTCGGGTCGTGGGTGAAGCCGTACGCGCGGCCGTTGGGATCGGTCACCGTCTGCAGCCGGTTTGCGGCGTCGTAACTGTCCACCGTCGCCAGCGTCGTGGCGCCGGAGGTGACGCTCAGCGCCGTGCGGTGGCCCTCGGTGTCGTAGCCGAAGTCCAGCCGCCGGCCGCTGGGGTCGGTGAGCCGCGAGACCCGGTCGCGGACCGTGTAGGCGTAGCTGGTCGTGCCGCGCCCGTCGGCGGCGGAGGCGCGCTGCCCCGTCGGAGTGTAGGTAAAGGCGGCGGACGAGCCGTCCGGGTACGCACGAGCCGCGAGGCGATCGTTCACGTCGTAGGTGTACGTGGTCACCCGGCCCGCGAAGTCGGTGCGCGTGGCGGGATTCCCTACCGCGTCATACGTGCGTATCTCGGATTGGCCGTCGGGCAGGATACGCCTCGTCTCGCGGCCGAGGTCGTCGTACTCGAAGCGCGTCACGTGGCCGTTGGCGTCCGTCTGACGCGTGCGGTTGCCGATCTCGTCGTAGGCAAACGCAGTGACCTGCCCGAGCGCGTCGGTGACGGCGATGAGACGGCCGATCGCGTCGTAGCCGAACCGCGTGGTCTTTCCGGCCTGATCCGTCTCCGCGATGGGGCGGCCGACTGCATCGTACGTAGTGGCGGTGGTGGTGCCGTCGGGCCATGTGACCTTGATGCGGCGATTGCCGTCGTCGAACTCGTATCCGGTGGTCTGTCCCTTGGCGTCCGTGGTCGATACCGGGTTCTCGCCGCGGTCGTACGCCGTAGAGATGGCATTTCCGAGCGCGTCGGTGACCTTGGTCTGAAGTCCGGCGGCGTCGTAATCGTACGAGGTGGTGTTGCCGCGCGTGTCCTTCGCCGAGGCAAGGCGGCCCGCGTCATCGAACACGCTGGTGGTGACGGATCCGTCCGCGTACGTGGTCTTCACCACTCGTCCGGCGGCGTCGTGGTCGAGTTGCGTGACCCTGCCCGACCGGTCCCTGGTGGTCAGGCGCCGGCCCTCCGCGTCGTAGGTGTACTCCTCGGTCGTCCCGTCGGGGTACGTCGTCTTGGTCAGGCGGGCTATCTCGTCGTAGGTGAAGCCGGTCGTGCGGTCGAGCTTGTCCACCTTCTCCGCCACGTTGCCGAGCGCGTCGTAGACGGTTTTCCGGCTCGTACCGTCGGGGTCGGTGACCTCTACCAGGCGGCCCATGCGGTCGTAGGCAAAGGTGGTGACCAGCGTCGCGGGGCCGGAAGCCGTCGTGCGGGTGGTGGTAGTGGTGAGCCGGTTCCCCGCGGCGTCGTAGGTGTGGTTGGTGACGTGGCCGAGGGCATCCGTCTCCCGGGTCAGGTTGCCGGCCGCGTCGTACGCGAGCCGGGTGACGTTTCCGAGCGCGTCCGGGATGGTTTCCGGGTTGCCGGCGGCGTCGTAGGTGAAGGTGGTGGTGGTTCCCAGGGGGTCGGTCATGGAAAGCAGATTCCCCTTGGGGTCATACGTGTTGGTCGTCGTCTTGCCGCGCCCGTCGGTGCGGGTGAGCACCTGGTTACGCGCGTTGTAGGTGGCGGTGGTGACGTTGCCCAGCGGGTCACGCGTGCTGGTGACGTTGTCGTTTGCGTCGTAGGTGTAGGTCGTCGTCTGGTTGAGGCCGTTGGTCTCCGTGAGACGGTTGCCGCGCGTGTCGAAGGTGCGCGAGGTGACGTTGTCCAGGGGGTCCGTCTCGCGGACGACATTGCCGCGCTCGTCGTACTCGAGGATCCGCGTCCCGCCCTCGCGGTCGGTGATGACCTCCTGCCGCGCATCGAGGTCGTGGGTGAACTCGATGACCTTGCCCAGGGCGTCGATGTGGCGCAGCAGACGACCCGTCACGTCGTACTCGTTGCGCACGGGCTGTATGCCGCGGGGATCCTGCACACCCTCCAGCAGGTGCGCGTGCTGCGCGCTGTACGTGTAGGCGCTGGTCTGGTCCTCGCGGTCGGTGAACGAGACGAGGTCGCCGCTCGGGTCGTAGGCGTACGTCATCGTGTTGCCGAGGGGGTCCACGACCTGTGCGATCCGGCCCGTGCCATCGCGGACGAAGCTGACGCTGCGTCCCGACGAGTGCACGATCCCGCCCGCGCCGATGGTCACGACGTTGCCGTTGAGGTCGGCCACGCGGGTGATGCCACGCGTCAGGTTGAGGTCGTATTGCCGCCCCGAGGGGAGGGTCAGCCGGACGTCGATCGGCTGGTAGACGTTGAAGGTATCGAGGTCCAGGAGCGCGCTGGAGCCGTTCTGCCAGAAGACTTCCGTCGAGCCGAGGATCTCCAGGCGGGCCGACCCGGGATACCCGCCGGTCGGCTGGAAGGCGGCGACGCCGAAGCACCCGCCGAGCGTGGGCGCGGGCGACGTGACGTCGAGGGCAAAGCGGTAGTACTCGCGATCGGAGAGGCGGATCTCGGTGATGTGGGGCTTGGTCGGTGCGGCGCTCCGGCAGGGCAGGAACTGGGTGATGAACTCCCAACCATCGCCGGGCTTGCGGTTGTTGATGTAGCGACCGCGTCCCTCGACCTCCACCGTCCACCCGAACCCGAAGTCGCCCACCGAGGCGCGGCGGCGGCTGTCGTAGGTGCGCGTGACCGCGATCGGTATTCCCGCCAGCGGCACTTCGAGGTCGCGGAAGCTCAGCCTGAACAAGCCAACCTTGGTCTCCCCGGTCACGAACACCGTCCGCTCGACGGACGTCGTGTTGCCCGCGGTGTCGGTGGCAACGAGGCGCAGCAGTAAAGGGCCGTTCTCCAACAACGTGGGGTCGACGGTGCCCAGCGAGCCGCTGACGACGGGGGTCTGGCCGCTGGCCAGGGGCAGGAACGGCTGGTTGCTGCCCATCGAGTACTGGAGCGTCCACTGCGCGAGGTTCGGATCATCGAGGGTGGCCGAGATGGTGCTCGAGGTCGAAAGCTCGTCTCCCTCCGCCGGCGCGGTAAAGGCGACGGCGGGCGGCGTGGTGTCGGGCGGCGGCGCCGTGAACACGAGATCGCTGGCGGCACTCGCATAGGCGAGGGCGCCGCGCCAGGGGACGAGCTGGCCGGCGGCGTTGGCGGCGACGGTCGTGTACGCCCCGTCCTCGAAGACGTGCAGGTCGCCTTCGATCCAGCCCCGGCTGACCGCCTCGCTCAGCGCGATCGTTTCCGTCCCGCGCCGCACGGCAACGCGCGTGTCGCTCCACGGCACTGCGGTGAGCCAGGGCGTGCCGATCGCGTTCCAGCCCGGCGCGAGGCTCAGCACGAAGGGGCTCCCTTCGCTCACCGCAATGCCGGTGACGCTGACCGTGGTCGCGCTGCCGAGCAACAGCCAGGACGCGCGGCCGGGCTCCACGTCGCGGAACCCCGGCTCGCCCACGCCCACCGTCTGTCCGCCGAGGTCGCCGTAGAGCCGTAGCGGGGCCGGGAGCTCGTCGAAGACCGCCGCCGCCGAGGGATCTGCGGCCTGGAGCGGCACGGAGACGAGACTCCAGCCCGCAGGAATCATGTGCTGCCGGGTCGTCGGCGCAGACGCGGCGCCGGCCGACCCCGCGGTGACGGCGGCGAGGACGACCACGAGGCTCGCCATCAATGCCTGGGCCCGGAGCCTGGCGCCGGAGATGCCCGTCGGATGATGCCTCCAACTACGCATGCGTGTCCCCTTCACGGCCGCGTGGAGTCATGGAGCGGGCCGCCGTCGATGCAGTCCGACCGGCCGTCGCGATCGTGGGGCACGCAGACGGCAACCGTCGCCGTGCACGTCCCGCCCTGGCCGTCGGCGCCCTCGAAGGTGATGTGGTAGATGCGGCCGTTCCCTCCGCCGCTGCGCTCCGAGCGCACCTGCAGCGGCTGGAGAATGCCGTCGGGCGTGGTGTTTCCCGAGCCCGCCTCCAACACCGCCTCGTCCTGCCGGATGGCCGTCGCGCGGATCGTGATCGGATCGCCTTCGACGTCGGTCACGCCCACGACTTGGATGGCGTCGAAGGTGTGGTTGGGCGGCCAGAGCAGGCGTGCGGGCACGGCGCGGGCCGCGCTGCAGACGGGCGCGTCGTTCACCGGCCGCACGGCGATGCGGACGGTGGCCACGTTCGAATCGAAGCTGCCGTCGTTCACCCTGAAGGTCAGGGTGTCGGGCCCGTTGTAGTTTGCGGCCGGGGTGTAGGTGAGGTTCGGCGCGGTGCCGCTGAGGGACCCGTGGGCGGGCGAGGCGATCACCGTGTAGGTGAGGGCATCGCCGTCCACGTCGTCGGCGCGCAGCGTCACCGCCACGGCCACGTCCTCGTCGGTCGCGACGGACTGATTCGCGGCCACCGGGGCGTCGTTCACGGGCCGGACGGTGATGCTGACGGTACCGACGTTCGAGTTCGCCTGGCCGTCGTTCGCGGCGAAGGTGAAGGCATCGGGGCCGTTGTAGTCGGCGGCCGGGGTATAGGTGAGGTTCGGCGCCGTGCCGCCGAGCGTTCCATGCGTGGGGGCACCGACCACGCTGTACACGAGCGCGTCTCCCTCGACGTCCGAGCCGGTGAGCGTGATCGCCAACGGCGTGTCTTCGTCCGTCGCGACGGACTGATTCGCGGCCACCGGGGCGTCGTTCACGGGCCGGACGGTGATGCTGACGGTACCGACGTTCGAGTTCGCCTGCCCGTCGTTCACCGTGAAGGTAAAGCCGTCCGCGCCGTGGTAATCAGCAGCCGGGAGGTAGGTGAGGTCGGTCCCCGTCCCGCTGAGGCTGCCGGGGGCCGGACCGGCGACGACGGTGTACGACAGCGCATCGCCGTCGACGTCCGAGCCAGTGAGCGTGATCGCCAGCGGCGTGTCCTCGTCCGTCGCGACCGTCTGACTCGCGGCCACCGGGGCGTCGTTGACGGGCCGGACGGTGATGCTGACGGTGGCGACGGTGGAGTCGGCCTGCCCGTCGTTCACCGTGAAGGTGAAGCTGTCCTCGCCGTGGTAATTCGCGGCCGGAATATAGGTGAGGTCGGGCGCGCTACCGCTGAGGCTGCCGTGGGCGGGACGGGCGACGGCGGTGTACGAAAGCGCATCGCCGTCGACGTCCGAGCCGGTCAGCGTGATCGCGAGCGGGGTGTCCTCGTCGGTCGCGACGGATTGGTTCGCGGCCACCGGGGCGTCGTTGACGGGCCGGACGGTGATGCTGACGGTGGCGACGGTGGAGTCAACCTGCCCGTCGTTCACCGTGAAGGTGAAGCTGTCTTCGCCGTGGTAGTCCGCGGACGGGATGTAGGTGAGGTCGGTCCCGGTCCCGCGGAGGCCGCCGTGGGCCGGTCCGGCGACTACGGTGTAGGACAGCGCATCGCCGTCGACGTCCGAGCCGGCGAGCGTGATCGCCACCGGCGTGTCCTCGTCGGTCCCGACGGTCTGGTTCGCAGCCACCGGCGGATCATTGACGGGCCGCACGGTGATGCTGACCGTCGCCACCCCCGAGTCCACGAGGCCGTCGTTGACCTTGAACGTGAACGCGTCGGGGCCGCCGTAACCCGCGGCCGGGGTGTAGGTGAGGTTGGGGGCGGCTCCGCTGAGCACGCCGTGGGTGGGCGCGGACACGATCGTAAAGGTCAGCGCGTCGCCATCGGGGTCGGAGACGCCGAGGGCGATCGCCACCGGCGTGTCCTCGTCCGTGGCCACGGACTGGCTGCTGGCCACCGGCGGACGATTGCGAACCTCGGCGGTGACGGTCACGGTGTCGGTGGCGCTGAGCCGTCCGTCGCTCACGCGCAGCTCGAACACGTGGTCCCCCGCCGCCGCGGGCGTGAAGCGCGGCCGTACGCTCGCCGCGTCGTCGAGGGTCACGGCGGGGCCGCTCACCTGCCGCCACGCGTAGCCGAGGACGTCCCCGGGGTTCGAGTCGGACGACCGGCTGCCGTCGAGGGTCACCGTGGAGCCGGTACCCACCGTCTGGTTGTCGCCGGCATCCGCGTTCGGCGCGACGTTCCAATGCGCGCTGCCCGCGTTGGACTGGATTGCCCCCGCCCGGGCCACCAGGACGTCGTCGCCCGCCGTCGTTCCCGTATAGCTGAAGGTCGCGACGCCGCTGTCGTTCGTGGTCGCCTGCGGCGCCAGGGTGTGGGCTCCGGTCACGCTCAAGGTGACGAACACGGATCGCAGGGGAACGCCGCTGGTGTTGGTGACGGTGGCGTTCACCGTGTGCGTCTGGCCGAGGTCGAGGGTTGCGGCGCCGGGAGCGAGGGTGATGACGGCCTCGGTGGCGGCGACCTCGCAGGGGAGGCCGGAGGGGTTCCACGGCTGCTTGAGCTCGCGCTCCCAGATCTTGGCCAGGTAGAAGCCGCCGCTCCCCGGGCTGGAGGCCGCGTTGGACACCATGGCGTCGCGGTCGAGGCCGTTGTAGATGAGCAGGCCGCGGCCGAGGAGGGCGTAGGTGTGGACGGGCTTGAACTCGCTCAGCGCCGCGTTGCGCGCCGTCATGGCCACGCACCAGTTCGGGTCGAAGGTGAGGAAGACGTTGCTGTCCCCGACGGCGTCGGTCTGGGTGCTGACCTTCGCCACGTCGATGAACGCGGGCGAGGCGGAGTCGCTGCTGGAGAGCGAGTTCTCCTCCACGATCCGCAACGTGCCCTGCGCTCCGCGCGCCCCCGGGTTGTTGGTGGTGAAGGGCAGGAAGAACTTGGAGTAGTCGGTGTTCGTGCACTCGGAGTCCCAGATGACGAGCTTGCCCCCGCGGGTGACGAACTCCTGGACGCGCGCGCGGAAGGTCGCGCTGCCGAGGAACGCGTTGCTGCCGATGTCGCAGATCCCGTTCAGGGCCACGGTGTCAAAGGCGGGCAGGGGGTTGACCTTGGTGCCATCGGCCACCACCAGCGGGTCCACCACCAGGATGAGCGGCGCGTACCCGCCGGAGAAGCCGACGGTGGAGAGCACGCCGCCGTTGGCGAACTTGCCCATGTCGCTCGGCACCAGGGCCACGAGCTCGCTCTGCTCGTTGCGCAGGCTCGGCGTCTCCGGGAACACGGCCACGGGGTTGAAGCTGTCGGTGTCGGTGGCGGGGAGATAGAAGGCGGCGCCGGCATAGCTCACGGTCACCGTGTTGATGATCCCGGGTGCGA
>Ga0136617_10000888_pt1 | contig 26114 bp, 30 predicted proteins | sample AntDrymUQ3222106_2_FD_129672 | JGI IMG/M metagenome (GOLD analysis project Ga0136617, IMG submission 129672) | Polar desert sand microbial communities from Dry Valleys, Antarctica - metaG UQ322 (21.06) | ecosystem: Environmental > Terrestrial > Soil > Desert | place: Antarctica: Dry Valley...
CTCACTTGGCCGCGGAGTGTGTCGGAGTGCCTGGGTGAAGAATCGACGGGTGGCCGCCAGGTCTCGCTTCTCCGAGACCAGGACGTCGATGACCTGCCCGAACTGGTCCACCGCCCGGTACAGGTAGACCCACCCCCCGGCGATCTTCACAGAGGTTTCATCGACGAACCATCGATCCCCGGCGGCGTGTCGGCACGGCCGGGCAGCGTCGATGAACAGCGGGGTGAACCGCTGCACCCACCGATACACGCTCACGTGATCCACCCGCATGCCACGTTCGGCGAGCAGTTCTTCGACGTCGCGGTAGGACAGCCCGTAGCGCAGGTACCACCGGACCGCGACCGTGATCACCTCGGGGGGAAGCGGAACCCGGCGAAGGCGGAGCTCGGTACCGGTGTGCGGACAGGACGACGGCGCATCAGACCATCCTGCCCGACCTGCGATCCGTTAACGCAACAGTGCCGTCTGACGGGACCGTGCGGCCTGGGCCCCGGTGCTGTGGACGCTCAGCCCTCGGGTCCCGAACTGCTCCGCGTCATGGCAGCCCGACTTGTGCGCCGGGTCGTCGCCGAACCGGCGTCAACTCGACCGGCGGGAGCGGCTGTTCCCGGACGCCCGGATCGTGTCGGTGGAACAGTGCCGGTCCCGGCGGGCCGCCGGGTTACGATTCGGTTGGGCGCCGGTGACTGACGCCGGGGTGTCCGAACGGATTCGGAGGCACGGGTGACGGCACTGCGGCGAGTCGTGCACGAGGTCCACTCCGTCGAGTTCGGCCCCGCCACCGGCTACCACGAGCACCATCTGACGGTCGGTCGGGAACAGGTCGAGTCGCTGTTCGCCGATCCGGCGCTGGGCGCGGTGCGTCCTCGGCTCGCCTCGCCGGGGGAGTCGATCCGGATCATCACGCCGCTGGACGTGGTCGAGCCACGGAGCAAGGGCCGGGGCGGCGGGGTGTTCCCCGGCTTCCTGGCCCCGGTCAACCGCAAGCGCGGACTCGACACGCACGTGCTGCGCGGGGCCGCCGTGCTGGCCGCCGGTTACCTGCCGCGCAACCAGGAGGGCCTGATCGACATGTCCGGCCCGGCCGCGCAGCTGTCCCCGTTCAGCCGGACCCACAACGTCGTGATCGAGTTCGATCCCGCCGAGGGCGCCCCCCTGCTGGAGGCCGAGCAGGCGGTGCGCCGAGGGCTGCTGCGCCTCGCGGTGGCGCTGGCCGACGCCGCCGTGGGCAGTGCCCCTGACGCGGTGGAGGAGCTGGCGGCGCCGCACCGGCCGGGCACGCCCACCGGGGGCCTGCCGAGGGTGGGTGTGATCACCAACCTGCAGACCCAGGGTGCGTTCAAGGACGTCTTCGTCTACGGCGCCAGCATGGCGGGCAGCCTGCCGACCCTGTTCGACCCCGCCGAGATCGAGGACGGCGCCGTGGTCGCCGGCCAGTACGGCCACCCCGCCCTGCGCAACCCCACCTACCTGCACCAGAACCACCCGGTGATCGCCGAGCTGCGCGCCAGGGACGGCCACGACCTGCACTTCGCCGGGGTGGTGCTGTGCCCGGAGCCGGTGGAGCAGGCGGGCAAGGAGCATGTCTCCGCCCATGCCGCCTGGCTGTGCCAGGCCGCCGGGTTCGACGCCGCGATCGTCACCAAGGAAGGTGCCGGCAACGCCGACAACGACCTCGGGATGAAGGTGGACGCCCTGGAGGCCGCCGGTCTGACCGCGGTGGCCCTGTACGCCGAGATGTCCGGCCCGGACGGCACCGGGCCGCCGCTGGTCGCCGGGCCCCGCCGCGGCGCGGTGGTCAGCACCGGCAACTACGACCAACGGCTGACGCTGCCTGCGGTCGAGCGGGCGCTGGGGGGCACCCGACTGCGCATCATCGACGCCGAGGCCACCGCGGCGATCGAGGTCCCGGTAGCGATGATCCTCGGTGGGCTCAGCCCGCTGGGTGCCGGCCGGTTGACCTGCCGCGCGGAGCCGCCCGCCGTCGACCTGGAGGAGGTGGCCTGATGCGCCTGGTGCACTACGTCAACCAGTTCTACGCCGGGCTCGGCGGGGAGGACGCCGCCGACCTGGGCCCGCGCGTGCTGGCCGGCGCGACGGGGCCCGGGCGGCTGTTGCAACAGCTACTCGGAGCAGACCATCAGATCGTGGCCACCGTCGTCTGCGGTGACAACTACGCGGCATCCGACCCCTCGGTGTCGGCGGAGCTGCTCGGGATGGCCCGCGCCGAGGGTGCGGAGCTGTTGATCGCCGGCCCGGCGTTCGGCAGCGGGCGCTACGGGCTGGTCTGCGCCCGGCTGGTGGCCGCCGCGCAGGCGGCCGGCCTGCCTGCGGTGGCCTCGATGCATCCGGACAATCCCGGGATCGGCGAGGCCGGTGCCGCGCCGGTGGTGGCGGCCGGTGCCGTCGCCCGTCAGATGCGCCCGACGTTGGAGCGGCTGGCGGCGGCCGTGGCGAAACTGGCCACCGGCGCGCCGCTGACCGCGGCGGACGGCCGGGTCGGTGCGGCCGCCCGGATCGGCCGGCTCGTCGAGGACCGGGCCGCGAAACGCGCGGTAGAGCTCGTCGTGGCGCGCCTGGCCGGTGACCGGGATGCCACCGAGGTCCCGGTGGGCGGGTTCGACGTCGTGGTCCCGGCCGCGCCGGTGGACAAGGCGGCCGCTGCCGCCGTCGCGCTGGTCACCGAGGGTGCGGTGGTCCCGTTCGGCAACCCGGACCGGCTCGAGTCCGCCCGGGCCACCCGCTGGCTGCGGTATCCGATCGAGGGCTTGGATGGCCTCGCGAGCGGCACCTGGGAGTCGGTGGCCGGTGGCTTCGCCACCACCCACGCCAATGCCGATCCGAACCGGCTGCTGCCCCTGGATGCCACCCGTGAGCTGGAGCGCGAGGGGGCGATCGGGCGTCTGCACGGCGAGTTCTTTTCCACCGTGGGCAACGGCACAACGGTGGCCACCGCGAAGCGGTTCGGCGTCGAGTGGGCTGCGGCGCTGCGTAAGGCCGGGGTGCAGGCCGCGATCCTCACCGCCACTTGAGGAACCGGAACGCGTTGCGGGTCAACGCTTGCGAAAGAACTGGAGCGGGCCGGTATCCCGACCGCTGTGGTGACCAACCTCGTCACGATCGCCGAGCAGGTCGGCGCGCCGCGCATCGTGGCGGGCCGGGGCATCCAATATCCGTCGGGCGACCCGAACCTGTCGCCGCAGGCCGAGCACGAGTGGCGACGGCGGCTCGTCAAGCGGGCCCTGGCCGCGGTGGCCACCCACGTCGACAAGCCGACGATCTTCACAGTCGACGCGGAAGAGGATGCCGATGCCTGACGCTGTCGTCCGCGCGGCCAGCCTCGTGCTGGCGCACACCCCGGGCCTGGCCCGCCACGGGTCAAGGCCGAGCCGCACCCTGGCCGGTGACCCCGAGCTGACCGGCCGGTTCCTGGCCAACCTGCGCGGTTTCGACGAGGCCGTCGGCTACCCGCCCTACCAGGCGTTCCTGGGCGCATGCCACCCCCGTGAGCTGCCCCCGCGGCCCTGGGTGGGCCGAGCTCACCCCGGTGCCGGGCGGTTCGCCCCGTTCGGTGAGCTGATGCCGCAGGAGGAGTTCCTCGGGCTGATGGCCGCAGTCGACGAGTTCGACCTGGTGACCTTGACCCCGGAAGTGGCCGAGCGGGCGGCCAAGCGGCTGGCCGAGCATCCGCTGGCCGAGCGGATCGACCTGGCCCGGATCGCCGCCGCGGCCGGTGACGTGACCCTCGGGGCGGGCGTGCTGCCGTTGCACCTGGCACCGGACATCCTGGCCGGGTCGCTGCGCGGGGCGCACGACGAGGACGAGTCGTTGGCCGCCCCGGTGCTGTTGGAGAACCTGGCCTGCAAGGCCACCGGGACATTGGCGCTGCTGCGCCTGCTGCACGACAACGGCCTGGATTCTGCCGCGATCGAGTACACCATGTCGTGCTCGGAGGAGGCGGTCGGTGACCGTTACCAGCGCGGCGGCGGCAACATGGGCAAGGCGATCGCCGCTGTCGCCGGGCTCGGTGAGTCCTCCGGTGCCGACATCAAGGACTTCTGCGCCGCTCCGATCCCCGCACTGGTGATCGCCGCCAGCCTGGTGGTGGCCGGGGTGTTCAGCCACGTCGTGGTGGTCGCCGGCGGGTCGCTGCCCAAGCTCGGGATGAAGTTCGAGGGGCACCTCAAACACGGCCTGCCGGTGCTGGAGGACGTGATCGGCGGGGTCGCACTGCTGGTGACCGCCGACGACGGGGCCTCACCCCGGATCCGGCTGGACGCCGTCGGGCGGCACCGGGTGTCCTCCGGCGGATCCGGTGCGGCGATCATGCACGACCTCACGGTCCGCCCGCTGGAGGCGCTGGGCCTGGGGATGACCGACGTGGACGACTACGCCACCGAACTGCACGACCCCGAGGTCACCGAGCCGCAGGGTTCCGGCGACGTGGCGGCACGCAACTACAAGACGATCGCCGCGCTGGCCGTCCGGCGCGGTGAGCTGCGCCGCGACCAGATCGCCGAGTTCGTCGCCACCCGAGGGATGCCGGGTTACGCTCCGACCCAAGGGCATCTGGCCTCGGCGATCTGCTACCTGCCGCACGCCCTCAACCGGCTGCGGACCGGCTCGGCCGACCGAGTCCTGCTGCTGGCCAAGGGCAGCCTGTTCCTCGGCCGGATGAGCCAGGCGTCCGACGGCATGAGCGTCCTGCTGGAACGCAACGGAGGCTGATCGATCAATGGGTGCTGTGGTGGACGCGACCAAGGAGACCTTCGCCGGCCTCGTCGAATCCGGACTGGTGCTCGTGGACGTGTGGGCGGAAAGCTGCCACCCGTGTGTGGCGCTGGGGCCGCACATGAAGACCCTCGCCGGGGCCAACCCCGACCTGACTGTCGTCAAGCTCGACGCGGGCAAGGCGCGGCGGCAGTGCATGGCCCTGCAGGTACGCGGCCTGCCCACGCTCCTGCTCTACCAGGACGGGCAGGAGGTCGCGCGTATCACCGACCCCAGCCTGCTGCCGGCGCAGGTCGATCAATGGTTGTCCACGGAATTGGCTCGGCTGACAGTGGAGGAGAGTTGATGTTCGAAGGCAAGAAGGTCATCGTGATCGGCGAACGCGACGGGATCGCGGGGCCGGCCATCGCCGCCTGCGTCCAGGCGGCGGGCGCCTCGGTGGTGTACGCAGCCACCGAATGCTTTGTTTGAACGGCTGCCGGAGCCATGGACCTGTCCACCCAGGAAACAATCAAGCGTCTGGTCGACGAGCACGGCAGTGATTCGCTGCTGGTGCTGCTCGGTGCGCCGGATGCTGAGAGTGCCGGGATCGCCGCCGAGACGGTGGTGCTCGGTGATCCGAGTTGGGCAGGACCGTTGGCGGGGGTCCAGTTGGGCCTCCCCGTGTACCACGTCCTCGAAGACGAGTTGCGTTCCGCCGTCCCCGAACAGGTATGGGAAGAACAGGTCGGGCTGATGGTGGACGTACTGGAGGTGGACGCCATCGCCGAAGCGGTCCGCGAGTTCCGCGACCAGACCTCGTGAGTGCGTCACTGGGTTCGAACACTGTTACAAACTCACGAGTTTGTGACTGTCATGATCCATCCAGGTTTGAAGTTGCGATCTGCGCCACGTCCGAGGGCTCTTTCGAGGGAAGGGTGATTACTCACAGTAATGATGGTAGGAATTTCTCCAACGGCCCTGGTCGCGAGCGTTGGGGCGCTCGAGAGATGGAGCAGTCGGAATGAGCGAGAATTTTCTGAGAGTCGCGGACTTCTGGATTGGGCTTGGCTCAATTGCTGCGACGATCCTGATCGGCTTATTAGCAGCTCGTGTATCGTATAGAGTAGTGAGACCAAGTAAACGTATTACGGTGACGATTCGCCGTCAAGGCGCGACCATCAACAGGTTCTCTCCCTACCATGACAGATTCCCACCGCACGATCTGCCGCAAGGGCAGGTCTACGCGCACATTTCTATCGTCAACACCGGAAGTCGGGCGGTAGTGTCTACCGATTTCCACGATGGCCTCCCGCTGGAGCTGAACCTGTCTACAAGCGTCGTCCGATTGGACGGAGTCGAGTCGCGACCGGACAGCCTGAGAACTCTACCATTGTGCGTCGATACGGTAAGAGCGCCGAACATTGTAAATGCCGGGCCAGGATTACTGAACCAGGCCCAATCGATCGAGGTTTTTGTTACGCTTAGTTCGTTCGCACGTCTTACTCTGCGCGGCGGCCTAGTGGACGTCAAGCTGGTTGAGTGGACATCAGATGGGGAACTCAGATTCTTCTTTCTAACTTTCTTCCCGTTCTTTCCAGGTATTCTTGGGATGTCGGCGCTACTCCATGGCGGCGCCGTTTATAGACAAATCATCTCTCCAGGCTTGTCGTACTGGGAATCAGTTCAGTTCTGGAAACTGCCATCGGATTCCTATCAGTTCTTTGACATGTATGATAAGGCCCCCATGGCGTTCACCGCATGCATGCTCGGCTTTTTTATGTTGGGCGTTGCGGTCGCCATTAATGACATGCTCGAGAAGAAACTCCAACCCCTGAGGTGACTGGTCAGGTGCCTCGGCGACGCCTTAGTACGACACTACTAACCAGAAACTGGACTAGCGGACTCGACGTTTTCTTGCTACGATATCAGACATGAAGCAGCGTCGCCTTCCGCGTCGGGAGCTCCCCGAGATTCGGGCACAGTTTGTGCGAATGCTGGAAGCGGACCTGCCCAAGACGTCAATAATGGCGGCGTTGAGGTTGAGTAAGTCTACCTTCTACGAGTGGAAGCGGTTGTACCAGGAGCGCGGCGTGGACGGTTTGACGGTGCAGCCGATTCCCGGTGGTACGCCGAAGCTGACTGACCAGCAGACGAGCCAGTTGTGGAGATGGATAGTCGGGCGCGACCCGCGGCAGTTCCAGTTCGACTTCGCCCTGTGGACGCGCAAGATCGTCGGCGACCTTATCCGTCAGAAGTTCGACGTCGAAATGACCCCGCAAGGGATCGGGAAGCTGCTGCACCGCATCGGGCTGTCGCCGCAGCGACCGCTGTACCGCGCCTATCAGCAGGACCCCGAGAAGGTGCGTCGGTGGCGGGAGGAGGACTTCCCCGCTATCCGGGAGCAGGCCCGCGAGGAGGGCGCTGACGTGTACTTCGGGGACGAGGCAGGGATACGGACCGACCACCACGCGGGCACCACCTGGGCGCCCAATGGCCTTGCGTTAGCGCCAGCCGCAAGGTCGCTACCTGCGAAAACGCAACGCGTGACACCCCTGCTGACCGCCTTAACGCAAGGCCATTGACCTGGGCGCCGGTCGGGCAGACCCCGGTGGTGGAAGTCGCCGGAGACCGCAACTCGGTGAACATGATCTCCGCGGTTTCCCCGGGCGGGGCGTTGAAGTTCGACGTGTTCTTCGGCAGCTGCAACGGCACCGTCTTCGTGGAGTTCCTGAAAAAACTCATGCACGATGCCCGCGGCCCGTCTTCTTGATACTCGACAACGTCTCCTTCCACAAAAGCCAGATCGTCAAGGACTACGTCGCCTCGCTCGAGGGTCGGCTGAAGCTGTTCTTCCTACCTGGCTACTCACCCGAGCTCAATCCCGACGAGTGGGTGTGGAAGAACGTCAAGAACGACCAGATCGGCCGCGCCGGCATCGGGCGGCGGTCTGGTAGCTGTTCAGCCCAGGTGGTTGGGCGTGTCGTCGCGGGGTCGTGTGGGTGATCCACTAGCGTCGCTGTCGTGGAGGGCGGTCAGGGAGCGGCGGGTGGGGATGCCTCGTCGTTGCTGGACGCCAAGGACGCCGAGATCGCCGCTCTGGCCGCGCAGAACGCGGTGTTCTCGACCCGGATCGCCGAACTGGAGGGCCTGATCGCGGCGTTGTGGGCGCAGTTGGGGCGGGACTCCTCCAACAGCGGCAGGCCCCCGTCGTCGGACTCGCCGTTCGTGAAGAGGCCCGCGCCCAAGCGCTCCTCGCGCGGGCGGTCGGGGAAGGGCAGGGGCGGGCAGCACGGTGCTGCGGGCGCCACGCTGCGCCTGGTCGACGACCCCGACGAGACGGTCGTGCACGAGCCCCCGGCGTGTCGGGGCTGCGGGAACCCCCTGCACGGCGCGGAGGTCTCCGGGGTGCGCCGCCACCAGGTCCTCGACGTCCCGCCCGCCCCGCCGCGCCCGCACGTCGTCGAGCATCGGGTGGTGGCCCGGACCTGCGGGGCCTGCGGGACCACGACCGAGGGCCCGACCGGCGGGGTGCCGGCGGGGCGGGTCCAGTACGGGCCGGGGGTCGGGGCCAGGGCGGCATGGCTGACCAGCGCCCACTTCCTGCCGGTGCGGCGGGCCCGGTCGGTGCTCAACGCGCTGTGCGGGCTCGCGGTGTCCGACGGGTGGGTCGCCGGGGTGCGCGGGCGGGCCGCGCGGCTGCTGGAGCAGCAGTTCCTGCCCCGGGTCCGCGAGCTGATCGCCGCCGCGCCGGTCGCGCACGCCGACGAGACCACCACCCGCGCCGACGGGGCGCTGCGCTACCTGCACGTCGCGGCCACCGAGCACCTGACCGCGATGCACGTCAGGGACCGCACCAAGGAGACCATCGACGCCGCCGGGATCTGGCCCGCCTTCACCGGGGTCCTCGTGCGCGACGGCTACGCCGGCTACGAGCACCTCCACCACATCGAGCACGCCTGGTGCGGCATCCACCTGGTCCGCGACCTGCGCTCGGTCCACGACCCCGACCCCGCCGGCCAGACCTGGGCCGACGCCATGGTCAACACCCTGCTCGCCGCCAACACGACAGCGCACACCGCCCGCGCCCAGGGCCGCGACACCCTCATTGAGCAGGAGCTGACCTCGATCCGGGCCCGCTACGCCGGGGCGATCGCCGCCTGCTGGGACGAGAACCGTACCGGCCGCGACCCCCTGCACGCCGAGGCCCGGACCCTGCTGCGTCGCTTCCACCGACATCGCGACATGATCCTGCGCTTCGCGGCGAACCTCGCGGTGCCCTTCACCAATTATGCCGATGTTCGAGTTATGCCGATGTTCCGGTGATCCCGCTGGTCAGGGCGGTGGCTGGTCGGGATAGTTCGGCATAATTAGAGGGTCTCCAAGAATGTGAGCAGTTGGTCATCGGTCCGGTTGCGCCGTGTCGTGGGTGCGGTCGGCGGAGTGGTCGGGTCCGTTGAGCAGGGCCTCGACCTCGGGATCGGTGAGATAGGTTGGCGGCCTGCGGTGCACGGATCGTCCATGGCCAATGTCCTTCCATCAGTTCGGAAGAACCAGCATCGACCAGCCCGGCCTGATTATGCCGAACTATCCCGACCGGCCACCGCCCTGACCAGTACCGTCACGAAGACATCGGCATAACCCGGACATCGGCATAATTCGTGTTATGTCGATATCGGCATAACACCAACAACACCGCCGAATTGCCCGCACGCTCGGCCAAGGTCCAGCAGCGGACCTCGGGCGGCTGCTGGCGCACCATCGCGGGCCTGGTCGACTTCGCCGTCGTCCAGTCCTACCTGTCCACCGCCACCAAATGGGGCATCGACACCCTCGACGCGATGACCCGACTGTTCACCACCGGCGCCTGGATCCCCACCGGGCTCACCCCGACCCAGCCCACAGCAGCCTGAACAGGCCTTACCCGCTCACCTGGGCTGAACAGCTACGCGGTCTGAGCTGTTCGGACGCGCCACTCGCGCCCTGGAACGTCTTCAGCAGCTCCCGGAGATTATCCGGGGATTCTTCCGCGACCCCTCACTGGCCTACATCGGAATGTGACGACAGTCCACTAGCCCAGTTTCTCCTTAGTACGACAGGATCGCGGTAGGGACCGCGAAACCCACACCGGCACGCCGAGTAGGTGTTTGTTGACCGCCGCTCAGGATGACGACCGACGTAGCGACCCAGGTTCCGCAGCTGGCTGCGGAACCCGGGTTGAGCAGTTCCTGCAGGCTCAGGGCGAGGATCCGGTCACCGTGGCGCTCGACGCGCTCGCCGACGTTCTCGCCGGTCACGCGCCCTCGGGCGCCGCCGCCGGTCGGAAGCTGATCGACGACGGTCGCTGGGAGTGGTAGCCCGCAGCGAGGTGTAGTGGGTCGACCTCGGCGAGCCGGTCGGCTCGACACCGGCCGGGCTTCCGATGCCCCGCGCTGGTCGTGTCCTCCGATCGCTTCAACCGGTCGCGGATCTCCACAGTGATCGTCGCCGCCATCACCTCGAACATGCGGCTCGCCGAGGCACCGGGCAACGTCGAATTTGCCACAGCGTGCAGGCGGCCTGCCGAAACCGTCGGTGGTCAACGTGTCGCAGTTGTTGACCGTCGACCGGGCGATGCTCGAACAGCCCATCGGTTCCCTCGACCCGCCGCACGTTCGGGCCGTCGACGCGGGGCTGCGCCTCGTGCTGGGGATGTGAGCGCGGCACAGCCACCAGAACCACCCGAGGACCACTGTCGATCGTGGGATGACGCTGCACATCCGAGCCGGCCGAGCAAGGGACGCGGATCATCGACACGTGAACGGGTCGGCGCAGCCGTACTGCCCCCGGGCGGTATCGCCCCTTGGAACAGACCCTGGACAACTTCAACCGTGCCATCGCACGCCGACTGCGGCGTCGCGCGCGACGCGGGTCGAGAACTCTCAGCTGGTCCAGAGCGCGGAGATGGGGAGGGCACGCAGCCGATCCCCGAACGGGAGTGGCTGGGCTCCGGCGTAGAGGACGATCCCCACGACCAGTTGATCACCCAGCCGTCGTGCCAGGTGCCGGATCCCCCGGAAGTCCGCGCTGCGGACGGTCTCGGCGGCCTTCACCTCGATGGCGACGACGTCTCCCGAGGCATGCTCGAGAACCGCGTCGACCTCGTAGCCGTCGCGGTCGCGATAGTGGTAGAGCCGAACGGGCTCGGCGGCCCAGCTGAGCTGACGAGCCAGCTCACTGAGCACGAAGTTCTCCAGGATCGGGCCGACCGGAGCCGTCGGACGGGTCGCTCGCTTCAGCGTCATGCCGGCCAGATGCCCGGCGAGGCCGGAGTCGATGACGATCATCTTGGGAGTGGCGACAGCCCGGGTGGTGAGGTTTGTGGACCAGGCCGGGATCCGGTGGACGACGTAGAGCAGCTCCAGCAGGTCCAGGTAGCGCTTGAGGGTGTTCGCCGGGATCTGCAGCCGGCCCGCGAGGGTGCCGGGGACGACGAGCGAGGCCATCTGGGCGGCGACGGCGCCGAGCAAGCGGCGCATGTCGGCCGGGCGCCCGATGTCGCTGAGCTGACGCACGTCACGACTGATGAGGTCGGAGGCCGCCGACTCGAAGAACCGTGCCCGTCGGCCCAGGTCGGTGCGGCGCACGGCCTCGGGGTAGCCGCCGGTGAGCGCGCGTTGGAGATAGTCGGACCGGTGCAACGTGGATGGCCGTGCCGCGAGATCCTGGCCGAACTCGAACACGGCATCGACGAATCCCTCGGAGGTGCGGTCGATCTCGCCCTGCGACAGCGGCCACAGCTCGATCGTCTCCGACCGTCCCGGCAGCAGGTCCGGAATCTGCTGGAGGGCGAACAGGCGCGCGGATCCGGTGAGCAGGAACTGGCCGGGCCGTGGGTCCAGGTCGACCGCGTGCTTGATGGCGAGGATCAGATCGGGCACGCATTGGACCTCGTCAATGACCAGCAGGCCATCGTGCCGGACGAACGCGGCCGGGTCGGCGCCAGCAGCGGCGCGAACGGCGGCGTCGTCGAGGTATCGGATCTCGGTGCCCGGCCGACTGTGGACGACCAGGCGGGCGAGGGTGCTCTTCCCCGTCTGGCGTGCTCCGTTGAGGACGACCACCCTCGTGTCACCCAGCGCAGCGCTCACGCGTTCGTGCGAGCGGCGCGGGTAAAGGTCATCGAGCACATGCCGAGGCTACTCTCCGGCAGACCACCCGGTGGCTGTCCTGCCGACGTAACGATGGATGTCTCGCCGAGGGTGTCGTGGCTGTCCTGCCGCTAACCCGCCGGCGACGTCGGAGGCATCGACGAGGAGCGCAGGCCTCCTTGACTCAGCGCTGCGGCCCATCCCAGCGCGGACATCGTTTTTCGTCCGCTCGCTGAGGTTGCCCTCGCCGGTGGTCACGCTACCCAGCCAGTCCGGCCGGCGGCGTCGCAGTGGCTCGGTCGGATCGGCAGCGACCAGTGTCAGACGCACGCGCAGTCCGGCCGCCAGCCGAACGTCTTGGCTTCTGCATCCCCGGGTCGACCGGGATCCTCGCCCGCCACAGCCGCAAGTGCCTGGCGATCCGGGGCGGCGTGACGGGTCCGGAACTGTCGGTGCTCGCGGATACGGTGTGGCATGTCGCTCGACGTGCACGAGACGCTGACCGGGATGTTCGTCGCCCGACCGTGGTTGGCCCACGAGATCGTCGCCGATGTGTTCTGTGTGGATCTGCCCCAGCGTGAGGAGGTCCGGCTCGACACCGAGGAGTGCGCCGGTCCCCTCCTGGTCGCCTACCGCCCCGACGTCGTCGTCCTGGTCGGCCGGGGCCGCCCGGGGCTCGCCGTCGCGGTCGAGGTCCAGCTCGAGCGCGACGAGGCCCGCCGAGAGAGCTGGTCCGCTCGTGTCGCGACCACGAGCGCGCGGCTGGGCTGCCCCACGTTGCTGCTTGTGATCTGCCTGGATCGAGCCGTGGCCACCTGGTGCGCCGAGCCGATCGAGGTCGGCTCCGGCGCCACGGTCCGGCCCTTCGTTCTCGGCCCCGACCAGCTGCCCGAGGTGACGTCGCCACTCGATGTCTACCCGCAACCGGAGCTGGCCGTCCTCTGGTGTGTGACCCGCGCCGTCAACCGGACCGCGGAGGTCGTCTTCGTGCTGCACGCCGTGTTCGACTCCCTCATCGATGAACGCGTGCCCGACCCCCAGCCCAGCCGCGAGGCCTGCCACCAGCTCGTGATGGACGCCCTGCCGCCGGCGGCACGCCCCGCGGTGAAGGAGCTGTGGCTCACGAGACCATGCCCGCTTCTCTACCCGCCGGCGCGTCGGGAGTACTTCCTCGGCTGGGCCGAGGGTCAGTCACGGGCGCTGCTCAGCGTGCTCGAGACGCTCGGCATCGACACGTCCGACGAGGTCAGGGATCGGATCACCGGCTGTCGCGATCTCGACCAGCTCGACGCCTGGATCGACCGGGTCGTGGCCGTCTCGACGGGCGACGACCTGATCTCATGAGTACGCCAGAGCCGAGGCTGCTGACTTCAGCCCGCGCCCCGTACCCGCGAGCGAGCCAGGTCAGCCGGACGGTAGACGGCCTCGGCGCCGCACACATGCGATCCTGATCCGAAAATAGGTGCACATGAGGCTGGTGGTGCGCCTGAGGCCAATTTTCAGCCCGGAACGGGCCGCCCGCAGGGCGAACGGAGACTAGCCCCAGCAAACAGGACATACATCCTACATACTGCGCCTTCGGAGGTAGACATGGACTCTGTGCACCCTGTGAAAGCACTCGTGCCCGGAGTGCGCGGCAAGATCCTCGCGGCCTGTCTACGCTCCGACGAGCCGATGACCATGCGAGCCCTCGCGCACCTGGCATCGTGCTGGAGTCGGCCGACGGGCGTGTCGTCGCGGTGGAGACGAAGGCATCGTCCACCGCGCACGTCGAGGACTTCCGGTGGCTCGCGTTCCTGCGCGACCGGATCGACCGCGCCGACGGGGAGTTCGTCGCCGGGGTCGTCCTGCACACCGGGGAGCGGCGGCTGCCCTTCGGTGATCGGCTGGTGGCGCTGCCTGCCGCCGATCTCTGGACCTGACGTCACCCCTCCGCGCGCACCTCGCCGGCCCCCGGCCGCGCGCAGCCAACCCGCGCGAACGGCACTTTCGTCCGGCACCCCTGGACGAAAGGTGCCGTTCGTGTGAGTGGACAGATCAGACGCTCCGCGAAAGTGGGGTCAGAGCCGTCGCGAAAATTGGGCTAGCAGGGTCGCTTTTCTTGGGTCATCCGCGCCGCGGAAGTGGGAACAGCGATAGCATTCGGCCGTGGACGACCTCGATGCCGGCGATCTCCTCCCTCGGCATGCGATGGCCGTCGCCGAGGAGTCGCTCGGCGTGTTCCGCGTCGTCATGATCCATGGGCCTCGGCAGGCCGGGAAGACGACGCTCGCGCGCGCCCTCGGACGGCGGGTCGACGCCGGTTACGTGTCCCTTGACAGCGACGAGGACCGCGCATTCGCCGCTGCCGACGGCCGGACGTTCCTCGAGGCACTCGGGACGCCGCTGGTGATCGACGAGATCCAGCGCGTCGGGCAGAACCTCGTGCTCGCTGTCAAGGTCGTCGTGGACAACGACAACACGCCCGGGCAGTTCATCCTGACCGGTTCGACGAACTTCCTCACCGTCCCGACGATCTCCGAGAGCCTGGCCGGCCGCGTCGGGATCGTGACACTCTGGCCGTTCTCGCAGGGTGAGCTGACCGGTGGCGCCGACAGCTTCGTCGACCGCGCTTTCGACGCCCCTGATCAGCTGTTCCGCCACCGGGGAGCGCTCCCGCGTCGCGCGGACTACTTCGACGCGATGTGCGTGGGCGGTTACCCGGCCGTCCAGCAGTTGAGCGCGCGCCTGCGTGATCGCTGGTTCGAGGCGTACCTCGACACGGTCCTGCGCCGGGAGATCAAGATCGCGGATGACATCCGCCGCTTCGATGCCTTGGCGGGCATGGTCCGCTACTTCGCGGCCACCACCGGGCAGGAGCTCGTCGTCGCCACCGTGGCGCAGCGGCTCGGCGTCGACCGGGGAACCGTCGAGGCTTACTACCCCTGGTTGGAGACGGTGTTCCTCGTCCACCGGGTGCCGTCGTGGGGTCGCAACCTCACCGCGCGCGTGGTCAAGCGGCCGAAGGTGTACCTCGCCGACAGCGGTCTCGCCGCGAGCCTGGTCGGGAAGGACTCGCGAGCACTGCAACGACCTACCGAGTCGGCTTCCGTCCCGCTCTTCGAGACGTTTGTGGTGAACGAGCTGCGCAAGCAGCTGAGCTGGAGTGAGACCAGGGCCCGCATCTACTATTTCCGCGACCGGGATGGCGCGGAGGTCGACGTGGTGCTGGAGTCCGCGGACGGCCGGGTGGTCGCGATCGAGATCAAGTCGACGTCCACATCGCGACCGGAGGACTTCCGCTGGCTGGCGTTCCTGCGCGACCGCGTCGACCGGGCGGGCGGAGCGTTCGTCACGGGCGTCGTGCTGCACACGGGAGAGCGGCGGCTGCCCTTCGGTGACCGGCTGGTGGCGCTGCCCGCCGCCGATCTCTGGACGTGATGACACGCCGTCAGCCCCGGTCGGGGTGACCTCGAAGCCCTCCTCGGCCCGGGCTGCCTGGGCTGACGGCGGGGCGTCCCGCCGGTTCGGCGCGCCGCCGGCGTCGGGGTGCGTAACGAACCTCGCCGTGCCGTCAAGCTAGTACCCGTCGAACCTGGAGGGGGAAGAGGATGGCGTTTCAGGGCACTTTCGCCGTCGGTGGAGCGATCTACACCGTCGCTCCCGACGGCGCACTGCGGTGGTACCAGTACAACGGCACCGGGGTACAGGATCCGACCGGAGGCACCGGCTGGGCGCCGAACTCGGGCAACCAGATCGGGCAGGGCTGGTCAGCGGGTTTCCGCACCTTCTTCGGCACCCAGGGCGTGATCTATGCCGTGGGGGACAACGGTTCGCTGCGGTGGTACCGGTATGACGGCAAGGGGGAGCAGAACCCGTCCGGGAACACCGGTTGGGCGCCGAACTCCGGTAACCGGATCGGGCGAGGGTGGTCGGCGGGGTTCCGCACCTTCGTCGGTACCGGCAGGGTGATCTTCGCCGTGGCCGACGACGGCGCGCTGCGGTGGTACCAGTATGACGGCACCGGGGTACAGGATCCGACCGGAGGCACCGGTTGGGCGCCGAACTCCGGCAACCAGATCGGGCGAGGCTGGTCGGCGGGGTTCCGCAACCACTTCGGTACCCGCGGGGCGATCTTCGCCGTGGCCGACGACGGCGCACTGCGGTGGTACCAGTACGACGGCACCGGGGTACAGGATCCGACCGGAGGCACCGGCTGGGCGCCGAACTCCGGCAACCAGATCGGGCGAGGCTGGACCTGAGGTCAGACGGAGCCGTTCTCGCGGACGCGCACGTTGGGGTCGAGGCCGGCGCAGAACAGGTGGCGCGGACGGTCCTCCGGTGAACCGTGGCCACCGCCGCGGGCACTGATCTCACCGGGCGGTCCGGTACTCGCTGATCCGGGCGGCTCGGGTGCGGGCGCAGGGCTCCCGGACGTCCGGGTCGGCAGCGGCGCACAGCTGGTCGGCGATGCCGTCGCCGATGCCGTGCCGCACGATCGTGTCGACCGCGCCGAGCAGGCACTCGGTGCGCGCCGTCGGATCCGGCCCGAGGCCGCACATCCCGGCGACGGCGGCGGCCTTGTCCCGCCGGTGATCAACAGCTTCTCACTGCGGACCACCGCGCGGTCACCCAGGCCGCGGTAGCAGGCCGGTCGGAACGCAACGTCCGGCGCGGCGGCGCACGGCGCGAACACCGGGGTGAGGTCGCCGTCGTACCGGAAGAGTGGGTACGCCGTCTGTTTCTCGTAGCACTTAGCCTTCTGCCGGTCGGCCACGGCCGGGCAGGGGTAGAGCGGGTCGTCGGGGTGCAGGAACGGGGACGGGCCGTCGACGACCGAGGTCACGTTCTCCATGAACACCCCGCCGTAGCAGTGCTGGGCGTCCCAGTCCGGGAGCCGGTCGCAGGCGGTCAGGGCGGCGGGGACGTCGCGGTCGAGCAGGTCCAGGTATCCGTGCCCCATGCCGTGGGCGCACCAGAGGTGGCGGATCGAGCGTGGCTCGGCGGCCGCGAGCTCGGCACACACCGGGCCGCGCTCGCGGATCAGGCCGTCCACGGAGAGTTGCGCCGGGACGCGAAACTGCCCGCTGGAAACCCACGTAAGACCGCCATGGGCGGCAACGGGTACCGCCACGGGAAGACTCAGATCATGAGTCAAAGTCGCCTCCGAAGGTGGCGACTCCATGAACCGTCTTGACACGTTTTCGTGGAACGGCTGCTGACTTCAGCGCCGGCCGGCCTCGGCGCCGCACACATGCGATCATAGCCGCAGCAAACAGGACATATCCTACATACTGCGCCTTCGGAGGTGAGTCATGGACTTTGTGCACCCTGTGGAAGCACTCGTGCCCGGAGTGCGGGCAAGATCCTCGCGGCCTGTCTACGCTCCGACGAGCCGATGACCATGCGTGCCCTCGCTCACCTGGCCAGGGTCAGCCCGAACCAGGCCGCGCTGGTCATCGACCAGCTCGACGATCTCGGACTTGTTCATCGCCAGCAGGCAGGTCGATCACTGCTGGTCACGCTCGTCGACGAGAGTCCCGTGATCGCCGCACTCCGCCGCGTGGCCGACCTGAGATCCGAGACGCTACGACGCTGGCAGGAACGCGCCCGCCGGCTGACTCCCCCGCCGGCGAGCATGGCCGTCTACGGCTCATGGGCGCGCGGCGAGGCACGGTCGGACTCCGACATCGATATCATGATCGTCCTCCCGAGCGGGTTGGATGACACAGCCGAGGACGCGTACCGCGAGCAGGTCGCCGACTGGTGCGCTCATGCCAGCCGGGTCGCGGGCCTGCCGGTCTCCCCGCTCGTCATCAACTCCCACGACAGCGGCTCGGTCAGCGGCGAACTCTGGGACAACATCCGCCGCGACGCCGAACTCATCGCCGGCGGCGACCCGAGGACGGTGTTGGGTGCCGCGTAGCACCGGCCAGACGGTGCCCGCCGAGCCGCGCGACGCGATCGCTCATCAGGAGCAGGCCGAGGGGCATCTCCGGGCGGCCCAGTACTGCCTGATCCAAGGCGACGTCAACGCAGCGGCTGGCACGGCCGTCGACGCGGGCATCACCGCGGCCGACGCAGTGGCCGGCATGAACCTCGGACAGCGGTGGAAGGGACCACACGAGCAAGCAGCGGACTTCGTCGCCAAGGCAGGGGAGGAAGGCAAAGAGGTCGCGTGAGCTGAGGCGGCTGCTTCCGCTCAAGACGCAGGCCCACTACGAGCCCGCGCAAGTGTCGGCGAACAAGGCGCGCAGTGCTGTAACCGCCGCCGAGCGTGCTGTTGGCATCGCCCGACGGGTGATCGTTCGCGCTCGCTGAGCGCGGTTCGACGGGCGGCCGGAGGGTCTGCGCCAGCCTCGCATGATCTGCCATGCTGTGCCGGTGGAGCTGCGACCCGGACTGGAGTTGGCGGACTCGGCTGTGGCCGAGTTCGCGATCAGGCACGGCATACGGCGCCTCGCGCTGTTCGGCTCCGTACTTCGCACAGACTTCAACGCGGACAGCGACATCGACGTTCTGGTCAAGTTCATCCCTGGACGGACGCCGGGCCTGTTCGCGTTGGCGGCCATGGAGCGGGAGTTCGAGGAGCTGCTGGGCCGGCGGGTGGATCTGCGTACTTATCAGGACCTCAGCCGGTACTTCCGCGACGACGTCGCGGCTCGGGCCCGCGTTGTCTACGCAGCCTGACGCGGTCCGCCTGCAGCACATCCGCGACGCCGCGCAGAGAGCGACCGAGTTCTGTGCCGGGGCGTACGCGCGAGGACCTCGACACGGACGACATGCTCAGGCTGGCGCTGACGAAGCTCGTGGAGATCATCGGTGAGGCCGCCAAGCATCTCGGTCCCGAGACCCGACGGCGCTCCCCGACGTTCCGTGGTCCGACGCGGCGCGGACCCGGGGACCGACTTGTTCACCACTACTACTTCGACATCGACCTTGATGTGCTCTGGGCGACGGCCAGCAGTGATCTACCGCAACTGCTGAAGGATCTCGGAAACGAGAAGGACTGACGCCGTTCGATGAAACGTGACGACATGTCCCGGTCATCGAGTCATCACCTCGCGGCGGTGACGTTGAGCCGCGAACGGTTCTTCCGAGGCGATTTGACTGCGCGCCCGGCTTGCCGGCACGTCTGACATCAGTGCCTACGGGCTGCTCCCGGCGCAACTCGCCGGTGTCGACCGCCAACGCGGCCAGGTTGAGCGCGGCGTTGTAGTCCCGATCGAGCACGAGACCACACGCCGTGCAGGTGTCGATCCGTGCGAGAGCGTCAGCTCGGTTTTCGCTGTGCCGCACTGATGGTGGACGTGCTGGAGGTGGATGCCATCGCCGAAGCGGTCCGCGAGTTCCGCGACCAGGTCTCGTGAACTCGGCTGGCGACCGTGATCGGTTGGTGCATGGCGGCCGCAGCCACCACATGATCAGCCAGACTTGACGCAAGCCCAGCATGATCACGTGGTGGCCGCCTCGCCGCACGCCAACACGTCGAAGATCAGGACGCGCGGCCGCAGTACTAGATCAGGTACGTGTAGACAGAAACAGGTCCTGGGCCCTTCAGGTCGAACGTCTTGGTACTGGGGTCCGGGCAGGCCTTGTCGCTGTACTGCGAACCGTTGTTGTACACGACCCTGACCTGGACGCACTTGCCGTCGGGGAGCGTGTCCTTCACATATCCCGAGACGAAGACCCCCCCGCCACGGCAGCTGACCGTGTAGTGCGACTCCCCCGCCTGGCGGTAGAAGTTCTTCCCGTCCCCGTTGATGGAGATGTTCTCCCTAGCATCACACGCGGTCGCCGACGCCGGGCCGGCAAGTGCCAGCATGCTCGCCACAACCGCGCCGCAGACGCCGATCGCACCGGCTGTCCGCCTCCTACCGGGCTTGACGCTGCTGCGCACTTTGTCGAGTCGATCCGTCGTGGATGTCTCGACCTCGTCGGCGTGCTCGCACCGAGCTTCGAACTCGTGTGATGTGGACATGTCCCGACCTCCTGGGTTTGGCGACGGGGCTGAACGCTCCCGTGCTGACACCACTGATCGTCGTCAATCCGGGCTCTTTCGAGTGGCTTCCCGTATACGGCACGCCCCTGACCAGCACGATCGCTCATACAGTCATCGTCGATCAGTTGCTTGGGGGCCGTCGATGCCGACAACTCGCCGAGGTCGGGAGCCGGATCCGTACTCGGCCCGCGACCAGGCCGGGTTCCGCGCACTGCTGCGCGACCTGCAGAAGTGGGCGGGCCACACCTCGCTCGAGCAGCTGGAGACCGCCGCAAGGCGCCGCCGCGGCAGCATGCCGCGGGCCACCGCGAACCGGGCGCTCAACGCCGACCGGTTGCCCACCGCCGACTTCGTCAAGCGGTTCGTCCTCGTCTGCGGTGGCGATGCGGACTCCTGGGTCAAGGCGCGCGACGCGCTGGCCGACGCCCAGGCCGACGCCCACTACCGCCGTGACGCACCCGCCAAAGACCGGATCGCCGAGCAGTCGGACCCGCCAGCCGAGTCCGAGGGGGAGGCTGCGCTGTGCCCCTATCCGGGCCTGGCGGCGTTCGGCCCGGACCAGGCCCAGTGGTTCTTCGGGCGCGAGCGGGCGACTGCGGAGCTGGTGGGCCTGCTGGCCGACCGGCTCGCCGGCACCGGGCCGCTGGTGGTCGTCGGCCCGTCGGGCGTCGGAAAGTCGTCGCTGCTGGGCGCGGGCCTGGCCTCGGCGCTGGACGAGGGTCGACTTCCGGGATACCCCGGCGTCGCGCCGGTCGTGTTCACCCCAACTGCGGCCCCGATGCGAGTGCTGGCCGATCAGCTCGCGCGGCTGACCGGCCAGGATCCCGACGAGGTCGAGACAACCCTGGCCGACGACCCGGCGCAGGCCGCCGGCCTGCTGCGACAACCCGACGAGCGGGGCCCGCACATCATCCTGGTCGTCGACCAGTTCGAGGAGGTCTTCACCCTGTGCGCCGACGGGCAGCAGCGCCAGCACTTCGTCACCGCGCTGTGCGCGGCGTCGACCAGCGCGGACCCGGCGGTGCTGGTCGTGCTCGGCATGCGCGCCGACTTCTACGGCCGCTGCGCCGACCACCCCGAGCTGCTCGCGGCGCTGCGGCACGGCAGATGCTGCTGGGTGCGATGGACGACGCCGAGCTGCGGGCGGCGATCGAGCGGCCCGCGCGGGCGCAGGGGCTGACGCTGGAGGCCGGCCTCGTCGATGTGCTGGTCGGCGAGCTGGCAGGCGACCTCACGGGCGCGTCGGGCTATCAGCCGGGGGCGTTGCCGATGCTCGCCCACGCGCTGCGCGCCACCTGGCAGCAACGCGACGGCACGACCCTCACCGTGGCGGGCTACCGACTGGTCGGCGGGATCAAGGGCTCGGTCGCCAGGACCGCCGAGCACGCCTACCAGCAGCTCAACGCAAGTCGGCAAGAGATCGCCCGCGGCGCGCTGCTGCGCATGGTTCGGCTCGGGGACGGCACCGGGGACGCCCGTAGCCAGGTCGAGCAGGCCAACCTCGTCAAGGAATCGACCGACCCGGAATCGGCCGAGGCCGTCCTCGACGCCCTGATCCAGGCCCGCCTGCTGACCACCGACGGCACGACTGTCGAGATCATCCACGAGGCGCTGCTCGGCGCCTGGCCCAGGCTGCGGGAGTGGATCGACGGCGACCGCGCCGGGCTGATACTCCAGCAGCGGCTGGTGGCCAGCGCCGAGACGTGGGACCACGACGGCCGCCAGGACGCGGATCTCTACCGAGGCCCTCGGCTGGTGGCGGTGCGGGAGCGGGTCGAGAAGGCCCGGCCAAGCCTGCCCGCCGTCGCCGCTGAGTTCCTCGCTGCCTCCGACGCCCGCGAGCGCGCGGAGGACGAGGCCGCCGCCCGGCGAGGCCGCGCGCTCCGCCGGCAGGTCACCCTGCTGAGCTGCCTGCTGGTGCTCGCCGTCGCCTCGACAGCCGTGGCGTTCTACCAGCAGGTCGACCTGCGCCGGGAGGCTGACGTCGGGGTGTCGCGCCAGCTGGCGGGCCTGGCCGTCGTCCTGAGCGGCTCCGATCGCGCCGCCGGCGCCCAGCTCGCGGTCGCCGCGTACCGGATCGCCCCGACGGCCCAGGCGCGCGGCGCCCTGCTGACCGGCCTGGTAGCGATCGAGCCCGACCAGCGCTCCAACACCGACACCGGCGGCGCGGTACGGGATGTCGCCTTCAGCCCAGGCGACGACCTGCTCGCCGCCGCTGACGAGAGCGGGGTCGTGCGGGTCTGGGCGGGCGGTGCCGCGGCGAGCCTGGCCGATATCCCGATCACCGAGCTGAAGCTCTCCAAGCAGGCGAGGGCCGTGGAGTTCGACCCGCTCGGCCGCTTCCTCGCCGTCAACAGCCGCGACAGGACGACCCGTCTCTACGCCGTCGCGGGCCTCACCGGCCTGGCGCCGTCACCGTTGGCAACTTTGCCGGCCAACGACCAGCCCCTCGCGTTCAGCCGCGACGCGGCGGTGCTCGCGACGGGCGGGGAGTCGCGGAACTCGGTCCGGCTATGGGACCTCACCGGTCCGCGGCCCGAGAAGCAGGGCCAGCTCGTCGGACAGCGGTTTCAGATCTTCGCCGTGGCGTTCGATGGTGGCCGGACCCTTGCCACCGCCTCCCTCGATGGCACCGTCTGGCTGTGGGACGTCGCCGACCTCCGTTCGCCACGGCACATCGGCACGATCGACGCCGCCGACGCCGGTTACGTCTACGCCGTCGCCTTCCGGCCCGACGGACGGGTGCTCGCCAGCGGACACCAGGACGACTCGGCGAGGCTGTGGAACGTGCAGGATCGGACGGACCCGAAGCCGGTGTCGACCCTGACGGGCCCACCGGTCGGACGTGGCGGACGTGGAGTTCTCCCCCGATGGGCGGAGGCTGGCCACGGCCAGCATCGACAACACCGCCGAGCTATGGGACGTGTCGATGCCGTCCGCGCCGGTGCTGTGGGCTGATCCCCTGCTGGGCGGCGGAGACAACCTCTATCGAGCGACCTTTGCCGCCGACGGGCACACGCTGGCGACGGCCAGCCACGGCCTCACCGTGCGCCTGTGGGAGACCGACGCCGACCAGGCGGCCGACGCCATCTGCGCCGCCGCCCTTCCTCCCCTCACCCGCGAGACTGCGCTGCGACGGCGCGGTCGACACCCGCTGGGACCTCCGGCCCGTCGCAGGAATTGCCGGCTCGTACCAGATCGCCAACGACTCCTCGGGGATGTGCCTGGAGTCCGCCGACGCGGACCGCTTCCTGGGCGACGCCAGCAGCGCGACCCAGCGGCCGTGCCAGGGCGAGCCCGGCCCTGGCCAGATCTGGCGGTTCGACGCCGAGGTGGGCCCGCCGGTGGAAGGGCGGGTGTTCGGGCAGTTCGTCAACGCGCGGACCATGGACTGCATCGACGTCAACGGCGGCGCGATCCAGCCGAACTCGCCGGTGGTGCGCTGGCTGCGGGACACGAAGTCGAACCAGTTCTTCGGGGTGGTCGTCGAGGCGCTCACCCGGTAGCTGGCGTTGCGCGGCGACCACCGGGTGCGCGAAGGCCGCCCACCCAGCCGACTCACCAACTCGCTGACTGCCCGCACGCCAGCTGACCGCTCGTACAGCCGTTCTCCCAAGGTGAGATCGAGGCCCGGGCGGACGGTTTCGTCGATGCCGTGTTCGCGCACGGACCGGCTCTACGTCACGACTCGGCGACCTCCCGCGCAGAGTACGCCGACCGCGTGGTTCGGGGTAACGGCTTCCGCTTCCGGCGGAAGCACCACACCATCGGCGACCCGTGGCAGCTCCACAGCGCGGATGAGTGAGGCGATCTGCTGCGGTCCGAGGCCGAGTTCGGCAAGCCGCGCCGCGTCCGGCGCCGCGAAAAGCGGTCCGCTCCAGATCGCGGCGCAACGCGTCCATGGCGACCTGTACCGGGGCTGGAAGCGGCACTGGGTCCGAGCGTGTGACCTGCCCGTTGCGCAGCTCCAGCCCACTGGCCGGACCGGCGCATTCGGCGTAGCGGAGCACGGACGCCAGCAGCCTTGGTCCGGCAGTCCGGCACGCAGCCATGGAAGCAGGCCGGGATCGAGCGGGTCTGCGCCGTCGTGCGCGGCTACCACGTCGACCAACGTCGAGATGGCCCGCACCGCCCACTCAGGGTCGATCAGCCACCCCACCTCGGCCGGGATCCGGTCTGCACCATTGCCGCGAGATCAGCGGCCCGCACGCCCATGGCCGTCAGCTCGTCGCGATGGACGACACCGCGGCGCTTCAGCTCGGCCACGGCGCCCGGCGTCTCGGTCATCTGGGCGAGTTGGTGGGCTCGGTGGGCGGCAGCGCCACGTCGACGCAATTCCGGCGGCCGCACGTCGAGCACGGTCACCCCGGCCGCCACCCGACGGTCGCCCGGATCGCGGCGCACCGCGCGACCCCCGATCCACAGCAGCAGGGGGCGGTGCAGCTGCAACCGGGCGGTGTCGGAGCCCAGTGGGCGCACCCTGACCCACCGGTCCGACGCCGGCGAGCATCGTCGTGACGAACCGCTCGTGGCCGGGTACGTCGACGAACGCCACGGTGGCACCGATCGGGAGGGTGGTCCACGCGAAGTCGAGGTCGAGGGTCATACCCCGCTGCCGCTCCAGTGCGGACCTGGAGGAATCGACGTTGTGGGACTGATTCGGGCAGGACCGCGCTCGCTGCCGTCGACAACGGACGATCAACTCGCCGAGCGGCATGGCGATCGGCCAGATCGTGCAGTGGCCGGTGTCGGCGGCACGGCGGCGACAGGCTGGCCGACAACCTGCGATGATCCCCCTTCGGGCGGACCACCGTCACACCCGGCCCCGCGCCAAGCGGTGATCATGCTGTACGGAGGACTTGATGACGCCGAACGAGCTTCGACTGCGCATTTCTCGATGGGAGGATCCGCACACCGAGTTCAAGGAGTTCATCACTGACACCAAGGAACTCGGCAAGCAGCTCGTCTGTTTCGCGAACAGCGATGGTGGCCAGATCATCATCGGAGTCAACAAGGATGGTGTCGTTGTCGGAGTGCCCGACACCGATGCGCTGCTGATCCGCGTGGATCAGGTCGCGTTCGAAGGTTGTACGCCGCCGGTGACAGCGGTGCCGGAGATCATCGACCTGGACGGCCGGGCTGTGGTCGTCGTCAACGTGGCTAAGGGCGAGGAGCGTCCGTACGGAACCCGCGACGGCCGGTACTTCGTCCGGTCAGGATCTCGTTGCCGGCAGGCCGGGCGCGGCGAGCTGCTGCGCATGTTCCAGGCCGGCGAGAACCTCTATTTCGATGAACAGCCATTGCGCCGCCTCGGGCTCACCGACCTGGACCTCGACGCAGTATCGCGGCACCTCGAGGATTCCGGTCAATCCGATCTCGGCGATGAACTGCCGCGACTTCTGACCGCCTGGCGGATGTATACCGGGAACCACCCGACGGTGGGAGGCATGGTTGTGTTCGGCCGCCGTCCTCAGCAGCACCTCGAGGCGACACGGGTCGTCGTGGGAACCCTCACCGGCGACGACCTCGGGGACGACTTCCTCGATCGGAAGGACCTTTCGGGAAACCTCTTCGATGTGCTGGACCAGGTCGAGACGTTCCTCAGACTCCATCTCCGAACCGGTCATGTGGTGCAGGCGTTCGAACCCGAGCTTCGCCCAGAGATTCCCGTCGCAGCGCTGCGTGAAGCGGTTGTCAACGCGCTGGTGCACCGCGACTACACGGTTCCTGGGCCCATTCGCGTCTTCGTGTTCGGCAATCGAGTCGAAGTGCATTCCCCGGGCAGGCCGCCGAACAGTGTGGACGGTGAAGCAATGCGAGCGGGCGTGCACGTTCCACGGAATCCGCACATCTACAGTCGCGTCGCCGCCGGTCAGCTGGCCACCCGAGCAGGCACCGGCATCCGGCGAATCACCCGATTGCTTCGGGAGACAGACGTCGACGGGCCGGACATCGCCATCTCCGACGCCGAGGTCGTGCTGACGTTGCCCCGGGGAGGCCTGAGGTAACGGCTGTAGGCCTCGAACTCCTGAAGGACGTGATCCACGGTGGCCAGCCGTTGTTCGCGCTGAGCATCGTGCCTGGCCGTCCGAGCTGCCGGTGTCGGTCCTGGCCGAGGTGCTGGGGAGCGGGTCCGAGATCGTGCGGAGAGCGGGTTCGCCGTGGTCGGCGGGCACAGCGTCGATGACCCGGAGCCCAAGTACGGGCTTGCGGTGGTCGGGGAGGTGCACCCGGAACGGATCCTGACCAACGCCGGCCTACGCGACGGGGACGCCCTGGTCCTGACCAAGGCC
>Ga0136617_10000890_pt1 | contig 26066 bp, 25 predicted proteins | sample AntDrymUQ3222106_2_FD_129672 | JGI IMG/M metagenome (GOLD analysis project Ga0136617, IMG submission 129672) | Polar desert sand microbial communities from Dry Valleys, Antarctica - metaG UQ322 (21.06) | ecosystem: Environmental > Terrestrial > Soil > Desert | place: Antarctica: Dry Valley...
CGTCCCCTTGGGCACCTTGCGGAACATCAGCCAGCGTGCGCCCGCCGACAGCGACGTGCGCTCGTCGACCCAGTCGACGGCCGAGACCCCGACCTCCGCGAGCTTGTCCTTCGGCGTCGTGGCGCCGTTGCCGTTCTCGCTCGGGCGCTTGGGCTTGGGACGCAGGGCGCCGGGCAGCGGTGGGGTGAGCTTCGCCATGTCCTACGTCCCCGGGATCTTGCGCGTCGTAGGGCGCGCCGGATAGAGGTACGGGCCGATGCCGTCGAGCGGCTGGCCCGGATCGCGCGGCGAGAAGCGCTTGAGCTCGGAGTTCACGCTGTAGCGCGGGCCGACCTCGACGAGGCCGTTGCGCACGCGGGTGTAGAAGCGGTCCAGCGGCTGCACCGGCGGGCCGCCGGTACGCTTGCCCTCGAAGTCGTAGACGCCTCCGTGGCACGGGCAGATGAAGCGCGCCGATGCCTCGACGAAGCGCACCGGGCAGCCGAGGTGCATGCAGCGGGTGGAGATCGCGACGAACGCGCTGTACTCGTCCTGCGCCTCGCTGTCGAGCTTGGGGTTGTACTTGCGCAGGTAGACCGTCGACTTGCCGACGTCGCCGATGCCCGGCTCGACCGTGAGCGTCCGGGGAATGTACTTGTCGTCAGGGAAGTCGCCGATCGGGCCGACGGCCTCCCAACGCTCCTCGCGCTTCTCGAAGACCGGGCCCATCGCGAAGCCGATCGCCGGCAGCGTGAAGGCCGCCATGGCGATCGCCCCGGCCGTGTGGACGGTGCCGGTCATGAAGCGACGGCGGGTGACCGTCTCGCCCTCGAACGCGCCCGGGATGCTGCGATCGACGGTCGTGACGGGCTTGGAGGGCGTGCGATCCGCGGACACGGGCACGGAAATCTACCGACCCCGCGCCTCCGGCGATACGCCATTTCGAACGCGTGTGCGTCACGTTGCCAGCAGCGGTGGCGCACGTCACAAAGTCGGGGTGGGCGGACACAGACCGGAGCAGGTCGCGAGACCGTCGTGAGAGGTTCGATCCAGCCGTCGACTGGCGCGCCTGGACGGCGTAAAACCATCTGCCATGACTCGCGGTCGTCGGCGCAATGTTCGGTCCGGCCCCCGGCACGGCTCGGTCCTGCTCGCCGGAAGCCGGTCGGTCGCCCGGCGCCGCGGCGGCCTGCGGTTCGGTGGCGGGCCGGCTGGCGGAGTTCCCTGGCGGACGCTCGCGGTCGTGGCCGGCGTGGCCGCGGTCGTGGTTGGCGTGCTCGTATGGCGATCGCAGGCCCGGGCGGGCTCGGATCGCCGCGCCGCCGCGGTGCGCTTCGTGACCGCGTGGCAGCACGGCGACCACGCCGCGATGTGGCAGGCGCTGACGCCCCGCGCCCGCGCGGCGTACTCCGAGGCCGCCTTCGCCGAGTCCTACCGCGACGCAGACCGGACGGCCCGGGTCGAGTCCGTGCGGGCCGGCAGGATCGGCGGCGAGGATGGCGGCACGGTGTCGCTGCCGGTCTCCGTTCGTCTGCGAGATCTCGGGACCCTGCGCGGCCGGGTCGCGCTGCCGCTCTCCGGAAGCGGGAAGACGGCAGGGGTGGACTGGCAGCCGGCTCTGCGCCTTCCCGGGCTGCGACCCGGTGAGACGGTACGTCGGCGCGCGGGCAGGCAGCCGCAGCGCGGGCAGATCCTGGCGGCCGACGGAACGCCCTTGAACGCGACCGGCCTCGGCGCCTCGGTGGCCGGGGTCGCGGAGCCGAAGCCGACGGGCCTGGAACGCGTCTACGACGAGCGCCTGGCGGGGCATCCGTCCGAGCGGCTTCTGTTCGGCAGTCGTGTCGTCGCTCGAACGCCGGCCGTTCGCGGCCGTTCGCTGCACACCACGCTGCGACCGGCTCTGATGCGCGCCGCGCATGCCGCGCTGGGCGACAAGCTCGGCGGCGTGGCGGTGATCCGCCCACGCGACGGCGCGGTCCAAGCGCTCGCCGGGCTCGCGGTCTCCGCACCCCAGCCACCCGGCTCGACGTTCAAGATCATCACGCTCGCGGCGGCGCTCGAGCACCATGTCGCGACGCCGCCGAGCACCTATCCGCTCGCGACGTCCGCGACGCTGTCGGGGGTCAAGCTGGGCAACGCCAACGGCGAGCGCTGCGGCGGCACGTTGACGCAGGCGTTCGTCGAGTCGTGCAACTCGGTGTTCGCGCCGCTGGGCGCCAAGATCGGCGCCAAGCGCCTCGTCCAGACCGCCCGCGCGTTCGGCTTCGGCGAGAACCCGACCATCCCGGCAGCCAAGCCGAGCACGATCTCGCCTGCATCGGAGCTGCGTGACGATCTCGCCGTCGGCGCAGCAGCGATCGGACAGGACCGCGACCTCGCGACGCCGCTTCAGATGGCCACGGTGGCTGCGACGATCGCGATGGGTGGCCGGCGCGCACGCCCGCGTGTCGCATCGATCGACCCGGTCGTCCGCCGCCGCGTCATCTCGGAGAAGACGGCGCGCCACGTGCGATCCATGATGCTCGACGTCGTGCGTTCGGGCACCGGGACGGCCGCCGCGATCGCAGGGGTTCAGATCGCGGGCAAGACGGGCACCGCCGAGCTGCGACCCAACTCGAAGGACCCCAAGGACGCCGATGCCTGGTTTGTGGCATTCGCACCGGCACGGCGACCAAGGGTGGCCGTCGCAGTGATGCTCATCGGAGCGGGGTTCGGCGGGACGGCGGCGGCACCGGTCGCCAAGCGGGTCATGGCAGCGGCGCTGAGCGGCAAGTGACGCCGCACGGGTTCACGGACGCATCGCGCTCGGCGACGCGTCCCGCGGCAGCTTGACCGCAGATCCGTCCGAAGTGCGGCCTCGGCCGTGCCTCAGGCGCCGCCGCGGACGGCGCGCGCGGCCGCGTGCAGCGCCGCCGCCGCGTCCGGGTCGCCGGCGCGCGCGAGCTCCTTTGCCGCGACGGTCCGCGCGTCCGGTCCCCAGCCGATCGCGGCGGACCCCGCCTCCCATGTCGCGTGCGCCAGCTCCTCGTCACCGCCGGCGTGGGCCTGGGCGCTGAGCGCGATGACGTCGGCGAGCTCCGCGATCGCGACGAGGTCGCCGAGCTCGGCGAGGCGTACGAGACCGAGCGCGTAGAGGCGGTCGCCGGCAAGCAGGGCGAGGTCGGGATCGTCGATCGGCAGCGCGCGGGGACGACCGTAGTGCAGCCGGTAGCCCTCGTGGACGGCGGCGACGGCGAGCTCGACCGCGTCGGGGTCCGCGGCGGCGCGCGGACCGGAGGCGGCGGCGCGGGCGGGCTCGGCCTCGTCGTCGCGCTCGGGCCGGGGCTCGTCGCCGAGCGCCGCCGCGAGCGGGCTGCCGGCCTCGCGGACGGCGGCTCGCAGCCGGGCGATCGGGTCACTCATCGCGAGCGCCCACCGTGCGAGTTCACGCGAGCCGCGGTCGAGCAACGGCGCGCTGTCATCGCGAGCGCCGAACCCGCGAGTCCACGCGAGCCGCCGTCGAGCAATGACGCGCTGTCATCGCGAGATCTCCGCGAACGCCGCGGCCGCAGCCGCGACGGTGCGCTCGACGTGCTCCGCGGTGTGGGCGAGCGACGGAAACCAGGCCTCGAACTGCGACGCCGGGGCGTAGACGCCGCGCGCGAGCAGCGCGCGGCACCACGCCGCGTAGGCGTCGAGGTCGCACGCCTGCGCGCCCGCGTAGTCGGTCACGGGCGTCGCGCTGAAGAAGACCGTCAGCAGGCCCGTGGCGGTCGTGATCTGGATGTCCTCGTAGCCCGCCGAGCGGGCCGCCCCGGCGAGCCCCTCGGCGAGCGCGGTTGTCGTCTCCCGCAGCCTCGCGTAGGGCTGGTCGTCGTCGAGCAGCGCCAGCGTCGCCAGCCCGGCGGCGACCGCGAGCGGGTTGCCCGAGAGCGTCCCGGCCTGGTAGACGTCGCCGGTCGGCGCGATCCGCTCCATGAGCTCGCGCGGCCCGCCGTAGGCCGCGGCGGGCAGGCCGCCGCCGATGACCTTGCCCATGATCGTGAGGTCGGGGATGACCCCGGCGAGCGCCTGGGCGCCGCCGGGACCGACGCGGAAGCCGGAGATGACCTCGTCGAAGACGAGCAGAGCGCCGGTGGCGTCGGCGCGCTCGCGCAGCAGCTCGAGGAAGCCCCCGGCGGGCGGGACGAGTCCCATGTTCGCCGGGACCGGCTCGGCGAGGAGGGCGGCGAAGTCGTGGCGCTCGGTCGCCGCGACGAGCGCGTCGGGGTCGTTCCAGGGGACGACGATCGTCTCGGCGGCCACCGCCTCCGGGACGCCGGGGCTCGACGGGATCCCCTGCGTGGCCAGGCCGCTGCCGGCCTGCGCCAGCAGCCCGTCGACGTGCCCGTGGTATGCGCCGGCGAACTTCAGCAGCGGCGTGCGGCCGGTCGCCGCGCGCGCGAGCCGGATCGCGCTCATCGCGGCCTCGGTGCCCGACGACGTCATGCGCAGCATCTCCACGCCCGGCACCCGCCGGCTGACCTCCTCGGCGAGGTCGACCTCGGCCGCGGTCGGCGCGCCGAAGCTCGTGCCGCGCCGCGCAGCGTCGGTGACGGCGGCGACGATCGCCGGGTGCGCGTGGCCGTGGATGAGCGGGCCCCAGGAGCAGACCCAGTCGACGTAGCGGTTGCCGTCGACATCGACGAGCTCGGCGCCCTCGCCGCGCTGGACGAAGATCGGGTCGCGCCCGATCGAGCGCATCGCGCGCACCGGCGAGTTCACCCCGCCGGGGAGGTAGGCCTGCGCCCGCTCGTAGAGCTCGGCCGAGCGGGTGTCGCGGAGGGAGACGGTCATGCGCGGCGCGATCAGGCGCCGTGCTCGCGTTCCCAGGCCCTGAAGTGCTCGGTGAAGTAGAGCAGCCGGATCTTCTTGAACTCCGTCGACGAGTAGAGCGTCGCGCGATCGCTGATGTCGAACTCGCCGGCGATCGCGTCGAGGATCGCGTCGCACTCCTCCTTCGACCGGCCGTGGGCCATGGTGAAGATCGAGTAGGGCCAGTCCTCGTACGTCGGGCGCTGGTAGCAGTGCGAGATGCCGCGGAAGGAGGCCATCCGCGGACCGAGCTCCTCGATGCGGTCGTCTGGCACGTTCCAGACGCCCATCCCGTTCGCCGAGAAGCCGGCGCGGCGGTGGTAGAGGATCGCGGCGACGCGGCGCAGGATGCCGCGCTCCTGCATGCCGGCGAGCTGGTCGAGCAGCGCGTCCTCGTCGATGCCGAGCTGTGCGGCCGCCGGCGCATAGGGCTCGCGGACGACCGGCATGTCGCCCTGCGTCGCGCGGATGACCTCGCGGTCGAAGTCGTCGTAGGGCACGCCCTCGAGATCGACGGGCTCCTCGGCGACGCCCTCTGAGGCGAGCGACTTCGTGTCGCCCTCCATCTCGAGGTCCATGCGGATCTTGAAGAGCTTCAGCGTCGGGAGCTGGCGGATCGACTGCGCGCCCGTCAGCGTCTGGAGAACGTCGAGCGTCCCCTGCATGCCGAGCTTGGAGCCCTCCTCGACGGCGAGCGTGAACCACATGTTGAACTCGTGGTTGCGCAGGTAGTTGTGGCTCACGCCGGGGTGAGAGTTGATGATCTTGGCCGCACGCCAGGGATGCTCGGGGTCGACCTTCGCGGCGACGAGCATCGACCCGTAGCCGAGCGCGCGTGTGTCGTAGATCGGCGTGACCTGGCGGATGATGCGGTCGTCGAGCAGGCGCTGGACGCGGCGCAGCACCTCGTCCTCGGTGAGCTCCGCGGCGGTCGCGACGGCCGCGTACGGTCGCCGATCCAGCGGGAAGCTGCCCTGCATGAGGTTCAGCACACGGCGGTCGACGTCGTCGATCGGAGCGGCGGCGCCGTCCTTGCGAGAACGAATCTTCGGTACCGCGGATGTCACGTCTGAAGCCACTGTGCAGCATCCTTCGCGTGGTAGGTGATGACGATGTCTGCGCCGGCCCGACGGATGGAGGTGAGGATCTCCAGAACCGCGGCGCGCTCGTCCACTGCGCCGACGGCAGCCGCCGCCTTCACCATCGCATACTCGCCGCTGACGTTGTAGGCGGCAACCGGCAGTCGCGTCGCATCTTTCACCCGGCGAATGACGTCGAGGTACGCGAGCGCGGGCTTCACCATGACGACGTCGGCGCCCTCCTGGACGTCGAGCAGCGCCTCGCGCAGCGCCTCGTCGCCGTTTGCCGAGTCCATCTGGTAGGCGCGGCGGTCGCCGAAGGCGGGGGTGGAGCCGGCGGCGTCGCGGAACGGACCGTAGAAGGCGGAGGCGAACTTCGCGCTGTAGGCCACGATCGGGGTGTCCGCGAAGCCCTCCTCGTCCAGCGCCGCGCGGACCGCGCCGATGCGCCCGTCCATCATGTCGCTCGGCGCGACGATGTCGGCGCCCGCGCGTGCCTGCGAGACGGCGGCGCGCGCGATGAGCTCGACGCTCGAGTCGTTGTCGACGGCGCCGTCGGCGCGCAGCAGCCCGCAGTGACCGTGGTCGGTGTACTCGCAGAGGCAGACGTCGGTCATGACGAGCAGGTCGGGGTGCGCCTCCTTGATGGCGCGCGTCGCGAGCTGGACGATCCCCTCGTCGTCGTAGGCGCCGGTGCCCTCGGCGTCCTTGTCCTCGGGGATGCCGAACAGCAGGACCGCCGGCAGGCCGAGCGCGCGCGCCGCCCCGGCCTCCTCGACGGCCGCCGAGATCGAGAGGCGGTCGATCCCCGGCAGCGATGCGATCGCGCTGCGTCCGCCGATGCCGGACTGCACGAAGAGCGGCAGGACGAGATCCGACGCGCTCAGGCGCGTCTCGCGCACGAGCTCGCGCAGGACGGGCGTCGCGCGCAGGCGCCGCAGGCGAGTCGCGGGGAAGGGCATGCACGCCAAGGCTACCTAGCGCGGCGCCTGCATACTGTGAGCATGGTCGCGCATGGAGAGCGAGACTGGCGCGTGCGCGTCGTGCGCGCCGACGAGCTCGACCCGAACACGCCGCAGACGCCCGGGATGACCCGCGCGGCGGCGATCACGGCCGGGCGGGCGGGTGCAGACAAGCTCTGGGCGGGCACGGTGGACGTCGCGCCGGCCGCGACCACCGGCGCCCACCACCACGGCCCCGTCGAGAGCATCATCTACGTCGTCAGCGGCAGCGCGCGGATGCGCTGGGGCGAACGGCTGGAGTTCGTCGCCGAGGCCGGTCCCGGCGACTTCATCTTCGTGCCGCCCTTCGTCCCCCACCAGGAGAGCAACGCGAGCGACGACGAGCCGCTGTCCTGCGTCATCGTTCGCAGCGGCCAGGAGCCGGTGGTCGTGAACCTCGAGCTGGCCGACGTCGAGGCCGAGCCCGAGCGCGTGAGCTGGGTCGACGACATCCACGGGCGCACCTGACGCGCTGCGGGACGCAGATGCGGGGTCCAGCGGGGCCGTGTCGTGGCCGGCTTGGCGGCGTCCGGCCGCGAGCGCTCGCGGATAGTTGAGCGGCCCGTCGCAGCCGCGGGTCGACGGAGACCACAGCGAGCGGTGAGCTCCGAGCGGCGAGCGTCGCTGCGGATGCGCCGAACCTGTTGCCGCGTTCCATGCCGGCGTCGGCGAACGGCATCGCTGAAGGAGGGTGATCCGGGCGGGCCGAGCGAAGCGACCGTCGTGCGGCGGGTGCCTGACGGATGGCGAGTTGCTCGTACCTGCCTCGATTACCTCGCCAAACGCCGCGTGCGCGCCAGTGGGCCTCCGAATCACCCGCTCTCAGTGACGCCGTTCGCCAGCGCGGGCACCAACCGCGGCGCCTGAGCTGGACGCCAGAACGCCGGAAACCCCTCAGCCCCGCGCCACCGCCCGCGACCTGGCCGTCCGTCGCGGGATGTCCGCCAAGCGCTTGCGCAGCCGCACCGTCTCGAACCCGCTTCGGGCTACGGCTGCCCCCGGCGTACGACCCACCCCATGAGCGTTCCGATCACGTGCGCGTGCTCGACACCCGCTCGGTCTCCGGGTCGGGGTCGGCTTCGGGGTCCGGCGCCTGCGCCGACGCCAGCGGCGGTGGCGGCGGCGGCCGGCCGGCGACGTGCATCGGCGAGGCGAGGCCCCACGGCTCGAAGACGAGGTGGCGGTGCAGGTAGACGACCGTCTCGCGCACGACCGCCGCGATCGGCAGGGCGATGAGCGCCCCGACGAGGCCGTACACCTCGCCGCCGAGCAGGAGGGCGAAGATGACGAGCAGCGGGTTCAGGCGCAGCGTGTGACCGAAGACGTTCGGTGCGACGACGTGGCCCTCGAGCTGCTGCAGGCCGACGAAGAGCAGCGCGACCCAGAGCGCCGTCAGCGGGTCCTGCACGAGCGCGACGAGGACCGGTGGCAGCGCGCCCAGCACGGGCCCGACGTATGGCACGAGCTCCATGAGCCCGAAGAACACGCCGAACGCGGGCGCGTACGTCCGCCCGTCGGGGAAGATGCCCAGGACGCCGAAGAACCACAGCGCGACGCCCGCGCTCGTCCCCATGATCGCGCTGAAGAGGAGCTGCCCGCGGACGTAGCCGGCGACGGCGTGCTGCACGCGCATCGGGAAGTCGTCCTCCCGCGACCCGTCGCCGGGCGGCATGACCGAGCGCACGAGCGCGCCGATCCGCGGCGCGTAGATGAGCATGTAGACCGACAGGACGACGATGAGGATGAGGTAGAAGGACAGCTCGGCGAGCCGCCGCAGCAGCTCGCCGGTGACCGCCACGATCTCGCCCGACCCCGAGACGATGCTGTCCTGCAGGGACGCCAGCGCGCTGTCGGTCTGACCCTTGATCTGGACGTTGATGCCCTTGTCGTCGAAGAACGCCTGGACGTCGTCGAGCGTCGCGCTCGTGTCGTCGACGAGCCCGGGCACGTCGTCCGCGAACGAGGTGGCCTGGTCGCTGATCGGGCCGGCGAGCGCGAAGCCGAGGACGGGCAGCATCGTGAACAACGCGACGTAGACCCCGATGACCGCGAGCGTCCGCGGCAGGCGCGTGCGCTGGACGAGCTCGACGACCGGGTTGAGGATCAGCGCGATGACCCCGGCGACGAGGAAGAGCAGCAGGACGATCCCCGCCGCCTGGGCGATCGCGTAGAGCGCGAGCACCCCCAGCGGCAGCATGACGAGCTGCACCCAGCGCGGAACGACGACGGGTGCACCGGGCTCCGGCGGTGGTGCGGGTGGGATGTCGTCGGCCTCGTCTGCCATCCCCTCCGTCAGAGTATGCGACGTGCCAGGTGTCCCCGCGACCATCCTCTTCGTCGGCGATGTCGTGGGTTCGCTCGGCAAACGCACGCTGCTGGGGCTCCTGCCTGCGCTGCGCGAGCGCCACGAGCCGACGTTCGTCGTCGTCAACGGCGAGAACGCGGCGGGCGGCCTCGGCATCACGCCGAAGATCGCCGACGAGCTGTTCGGCGCAGGCGTCGACGTCATCACGCTCGGCAACCACGCCTACCACCGGCGCGAGATCTACCCCTACCTCGGGCAGCGCTCGGAGATCCTGCGTCCCTACAACTACCTGCGCAGCCAGCCCGGCCACGGCACCTGCGTCGTGGAGCGCGACGGCGTGCGACTCGGCGTCGTGAACCTCAGCGGCAACCTCTTCCTGCGTGCCGGCCGGCCCGCGTTCACCGACGCCGACGCGGCTCTCGGCGAGCTCGCCGGACGCGCCGACCACGTCCTCGTCGACTTCCACGCCGAGGCGACGAGCGAGAAGGTCGCGCTCGGCTGGTATCTCGACGGCCGCGTGAGCGCCGTCGTCGGCACGCACACGCACGTGCCGACCGCGGACGCGCGCGTGCTGCCGGGCGGCACGGCGTACATCACCGACGTCGGCATGACCGGCCCGCGCGGCGGCGTCATCGGCGTGCGCAAGGAGCAGTCGATCCGCAGCTTCGTGACGCACATGAACGAGCGCTACGACACCTCCGACGAGGACCCGTGGCTCAACGGCGTGCTCGTCACGTGCTCGCAGCCGATGCGGGCCGATGCGATCGAGCAGGTGCTGCTGCCGGCCGCATGAGGCGGGCAGCGAGCAGCACGAGCGCGACGAGCAGCAGCGCGTTGCGCGCCGCGACGACGAGGACGACGTCGGTGCGCTCGTTGATGAGGTCGAAGTAGCGGCTCGGGAACTCCACGTGCGTCAGCACGATCGCGGCGGCCGTCAGGGCCCCGACCGCCCGCTGCCCCCAGACCCACGCCAGCGCCGCGAACGGCGCGAGCCAGATGACGTACTGCGGCGAGAAGACCTTGCCGAGCGTCACGAACGCCAGCAGCGCGGCGAAGCCGCTCAGGACCAGGTGGCGGACGTCGCGGCCGCGCGCGGCAAGCGCCATGACGCCCGCGAGGGCGAGCACGAGCGCGCCCGCGAAGAGGGCCGCGACGAGCTGGGCGTGGCCGCCGTCGAGGCCGTTGGACTTGAAGCGGTCCGGGCGCTGGTTCGTCCCGGTGACCTGCGAGTCGCCGAGCGCGAAGAGCACGCTCGCCGGCGTCGACTCGATCTGCACCGGACGGTCGAGGTGGAAGCGAAACGACTCGACGTAGCCGTGACCCGCCAGCGGCAGTGAGATGAGCACGACCACCCCGACGAAGATCGCGGTGCCGCGCAGCGCCGCCCGGCGCTCGCCGCGCGCGACGAGCCAGACGACCGCGACGACCGCCAGCAGCCCCGGGAAGAGCTTCGTCATCGTGCCGAGGCCCAGCAGGACGAAGCCGAGTTCGGGCCGCTCGCGCGCGAAGGCGAGCAGCCCGCCGAGCGCGATCGCGATCGGCAGCGGGTCGAAGTGCGTGCGCAGCGATGCGCCGATGAGCACGGGCTGGAGCGCCAGCAGCCAGGCGACGGCGAGGCCCGCCCGGCGATCGCCCCTGGCGGGCGAGTCGGCGGCCGGCTCTGCTGCAGCTGGGAGGCCCGCCAGGCGCGCCGCGAGCTGCTGGCCGACGAGGGCGCAGCCCGCCATGAGGACGGCGAAGGTCACGGCGTAGGTCACCTCGTCGCGGCCGGGCAGGCCGGCGAGGCCGATCGGCAGCGCCGCCAGCGGCGGGTATTCGAAGCCGAAGTCGACGTACGGCAGGCCGCCGTCGGCGAGCAGGTCGGCGTACGTGCGGTAGACGAAGAGGTCGTTGACGGTCGTGTCGGAGAACGGGCCGACGGTCGTCGCCACGGCCCACAGGACGGCGAGCGCGAGGGCCGGCAGCGCGCTCCAATGCATCGCAGCAGCTCGCTCGATCGAGCTGCGTCGGCCGCCAGCGCGCCTCAGGGCGCGTCGAGCCTCTCGAACACGACCGTCTGGTGCGCACCTGCTCGTTCAGCGACAAGCGTCACGAGCGAGCCCGGTTCGTCCAAGCAGGCTACGTAGACAAAGTGGCCCCACGGGCCCTGGGCGGGGGCGCTCTCCCGCTTGACCGATTCCAGGCGGGTCACCGGCGTCTCCGTCGCCGCCTGTCCGGGGATCGCCACGATCTCAGGGCACACGTGACCGCTGAACCGTGAGTGTCCCCCGGTGGCGATCAGCTCGTCTTCGGCGAGCGCCTCCTGCGGATCCCACCAAGGCTTGTGCACGATGGTGAGATCCTCCCACCCGTCTTCCCCACGCTCCAGCACGACCAACAGGCACATCCAATCGTCGGCGTCTGACACGGCCAGAAACATCACTGCCCCGTACGCTCCGCGCTGGCCGAACGCGACCGGTTGGGGGCTCCCGCCGGGGTCTGGCAACTCAGACGTCTTCAGCCGCTGTGCGTCGAGGATTGACGCCGCCTGGGACGTCAAGCTCATGAAGGCTGCGCCGTCGCCGGCGGACCCCGGCGTCCCAGCAGCGCCAGCATCACGAGCGGGAAGAACCACGGGATGTAGAGGTAGAACCAGTGCGTCACGCCGAGCTGCAGCGCGATGAGGATCGCCGCGGCGCAGGCGGCGAGGCCGACGAGGTCGCGGCGGCGCGGCACGACCGCGAGGGCGAGCGCGAGGGCCACCGACGCGACCTGCACGCCGTGCTGGACGCTGTCGAGCCAGCCGGGGTCGTAGAGGCCCCAGATCGAGAACGGCGAGCCGCGCTGCGCCTGGAAGGCGACCGTCGCGTCCCAGAAGCTGCGCGGGTCGTCGTGCGCGAGCACCGGCGCGAACGCCAGCGCGGCCGCCACGAGGAAGCCGGCCGCAAACCACGCGATCGTCCGCGGCCGCGGCCGCGGGTACGTCGCGAAGAGCGGAGCGAGCGCGAGCGGCGCGAACTTCGTCAGGCCCGCGAGCGCGACGAGCGCCCCGCGCGCCGGCGCGCTGCCGGCCGCCCACACCGCCGCGAGCACGAGCGCCGCGACGAGCGCGTCGTTGGCGTTGGACATCTGCACGTAGAGCGTGAACGGGTACGCCGCCCAGGCGTACGCGAGGACGATCCCGAGGTCCGGGCCGCGCACGCGGCGCCCGAGGAGGAAGCACAGCAGGCACGCGAGCAGGTCGAACGCGATCGCGGCCGCGTGCGCCGCGGGCAGCTCGTCCCAGCCACCGCTCCAGGTCAGCGTCTGCTCGAACGGGACGTAGGCCTCGTAGACGACCGGCCCGTACGTGTCGCCGCTGGCGTTGTCGGACGGGAAGGCGCCGTAGAGCTCGTGGCCGTCCACGAGCCGGTCGGCGCCGATGACGCCCGCGTAGCCGACGTCGATGACGTTCGAGTTCGTGACGTTCAGCGCCACGCGGAAGCCGACGAGGAAGATCAGCCCGATCGCCAGCCAGCGCACGGGAACGAGCAGATCCAGCGGCCGGCGCTGCTCGTTCGCAACGGCGCGGCGGCGCAGGCCGATCCACAGCATCCGCCCGAGCAGGTAGACGAGCAGCGGGTAGACGAGCGGCACCGACGTGTCGACCTTCGCCGCGTTGAAGAACGCGAGCGAGACCGAGAACGCGCTGAGGACGAGCAGGTCGAGATGGAGCATCCGCCACGGCCGGCGCGGCGTCACGAACGGAACGACGAAGATGACCGCGAGCGGGATCCAGACCCACGGCGCGTTGACGATGCGCCCGAACGCGCCGGGGTAGCCGCGGGCCATCGTCCAGGCGACCTTGTAGCCGGTCCAGGCCTCGAGCACCGCGCCGCTGGAGTCGGCGACGAGCACCTGCGCGATCTCCTTGCGCGGCGCACCGCGCGGGACCCTCGCGTAGTAGGAGACCTGCCAGCGATCGGTGCCCTTGAGCAGGACCTCGCGCGTCGAACCGGGGTAGCGGCGGCGCTCGCGGCGCACGTTCTGCAGGCGGTCGGCGATCGCCCCGACGCGCTGCGCGGTCAGCCCGCGGCCAGGCGGGGGAACGTCGTCGCGAGCCGGCGAGGAAAGCTGGTCGGGGCCGACGGGCGCGCCCGGCAGGCCCGTCTTCAGCGCGCCCGCGCTGCCCGGTTCGCGCACCTGCGCGGCGGCCGGGGCGGCGGCGGCGAGGCAGAGCAGGAGCGCGGCGATCCACGCCGCGCCACGGGTCACGCTCGGAAGCTCCAGAGCTTGTTGCCGAGGAAGTTCAGCGGCGTCGCGGCGGCGATCGCGATCGCCTGGGCGGGGACCTTCGCCATCCCCAGCCACTCGACGAGCGCGAACAGCGCGACGAGGTTGAAGGCGAACGCCGCCAGCGAGACGACGCAGAAGCGGGCCGCCTGGAAGCCGGCATGCCCAGAGCTCGCGCCGAACGTCCAGGCGCGGTTCCAGACGAAGTTGTTCGTGAGCGCGACGACGAACGCCGCGACGGCCGCCAGCCTGTAGTCGATTCCGGCCGCGTGGACGAGCAGCGTGAAGACGGCGAGGTTGACGACGTAGCCGCTCGCGCCGACGGTCGCGAAGCGGATGAGCTGCAGCCAGTTGGACGGCTTGCGCAGGCCGGCGCGCAGGCGCGCGCGCCCGCGCGGCGCGTCGATCGTGGGGTCGGTGACCGGCGCCGCCAGCGCCTCGTCGGCGGTCATCGGCGACAGGCTACCCAGCCCCGAAGTGCCCGATGACCATCGGGGCGACGTCGGCGATCGACCAGCAGCCGTCGGCGCGCTCGGGCGGCGGCTGGACCCCGCAGAACAGCAGCGCGCCGAGCGAGTCGACGCGATGCAGCGACCCGTGGCTGCCGCCGCGCACGTGGGCGCGCCGGCCCCAGTCGGCGAATTCGTAGGCGGGCTCGGCGGACAGCAGGACGTCGCCGGAGGTCCGGCAGCGCAGCGCCGCCCACACGCGAGCGAGCGCGTCGGGGTAGTGGTCGCAGCACAGCACGCCGTCCTCGACGGTCGCAAGCAGCGTGTCGAGCTCGCCTTCGACGCTCCAGCGACGGCCGCGCGCGTCGGCGACCTCGTCGCCCGGGGCGAAGGACAGCTCGCCGCGCTCGCCGCCGACGCATGCCCGCCCGTCGGTCCCCCACCACATGACGAGGTCGACGCCCTCGATCGCCCGCGCCGAGGCGACGACCCGCGGCAGCGCGCTCGTGGTCTCGAGCAGGAGGTAGATCATCGCCGAGCGCTGCGCCGGGCACAGCGCGAGCTCGGCGTGGCGCGACTTCGCGCCCGACGGCTGCAGGACCTTCCAGTCGGCGAACGTCTCGGCGAAGTCGATGACGCGCTCGACGTGCGAGTGCGAGTGGTCGGCGACGACGATCATCGCGTGCTCGTCGAGGAAGGCGTCCGGGCCGCCGCCTGCCTCCATGACGCGCCACAGCTCGGCGTCGGCCGCGGCGATCGAGTGGATCTGCGCGTGCGGGCCGTTCTTGTGCGAGTGCGCGTCGTTGTCGGGCAGCGACAGCAAGAGGAAGTCGAAGAGGTCGTGCTCGACGAGGTAGGAGCCGACGCAGCCGGCGTGCTGGTCGCGCATCCCCGGGATCCCCATCCGTGACCAGCAGCTCGTCTTGCGGCTGGCGAAGATGTCGGCGTAGAAGAGCTCGCGCGGCCCGAGTACCGAGCGCTTGAAGAGCGACGACGCCGCGCGGGTCAGGGCGAAGTCCTTGGAGATCTCGTGCGGATGGCGGCCGCGGAAGATGAGGTACGTCGTGCCGGCCGTGCGCGGCGCCTCGGCGTCGTCGAGCGTCTCGAAGACCGTCCGCACCTCCGGCGACAGGTGGGCCGCGTTCATGTTGAAGATCGTGTCGACGAGCTGGCGGTTGAGGCCGAACCTCCGCGACGCCGCCAGCGACGAGCCGTACTCGACGTAGCGCGCCTCGGCCCGCGAGTACCAGTTCATCGACGGGATCTCGTGCTCGTCCTGCAGCCGTCCGGTCGCGATCGTGGCCGCGCAGACGGGGGTCACCGACGGGAACGCCGCGACACATGCGTCGACGTACGTGCCGCGCTCGCGGATGGCGCTCAGCGCGGGGGCGGTGCCTGCCCACATCGCGCGCTCGACCATCGTCGGCTTCATGCCGTCGATGACGGTCAGCACGAGCTTGGGCGGGCGCCGGCTCACCGCAGGATGCGCAGGCCCGCGTACTTCTCGCCTTCGCGGCGGCGGCCTCCGCGCAGGAGGAAGGCGAAGAAGCCGAGCGCGAGGACGGAGATCGGCGCGACGAGGACCGCCAGCGCGGCGAGCACGACCGCTGTGCCCTCGACGTAGACCGGCAGCGCGGCGCGCGCCTCGGGGTCCAGCCGCGCGCGGGTGCGCACGACGAGCGAGCGGGTCGCGGCGCCGGCGAGCGCGGCGCAGAGGCCGCCGCCGAGCAGCCCCGGCCACCAGACGTCGTGGTGGTCGGCGAGCGTCGCCGCGCACAGCAGCGCGCCGAGGCCGATGCCGATGCCGGAGAGCGCGGATTCGAGCGGTCCCTCGGGAACGCCACGTCGCTGCGCGACCACCACCGCGATGACCGCGATGACCGCGGCCAGCAGCCAGACGGGCGTCTCGAGGAAGGCAAACGGCGTGCCGTCGTAGTCGATCCCGAGGTTGGCGCTCGCCAGCGCGCCGGCCACGAGCGCCGGGAGGAACGGGCGGATGCCCGCCGCGCCGGCCAGCCCGGCACCTTGGAGAATGTCGATCAGCAGTCGCACAGCGTCCGGTAGCGTGACGGCGCATGACGATAGACGACAGGGAGGGGCGACCCCCCGGCGAAGGCCGGCGCGTCGCCTCGAAGCCCGGCTCCCGTCAGACCTCCCGCGACCTCGAGCGCTACGCCGGGCTGTTCGCGGCGCGCACGCGGGTCATGAAGTCCTCGGCGATGCGCGACCTCATGGCGCTGACCGAGCGCGCGGACATCATCTCGCTCGCCGGCGGGCTGCCTGACACGTCGTCGTTTCCGTCGGCATCCTTCGCGGCGATCATGGGGCGCGTCGCCGTCGAGTCGACCGCGCGGTCGCTGCAATACGGGCCGACCGAGGGACTGACGGTCCTCAAGCGCTGCATCGCCGAGGTCATGGCCGAGGAAGGCATGGTCGTCGACCCCGACGACGTGCTGGTCACCACCGGCGGCCAGCAGGTCATCGACCTCGTCTGCAAGACGCTCGTCGATCCCGGCGACGTCATCGTCGCCGAGGCGCCGACGTACCCGGGCGCCGTGCCGACGTTCTGCTCCTACCAGGCCGAGGTCGTCCAGATCAGCCTCGACGAGGACGGCATGCGCATCGACGAGCTCGAGGCGACGCTCGACCGGCTCGCGCGGGAGGGTCGGGGGCCGAAGTTCATCTACACCGTGCCGACGTTCCAGAACCCCGCCGGGACGACGATGTCGCTCCCGCGCCGGCGGCGGCTCGTCGAGGTCGTGCGCGAGCGCGAGCTGCTCGTGCTCGAGGACAACCCCTACGGCCTGCTGCGCTACGAGGGCGACCCGCTGCCGACGCTCTACGCGCTCGAGGGCGGGGACTTCGTCATCTATCTCGGGACGTTCTCGAAGATCCTCTCGCCGGGGTTGCGGCTGGGCTGGAGCGTCGGCCCGCGGCCGGTGCTGGCGAAGATGAACATCGGCAAGCAGGCCGCCGACCTCTGCTCCTCGTCGCTGACGCAGCTCTTCGTCGCCGCCTACTTCGCGAGCGGGCGCTGGCAGGACTACGTGCACTCGCTGCGGGGGATCTACCGCCGCCGCCGCGACGTCATGCTGGACTCGCTCGCCGAGTGCTTCGGCCCCGAGTCGCGCTGGACGCACCCGCAGGGTGGCCTGTTCATCTGGGCGACGCTGCCGGATTACATCGACACGACCGACCTGTTGGCGCGGGCGCTGGACCAGCACGTCGCGTTCGTCCCCGGCCGGGCGGCGTTCCTCGACGGGCGCGGCGGGAGCAGCATGCGGCTGAACTTCTCGGGCGTCAGCGAGGCCGACATCCGCGAGGGGATCCGGCGCATCGGCGAGGTCGTACGCGAGCAGGTCGAGCTCTACGGCACGCTCACCGGGTCCCACAGCATCGTCGCGCCGTCCGAGCCGGCACCGGCGCCGCCGGATGCCGACCTCGCCGACGTGCTGCAGCTGCCACGCCTGCCCGAGCGCCGCCGGCGCCCCGGCGCCCGCGAGGGATGACAGCGCGCCATTGCTCGACGATGGCCCGCGCCGTCCCACGGCGCCGGTGCTCGCGATGACAGCGCGACCTTGCTCGACGGTCGGCCGCGCCGTCCCACGGCGTTGGTGCTCGCGATGACAGCGCGTCATTGCTCGACGATGGCCCGCGCCGTCCCACGGCGCCGGTGCTCGCGATGACCCGCGTCGCGGTCCTCAAGGGTGGGCGCTCGCTCGAGCGCCAGGTCTCGCTGAAGTCCGGTGCGCGCGTGCAGGACGCGCTCGAGCGCCTCGGCCATGACGTCGTCGGCATCGACGTCGGCCACGACCTCGTCGCGCGGCTGCGCGTCACGGCTCCCGAGCTGGCGTTCGTCGCGCTGCACGGCCGCGACGGCGAGGACGGCACCGTGCAGGAGCTGCTCGAGGCGCTGGGCATCCCCTACACCGGCTCGGGCGTCTCGGCCTGCATCCGCTGCGCCGACAAGGTGCTCGCCAAGCACCACATGGTCGACGCCGGGATTCCGACCCCGGACTTCTTCGCCTTCAACGAGACGGCGTTCAAGGAGCTCGGTGCCGCCGATGCGCTGCCGGCGATCGAGCAGCGCCTGCAGTTCCCGATCGTCGTCAAGCCGGCTGGGCAGGGGTCGGCGCTCGGGATCAAGTTCGCCGCCGCGGCCACGGACGTGCCCGGCGCGCTCGTGGCGGCCTTCTCCTACGGGGACAAGGTCCTGCTCGAGCACCACGTCGACGGGCGCGATCTCGCGGTGTCGATCGTCGACGGCGAGGCGCTGCCGGTCGTCGAGGCGGTGCCGCGCGAGGAGGACTTCTACGACTTCGAGGCGCGCTACGAGATCGGTCGCACGCAGTTCGTCTGCCCGGCCCGGCTCCCCGAGGGGATCACCGCCCGCGCCCAGGAGCTCGCGCTCGACGTCTGGCGGGTGCTCGGCTGCCGCAGCTTCGCGCGGATCGACCTCATGCTCGGCGCCCAGACGGGCGAGCTGACCGTGCTCGAGGCCAACGCGATTCCCGGCATGACCGAGACGTCGCTGCTGCCGCAGGCGGCCGACGCGGCCGGCATCGGCTTCGACGCGCTCATCGAGCGGCTCGTCCAGCTCGCGCTACCCGGCTGAGGCGCCGGCGCGCGTCAGCCGTCGTCGCCGGCGAAGTCCTCCGGGGAGACCTGGTCGAGGAAGTCCTTGAACTTCTCGACGACCTCCTCGGTGTCCTCGACCTCGTGCTCGAACTCGATCGCCGACTCGGCGATGACCTCCTCGGCGGCGAAGATCGGGGCCCCGGAGCGCACGGCCAGGGCAAGCGCGTCGCTCGGGCGGGAGTCGATCTACATCTCCTTGCCGTCGACGGCGAGCGTGATCGAGGCGAAGAACGTGTTGTCGCGCAGCTCCGTGACGGCGACCTGGGTGCAGCGTACGTCGAGCTCCCCCAGCATGTCGCACAGCAGGTCATGGGTCATCGGCCGCGGGGTGGTCGCGCCCTGGAGCTTCATCAGGATGGCCGCAGCCTCCGGATGCCCGATCCAGATCGGGAGGAACTTGTTGCTGTCGACGGTCTTCAGCAGCACGATCGGCTGCTTACCGACCATGTCGAAAGAGACACCGTAGATCACCATCTCCTGCATTCACGGGAGCATAGCTACGGGCCCAACCGCCGCGACACGGATTGTCCGTTGCCATGTACCGCTTGCCACAATCCGTTGTAGCACGCAGGGCCGATCTCTTCCAAGCCCGCCGCGCCCGCCCCTATCATCAGGCGATGGCCCAAGCCCACTCGCAGGCGCCGGGCAAGCCACGCAGCGGCCGCGAGCGCATCCTCGAGGCCGCCTACGACCTCTTCAGCCGTTCGGGCGTGCGCGCCATCGGCGTCGACACGATCACGGTCCACGCCGACGTGGCGAAGATGACGCTGTACCGCAACTTCGCCTCCAAGAACGAGCTTGCGATGGCGTTCATGGAGCTCCGCGAGGAGCGCTGGACGAAGGCCTGGCTGCAGTCGGAGGTCCGCAGCCGCGCCTCGTCGCCCGCCGGTCAGCTGCTCGCGATCTTCGACATCTTCTCCGAGTGGTTCGCCCGCGACGACTTCGAGGGCTGCGCCTTCGTGACGTCGCTGCTGGAGTTCGAGGATCGCGAGGATCCGGTCCGCAAGGCCTGCGTCAACCACCTCGCGAACATCCGCGCGTTCGTCTGCGAGCTCGCGACCGCCGCCGACGTCGAGGATCCGGAGCGGTTCGCGGCACAGTGGCACATCCTCATGAAGGGGTCGATCGTCGCCGCGCAGGAGGGCGACCGCGAGGCGGCGCTTGCGGCCCAGGAGCTCGGGATGCTGCTGCTCGAGCGCCACGGCGTGGCGCGGCCGGTCTAGGCCTTCAGGCCGTCAGCACGAGTGGCGCCCCGTCGCGTACGACGACCGTGTGCTCGACATGCGCCGACAGCGACGCGTCGGCGGTGCGCACGGTCCAGCCGTCGCGGCCGAGGCGCACCGCCGCGCTGCCGGCGGCGACGAGCGGCTCCACGGTGATGACGAGCCCCTCGGTCAGCGGCTGCGCGAGCGCCGGGTCGTAGCAGTTGGGCACGTCCGGCGGCTCGTGGATGCGCCGCCCGATGCCGTGACCCATGAGCCCGTCGCAGATCGAGAAGCCACGTTCCTCGACGGTCCTCTGCACCGTCGAGCCGATCGCGTTGAGGGGCTGGCCGCTGGTCGCGACGTTCAGCGCCCGCGTGAGCGCCTGCTCGGCCGTCCGCACGAGCCGCACCGCCTGCGGTCGGGCCTCGCCGACGAAGACCGTCCGGCAGGCATCGGCGTAGAACCCGTCGAGCTCGGCGGTGACGTCGAGCTTCACGAGGTCGCCGCGGCGCAGGCGCCGGCGCCCGGGGATGCCGTGCACCGCCTCGTCGTTGACGCTGATGCACGTGACGCCAGGGAAGCCGTAGTCCAGCTGCGGGCCCGATCGCGCCCCGGCGCGCCTGAACTCCCGCCGCGCGATCGCGTCGAGCTCCCGGGTCGTGATGCCGGGGCACACCGCCCGGCGCATCGCGCGGATCGTCGCTGCGACGACGCGGCCGGCGGCCTGCAGTGCGCGCAGCTCGTCGATGGAGTTGACGGACATCACCGTCCAGCGTAGATGGTCAGGGCCTCGGGGAGGCGAAGCGTGCGGCGTGGCCAGATGTCTGCGTCTGACGGCCACCTGGCAGGTTCGGCGGGCCTGTGAGCGAACATAGTGCGGTGAGCCGGGTCGTCTTCGAGGACGTGGGCAAGATCTATCCGGACGGTACCCGGGCCGTCGAAGGCCTGGATCTCACGATCGCAGACGGTGAGTTCATGGTGCTCGTCGGCCCGTCGGGTTGCGGCAAGACGACTGCCCTGCGCATGGCGGCCGGACTCGAGGAGATCACCGAGGGCGTGCTGCGCATCGGCGAGCGCGTCGTCAACCACGTTCCCTCACGCGACCGCGACATCGCGATGGTCTTTCAGAGCTACGCGCTCTACCCACACCTCAGCGTGTACGACAACATCGCGTTCGGACTGCGCGTGAAGAAGGTCGCCAAGGACGAGATCGACCGCCGCGTGCAGGACGCCGCGCGGATCCTCGACCTCGAGGCCCTCCTGGACCGCAAGCCCCGCGCGCTGTCGGGCGGCCAGCGCCAGCGTGTGGCGATGGGACGTGCGATCGTACGTCAGCCCCAGGCGTTCCTCATGGACGAGCCGCTCTCGAATCTCGACGCCAAGCTCCGCGTCCAGATGCGCGCCGAGATCGCGCGGCTGCAGCAGGATCTGGGGGTGACGACGATCTACGTGACGCACGACCAGATCGAGGCGATGACCATGGGCGACCGGGTCGCGGTCATGCGCAAGGGGGAGCTGCAACAGGTCGACACGCCCCAGCAGCTCTACGACCAACCGGTCAACCTCTTCGTCGGGGGATTCATCGGAAGCCCGGCGATGAACATGCTCGAAGCCACGCTCGAGCGCTCCCGCGGCAGGCTCGTCGCCAACCTCGGCAGCCAGCGGCTCACGCTCGACGACGACCTGCTCTCCGCCCGCCCCGCGCTGACCGCCCACGAGGGCCGCCGGGTCGTCGTCGGCATCCGCCCGGAGCACCTCGAGGACGCCGCGATCGTCCGCGATGCGCCCGCGGGCCGGCGGCTGACGGGGACGGTCCGCCTGCGCGAGGCGCTGGGCTCCGAGATCATGGTCCACCTCGGCCTCGACGCGCGCGCCGCCGTGACCGACGAGATACGCGAGCTCGCCGTCGACATCGGCGTCGATCCCGCCGGCAAGCAGGATGCGGAGACGACCATCGTCGGGCGCTTCTCCGCGCGGTCGCGCGTCACGACCGGCGAGTCCGTCGCAGTGGTGGTCGACACCGGCGAGCTGCATTTCTTCGATCCGCAAACCGGGCTCGGCATCTACTCCGAGCAGACGAAAGGACCCACTCCGTGACCAGCCAGAAGTCTTGCCTCGGCGCATGTGTGGCTGCCGGGCTGGCGGCCGTCGCGATCGCCGCCTGCGGCGACAGCAACGACACGAGCACCAGCGGCGGAACCGCCTCGACGAAGGCCGTCTCCGGATCGCTGTCGATCGTCGGCGTCTGGACCGGCGACGAGCAGAAGTCCTTCCAGGCCGTGCTCGACGGCTTCAAGGCGAAGTTCCCCGATGTCCGGGTGCGCTACGACCCCGCCGGGGACAACGTGCCGACGGTGCTGGGCACCGCGGTCGAGGGCGGCCGGCCGCCGGACCTCGCCACGGTCGCCCAGCCGGGCGTCGTCACGGAGTTCCAGAAGAAGGGCGCGCTCAAGCCCCTGGACTTCGCCAAGTCGACCGTCGGCGACAACTACCCGGCCGACTTCGTCAAGCTCGGCACGATCGGCGGCAAGCTCTACAGCTTCGTCTTCAAGGCCGCCAACAAGTCGACCGTGTGGTTCAACGTCTCCGCGTTCAAGAACGCCGGCGTGTCGCCACCGAAGACCTGGGACGAGTTCCTGAAGAACGCCAAGACGCTGAAGGCCTCCGGGGTCCCCGCCTACTCGCTGGGCGGCGCCGACGGCTGGACGCTGACCGACCTGTTCGAGAACCTCTACCTGCGCCAGGCCGGGCCGGACAGGTACGACCGGCTCTCCACCCACGAGCTCAAGTGGACGGACGCCTCGGTCAAGACGACGCTCAAGACGATGGCACAGGTGCTCGGGGACACCTCGAACATCGCGGGTGGCAAGTCCGGCGCGCTGCAGACGGAGTTCCCGAAGTCGGTGGAGAACGTGTTCTCCGACCCACCCAAGGCGGCGATGGTGATCGAGGGCGACTTCGTCCCGGGCGTCGTCGCGAGCAAGACCAAGCTCAAGCCCAAGACCGGCTATGACGTGTTCCCGTTCCCGGCGGTCGGCGACGCGACCAACGCCGTCGTAGGCGGCGGTGACTCCCTCGTCCTGTTCAAGAACACGGCGGCCGGCCGCGAGCTCGTGAAGTATCTCGCCGGCCCCGAGGCCGCCCAGATCTGGGTCCGGCGCGGCGGGTTCTCCTCCCCCAACAAGAACGTGCCCGAGTCCGCCTATCCGGACGAGATCACGCGCACGACCGCCACGGCGATCGCCAAGTCCGACGCCTTCCGGTTCGACATGTCCGACCTGGCCCCGGCCTCCTTCGGCGGCACGGCCGGGCAGGGGGAGTGGAAGCTCCTGCAGGACTTCCTGGTCAACCCGAAGGACGTCGACGGCACCGCCGCCAAGCTCGAGGCCTCGGCCGCGAAGGCGTTCAAGTAGGAGGGCGCGGTGCCGGGCGCTGGCGCCGATAGCGCGGTCCGGGCGGCTCCCCCGCCCGGGCCGCAGGCCGGGCGCTGGCGCCGGCGCGCGATCACCGCGGTCTTCCTCGGCCCGGCTGCCTTCTTCCTGCTCGTCTGGCTCGTCTATCCGACGGTCCAGACCGTGATCCGCAGCTTCTTCGATCGCTCCGGATCGCACTTCGTGTGGTTCGACAACTACAGCGCGCTGTTCACGTCCGACACGCTGCTCACGGCGATCAAGAACAACGCGATCTGGGTCGGGGTGGTGCCGGCCGTCGTGACCGCGATCGGCCTCGTCTTCGCCGTGCTGACCGAGCGCGTGCGGTGGTCGGTCGCGTTCAAGATCGCGGTCTTCATGCCGATGGCGATCTCGCTCTTCGCCGCCGGCGTGATCTGGCACATCCTGGACGCGCGCGATCCGCAGCAGGGCGCGCTGAACGCCGCCATCAAGGTCGTCCACGACACATTCAGCTCCTCGGGCGTGCTCACCACGGCCAACCCGTCATCGCCCGCGCTGCAGGGGACGACCGAGAAGGGCTTCGTCCTCAGGACGCCGCTGCGTCCCGGCGAGACCGCGCTGCTGGGTCTGACCGCGATCCCGCCCGACGAGGTGCCCACGGGCGCGCGGCAGGCGGTGGTGCCGCAACCGGTGCCGGGCGCGATCACCGGCACCGTCTGGCGCGACTTCAAGCCCGGCGGCGGCAGGCCCGGCGTCGTCGAGTCCCAGGAGCTGGGCCTCGCGGGGGTGACCGTCGAGCTTCGCGACACCGCCGGCAGGTCGGTCGCGTCCACGACGAGCGCTGACGACGGCAGCTTCGAGTTCGCCGACGTGAGACCGGGCAGCTACCGGGCCGGGATCGGGTCCAAGACGTTCAGCGCCCCGTTCGAGGGCGTCTCGTGGCTCGGGCCGAAGCTCATCACGCCCTCGATCATGATCGCCTACATCTGGGTGTGGGCCGGGTTCGCGATGGTCGTCATCGCGGCAGGGCTGGCCGCGATCTCGCGCGAGGTCCTCGAGGCGGCCCGGACCGACGGCGCCACCGAGTGGCAGGTCTTCCGGCGGGTGACGGTGCCGATGCTGGGCCCTGTGCTCTCGGTCGTCTTCATCACGATGCTCATCAACGTCCTCAAGGTGTTCGACATCGTGCTGTCGGTCGCCCCGGGGTCCTCGCAGGACGACGCCAACGTCATCGCGCTGGCGATGTGGCGCACGTCGTTCCTCGGGGCCAACGACTTCGGCCTGGGCTCCGCGATCGCCGTGTTCCTGTTCCTGCTCGTGATCCCCGTGCTCGCGCTCAACGTCCGCCGCTTCAGGAGGGAGACCTGATGACCGCCGCCCCGGTTCGGGCGCCCAGCGCGCCGAGCGTCCGCAAGCCGCCCGACTCGCGCGCGAGACGCATCCTGCGCGCCGTCGCAAGGGGGCCGCTGCACCTCGTGCTCGCCTTCATCGCGGTGCTGTGGCTGGTCCCCACCTTCGGGCTGTTCCTGACGTCCCTGATTCCCGCGTCGGACATCGCGCAGAAGGGCTGGTGGGAGGTCCTCTCCAAGCCGAGCATCACCACCTTCGAGAACTACCGCGACCTGTTCGACAACAACGACCTCACCAAGGCGCTGCTGACCACGGCCGAGATCGCGGTCGGCAACACGATCCTGCTCGTGCTCGTCGCCTCGCTGGCGGGGTACGCGTTCGCCTGGCTGCAGTTCCCGGGGCGCGACCTCTTGTTCGTCGGCGTCATCGCACTCCTGGTCGTCCCGCTCCAGACGGCGCTGATCCCGATCTTCTCCCTCTACAACAACACGGGGCTGTTCGACACCGTTCTGGGGCTGATCCTCTTCCACGTCGCCTTCGGCATGCCCTTCGCGATCTTCCTGCTGCGCAACTTCTTCGCAGGAATACCGAAGGACATCCTCGAGTCGGCGCGGATCGACGGCGCGTCCGAGCTGCGCATCTTCTTCCGCCTGATCCTGCCGCTCGGGCTACCCGCGATCGCGTCGCTGGCGATCTTCCAGTTCCTGTGGACGTGGAACGACCTCATCGTCGCGCTCACGTTCGGGCGCAACACCCAGCCGATCACGGTCGCGATCTTCTCCCAGCTGCGTCAATTCGGCACGAACATCGAGCTCATCGCACCGGCCTCCTTCGTGTCCCTGGCGATCCCGCTGTGCGTCTTCCTGGCCTTCCAGCGCTACTTCGTACAGGGGCTTTTGGCCGGCTCGGTGAAATAGACGGCGACGTACGCAGTTCGGTTACGATCGCGCAAGAGGGGCGGACGCGCGGCGCCCGCGCAGATCACGAGTACGGAGGAAGCTCGACATGATTTCAGCAGTCGCCCGCCGGGCCGCGCTTGCGACCGTCGTTGCCATCGCGAGTCTGGCCGTCGCGCCGGCGGCCGATGCGACCGCTGCCAAGCCGCGGGCCGGATGCGCGCAGCTGCGTCAGCACCAGCTCGTGCGGGTGACGTTGTCGTGGCGTTACCGGGTCACCGTTCGCTGGCTCAGCTCGAGCTTCTCGCAGGGAGTCAGGACGCTCGCCGACGAGCGGCGCCCGTTCGGCACGCTCCTCATCGCCGGCGCGACCTGCAAGCGCCCCGGCGGGTCCTGGGTGGTCATCGATCCAGTCGGAGTGTCCTACTCGTCTGCCGGCATGGATCCCGTAGGAAACGTCAAGGGCTCCGGATTGATGAGGGGCTGGGGCATCGGCATCCGCTCGGGCGCCGGTGGATCGGTTCCGCGGATCTCGCTGCAGATGATGCACTGCGGCCGGGGCAACTTCTTCAGGACGCTCAAGGCGATCATCGGCGTCCCGCTCCCCTTCCTGCGCTACACGAACATTGCCCTGTGGGCGGCCGGACACTTCCTGCCGAGCGACAAGGTGACCTGTGGCGACGTCGGC
>Ga0136617_10000891_pt1 | contig 26041 bp, 25 predicted proteins | sample AntDrymUQ3222106_2_FD_129672 | JGI IMG/M metagenome (GOLD analysis project Ga0136617, IMG submission 129672) | Polar desert sand microbial communities from Dry Valleys, Antarctica - metaG UQ322 (21.06) | ecosystem: Environmental > Terrestrial > Soil > Desert | place: Antarctica: Dry Valley...
GAACTCGTCGGTTCCCGGTATCGGCAGATACAGCACGGTGTCGGAGCTGGCCACCGGTCTCAGCCGCACCTCCCGGCCCGCCGAGAGCGTGTCCACGGCCACCCAGCCCAGCTCGAACAGGGACCAGGCCTCGAACCGTGAGGGGCTGTTGGGCAGGGCGTAGTTTCCGCTCCCCATCAGACCCCATTCGCCAATGCCCTGGGTTGCGGCCGCGCTGTTCAGGTCGGTGTCGTAGAGATCCGGCAGACCAAATGCGTGGCCGGTTTCGTGAGCCACCGTGCCGATCGGCATCAGAGCCGATGCATCACACGCCGTAGAGCCGCCCACGGCGCTCTGAATGATGTAGTCATCGACCTTGAGGAACTGCCCTGGGTGTCCGGCATATGGAGTGCGCGTGACATACGGAGAGCCGCCATTCCATGCCCGTACGGCAAAACGGTGAGCCCAGATATTCGTGGAGCTGGGGCAGGCGCCGTCCCTCTCCGGCTGGAGGAAAGTGACGAAGTCCACGTAGCCGTCATCGTCGCCGGAATTGGGAAGTCCGTCCGGGCCATCGTTGTCGAAGGGGCCCCAGAGGGTGGCGCCTTCCGGCCCCTGCGACACCACCTTCAAGGCCCCGAGCAGGAGCGCCCCGAATCGGTTGACCGCTCGCGCCGGGCATGGCGCCAAAACCCCGATGCCGTTACAGCCATCTTCGTAGTACGCATCGGTGGAGTCGGCCACCACCCAGTCGAGGACCCGCCCGGCGACGCTGATGTTCCCGTTGGACGCCTGCTCGTAGAAGGTCTTGAGGCTATACGGGCGTCCAACCGGCTGCGCGCTGAAGAAGAGATCCTCGTACCGGGAGGGCGGAAAAGGAGGAGACACGTTGCGGAAGGCGATGGGAAGTACCGGCATTAACACACGCCCGGCGACCCTGCCGGCGCCGGCGGAGCCCGGCATCACGGAGTTCAGGGCGGTGAGAGCACGGGAACGCAGCAACTGGTGGCGGACCTTGCGCACGGCGGTGACCCGTTTGCGCCAGGCACCCTCACGGCGGAAATCGAGCCCGCGAACCTCGAACTGGCCGCGTCGCGCACGTGGGTACTGGCCCTGCAATGTCACCGGGGCAAGGAGGCAGAGGACACTCGCCACCGTCACCCAGCGGAACAGACCGAGTAACAATCTGCACCTATGTGTAGGGGGGACAGGGAGCTACAAACGTAACACGGTCTTTTTCGCGGTCAACGGCGCAACCCTTGCTTCCTACCCCGTCGGCTCCGTCGCCACGGCGCAGGCCCAACTGGCTTGTGCCGGTCTGCAGCCATCACTACTTTAAACCGTTCCGTGACATAGCGATGTGGGGAGATGTGACCAACACTCCATGCCGAGGCCCCGTGGATACACAAGAGCTACAGCAGGTCGCCCTCTTCGAGAAGTGCCGGCAGTTCACCAAAGCGCGTGAATTGCAGGGGGTGGGCCTGTATCCGTACTTCAAGCCGATTTCCAAATCGGAGGACACCGTCGTCGTCATTGACGGTAGGAAGCGGATCATGCTCGGGTCGAACAACTACCTCGGGCTCACCCACCATCCCAAGGTGCTGGAGGCGGCATCCCGGGCTTTGAGCCGGTACGGTTCGGGATGCACGGGAAGCCGGTTCCTGAACGGGACCCTGGATCTGCACGAGCAGCTCGAGGCGTCGCTGGCCGAGTTTCTGGGCAAGGAAGCCTGCCTGGTGTTCTCCACCGGTTATTCCGCGAATCTGGGGCTCATCGCCGGGCTGGTGGGCCGCGGAGACGTGGTGTATCTCGACAAGCTGGACCATGCCTCGATCGTGGACGGCGCCAAGCTCTCCTACGGCGAAACAGAACGCTTCAACCATGGCGACCTGGCCAGCCTCGAGCGCCGGCTGGAGCGGAACGGTAGCACCCGTGGGGCCATGATCATCGTGGATGGCGTGTATTCGATGGAAGGGAACATTGCCGACGTGCCCGGGCTGTCACGGATCGCTCGCAAGCACGGAGCGGCCCTGGCACTCGACGACGCGCACGCGATTGGCGTGCTCGGCCCGAATGGTGACGGCACCGCCGCCCATTTCGGGTTGACCGAGGAGGTCGACATCATCGCGGGGACCTTCTCGAAGTCATTGGCTTCCATTGGCGGGTTCGTGGTCGCGTCGGAGAACGTGATTCACTACCTCCGCCACCACAGCCGTCCCCTCATCTTCACAGCGTCGCTCCCGCCCGCCAACACCGCGGGTGTGCTGGCCGCCCTGGCGGTCCTCCAGCAAGAGCCCGAGCGCCGGGACCGGCTGTGGGCCAACACCCGCCGCCTTCAGGCGGGCTTCCGGAGCCTCGGTTTCGACATCGGATCCACCGACACTCCGATCGTGCCCGTGCTCATCGGACCCCTGGAAAAGACCTTCGTGATGTGGCGCCGGTTGTTCGATGCGGGGGTCTTCACCAATCCGGTAGTCTCGCCGGCGGTTCCGCCCTCTCAGTGCCGGCTCCGCACCAGCATGATGGCCACGCACACGTTCGAGCAGATCGACTTTGCCCTGGAGCAGTTCGCGTCGATTGGCAGGGAACTGGGGGTCATTTGACCGAACGCCTGCGCGTCCGAGCGGCGCGTACCCGGCGGGACCTCAAACGCTTCATCGACTTTCCTTACCGACTCCACGCGCGGGACCCTGTCTGGGTCCCGCCGTTGCGTCGGGACGTTGAGTCGCTCCTCTCCCGCAGCAGGAACCCCTTCTTCGAGCACGCTGAGGCCGAGTACTTCCTCGCCGAGCGGGGTGAGGCGGTCGTCGGCCGTATCGCGGCAATCAGCAACCGGCTTCACAACGAGACTCACGGCGATCGGGTGGGGTTTTTCGGCTTCTTCGAAACTGTTAACGACCAGGCGGTGGCGGACGCGCTCCTGGACGCGGCGGCTGAGTGGTGCCGCGGGCGAAACCACGATCTCCTCCGGGGACCCGCGTCGTTCTCGGTCAACGACGAGTGCGGGTTGCTGGTGGACGGGTTCGAGACTTCTCCTTCGCTAATGATGCCGCACAATCCCCGATACTATATCGCCCTGCTGGAACAGGCCCGGTTTACCCAGGTCAAGGACCTCCTGGTCTATCAGGGCGGAAGCGAGGAGCGCTACGTACCCGTTCCCGAGCGGCTCGCACGCGGTACCGAGCTTATTCGGCAGCGCCAGGGCATAACCCTTCGATCGTTGAACATGAAGGATTTTCAGGGTGAGGTTGAGCGGATCAAGGAGTTATACAACGCGGCCTGGGAGAAGAACTGGGGTTTCATCCCGATGACCGACCATGAGATAGACCACCTGGCCGAGCAGTTCAAGCCCGTGGTCATCCCCCAGATGGTGCCGATGGCGGAGAAGGACGGGAAACTCGTCGGGTTCGGTATTGCACTGCCGGATCTCAACGTAGTCTTTCGGCGGCACCGCTCGGGCCGGCTGTTTCCGATGATCCTGGACCTGCTCTGGTCTCTCAAGATGCAGCGGATTCGCCGTGCCAGAATCCTCTTGCTCGGCGTTCTTCCCGAGTACCGCGGGAAGGGCATCGACGCCATGCTCTATCACTGGATCTGGACCAAATCAGCCGAGCGCCAGATCTACTGGGCGGAGGCGGGGTGGATTCTGGAAGACAACCCTGCAATGAACGCTGGTCTGGAGAAGATGACCTTCCGGGTCTATAAGACCTACCGGCTCTACGATCGTCCCCTATGAAGGCGCTGGTCACCGGCGCTACCGGCTTCGTCGGCAGCCACCTTACCGATGCCCTCCGGCGCCGGGGCGACGAGGTGACCGCCCTGGCCCGATCTCCGGCGAAGGCCGCGGCGCTTACCGCACAGGGAGTGCGAGTCGTGGCGGGAGACCTGCACGACATCTCAGCACTCGAGCGAGCGGCCGAAGGCCAGGAGATCATCTACCATGTGGCCGGCGTGGTGGCGGCCCGCAACGAGGGCGAGTTTCTGCGGGCCAACCGAGACGGAACCCGGAACGCCCTGGCCGCGGCGGAACGTGCCGGCACCTCTCGGTTCATCCTGGTGTCTTCCCTGGCGGCGGCCGGCCCCTCGCAGCGGGGAGCACCACTCAGCGGGCAGGAGACTCCGCGGCCCGTAACGGCGTACGGCCGCAGCAAACTCGCCGGGGAACAGATGGTCAAAGGCAGTCATCTCCGCTGGTCGATCGTCCGGCCGCCCATCGTCTATGGACCGCGAGACCGAGAGATCCTGAAAGTCTTCCGGCTGGCCCGACTGCGAATCGCGCCGGTTTTCGGCGGCGGCGCGCAGGAGCTCTCCGCCGTGCATGCCGCGGATCTGGCCGATGCACTGGTTGCCGTCGGCGGGAGCGCGGCCGCCGTCCGCGGCATCTATACGGCCTGTCATCCCGAGGTGTTCACCACCGCTGAGTTCGGCAGCGCGGTCGGGGCGGCCATGGGACACTCCGTCGCCACGGTTCGCATACCTCGCGGGCTCGGGCGAACCGTCCTGTCCCTTACCGAGATGGCCGCTCGTCTGACCGGGCAGGCCACCATATTGACGGCCGATAAGGCGAATGAGTTCTTTCAGCCCGCCTGGACCGGCGATCCAGCCCCGCTGACCCGCGACACCGGCTGGAGTGCCACCTACGATTTACAGCGAGGCCTGGCAGATACCTATCGCTGGTATCGCCAGGCCGGATGGCTCTGATTCTGACGGCACCATCCTCAGCCCCGACACGGTCGGAATCACTGCGGGCGGCCGACCTCCTGCTGCTGGCTTATATCACCGTGGTCTCGGTGGTGGCCGCTGTCCGCATACCGGAGAGCCCGGGGTGCTGGTGGCTCCTGCTGGCACATGCGCTCTTCCTCGTCCTGCTGTTTCTTCTCACCCGGCCAGGATTAGGGCCCGTGGGCAGGACCATTCGTGAGATCTATCCGCTCCTCCTCTTGCCCGCGCTCTACAGCGAGCTGGACGTCCTGAACTCGGCTACCCCTTCAGTCCACGATGCACTTGTGCAGCGCTGGGAGCTGCTGGTCTTCGGCAGCCAGATCAGCCGAGAGTGGTGGCAATCAGTCCCGAGCCGGTTCTGGTCCACGGTATTCCACGCGGCGTATCTCTCGTACTATCTCATTGTGTCGGCCCCGGCGCTGTACTTCGCCTGGCGAGGGGACTTGCATGCCGTTCGCCGCTTCGTGCTGGTGGTGATCGGGGCGTTCGTCATCTGCTATCTGGTCTTCATTTTCTTTCCCGTGGCCGGGCCGTATTACGAGTTTCCCCGTCCGGACAACTGGTTCACCGAGAACCTGCCCGCACGGCTCACCTACGAGGCGCTGGCTACCGGCAGCTCCTACGGGGCGGCATTCCCGTCCTCACACGTTGCCGCGGCGGTAGCCGCGACGCTCGCAGCCGCGCGCAGCTCCCCTCGGCTCGGCTTGCTTCTCGTCATTCCTACTGTTTTCCTGACGCTTGGTGTGGTCTACTGCCAGATGCACTACGGGGTGGATGCGCTGGGCGGGCTGGGAGTGGGCGTCCTGGTATCGTTTGTGTTAGGAAAGGGTAAGCTAGTGAGAGGTGAGAGGTGAGAGGTGAGAGGGGAGAGGCGGAGAGGTGATGTGAAAAAGGGGTGCCTGGTTAGAACCCGGGCACCCCTCTCACTTCTTACCTCTTACGCTTTTACTTCACCGTCAGCTTCGCCTTCATGCCAAGGGCAAGGTGGGGGGTGCAGTAATACTTGTACTCGCCCTTAGGGGCGTTGCTGAACTTTACCTCAATGATCTCGTCTGGCGCCACGACGAGCTTGCTCGAAAGCGGGGCCATCGGCTCGGGCACGGCGATGGCGGATGTGGCCCCCGAGGGGATGCTATCGGTCCAGAAAGCGACGTTGTGAGGGCCGCCGCTCTTGTTGTGATAGCGAATCATGTCGTTCGGTCCGATGGTCAGCTGATCCGGCACATATTTGTACTGGCTGCCCTCGAGCACCATGTTTACGTCGTGAGTTGCGCCGGCAGCCCCGGGCGTTGTTGCCGCCGGCGCGGGCGCACCCTCCTGGCCGGGCGTCGCCTGCTGATCCGAGCTCGGCTTTTCTCCGCCACAAGCCGCCAAGACGAGGGCGAGCCCCGTCACCATGGAAGTCATCCGCATTTTTGCTGCTCCGCCTCCGAAACGTGAGGTTGCCGACTTTGTGAACCCTTTCACGAGTACGAGTATAAGCACAGGAGGAGTAAAAGGAAGAGCAGCCCGTTAAATTATCTCGAACGTCGTTCTCTCTCGCCCCGGAAGCGCATGGGACTAATCGCCCCAGCCATAGCCCCACCCAGCCCGACTATACCCCCTTGCCGCTCCCTCGGCCCGCAGTGCCGGAGCCTGCCGGTGACGCTCCGGATCGGCCCGCTGGAAGATGGGTCGGCATCACTGGATCATGAAGCCACCTGGCTCATCGGCCATACGCAGCACATTACTTTCTCCGAGATTTGGGAGGACGAGGGCGAGCTCTATGTCGAAGCGACCCTCCATGTTCCTTGCAGATACCTGCGCCGGGAAGGGGTCGCGGCCCAGTGCACCGCGCATGGATTCATCGGGCCGGTGCCCCGGGGCGCGTATCGGCCTGATCAGCAGCGTCGCGTAGGTCCCGACCGATTCCTGATCGTGGAGAATCGGCGCGCCGCGGTTCGCACCCTTCGGCCGCCGGTCCGGAGCCTTCCGGTGCTGGAGGGCCAGAACCCCTGCGCCCTGGCCCCCTGCCGAACAGCCGACAACTCCCGCGGGGCGGCCTGCTGCCGGGACCTCCAGATCGAGATCATGTGCACCAGGCGCCAACGCAGGCTGGAGGCACTGGTGCGCTCGCGCCGGTCGCCGTATCTCTGCAAGGTGGAGCGGGCAGGGGATTTCTCGATCGAGGCGGAGATTATCTCCGCCTGCGGTTTCCTCGACGACGACCGGATCGCGTGCACCCTGCACAGCCGGACCCGTGCGGACGGGCGGCCCGCCAAACCCGACCTGTGCAGCGACTGGCCCCCGAAGAACAAGGGGCTTCACCCCGGTTGCGTTTTCGCCCCCAGGAGCCGACGCCAAGCCTAGGGTTCGCTGTGCAAGTTCCCGGAACTGGGCCGTCATCTTGGACGATCCAGCCGGGGATAGAAGAGTCAGCCCGGCCTTAGAGGAGAACGAGTGACGGACGACCTCGAACACCTTTACCAGACCACGTATACGGCTGTCGTACGCTTCCTCTACCGCAAGGTATGGGACGCGGAGCGCGCCGAGGATCTGGCTCAGGAGGTTTTCGTCCGGGCGCTGGCTCACCGGCCGGAAAAGCCCCGGGCCTGGATTTTCGCCGTGGCGGCCAATCTGGCCCGGGACGAGGCCAGGGCCGCCGTCCGGCGTAAGCGCCATCTCACGCTTCTCAAGGCCGATCCGGTGGCTCAGCCGACTGTCGAGCCGGCGGCCGATACCCTGGTGGAGCACGATGAGCGGGTCGCTTCGGTTCAGGAAGCGTTAAACACTCTGACACCGAGAAACCGCGAGATCCTGCTCCTGTGGGACGCAGGTCTCAGCTACCCCGAGATCGCGGCCCAAACGGGTCTGGCGGTGGGGGCGGTCGGCACGACGCTGGCCCGGGCAAGACGCCGACTGGTAGAGGCACACGACCGGCAGAACCCAGGTAAAGGAATCCATGCGGCACATTCCTGAAGACGAGCTTCACGCCTATCTCGACCAAGGGCTGAGCCGCTCCCAATGTGTGGAAATCGAAAGCCATCTTGCCGCCTGTGCCTCGTGCCAGGGGGCTCGGGATGGTATAGCAGCGCTTCGTGATCGGACCACCGCTCTGCTCGCCCGGCTCGCGCCGCCCCGATCCTTCCCTACCCCATTCGAGACCCTCAGCCGCCGCGCCGCCGTCGAAGTCTCCGCCCGCCGGCGCCGAGCCCACCGTGCGGCATGGGCGGCCAGCATCGTTGCCGCGATGGCGTTTGGCTGGACGGCGAACCGCCTGGCCGACCAGCCGGGCGCGGAGCGCGTTGCCGCGGCTCCTCAACCGGTAGCCGTCTCCCGGCAGGCGGTGGCCAGCGATTCGCGGACTCCGGCAGCCACAGCGGCCACCCCTCTGCGCTCAGCGCAAGCGGTCCTCCGGCCCATTCGCAGTAATTCAACGAAAGTCCGGTCAAGCAGGCGGCCGGGGCGGACAGCCGAGCAAATAGCGGCCACGGCAAGACCGGCCGTCTCGCTTCCGCCGGTCACTGCCCCAGCGGAGCTGGAGCTCTCCGCCGTGGACATCCAACCGCGGGCCGGCGATTTCGAGCTTCAGGGTATGTGGCGCACAATGTCGTGGGTCGGTGCGCAGGAGCAGGCAGGTGCCAAGCTGCCCCACATCGATGGTCTACCGGTGGTCCAGGTGCAGATCCAGGCGGGTCAGCAGGGCAAGCAGCCACTGATGGTGGTGGCCCAGCAGCTCTCGTCCGGCGAAGTAATCCGGACCATCGAAGGGCCGGCCGTGGATGTCTCCCAGCTGCTGGCGCAGCGCACCATGAGCGACCCCGATCTCTCCGTTTACCCGGTCGACTCGAGCCGGCCGAGCACCGAGGGATTTCAGCGTCCCGGAGGCACCATGGCAATGCAGCGGGGAGACCGGATGATCGCCATCACCGGCGCGCTGCCTCCTGACAGCCTGCTGGCGATGATTCGCCGCCTGAATGCGGAGATGCGGAGTAAGTAGTCGGGAGCTGGGAGTCAGGAGTCGGGAACTTGTCATCCTGAGCGCAGCGAAGGATCTCAGGCCCAATACCCAAACGACCCTCCATTAGATCGAAGGGTCGTTTTATTTTTCCTGACTCCCGACTCCCGACTCCCGACTACCTCGGCTTGCTCCTTCTCTCGAGAAGCTCCGGCGACACGTAATCCCGGGCTCCCTCCTCGTGATCGAACTCGAGGGAAGTGGTAGTGTGCCCCCGCTCGCGGTTGAGTGTAATCTCCGCCAGCCGGGGAGAGAGCATGGGGAATGTGCGGGCGAACAGAGCGTACGAAAGCAGGAACAGACCCGCGAAAAGAAGGGTAGGCCCGAGCTCGTGCTCCTGGAACACCGGCCCGGGAATGGGGGAGATCGAAGGCATCACGAGCAGATATCGCTCCAGCCACAGCGAAACCAGACTGACAGTGGCGAAGAAACCCAGCGTGACCCGGGTCTTCTTGGGCGCCACGCCGAGCAGGCCGAAGAAGGGGATTACGAACATCCCCAGAAAAACTGCTTTCCCAACCGGCAGCCAGTGCCCCCACAGCCGTGCGAAGACGAAGCCAGTTTCCTCCGGCAGATTTCCATACCAGATAACCAGGAACTGGGCCCACATCAGGTAGGTCCAGAAGACGGTAAAGCCGAAGCAGAGCTTGCCGAGGTCGTGGCGCTGCTTGGGCGACACCAGATCGGCCACCCCCAGGTGCTTGGATCCGTAGATCATCAACAGCGCCAGCAACATGTGGGCGCCGAGGAATGACCCCATAAAGAAGAAGCCGCCCAGCAGGTTCGAAAACCAGTGCGGCTGGAGCGCCATGATGCCGTCGAACGCCACCACCGTAAACACATAGGCGTAAAGAACCAGATAGACCGGCGCCAGCCGCCTGATCCTGGCCTCATACTCCGGCGCCGGCGTCCTCTCGTAATCAGTCGTCCAGCGCTGATACAGCTGACTCCGCCCGCCGCTCGCTTCATTCCGCAGCGCGTATAGGTCCGGGGTCAGGTCCGCTCTCACGAGCTTCCAGCCGATGACCGTCAGGCCCACGAGACCCACCGCCAGCCGGGCGAACATGAAGTTGTGTGAGAGCCAGACTGCCTTGGAATGGGGCAGGCTGTGGAGGGCGTGCTCCATGGGCGCGTACACCGCCTCGTAACCAACGGTGAAAATCAGCACGAGCCCGATGAGCGAAACTGGCAGAAACGCCACCGCGGCCTCGGCAAAACGAATGATGAGACCAGACCACTTGGCGTTGGTCACCTTCTGCACCGCCGCGAACGCCACGCTGCCGCCCGCAAGTCCGGTGAAATAGATCCAGTTCACGTGGAAGAGCTGCCAGGCCCTGACGGCGGACGCGGCTTCCGTTAACGACCGAACGAAGAGGATCAGGCCGAGGATGGTGAGTCCGGCTCCCACGCCAAGGAAGAGCTCGTAGCGGCCCCGGCCGGCCTGCTGCACCAGGCGGTCGTGCAGGGTGGGGCTCATCGGGGCACCGCGGAGGTCGAGCCCGTGGCGCTGGGCCCCGGAGGAATCGGGGCCGCCTCGCCCGGGGCAACCGGATTCTGAGACTGCAGTCGCCGGACGTGACTCACCACGGCCCAGCGCTCCGCCGGGACGACGATCTTGTCTCCGTAGCGGGGCATGACGCCCCGGCCATATCGAACGACGCTGTAGATATAGCCGTCCGTGTACGCCCGGGCCCGCGGAGTGAGGAGTGAGGGCGCGCCCATCTGCCGGGACATGGATCCGTCCGCGTTACCGGTGCTGCCGTGGCATACGGAGCAGAAGTTCTGATAGAGGGTATCTCCCGCCGCTTGGGTCTCACGAGGAATCACCGGCACCGATGGACCTGGCGCCCGCCCGTCAGCCAGCGGATTCCTCAGCGCGTTGACGGTGGTGGTCCTGCCGGCAATCCATTCGGCCGACCAGTCCGGCTCACTGCCACTCACGGGTACCGAGCCCTCCGGCGTGTACCGGGGGACGGCCTGCGTCTCGTAGGGCCGGATATATCGGGCATGGACCATGTGATCGAACCAGGGGATCACGTGCCAGAGATCGTCGGGCGACGGGAGCCGATGATAATAGAAGTCGCATGCGCCGCAGAGCAGCATAAGCATCGCCCAAGCTGCTCTGCGGCGTCCCGAGCGCAGCGAGGAGCCTGCCTTGAGCGCAGTGAAGGGACCTTCAAGCCGGTTCATGGCGTACCTCCATGGCACCGGCCGAGCGGAGGAGTTGCTCAATGGGACCGAGCTGATCCGGCACTGTGGGAACGAATATCCCAATCATGTCATCGCTGAATCGTGGATCGTACGGCGTGCCGCGCTTTCCCATGAGCACCGAGAACAGCGCCACCGCGGCCACCGTGCTGAGAGCCCCCATCAGAATGGTCAGCTCGAATCCGATGACCACGTAGGGAGGAATAGAGGCGATCGTCTTGCCGCCGACCACGAGCGGCCAGTCGTAGGACATCCATATGGTCATGGCGAAGCCGGCAGTGCAGCCGGTGAGGCCCCCGATGAGCGTCAACAGGCGTACCGGGCTCACCCCATGCTCCAGCGCCTCCTCGATCTCATGATTGGGCGCCGGGCTGTAGACCACGAGATTGCGATAACCCTTGGCGCGGAGCGCCCGGATGGCGTCCACCGCGCTATCGATGTGGCTGAACGAGCCAAGCACCCCGGGCGCGCGCCGGGCAGGCTGAGCCGTTTTGCCTCGCTTCAGCAGCGCCATCACCCGTGCCCTCCACGTTTCCGCGGCATCGGGATCATCTCCTTGATCTCCTGGATGGCGACGATGGGAAACGTCTTCGCAAACAGGAGGAACCACATGCCGAACCAGCCGAACGAGCCCAGCAGGATCCCCCAGTCGGCCCAGGTGGGGTTCATCTGGTCCCAGGCCCAGGGGATGTAGTCGTTGCTGAGCGAGGAGACGATGATCACATAGCGCTCGAACCACATCCCGATGTTGATGAAGATCGAGATGATGAACAGCGAGGTGAGATTGGTGCGGATTTTCCGGAACCAGAGCAGCTGGGAGACGAAAGCGTTACAGATGATCATGGTCCAGCCGGCCCACCACATGGGGCCGAAGGCCCGGCGATAGAAGGTGGTCTGCTCGAAGGTGTTACCGCTGTACCAGGCGACGAAGTACTCCATGGCGTAGGCGTAGAGCAGGATCGATCCGGTGAGCAGAGTCAGCTTGGCGAGGTTGTCGAAGTGGTACGAGTGGATCATGTGCTCGATCTTGAGCGCCCGCCGGAGCGGAATGATCAAGGTGAGCACCATGCCGATGCCCGAGTAGATGGCGCCGGCCACGAAGTAGGGCGCAAAGATCGTCCCATGCCAGCCGGGCACGATGCTGACCGCGAAGTCCCAGGACACCACCGAGTGAACCGAGAGCACCAGCGGCGTCGCCAGCGCGGCCAGGTAGAGATACGCCCGGGAATAGTGCCGCCACTGGTTGTCCGTCCCCTGCCATCCCACCGAGCTCCAGGAATAGATCATCTTCCGCCACCCCGAGACCTTGTCCCGCACGGCCGCGACGTCGGGTATCAACCCGAAGACCAGGAAGGTCGTGGATACCGTGAGGTAGGTGGAGATGGCGAACACGTCCCAGATGAGCGGCGACTTGAAGTTGGGCCAGAGGTACCGCTCGTTGGGATACGGGAGCAGCCAGTAGAAGATCCACTGGCGGCCGATGTGAATGATGGGAAACAAGCCGGCCGTCATGACCGCGAAAACCGTCATGGCCTCGGTGGAGCGATAGACCGCGGTGCGCCAGGGAGACCGGAAGAGAAACAGGATGGCCGAGATCAGCGTGCCGGCGTGGCCGATACCCACCCAGAAGACGAAGGTGGTGATGTACACGCTCCAGAAGATCGGCGGATTGTATCCGGCGTGGCCCAGCCCGTCCTTCAGCAGAATCAGGAAGGTCAGGATCCCGATGAGAAAGAGCGACACCGCGCCGGCCAGCAGGAGCAGGTAGCCCCGGCTGGGCGGACCCAGGGTCGCCACCACGTCGCGGGTGACTTCGGCGTGGGTCTGGTTGATCACGTGCCCGTCGGGTGCGTCGTGCGGTTGGGCGACGACAGCCATCGGTTAAGCCTCCGCCGGGACCAGGACCTTGGCCAGATAGGTGATCGCCGAACGGGTGTTGAGATCCTCGAGCACCCGATACCCCCGGGGGTCCTGATGCAGGCGGGCCACCCGGCTACCCGGATCGTTGACGTCTCCAAACACGATGGCGTCCGAGGGGCAGGCCTGGGCGCAGGCGGTAACTACCTCACCGTCACGCAGGGCACGGTTCTCCAGACGGGCATCGTTCTGCGCGCCCCGGATGCGCTGAATGCAGAAGGTGCACTTCTCCATGACCCCCCGGGCGCGCACGGTCACGTCCGGATTGAGCTGGAGGTGGAGCGGCTCCGGCCAGGAGACCTGGTTGTACTTGTACCAGTTGAAGTACCGCACCTTGTAGGGGCAATTGTTGGCGCAGTAGCGGGTGCCGACGCAGCGGTTGTACACCTGACCATTCAGGCCGTCACTCGTATGGTACGCCGCGTACACCGGGCAGACCGGTTCGCACGGCGCGTTGGAGCAGTGCTGGCAGAGCATGGGAACGAAACGGGCCGTCACCGGCTGGCCGGCCTCTTCCCCTCCCTCCCAGTACCGCTCGATCCGGATCCAGGTCATCTCTCTGCCCTTGCCGATCTCGGTCTCACCTACCGTGGGGATGTTGTTCTCGGCATAGCAGGCGGTGACACAGGCCTGACAGCCGGTGCACTTGGCCAGGTCGATCGCCATGCCCCAACGGGGATTGTCGCCGGTGTAGTCGCCGTACTTGGTCTCCTTCTCCTGCTCCCGGCTCCAGCCCTGGATAGCCTCGAGCTCCAGCTCGGTGTTGATCTCGTGCTTGCCCCGGCCCTCGGCCAGGTAGGCCTGCTGGACGGTAAGGCCCTGCTGCGCGGCGGCCAGCGGCATTGCTTCGGCGATGCCCCGGCCCAGCTGGCGCGGATTGCCGGCTATCGAGGCAAGGGCCTTGTAGCCACCGGTCTTCTCCACCGACACCTTGGTGGAGATGTAGGGCAGGAAGTCTCCGGCCGGAGCGCCGAGCAGGTCGAGCGCATTGACCCCGCGGCCGCGCGCGTACGCCCCGTACTCGGTGTGCCCCAAGCCCAGCGGCACTGCTACGACGTCGGGACGAATGCCGTGATAGACGAAGACCGGCGCCTCGATGGACCCGTGCGGCGAGGTCAGGCGAAGGATCTCGCCGTCACGCACGTCGAGCTTGCGCGCGGTGTCGGGATGGACCTCGACCCACGAGTGCCAGGTGATCTTGGTGACCGGATCGCTGTTCTCGAGTAGCCAGGGCTTGTTGGCCCCCCGGCCGTCGTAGAGCAGCGAGTGCGGGTAGGTGGCAAACACGAAATCGCCGTTCCCCTCGAACGTGGGCCTGGTATACGTCACCCGCGCCGTGCCCGGCGCCAGCGAAACTCGAGGTGGAGCAGGTGCATCAAGAAAGACTCCGCCCCGCTGGAGTGCCCCGTGCCAGAACGCGCCGAAGTCCCGCTCCCCTCGCTCGGCGGCGAGAGCCTGCCACCGCGTCTGCAAGTGATCCTTGAAGGTGGGCGCCGTGAACCGGGCGAGGGGTCCAGCCATCTTCTTCGCGGTCCGGAGCAGCAGATCGCCGACGGGGAGCGTGTTGAATACCGGCTCCATGACCGGCTGCATCAGGCTGTAGACCCCGGCGCGGGGCCGCAGGTCGTCCCAACGCTCCAGCGAATGGTTCTGAGGAAGGAGCAGGTCGCACAGGGCGGCGGTCTCGTCCAGGTACATCGAGGTAGAGACCTTGAATGCCGCCTTCCGGAACTTGGCGGCGAAGCCGCTCGATTTCGGCAGGGTGTAGGCCGGGTTCGCGTCGTGCACCATGACCACGGCCACCTGACCGCCGTCCACCGCGGCGAGTACGGTCTGGAGGGATCCGTACCCTTCGCCGCTGTCGAGATCGGCGCCGAAGCGAACCGTTTCGCCCACGTTCCCCGCGACAAAATTCAGGATATTCACCGCGGCGCAGACCTCGGTGGCTCCGGCGTGCTGGCTGCCGGCGCCTCCGGCGATGGCAAGGCTGGGGCGGGCGGCGCCAAACTCGCGCGCGAGCCGTTCGATGGTGGCGGCCGGTAGTCCGGTCTCGGCCGCGGCCATCTCCGGCGTGTACGAGGCAAGGGTGCCGCGGAGGCCGGCGCTGCCGCCCCGCTCCGCCAGGATCAGGTTGGCCATGGCAAGCGCGAGCGCCGCCTCGGAACCAGGCCGTATGGCGTGCCACTGATCGGCGTTCAGGCCGGTGAGGTCCATCCGCGGCGCCAGGTAGACAAACTTGGCCACACCGCGCTCGGCGAACCCGTGTGACTGGGCAAACCCTCTCGCATGCTCGATGGCGCCGAGTCCGGTGTCGAGGAAGTCGGCGCCAAAGGAGACGATGTACTTCGCCCGGGCAAAGTCATGCGCCGCCAGATGGTCCACGCCGAAGACCTGGCGGTTGGCTGCTCGGAGCGGGTCGGAGGCAAACGACTCGTACCGAGCCAGCCGCCCACCCAGGGCGCCGACCCATTCTCCCAGCAGGTCGGAAAAGGTGCCGCGGCCGGCACCGGAAATGATGGCTACCTTGTTTCCCGCCGCTCCCAGCTTCTCGGCCAGGCGAGCCACGGCATCATCCCAGGTAATCTGCTGGAATTCGCCGTTCGCCCCCCGGGCCATCGGTCCCTTGAGCCGGCCGGGGTTGTAGAGTCCCTGGAGCCCAGCCTGCCCCCGCGAGCAGAGTCTGCCCTGATTGACCGGGTGCTCGGGGTTTCCCTCGAGCTTGACCGCCCGGCCCTCCCGGGTGCGCACGTGCAGACCGCAGCCGGTGGAGCACTCGGTGCAGGTGCCGGCGTACCATGTCGCCACCCCGGGCACCTGATCCTCCGCCTGCACCAGGTAGGGAATCAGCTTCTCCACCCGGTCGGTCGAGCATCCGCTCAGAGCTAGCGCACCGCCGCCCGACGCGCCAAGGACGGTGAGAAACCGGCGGCGATCTATGGTGGGCTTGGATTCCTCGGTCATGCAGACTCCGGTTAGTCGTCTAGGTCAAGGGTCAAGGGTCTACGCCGGTGCCAAAACGGCTCACCGAGAAAGACCCTCGACTCTCGACCCTCGACTTAGTAGTGACATACCGAACAATCCCGCGAAACCTTCCGCTCGATGTGGCACGAGATGCAGAACCCCATGTTGTCCACCTTGTTGACCTTGAAGACCTGGGGCATGCGCTGGACATCGCCGTGGCACGTGGCGCAGGCGGTTGGGCCCATGGCCTTCACATGGCGTTGGTGGGGGAAGTGGGCGTGGCGGGCGAGATAGTGGACCCGCACCCACTCGATCGGTTTCTTCTCGGTCCACGCCTGGCGCAGCTTCCGGATCTCGGTCTGATGCGAGCTGTCGCTGCCGCCAATGACGAGATGGCAGCCCATGCATGTCTGCACGGTGGGGATCCCCGGCTCGGACGACACGTTGACCGAGTAGTGGCAGTACTGGCACTGCATCTTGTACTGGCCGGAGTGGACGTCGTGGCGAAAAAAAATCGGTTGGCGCGGCCCCTTGAGGCTGCCACTGTCTGAGGCGGAGAGCACGGGAGCCACGATGGAGTCGGCGACCGAGCTCGCTTGCTGCGCATAGGGGGGAACTCCGCCGAGCGTGAGGAGGGCTGCCACGCCTCCGGCCGCAACGCCACCGACGACGTATGCCAGCTTACGCATTCATCATCTCACCGCTGAGGAAGAGCCCTGTTGTGAAACGATTCATTGCCGAGTGCAGTCACGTCCCCACGTGGGTCAGCGCGCGCGAAGTATAGTCCGCCCATCCGATTACACAACCCGACCGCACTGAGATAATCCGACTAACTCAGTCGGTTTCGATTTCCTCGGAAGCCCCGCCCTGCGGCCGGGTAGCGCGGCGCAATGCTGGCCGCTCGGCGAGCCATTCGGCCTTGCGCCGGGCCAAACCTATGAAGACCTCCGCCGTCCGGCGATCCGCCAGTTCGAGCCAGCACCACCTGACGGGACCGGTGCGCTGGCCCTCGACGATGGCGCGCGCCAGAGCGCCGGCCAGCTTGGGGCCTTGAGCCAGCCGACCCTCCTCACTCTCGGACAGCGTAAAAGTGACGTCTATGCCGCCGCGCATGAAGTGCAGCCAGCAGAGCTTCCGGTTGCCGATACCGTACTCCCATGCCCACCGCCAGGTGGGACCCATGAAGCGGACATGCTCGGAGGCGCCAGCGATCTCGAGTAACCCTGACCGGAGGGTCTCGAACCGCGCCGCGGCGCTGGACGGAAGATCCTGCAGCGGCGCAGCCGGAGCCGGCGCTTCGGCCGAACCAGAGTAGAGATTGGACGTCCAATAGGCGTTCGAGCGTCCCATCAGGATTCTCCCCGGGAGGTGCGTTCGAGATAGCGAACGACTTCGATTCCCATGGCCCGCATCAGCGATGCTTCGCGCCCATCGAGCCCCGCTCGAAACACGATCTCCCGGAAGGACCGCATGACGCTCTCGGACCGGCGGGTCTTGAAGAAGTCCACCGCCCAGAGTGCGCCGGTCCAGTCGGTAAAGAGCTCCTCCAGCTGAGCCGACGTGGCGGGATCCGCCCGGTTGCGTGGGGGCTTCATCGGAACGCCTTCCCCGCCGCGGGCATTCCACGTCTCGTAGGCCATGATCGCCACCGCTTGAGCCAGATTGAGCGAGCTGTGGCCTGGATCGGTCGAAATGGTCACCAGTGCGTGGCCCAGGTCCAGCTCCGCGTTGGTCAGGCCCCTATCCTCCCGGCCGGCAACGATGGCCACCGGTCCGGTGGACCCTTCCTGCACCAGCATTGCGGAGGCCTCGCGCGGCCGCAACACCCGCCGCTTCGCCGCCCGCTCCCGGGCCGTCAACACCGCGGTGAATACGCAGTCGGCAATGGCCTCCTCCAGTGAATCGACAATCTCGATCCGCGCCACGAAATCCGCGGTGTTATGCGCGATGCCTTCGATGCGATAAGGATCGAAAGCCTCCGGCTGCACCAGGCGCATCCGCTCGATACCGAAGTTCTTCGCGATGCGCACCGCACTGGCGATGTTGACGATGTCCTGGGGGTTTACGAGGACGAGGATGGGCGGGCGGGCGGACGGATGGACGGGCGGGCTCATCCCTCTCCCAGGAACGACACATCGTGCTTCTTGCCCTTCAGGGCGGCGGCGAAACCCGGCTTCTCGACCGCCTTCATGTACGCCTCCTTCGGTTCCACCAGCTTGGCGTCCACCAGCTCCAGAAGCGCGTCGTTGAGAGTGACCATCCCGGTCTTGCGGTTGGTCTGCATGATCGAGGGAATCTGAAACGTCTTGCCCTCGCGGATGAGGTTGGAGACCGCGGGAATGGAGAGCAGGATCTCGCGAGCGGCCACCCGCCCGCCGCCGATTTTCTTGCAGAGTACTTGGGCGATGACCCCACGCAGCGACTCCGACAGCATCACCCGGACCTGCGACTGCCGGTCGGGCGGGAACTGGTCGATGATCCGGTCGATGGTCGATGAGGCCGTGGTGGTATGCAGGGTGCCGAAGACAAGGTGTCCGGTCTCCGCGGTCTCGATGGCAATGGACACGGTCTCGAGATCGCGCATTTCCCCCACCAGGATGATGTCGGGATCCTCACGCAGCGCGGCGCGAAGAGCCTGCTTGAACGAGCGGGTGTGCAGCCCGACCTGCCGCTGCGTCACCAGACACTTCTTGCTGGGATGAACGAACTCGATCGGATCCTCGATCGTGATGATGTGGTCAGTCCGGGTCCGGTTGATCAGATCCACGAGCCCCGCCAGGGTCGTGCTCTTCCCCGAACCGGTTGGCCCGGTGACCACGACGAGGCCCTTGGTGAGGTAGCAGAGGTTCTGCACCTCGCGGCTCAGGCCCATCTCCTCCGCGGTGCGGATCAGATTGGGAATGACCCGGAAAACCGCCATGGGGCCGAAGCGGTCGCGCCCGGCGTTACAGCGGAACCGGGCCAGACCTTCGATCTCCCACGCCCAGTCGGTGTCGCCGGCTTCCCGAAATTCGCCAATCTCTTTGGGAGTCATGATGCTGATCAGCATGGCATCGAGCTGGTCAAGCGCGAGCGGTGGGTGCGACTGCCGAGCCATCTCGCCATGATGGCGAAGCATGGGCGGCTCACCGGTCCGAAGGTGAAGATCGGAGGCGCCAGACTCCACCAGAAGCCGGAAGAGTTTTTCCAGCTCGGTCCGGGCTCCGGCCAGATCCTGTGTCTGACGGGCGGACGTGACCTTCGGTGGGGTGGTTGCGGATGCACCAGGCGCGGATGCAGCAGGTGCGGCTGCGGGGGCGGCAGCGCCCTCTCGCGCCGGACCGCCGGCCGGCCGCAGGGACGCGGCTCCATCCGCGGACTTCAACTCGACATGCACCTCACCGCTCGGCGAGCTGTAGGCAAACGCCAGCGGGCCCGCCGTGCCCAGCTGCGCGGCGGTTTCCGGCGACGCGATCTCCCGCACCAACGCCTGGATCTGAGCGACACTCAGCGGCTCCCGAGTGAGGTGGCGGACCGCGCCGTTCTGCATCAGCGAGGCGGGCTTGCCGACCGACAGGTTCAGTGCCTCGGCGCGCTGCTCGTGCATTACCTGGATCAGCTTATCGAGTCGGGCCAAGTTTCGGTCTCAGTCGAGAGGGCGGATGAGGCGGACGAGATGTTTATTGAAGTACCGGGTGAGGTCGTTGGTCCAGACGGTAAAGAAGCGTCCGGGCACGTTGACGTAATCAAGGGCCCTGGACCTCGAGGGAGGAAGCTCGAAGCTGGACCGCCCGCGATATTCCGCCCCGGTCGTGAGCACCAGCTCCAGCGCCACCAGCCGTGCGGCTGAGGCCCGTGCGGGATCGGTGGACTGAGTCTGATCCCGGCAGGAGACCACTGCCACCTGCGCCTTGGAGACGAACGCCACTTCGCCCTGGCCCAGCGTCAGAGCGAAGAAGGGCTCGGCCCGGTTGAGCATCTCGAGCGGGCTCTCCGTATCCAGCGGATAGGCAGCGCTGGCGGCGAGGTGCAGGTCGCCTTCCAGCGCCACTCCGTCAGCCAGGATGACCTCCGCGGATACCCGCTGCGTGGCTCCCCAGTCGCTCATGGTGGATATTTTCGGCGCATGAGGCGGGAAACTGAACGGGCCCTGCCGCTTACGGCAAGTGCCGACCCCGCGCTGCGGGCAGCCCCTCCCCGCGGATCTCGACGCCCGCCTTTCGCTCGATCAGCCGGATTACCTCCACATGATCCGCGGTTTCGCCCAGCTCCGCGCGGGCCTCACTCAGGAGCCGGCCCGCCAGCCCGAGCATCGGCCCCTCGACCCCGGTTTCCCTCAGGAAAGTGCGAGCGATTCCCACATCCTTGTCCAGCAGTGCCAGGCGAAAGGTCTGAGGCCAGCGGCCACTGAGCACCCGCTCGGGCACCAGCGTCTCGCTCACGAACGATCGCCCGCTGGACGCGTTCAGTATCTCGACGGCGGTCCGGGCTGAGACACCGGCTTTCACCAGGGCAGCCATCCCCTCGCCCACCGCGAGGAGATTCACCGCCAGCAGTGCGTTGTTGACGGCTTTCATGGCATGGCCCGCCCCTACCGGGCCGAGGTGCTCGATTCGCTTGCCGAACGCGGAGAGAATTGGCCGGGCACGGCCGAACGAAACTCCGTCTCCCCCCACCATCACCGTCAGAGTACCGGCCTCCGCGCCGCTGACGCCGCCGCTGACCGGTGCATCGGCGAACAGTACACCGCGCCCAGCCAGGCGTTGGGCAATGCCGCGGGAGGTTCCCGGATCGCCGGAGGTGCAATCGATCACAAGGGTGCCGGGCTCCAGCCCTGTCTCCAATCCATCGGGGCCATCGAGCAACAGGCTGACCTCGCGCGATGTCGGCAGGCAGGTGATGACGACCTCAGCGCCTGCGGCTGCTTCCCGCGGCGTGCGGGCCACGCGCGCTCCGTGCGACGCCGCGAACCGGGTGGCGCGCTCGGCCGTGCGGTTCCACACGGTCAGCGAGTGCTGTTTGGCAAGGTGGGCCGCCATGGGCGCGCCAATAGCGCCCAGGCCAAGAAAACTGACCCGCATCAGCCGCCGCTGGCCGGTTGCTCCGCAGCTCCGCCGCGACGCTGCCCCAGCTCGCGATCGAGCATCAGCAGGCCGGGACGGTCCTCCCCGACCATCCGAAGCTGTTCCGCCAGCAGGCCGCTGGTCTTTTCCTCCTCCACCTGCTCCTGAACGAACCAATCCAGGAATACCCGGCTGGCAAAGTCTCGCTCATCCACCGCGAGGCCGTAGAGCTCGTTGATGCTCGCGGTGACTTCCTTCTCGTGGCGATGCGCCTGATCGAATACCTCACCGGGCGAGGTGAACTCCGATGGAGGGCGTCCGATCGGGTGCAGCTGGACCTTGCCGCCCCGGTCGAGCAGGTGATCGAGGATCTTCATGGCATGGACAGCCTCCTCACGCGCCTGGGCTCGCATCCACTTCGACAGGCCGGGAAGATTGGCTGCGTCGAGGTAGGCCGACATTGAGAGGTAGAGGTACGACGAGTAGAATTCGTGCTTCATCTGCTCATTGAACGCGTTCTGCACTTTCGGGTTCATCATCGGTACCATCTCGTGTGAGTGAGTGCGTCGAAGATAGGTCCCCCTCTGAGGCCACGCCAAGGGTCCACGATGCCGGTTCGCTCGCTCCTCTCTCGTGTCGTCCTCGCCGCGCTCGGCGCGTGCCTGGTGCTGTTCATCGTCGGTCCGCTGCTGCGCCTTCTGTTTTTTGCGTCGCCCCAAAGCCTGGGCGAAGCGCTCCGCGATACCGAGCTGCGTGACTCGATCTCCCTGACGGTCTTCACCGCCAGCGTCGCGACGCTCATTGCGGCGGTTTTCGGTGTTCCGCTGGCCTATCTGCTCGCGCGCCGCAACTTTCCCGGCCGCCGCCTGGTGCAGGGGCTGATCGAGCTGCCGGTGGTAGTACCCCACCCGGTGGCAGGTATCGCACTACTGCTGTTTCTGGGACGACGCTCCGAGCTGGGAGGTGCGCTGGGGCAGGTGGGCCTGGAGTTCGTCAGCCATGTTCCGGGGATCGTCGCGGCGATGCTCTTCGTATCCGCGCCTATCCTCGTGAGTGGCGCCCGGGAGGCCTTTCGGGGTGTAGATCCCCAGCTCGAGCGGGTGGCCCGCACCCTCGGTGACACCGAATGGGGTGCCTTCAAACGGGTGACTCTCCCGCTGGCCGGACGGGGCGTGCTTGCCGGCTCGATGCTGGCCTGGTCTCGCAGCATCAGCGAGTTTGGCTCCATCGTGATCCTCACCTACAACCCGAAGGTGGCGAGCATCTACATTTTCGACCAGTTCACCACGTTCGGGCTTCAATCCGCGGTTCCCGCTGCGGTAATCCTCCTCCTCGTTGCCTTGGCGGTCCTGGTGGTGGTCCGGGTGCTTCAGCCGGAGGATCGCCAGTGATCCGGCTGGAGAATCTTCACGTGCGGGTGGGCAACTTTGATCTGCGCGACATTTCCCTCCAGGTGCCCCGGGGAGGGTATGCTCTGATCATAGGACCCACCGGATCGGGCAAGACCACCCTGCTCGAGGCGGTGGCCGGCCACGCCCCGCTCCGGGCGGGGCGGGTCTTCATGCACGATGACGACGTCACCGACCTGCCGCCCGAGCGCCGCGGCCTCGGGTTCGTGTACCAGCAGTATCACCTCTTTCCTCATCTCAGCGTTCGTGACAACATCGGCTACGGCCTCCGCAGTTCAGGGCGGCGTCGCGATGCCCTAGATCCGGAGGCCCGCATCGCCGAGCTGGCCGGGATGCTTGCCATCGTGCCCCTGCTCGACCGCACGGTGCGGGGGTTGAGCGGCGGAGAGCAGCAGCGGGTGGCGCTGGCGCGGGCCCTGGCACCCAAGCCCTCGATCCTCCTGCTCGACGAGCCGTTTGCCGCGGTGGATCCGGCCACCCGGCAGGTGCTCCGCCGCGAGCTCCGCGAGCTGCACGAGCGGGAAGGCATCACTACCCTTCAAGTGACGCACGACTTCGACGAAGCTCTCCGCCTGGGTGACCTCGTGGCGGTTCTTTCCGAAGGACGGATTGCCCAGAGCGGCTCGCCTGAGGAAGTATTCCGCTACCCCAACTCGGCGTTCGTCGCGCGCTTCGTGGGGACCGGAAACGTCATCGCCGGCGCGGTGGAGCGGACCGAGCCAGGTGACGGACCGGGTCCGTTCCGGGGACGGTTTACCGGCGGCAATCTGGTGCTCGACGTGGTCGCGGAGCGCGCCGGGCCGATCCATGCGGTCATCCGCCCGGAGGACATCGTTCTGAGCCTGACCCCTCACCCGGGTTCCGCTCGAAACCACATGGAGGGCAAGGTGCTCCGGCTCGAACGCATCGGCCCGGTGACGCTGGTGCATCTCGATGTGGGCCGCCCGCTGATTGCGTCGTTGACCACCCAGTCGGTGGATGAGATGGGGATCAAGGGCGGCGCAGCCGTCATCGTCACCTTCAAAGCAACCGCGATTCTCCTGGTGTAAGCTGCAACCATGCCCGCCCGCATTCTCCATGTCGACCTCGATGCCTTCTTCGTGGAAGTCTGCCGCCAGCAACATCCGGAGCTGCGTGATGTAGAGCTCCTGGTGGTGGGCGGACGCCGCGACCAGCGGGGCGTGGTCCAGTCCGCTTCCTACGGCGCCCGGCGGTTCGGTATCCACGCGGGCATGCCGATCGCGGAGGCGGTTCGGCTGTGTCCTCAGGCCACTTTTTTCCAGGGGGCCTTCGCTCACTACCGAACTGCGTCACTCACGGTGCGGCGGGTGCTGGAGGACTTCTCCCCCATCGTGGTCATGGCATCGCTCGACGAGGCATACCTGGACTTTGCCGGAACGGAGCGACTGTATCCGGTCTCCCTTCTTCCGGTCGCCGAGCAGCTTCGGGAAAAGGTGCTGCAGGAGACCGGTCTCGACTGCAGCGTGGGCATCGGCCCCAACCGTATGATGGCCAAGCTTGCATCTGACTATGCCAAGCCGAGGGGTCTGATGGAGGTTCGGGCGGGGTGGGAGCAGGGCTTCCTGGCCGGGCTGCCCCTGCGTGCGATGCCGGGCGTGGGCCCCAAGACCGCGGAACGGTGGGCCGAGCTGGGCCTGGTGGACGTGTATCAGGTGCAGCAGAAGGAGGAGCGGGCATTGGAGCGGCTCATCGGTGCCGATGCGCGGGCGCTCAAGCTGAGAGCACAGGGCCAGGGCGGAACCACTCTCCGAGCCCACCGGCTGCCCAAATCGGTAAGCCGGGAGACCACGATCTCATACGACGTTCGTGATCCGCTGGAGCTGGAGCGGATTCTGTCCCTGCTGACGGCGCGGGTTGCGGCTCAGCTGCGCGATGAACAGATCCTGGCAAGAACGGTGACCATGAAACTCCGCCACGACGACTTCCACACCGTCACCCGAAGGCAGACGCTCGAGACCGCCACCGATCTCGACGCGGAGCTCTACCATGCGGCCCGCACGCTCTTCCGGACGGCGTTCGAGGAGGTAAGGGAGCGTGACCGGGGTGTGCGTCTCATCGGCATCGCCGCCACCAACCTGGGTACTTCGGGGGAACCGGATCTCTTCGAGGGCCCGGAGCGGGGACGTTTGCGACAGCTCACCGCGGCGGTAGACAAGGTCCGCGGAAAGTTCGGATTCAATTCCGTCACGTCGGCAACGATACTCGAGCTACGGCAGCGGCGGCCGAAGCGGTGATTACGGCGCGCGCAGGTCCTTGCTTTCAAAGCGGAGGCCAACGGTCCCAGCCGAAGCCGCTACACTGGCGCTGAGGTCCCGAAACAGCGCGCTTCGCCCGCCGCTCGCCTTTGCCTGCACAGTGCTGTTCTGATAGAGATGGTAGTAGCCGATGAATGTTCGCCGGGCTCCCGGCCGCACCGCACAACCGCAGTCGCGGTTGCCCTCCAGACCCGCATTGACCGTCACCCGGAGCGGAGCGTCACTGGCATTGGTGATCAGGGGGGCGAAATAGTCGCCTGCCCCGCTGCGAGCCGCGGCATGTCGCCTGCTGGTTGCCCATCTCCCGCCTACCAGGATCGACTCGCGCACCTCCTCCCCCATTGGCCTCCCGTCCGCTGATAAGGGGCGCACCAACTCCCAGGTGGCGACAACCGTCCTGCCCCAGGGCACCGGCACGCGGACCGACTCGCCCGGAGCCAGGGTCCGGGCCGGGTCATCCGGCAGCGACAGCCGCACCGGCGCCGCGAGGCGATTGCTGAAGGTGAGCCGGGGCCGGGTCAGGATGTAGAACCCGCCCAGACCCCCCACGACCAGAAGCAGCAACAGCAGCAGCGGAGCGCGGGAAGGCTTGCGCCGGCTCATCACAGCGATGCCCGGAGGAGGATCTGAGTGACCGCGTCCCGATCTTCATCTCCACTCAAAAACTCCGGCCGGATGCGCGGTCGCGTCGCGCGAAATACCGGGAGCTCGGAATAGCGCACCTGCACAGTGACGCGGGCAAAGCGGGAGGAAAAAATGCGCTCGTAATCCCAGACCCGGAGCCGGTTGAGGTTGCTGCCCGGGTTCAGAAACCGTTGCCACGCCCTCTCCGAGTAGCACAGCATTTCGAAGGGATACTTGAAGAAGTGATCCCGCAGATCGATGAAATGAAAATGCTGGCCACCCGGCGCGGTGACCCGGGCCAGATCGGCTACCGCGCCGGACAGGTCGTCGACGTGCTCCAGCACGGAGTTGGAGAGGACCATGTCGACCGGGCTGCCGCCGGGCGACAGGTACTCCCCAAGGGGCGCATGAACCACGGTGAGCCACTCGGGAGCGGGCACCGCCCGGGAGCCCGAAATCCGGAGGAAAGGGCTGCCTGCCGATGCCAGAGCCGGGGTGATCGGCAAAGGAGCGGCGTAGGGGTCTACCAGGACCACGTGACGGGCGCCGGCTCGAAGCAGCTCCAGGGCCACATCGAAGCGGCCCCCATAGCCGAAGATCAGCACTCGGCGGTCGACCACCGTCTCCTTCGCCGCATGGATCGCGTCCATGAATCGCCGGATGGCCGCGGCCGGCGCGCTGGTCTCGATCCCGGCCCGAATGATCAGACCTCGATGGAGCAGCAGATGCACCACCCGGTCGGGCAGGTAATGGCGGACGAGGCGCAGCACGAGGTAGGCAACGGGAGCCAATCAGCGATACCTCGAGAGGCTGGGGGCGCGGGACCGGGGAAGTTGATAGAGCAGCAAGATATCTGGCAAGCCGTAGGCTGCACAACATTGCACATCTTGCAATAGAATTGTGGCA
>Ga0136617_10000892_pt1 | contig 26036 bp, 22 predicted proteins | sample AntDrymUQ3222106_2_FD_129672 | JGI IMG/M metagenome (GOLD analysis project Ga0136617, IMG submission 129672) | Polar desert sand microbial communities from Dry Valleys, Antarctica - metaG UQ322 (21.06) | ecosystem: Environmental > Terrestrial > Soil > Desert | place: Antarctica: Dry Valley...
CCGGTGCCGGTGCCGGTGCCGGTGCCGGTGTCGGTGCCGGTGTCGGTGGCATTCTGAGTACCGCCACTGTTGCCGGAACCCGAGGGGCCGGAGCTCGCTCCTGCCGCTCCATTCCCTGGAGAGGCCGCGGGATTTCCCGCACCAACGCTACCGTTCTGACCGGCGGCCGCACCGGAGTTCTGGTCGTCCTCATCATCAACGCCAGAGCTTTCCGGCTCGAAGGTCGCAGGGAGCGATGATAACGCGGCGCGGCTTGGAAGCCGGGTGGCAGGGTCAGGCAGGTCTCCGCTGCCGTATTCCTTGATGTACTTAAGCCGATCGTCTTCGTAATAGATATCGCCGACTTTAGTCTCGCCGCGGAGGTCGCTAACCGCCTTGCGTAAACCTTTGTATACCTCCCGAGCAGGAAACCAGGAGTATACAACGCCGCGCTCGGTTTCAACCCCCAACGTGTCACGCACGAGTCGCGTCGAGATTAAGCGCTGAAGATTGGTGAGAATCTTACTATTCGCACCTTCGGGGGGAGCCTCGACCGCGTCGACGAAGTCCAGAATCTGGCCGGCTGGCTTACGGGCAGCTGCACCGCCATGTCGACTTCGGAACCTGTCCTGCTCGTTCGCTCCCCATCGGACCAGGCCGACTCCACCGTTCTCGCCGGTATGGCGTAGTTCAATCCAGTACGAGGCGTCTTCAGGGGCGTCGAAGATCACGCACCGCACCTGGGATATAGGACTGTCCTTATATACGGCGGAAGCGGCGTTTAGTCGCCGTTGGAGCGACGTAGATAAGACTGCTTCGATAGTTTCCGGGGTTTCGAGAGCCTTAAGTGCGAGCAGACGCCTGTTGCCTTCAAGAACTCTAAACCGACGCTTGGATGACTCATCCTTGACTACGGCAGTCAGCGCCATTGGGTCTAGCCCGTTTGCCAGGATATCTTCTGCGATGTTGACGATTTGAGAGCCTACGAGTCTCGCAAGAGCCAGCTGCGTCGCTTGCTGGTTCTTCTGGACCTCGGGAAGGCGCGGGTTTGCTGGGTCAAGCAGCAGGCTGGCGATGGAGAGCGGCTTGATCGAGGAGGCCACGCGTCTTGCCCTTCATCCCGTGATTGCGCCGAAAGCGCCAACATACATGAAGTGATGCCGTCCGAAAAGGTGACCCGCTATAGAGGGTCAGGCAGGATATCTCCGATACCGGGTAGACCCCCCTCTCACCAGCGATTCGCTCCGGCCTTGCCGACCAGAGATGCCCTCGCCGGGCGGGCAGGTCTCCGGGATGTCCCAACGACCTCCCGGAGGGCTACCACGCGGCCCCTCGTGGGCAGAGCCCCGGGAAGTCGGGTGCGGTGTGCGTCAAGGGCTGCCCACGAGCGTCCGCGCGGTCGGGCTGCGCCAGGTCGACGGGATGGCACTTGGAACGCAGCCGACGTGTGCAGGCGAGGCGCCCGGTACAAATCCGGTACATAAGAGCTCCGACACGAGGCCGCACAGGCTGACACTCGCCGTCACTGAACGGCAGGTCAGGGCCGTGCGCACGGGATCAGCCCTGGTCAGACGCAGTTCACGAACTACCGGTGATCCGTCGCCGCCCTGGCGCGTTAACCAGCACAGCGGTGGATAGCGGAAACGACGGCTACAGATCACGTCGGCCACCACCGCCGCGGGAACGGCTTCGAGGATCCGTCGGCGAGCGTCCTCGTACGGTCGACATGTAGGCGTTCAGCATGACTGTCGATTTCAGTGGCCGGTCGACGGTGTGCAAGAGCTCACCGTCATCGACGATCCGGCCGCGGTCTCGCTCGACCCGGTCCGCGCCCGGCTGCTGGCCGAGCTCGTCGAACCGGGCTCGGCCACCACGCTGGCCGAGCGCGTCGGGCTACCCAGGCAGAGGATCAACTACCACCTGCGCACGTTTGAGCAGCACGGGCTGGTCGAGGAACGCCGCAAGGGCAACACGACCGAGCGGGTGCTACGGGCCACGGCGGCGAGCTACGTGAACTCCCCGGCCGCGCTCAGCAACGTCGCGTCCGATCCGGGCCGCGCACCGGACCAGCTCCGCCAGTGACCCCTGCGGTCACAGCACTGAGATCCGGCACTTCTGGGGCAGCGAGCTGCTCTCCGCTCCAGAGGACCCCGGCCAGGACGTCCGCCACATCGACTCGATCTGGCCGATCTGGACCTGACCCCATCCGGCCGTGGCACCGATCCGGACTACCCGAAGCCGGCTTACCTCGATTCCCCGTGAAACCCGGGCGAATCCACCGTCTGCACATATCAAGCATCACGGCACCCGCGCTACACCACGTGATGCGACACCCCATGCTAGGTGCGCCGCACTCAGGGACGTTGCCGGGCCATCTGCTCCAGCCTGCGGATTCGTTCGTCCAGCGGCGGGTGTGTCGAGAACAGCCGAGCCCCCAGCTCTCCCACGCGGAACGGGCTCGCGATCATCAGGTGCGACTGCGAGACCAGCTGCGGATCGGGCGGCAGCGGTGCGCGCTGGGTGCCGTACTGGAGCTTGCGCAACGCCGACGCCAGCGCGAGCGGGTCGCCGGTGAGCGCGGCACCGCTCGCGTCGGCCTGGTACTCCCGCGACCGACTCACCGCCATCTGCACCACCCCGGCCGCGATCGGACCGAGCACCGCAATCAGGATTGCCGTCAACGGGTTGGGCCGGTCGTCAACATCCGAGTCCCCGCCGAACAGGCCCGCGAACAGCGCGATGTTGGCCATGAAGCTGACCATTGCGGCAAGCGCGCCAGCAACCGAGGAGATGAGGATGTCGCGGTTGTAGACGTGGCAGAGCTCATGGCCGAGCACCGCTCGCAGCTCACGCTCGTCGAGCAACCCGAGCAACCCGGTGGTGACACACACCGTGGCATGGCGGGGGCTGCGGCCGGTGGCGAACGCGTTGGGCGCGGCGGTGAAACTGAGGTAGAGACGCGGCATCGGCTGGCGGGCGGTGCGCGCGAGTTCGCGCACGATCCGGTACATCCCCGGGTGCTCGGGCTCGGTGATCGGGCGGGCATGCATCGCCCGCAGCGCGATCTTGTCAGAGTTGAAGTAGGCGTAGCCGTTGACGCCCAGAGCCACGAGCAACGCGATCAGCAGCCCGCCCCGGCCGAACAGGGACCCGACGAGCAACACGAATGCGCTCATCCCGCCGAGCAGCAGGGCCGTTTTCAGCCCGTTCATCTGCCTGTGCAACGCGGTCCGTCCTCCCGGGGCGCACGCCCGTGTGGCCCGACAGGTCAACGAGCCACGGCGGACTGGTGTTCCGGGCGAGCAGCTCGCTCGCGGCCCGCGTGCCGAACCGGTCATCGAGAGCCGGGCAACGGCCAGCGGCTGCCGGGTGGCTCGATGTGATCCGCCCGAAGGTGGCGGTGATCGTCATCCCCTCGCCGGTAGTGCAGCCCATCCGCGGTGTGACGGCGAGCACGGCAACCGGGTTGGCAGGATGAGCCGATATGGCCACCACCCTGCGCACCGAGATCATCGACCGGGTCGCCGTCCTCACGGTCTCCAACCCGGCCCGCCGCAACGCGATGGACCTCGAGCTGTCCGGAAGGCTCGTCGACGCCGTGCGCAGCGCCGTCGTTGACGAGGGCATCGGGGCGATCGTTATTACCGGCGAGGAGCCGGCGTTCTGTGCGGGCGGGGATCTCACAGAGCTCGCCCAGGCCGATCCGACGACCCTGCATGGCGTCTATGGCGGGTTCCTGGCGGTCGCGAACTGCCCACTGCCGACGATCGCGGCCGTGAACGGGGCCGCGGTCGGCGCCGGGCTCAACCTCGCGCTGGCCTGCGACTTGCGCCTGGCCGGGCCGGGCGCCCGGTTCGACGCCCGGTTCCTGCCACTCGGGTTGCACCCCGGCGGGGGCTACACCTGGATGGTGCAGCGCGCGCTCGGCCCGCAGGCAGCCGCGGCGCTCACCCTGTTCGGCGACGTGTGGGACGCCACCGAGGCCGAACGCGTCGGCCTGGTGCACCGCCGCGTCGATGACGTCGTCGCCGCTGCGGTGGAGATGGCCATCCGCGCCGCCGCCGCCCCCCGTGACCTGGTGCTCACCACGAAGGCCAGTATGCGGGTGACGGCCGGCATGAGTGCGCAGGCCGACGCCGTGGAGGTCGAGGTGCGCGCGCAGGTGGCGTCGGTGCAATCGGAGGCGTTCCGGGAGCGGCTCGCGGCGCTCCAGGCGAAGATCAGCAGGACCCGGCTCTGAGCTTTGCGCGGGTAATGGCGGCGGAACCCTCGGAACGTCGCCGCGCGTGACGAGGCTCACCCGATCAGTCACCTGGGCGGGTGTTCTCATGGTTCGGTGGTGTCGCCTGCAGAACTGGACGGCCGGGGCATTGCGTACGCCGTTGGCGCTTACACGATCTGGGGGATGTTTCCCGCGTTCTGGCCGCTGCTCGTCCCGGCTGTTCCGCTCGAGGTGCTGGCGCATCGGATCGCCTGGACAGCCGTGTTCATGGCGGCCGTCCTGACGCTACTGTGCGGGTGGTCGACGGTCCGGGGGCTGTCTGGGCGTGGCTGGGCGATGGTCACGGCCGCCGCGGTGCTGATCGCCGGTAACTGGGGACTGTTCATCTACGGGGTATTCGCCGGGCAGGTCGTGGAGGTCGCCCTCGGTTACTTCATCAGCCCGCTGGTCAGCGTCCTGCTGGGCGTGGTCGTCCTTCGCGAGCGGTTGCGGACGGCCCAGTGCATCGCCCTGACACTGGCGGTGGCGGCGGTCGGTGTCATCACGGTCGAGAATGGCCGGGTGCCGTGGTTGGCCCTGCTGCTGGCCGCGTCGTTCGGGGTGTACGGGCTGATCAAGAAGACCGTGCCGCTCCCGGCCACGGCGAGTCTCACCGCCGAGGGACTCGTCCTCGGGCCGCTCGCCCTCGCCGCGGTGCTGTGGTTCGAGCTGGCCGGCCCAGGCACGCTCACCGGACACGGCACCGGCCACGCGATTTTGCTGTTCGTCGCCGGCCCGATCACCGCCGTCCCCCTGCTGCTCTACGGGGCCGCCGCGCAACGCATCCCGCTGACCACGATCGGCGTCCTGATGTACCTCAACCCGACCCTGCAGTTCCTGTGGGGCGTCCTGGTACTGAGCGAAGACATGCCTACGACACGGTGGACCGGATTCGCGCTGGTCTGGCTAGCCCTCCTGATCTTCACATTCGACCTCTTCCACCACCACCCCCCGCGAGTTGCGCATTTCAGCACGGCGAGTTTGCCAATTGAGCACGGCGAGTTCACTGATCGGGCACAGCGAGTTCGCCGTTCAGTGCCGCCAGGATAGGTGCGCGTCGACGACAGCCCCTGTCCCGACCGAGCCACGGTCCCCGCTCGGCGGCCTCGTTCGACCGACACGCCATGCTCGATCAGTGGATTCGCCGTGTCGACTTGGCGAACTCGCCGTGCTCAATCGGCGAACTCGCCGTGCTCGTTGGGCGAACTCGCCGTGCTTGTTGGGCGAACTCGCCGTGATGGATCGGGAAACTCGCGGTGTGGGTTGGGGTGGGTTAGGCGGTACGTTGCACTACGTAGGTTGTCAGCGCTTTAAGGGCGTCGGCGGCGGGGCAGGTGGGGAGGTGGGTGAGCTCGGTTCGCGCGGTGACCGCCTGCTCGGCCAGCATCTCGCGGGCACGCGGCAAGCCAGGGCCGGAGCGCAAGAGCTGGAGTGCTTCATCGACCTCGGCGTCATCGGTGATCGGACGGGCCAACAGCGCCCCCAACCGCTCGGCATCCGCGCCGGTGTCCTGTAAGGCATACAGCATCGGCAGCGTCTGAACACCCTCGCGGAGATCGGTGCCGGGGGTCTTGCCGGAGCTGTCGGACGCCGAGGCGATGTCGATGATGTCGTCGGAGATCTGGAAGGCTGTGCCGATCGTGGCCCCGAACCGGTGCAGCGACTCGACCTGCTGCGGCGAGCACCCGGAGAACATCCCCCCGTACCGCCCGGCCGTCGCGATCAACGAGCCCGTTTTCTCCGCGATCACCGTCAGGTAGTGCTCCACCGGATCCTCCCCCGGCGCCGGTCCGCGGGTCTCCCGCATCTGCCCGGTGACGAGCTCAGCGAACGTCTCGGCGATGATCCGCACCGCCTGCGGCCCCAGGTCGGCCACCAGCCGGGACGCGTGGGCAAACAGGAAGTCGCCGGTGAGGATCGCGACGGTGTTGTCCCAGCGCGAGTTGGCACTCTGCGCCCCGCGGCGCATCGTGGCGGAGTCCATGACGTCGTCGTGGTACAGCGTGGCGAGATGGACCAGCTCGACGACGGACGCGGCGATGATCACCTCGTCGGAGTGGGGCAGCGGCCCCATCTGCGCCCCGAGCAGGGTGAACAGCGGCCGGAACCGCTTGCCACCGGCGTCGATGAGATGCAGTGAGGTCTCGGTGACGAACCGGTAGTCGCTGTACACCTCTCGGCGCAACAGCTCCTCCACCAGTCTCAGCCCGCGGGAGGTGACCGAGGCGAGTTCCGGATCGTCGAGCTCGATGCCTGCCAACGCATGGGTTGCCACCCGCTCAGCCTACGAAGGAGCCGCCGGCGGCCCAGTCCAAGGCCAGCGTGGGCACGATCCCGAGCAACAACGTGACGATCACCCCGAGCGTGATCGCCGCCGTGGTGAACGCGCCCGGCACGGTGACCGTCGGGCCGTCGGCGGCCGGTTCGCTGAAGTACATCAGCACGATCACCCGCACGTAGAAGAACGCGGCGATCGCACTGGCCACCAGCGCGATGACCACCAGCGGTGCCATGCCGTCATCGAGCGCCGCGGAGAACACCGCAAACTTCGCGGTGAAACCACTGGTCAGCGGAATGCCGGCGAGCGCGAGCAGCAGGAACGCCATCACCCCGGCCGCCACCGGCGAACGCTTGGCCAGCCCCGCCCATTGCGAGAGGTGGGTGGCCTCACCGTCCGCGTCGCGCACAAGCGAGATCATGCCAAAAACGGCCAGCGTGGTGAAGCCATAAGCCAGCAGGTAGAACAGCGTGCCGGAGATGCCCTGGTCGGTGATTGCCATCGCACCGAGCAGGATGAAGCCGGCGTGTGCCACCGAGGAGTACGCGATCATGCGTTTGACGTCGGTCTGGGTCAACCCGATCACCGCGCCGATCAGCATCGAGACGATCGCGATGGCCCACAGCACGCCGCGCCACTCCCAGCGGGTGTCGCCGAATGCGACATGCAGCACCCGCAGGATGCCACCGAACGCCGCCACCTTGGTGCAGGCCGCCATGAACGCGGTGACCGGTGTCGGGGCACCCTGATAGACGTCTGGGGTCCAGGTGTGGAACGGACCCACCGACGCCTTGAACATCAAGCCGACCACGAGCAGCGCAAGCCCGCCGATCAGCAGCGTGTCCGAGCGCACTGAGCCCACCGACGCCGTGGCAATCTCGGGAAACCGTACCGAGCCCGCGTAGCCGTAGATCAGCGCCAAGCCGTAGAGGAAGAACGCCGACGCGAATGCCCCCAGCAGGAAGTACTTCACCGCAGCTTCCTGCGAGAGCAGGCGACGCCGGCGGGCGAGCGAGCACATGAGATACAGCGGCAGGCTGAGCACCTCGAGTGCGATGAACATCGTGAGCAGGTCGTTCGCCGCAGCGAACGCCATCATCCCGCCGAGGGCGAACAGGAAGAGCGGGAAGACCTCGGTCTGCATCGTCGGCGCCTGGTCAGCAGAACCGTACGAGCGTTCCTCCCCAGACCGGACCCGGCCCTCCCCGGCCGGGAGGACACGGCCCCCGGAGCCACCGCCACTCTCACTGCCGACCACCGCGCGGGATCCGGTTGAGGCGACGAACGCCCCGCCCGGTTCGACCGAGCGGTCGGCGATCAGCAGGATGCTGGCGAGCCCTAGCGCGAGCAGTGTGCCCCACAGGAACAGGGTCGGCCGGTCGATCGCGAGCGCATCGGCCAGCGTGGTGATGCCCTCCGGACCGGCGTTGCCCGCGTAGACACCGAGCGTGAGCCCGGCCACTCCGAGCGCGACGGCCGACAGTGCCACCTGGGCGGGCCAGCGCTGGTGCCGTGGCAAGAACGCCTCGACCAGCACCGCAGCGCAGGCCGCGCCGAGCACGATGAGCAGCGGCGCGATGGCGCCGTAATCGATCAGTGGGGGCTCCAGCAGCTCCACCTGCGCGAGGAAACTCACCGGGTAAATCCTCCCACCGGGTCGGGGAGACCCACGTCGTTCATCGTGGCCAGCACCGATGGGGTGATCACGTCGAGCACCGGTCCGGGGAAGAACCCGAGCACCAGGATCAGCACGATCAGCGGTGTCAGCATGGCGATCTCGCGCTTGGACAGGTCAGGGAAGCCGGAGCCGTCCCGCTGTATCGACACCGCCGGGTCGAGCATGGTGCCGGGCCCGCCAGCACGGTCGAGGGCGGCCAGGACGGCAGCACCGTGCACCGGGCCCTGCATCGTGCGCTGATAGACCCACAGCACGTACAGCGCGGCGAAGATGATGCCGACCGTGGCCAGGATCGTGTACACGGGCTCTCGCGGGTACGAGCCCACCAGTACCAGGAACTCGCTGACGAACGCGTTGGTGCCGGGCAGCGCGAGCGAGCTGAGCCCGGCCACGAGGAACGACCCGGCAAGCAACGGGGCCAGCTTCGAGACCCCGCCGTAGTCGCTGATCAGCCGCGAACCACCACGGGCGATGAGCAGGCCGACGACGATGAACAGCATTCCGGTGGAGATGCCGTGGTTGACCATGTATAGCGTCGACCCGGCGAAAGCCTGCGAGGAGAATGAGAAGATGCCCAGCGCGATGAACCCGAAGTGGGCGATCGAGGTGTAGGCGACGAAACGTTTCATGTCGGTCTGGCCCACTGCGAGCAACGCGCCGTACAGCACGCCGATCACCGCCAGCGTCAGCACCACCGGGGCGAGGGTGCGCGAGGCCGCCGGGAACAGGGGCAGGCAGTAACGCAGGAACCCGAACGTGCCCACCTTGTCCAGCACGCCGACCAGCAGCACACCCGCGCCGATCGGTGCCTCAGCACCCGCGTCGGGCAGCCAGGTGTGGAACGGCACCAGCGGCGCCTTGATCGCGAACGCGATGAAGAACCCCAGGAACAGCCAGATCTGGGTGGACTCCGGCACGTCCGCGGCGACAGCTTGGAGCTCGGTCCAGGTGAAGGTGCCCTGACCGAGCCGGTTGCCGCTCACGACGAACAACCCGATCACCGAGGCAAGCATGATCAGCCCGCCGAGCAGCGAGTACAGGAAGAACTTCACCGCCGCGTACTGCCGGCGCGGCCCGCCGAAGCGTCCGATCATGAAGTACATCGGGACCAGCATGGCCTCGAAGAACACGTAGAACAGGAACACGTCGGTGGCCGCGAACACCCCGACCAGCAGGCTCTGGGTGACGAGCAGCAACGCGAAGAAACCCGACGCGGTGCGGCCCTCGGGGAGGCGCTCCTCCCAGGAGAACGCCATCACGATCGGCACCAGCACGGCGATCAGTGCCAGCATCACCAGCGCGATGCCGTCGATCCCGAGCGCGAACCGGGTGCCGAACGCCGGGATCCAGTCGACGGCGAACTCCAGCTGGAACCGCCCGGGTGGCACCACGGCGTCATTCAGCGGCGCATAGGCGAACCAGCCGGTGCGCGGGGTGACGTAGGCGAACCACGTGAGTGCGGTGAGCGCCAGCGACGCGAGCGCGAAGCCGAGCGCCACGAGCTTGGCCAGCAGCGCGTTGTCCCGCAACGTCGCCACCACACCCGCGCCGACCATCGGCAGCAGCAGCAAGCTCAGCAGGAGCACGTTTTCTCCGTTCATGGCTTACGCCCCGGTGCGGGTCTCCCGCTGTTACCAGCGACAAGCAGATCTCGCGCGGTCATACGAACCGCACAGCCAGCAGCGCGGCCACGACCAGCACCGACCCACCGAGCATGCTCAGCGCGTAGGTCCGGACGAACCCGGTCTGCAGCCGTCGCAGCCGACCGGAGCTGCCGCCCAGCAGCGCGGCCGTGCCGTTGACCACGCCGTCGACGCCCCGATTGTCGACGTAGACCAGGGCCCGGGTGAGCCAGGTGCCGGGCCGTGCGATGAGCGCCTCGTTGATGGCGTTGGCATAGAGGTCGCGACGCGCGGCGCGCACCGGCAGCGAGACCCGCTCCGGGCGCTCGACCGGCGTCCGCCGCCGCCCGACCGTCACGTAGGCGACCACCGCACCGAGAGCGGAGACGCCGACGACCAGCCACGGCACCAGGGTGTGCGGGACGGCACCACCTTCCAGCTCCTCCAGCTCGCCCAACGTCGGGCTGAGCCAACTGACCAGGATGTCGCCGTTGGAGAGCAGGAAGCCGGCGAACACCGAGCCGACGGCCAGCAGGATCATCGGTGCGGTCATCGACACGGGCGACTCGTGGGGGTGGTAATACTCGCTGCCCGCTACCGAAGACTCACTTGCCGGGTCGAGCGTTGATGGGGCGCGCAAGTCCTTCCACCGCTTTTCCCCGAAGAAGGTCATGAACATTAGGCGCGTCATGTAGAACGCGGTGAGTCCGGCCGCGAGGGTGGCGGCCCCGCCGAACACCCAGCCCTCCCAGCCCGGCTCGGTGAACGCGGCCTCGATGATCGCGTCCTTGGAGTAGTAGCCGGACAGGAACGGGAACCCGATCAACGCCAGGTAGCCCAGGCCGAACGTCACGAACGTGATCGGCATATAGCGCGCGAGCCCGCCGTAATGGCGCATGTCCACATCGTCGTGCATCGCGTGCATCACCGAACCCGCACCGAGGAACAGCCCCGCCTTGAAGAAGCCGTGGGTGAGCAGGTGGAAAATTCCCAGCGCGTAGCCGACCGGGCCGAGCCCGACGGCCAGGATCATGTAACCGATCTGGCTGACCGTGGAGTACGCCAACACCTTCTTGATGTCGTCGTAGGCACAGCCGATGATCGCGCCGATCAAGAGGGTGATCACGCCGACCAGCGCGACGGCCAGCCGTCCGGTCTCGCTCAGGTTGTAGATCGGGGCACAGCGGGCGATGAGGTAGACCCCGGCGGTGACCATCGTCGCCGCGTGGATCAGGGCCGACACCGGGGTAGGGCCCTCCATCGCGTCGGGCAGCCAGGATTGCAGCGGGAACTGACCCGACTTTCCACACGCCCCGAGCAGCAGCAGGAGCGTGATCGCCAGGATGGTACCGCCGCCGATCTCCCCGATCCGGGCGAAGACCTCCGTGTACCGCAACGTGCCGAGCTCGGCCCAGAGAATGAAGATCGCGATCGCGAGGCCGACGTCACCGACCCGGTTCATCAGGAAGGCCTTCTTCGCGGCGGTCGCCGCGGCTGGACGGTCCTGGTAGAAGCCGATCAGCAGGTAGGACGCAAGCCCGACGCCTTCCCAACCGAGGTAGAGCATCACGAAGTTGTTACCCAGAACCAGCACCAACATCGCCGCAACGAACAGGTTGAGCTGGGCGAAGAACCGCCGGCGTCCCGGGTCGTGGAACATGTAGCCCACCGAGTACAGGTGGATCAGCGCCCCGACCCCGGTGATGAGCAACACGAACGTCAGCGAGAGCGGATCCAGCCTCAGGCCAAAGTCGATGTCGAGCGCGCCGACCGGGATCCAGGAGTAGAGCGACAGCTCCCGGGTGCGCTGCGCGGTGTCGAGCCCGAGGGTCTCGAAGAAGATCGCGAGGCCGAGGGCGAACGCCGCGAAAACCGTGGCGACGCCGAGCCAGTGACCCCACCGCTGCGCCCGCCGCCCGGCGACGAACAACACCAACGCACCACCGGCCGGCACGATGAAGAGCAGCCACGCCAGCGACGCGAACCCGGTGGCGGCCCCGACCGGGGGCAGCTCGCTCACGAGGTCACCCCTGCACTGTCCATGATCGCCGTTTGCGGGACACAAGCTGCACCTGTGCAGCTCATGTCCCACCTTCGGTGATCTTGACCGAAACGGCGGCGGTGCGGGGTGGGCACGGGGAGCTCCTAGGCCTCAGTACTTCAGCAGGTTCGCGTCGTCGACCGACGCGGTGCGGCGGGTTCGGAAGATCGACATGATGATCGCCAGGCCGACGACGACCTCGGCTGCGGCCACCACCATCACGAAGAACGCCATGACCTGGCCGTCGAGCGTGCCGTCGATCCGGGAGAAGGTGACCAGCGACAGGTTGACGGCGTTGAGCATCAGCTCGATGCACATGAACACGACGATGGCGTTGCGCCGCACGAGCACGCCCACCGCGCCGATGGAGAACAGCAGCGCGGAGAGCAGCAGGTAGTAGGTGGGGGTCATCAGTCCTGGTCCTCGCGCGGAGCGTCAGCGGGGCGCGTATCGGCGCCGGTCTCGCCACGACGCCCGGTGTGGGCGCGGCCCCCGCGCAGAGCGCCAGCGGAGCGTGCATCGATTCCAGCCGGATCATACTGCTCGATGTCCGCGACGGGCGTCGAGCCGAGGATCTCCGACAACGAACCGGGCGCGACCGAACCATCGGGCAACAGGGCCGGCACTGCCACCGAGCTGGCAGTGGCGAAGACACCGGGGCCGGGCAGCGGGGAAATCTGGTCGTGCTCGCCACGCAGCCGGGCGGTGACGGTGGCGCGCTGGCCGCGCTTGGCGTGGCCCGAGGACTGGGCGAACGCCAGCACCATCGCGCCCAGCGCGGCGGTGATCAGCAGTGCCGAGGTGAGCTCGAACGCGAACAGGTAGTCGGTGAAGATCAGCCGGCCGAGCCCGGTGACGTTGGCGCCGCTGCCCGCCCCGCTCTCGGTGAGCCCCACGGGCGTGACCGAGGTGAGCGAGCGACCGATCGCGGCCACCAGCAGCGCAGCCAGACCGACACCGAATGTCAACGCGGCGAGCCGTTGCCCCCGGAGCACCTCGACCACGGAGTCGGAGCTGTCGCGGCCGACGAGCATCAACACGAACAGGAACAACATCATGACTGCGCCGGTGTAGACGATGATCTGCACGAACCCCAGGAACGGCGCCCCCTGCACGATGTACAGGATGGCGAGGCAGAACATCGTGGTGACCAGCATCAGCGCCGAGTGCACGGCGCTGCGCGCGAACACCATGCCGAGCGCCCCGGCGAGGGCGATCGGCCCGAGGACCCAGAACGTGATGGCCTCGCCGATGGAGAACCCCTCCGCGGCCACCGAAGAGGTGCTTGCAGTCTCGAGCAGCACTACGGCAAGAACGCTCACGTCACCTGCTCCCCCACCGGGTCGTTCTTCGCGCCGGCCCGGGCGAGCACCGGCCCCTGCACGTAGTAGTCTTGCTCGTTCTCGCCGAGCCGCATGGGATGCGGGGGCTGCTCCATGCCCGGCAGCAGCGGGGCGAGCAACTGCTCCTTGGTATAGATCAGGTCCTGCCGGTTGTCGTCGGCCATCTCGTAGAAGTTGGTCATCGTCAACGAGCGGGTGGGGCAGGCCTCAACGCACATGCCACAGCCGATGCAGCGCAGGTAGTTGATCTGGTAGATCGCGCCGTATCGCTCACCAGGGGAATAACGGGCCTCCTCGGTGTTGTCCCCGCCCTCGACGTAGATCGCGTCGGCCGGGCACGCCCACGCGCACAGCTCGCAACCCACGCACTTCTCCAGCCCGTCGGGATGGCGGTTGAGCTGGTGGCGGCCGTGATAGCGGGGTGCGGCGGGCGGGAAGTTCTCCGGGTACTCCTCAGTGACCACCTTCTTGAACATCGTGGAGAAGGTGACGCCGAAGCCCTTGAAGAACTCAAACATGTTCGGTCTCCTTCGAGGAGATGCCGGCCGGCCCAGGTCCGGCCGAGGCAGTGCCACCGCGCAGCTTGTGCCGCGACGGCTTCGGCACGATGAGGTCCAGCGGTGGGATGGGATAGTCCGATGCCAGCTCGATCCCACGCTCTGGCTCGAGCCGGTCGGGCACCAGGAACGCCACCACCAGCACCACCGCGAGCACGATGCCCAGGGTGAACAGCAGCGCGGTGACGTCGCCGCCCTCGCTGTTGCGGTAGGCCCGGATCGCGAAGATCGTGAGGATCCACAGCAGGCTGATCGGCACCAGGGCCTTCCACCCCAGCCGCATGAACTGGTCGTAGCGCAGCCGGGGCAGCGTGCCACGCAGCCAGATGAACAGGAACAGGAAGATCGCGGTCTTGATCAGGAACCAGAGGAACTGGAACCAGCCGCCCGAGAACAGCGCCACGTTCGACAGCGGCCACGGGGCCATCCCGCCGCCGAGGAAGAGCGTGGTGGCCATCGCCGAGACCGTGACCATATTGACGTACTCGGCGAGGAAGAACAGCGCGAACTTCAGCGACGAGTACTCGGTGTGGAAGCCCCCGACCAGCTCGGACTCGGCTTCGGGGAGGTCGAACGGGGCGCGGTTGGTCTCCCCCACCATCGCGATCACGAACACCACGAAGCTGGGCACGAGCAGCCAGAAGTACCAACCGGTCGACTGTGCCGCGACGATGTCGGCGGTGGACAGCGAACCCGCGTAGAGGATGACCGCGACGATCGACAGCCCCAGCGCGATCTCGTAGGAGATCACCTGCGCGGCGGAACGCAGCGCGGCGAGCAACGGATATGGCGAGCCCGAGGCCCAACCGCCCAGCACGATGCCGTAGACGCCGATCGAGGAGCAGGCGAGCACGACGAGCACCCCGACCGGCAGATCGACCAGCTGGAGCACCGTGGGCTCACCGAAGATCGAGACCTCGCCGCCGAACGGGATGACCGAGAACGCGACGAACGCCGGGATGGTGGAGATGACCGGCGCGATGAAGTAGACCGGCTTGTCGGCCAGCACCGGCATGATGTCTTCCTTGAACGCGAGCTTGAGCCCGTCAGCGAGCGACTGCAACCAGCCGCCGGGGCCCACCCGGTTCGGGCCCGGACGCTGCTGCATCCGGCCCACCACCTTGCGCTCCGCATTGATCATCACAAGCGTCAGGACCACGCCGCCGCCGAACAGCACCACGACCTTGAGCAAGATCAGCCAGATCGGATCATCAGCCAGCAGCTCCTGGGTGCGCGTCATGCCCTCCTGCGCCAGGGCCGTCATGACTGCTCCTCCGCGGTGCCGATCAGAAGCGAGCGGTGCGAACGGCACTCTCGCACGCTAGGTCGGTGCGAACGTGCCGCTCGCACCGCGCGCCTCGTCCTGCCGTGCCGGGTCATGCTGTCACCCCCACCAGGTCGCCGTGGCCGGCGCCCAGGCTCGCCCGGACCCGGGACTCGCCGGAGTTGCCCGGGAGCCACACGACCCCGTCGGGCAGATCCGTCAACGCCACCGGCAGCGTGATCGCCCCACGCTCGGTGCGGACGGTCGCCGGCTCGCCCTCGGTGAGCCCGAGCCGCTCGGCGGTGGCGGCGTTGACCCGCACCAGCGCCGGACGGGCCGTGCCAGCCAGCGCAGGCTCGTCGACGGCGAGCGTGCTGTGGTCCACGAGCTGGCGCCACGTCGCGAGCACGGCCTGACCGAACCCGGGGTGTCGCGGCTCGCCGGCGGGCACTGCCGGCCCGGGCGGCGCGGCGCCCCTTCGCAGGCCGAGCCTCGCCAGCTCACGTGCCGACACGGCCGGGGTCTGGGTGAAGATGTCGGCGTCCATCTCGACGGCGAGGGTGTCGAGCACCCGGCAGTCGGGTAGCACGCCGCTGGCATCCAGAGCCGGGCCGAATTCCCGGGCGCGACCCTCCCAGTTGCGATAGCTGCCGTCGCGCTGGGCGTCCGGGGCGACCGGCAGGACCACGTCGGCAAGCTCGGTGACGCCCGAGGCGTGTAACTCAAGGCTCACCAGGAAACCGACCTCACGCAGCCCGGCCAGTGCCGCCTGCGGATCGGCCAGGTCAGCCGGATCGAGCCCGCCGACGACGAGACCGGCCAGCTCGCCCATCGCGGCCGCAGCGAGGATCTCGTCGGTGTCGCGGCCCGGGGTGGCAGGTAGTGCGCCTTCGACAAGACCCCAGGCCTGCTCGACCTCGGCGCGGGCGTCGGCGTCGGCCACCGAACGACCACCCGGCAGCAGCGTGGGGACCGCGCCGGCCTCCAGTGCGCCGCGCTCACCCGCCCGCCGGGGCACCCAGCCGATCGCGGCACCGGTGCGAGCGGCCAGCACCGACACCCCGGACAGCAGCCCGGGCACCTCCGCCGCCCGTTCGCCGACGAGGATGACCCCGCCACCGGTGAGCAGGGCGACGACGTGTTGGGGCAGCGCCGCAAGCACCGCAGCCTCGGCACCGGGCACTGCCGGGATGAGGTTGTCGCGCGCGGCGGGCTCGGCCGCACCGAGCGGCGTGCCCGTGCGCAGCACCGCCGGGGTGGACCACTGGGTGAGGTGGAAGACCTTCTGGGCGTGCTTGCGAGCCGCCTTGCGCAGCCGCAGGAAGACGATCGGCGACTCCTCCTCCGGCTCGAACGCCACACACAGCACCGCGGGCGCGGCCTCCAGCCGGGCGTAGTCCAGGGTTTCGGGACCCTGCCCGACGACGTGAGCGGCGAGGAACTCCAGCTCCTCAGCCGAATGCGGCCGGGCACGGAAGTCGATGTCGTTGGTGCCCAGCGCCACCCGGGCAAACTTGGCGTAGGCGTAGGCGTCCTCGATGGTGAGCCGCCCCCCGGCCAGCACCCCGATACCGCCGGACCGGGCAGCGACCAGGCCGTCGGCGGCCACCTGGAGCGCCTCGGTCCACGAGGTCTCGGCGAGCACGCCGTCGGAATCCCGGACCATCGGCCGGGTGATCCGTTCCTTGGCGGACAGGTAGCGAAAGGCGAACCGGCCCTTATCGCAGTTCCACTCCTCGTTGACCGCCGGGTCGTTGCCGGCGAGACGACGTAGCACCGTGCCGCGGCGGGTGTCGGTGCGCTGCGCACAGCCCGAGGAGCAGTGCTCGCAGACGCCGGTGGTGGAACCGAGGTCGAACGGGCGCGAGCGGAAGCGGTACGCGGCGCTGGTGAGCGCACCGACCGGGCAGATCTGGATGGTGTTGCCGGAGAAGTAGGACTGACCGCCGGCGAGTCCGGCCGCGTCGCCCTCGACCTCAGCGGTGCCGGCCGTTCCGATCTGCTGGCCGGCGCCCCGCTCCAGCAGATCGATGAAGTTGTCGCCGGCGATCTCCTCGTCGAACCGGGTGCACCGCTGACACAGCACGCACCGCTCGCGATCGAGCAGCACCTGGGTGGTGATCGCGATCGGCTTGGCGAACGTGCGCTTGGCCTCGAGGAACCGGGAGTCGGTGCGCCCACTGGTCATCGCCTGGTTCTGCAGCGGGCACTCACCGCCCTTGTCGCAGATCGGGCAGTCCAGCGGGTGGTTGATCAGCAGCAGCTCCATCACGCCCTGCTGCGCCTTGTCGGCCACCGGCGAGGTGTGCTGGGTCTTGACGACCATGCCGTCGGCCACCGTCATCGTGCAGCTGGCCTGGGGCTTGGGCATGGGCCGGCCGCCCATCTCGACCTCGACCAGGCACTGCCGGCAGGCACCGGCCGGGTCGAGCAGCGGATGGTCGCAGAACCGGGGGACGATGATGCCGAGCCGCTCGCAGGTGCGGATGATCAACTCGCCCTTGGGCGCGTCCAGCTCGATGCCGTCGATGGTGAGCCGGACGTGGCCTTCCGGCACGGGACGGGTCTCGGCGTCGGTGTCCTGCTGCGCCGCATTCCGGTTCGCCAAATCTCGAATCACTGTCATGCCTGCACCCCGACGAGGTCCTCGAGCTGCTCCGGTTGCGCGACGGTCGGTTGCTCCGCAATCAGATCGAGGAACTCCTGCCGGAAGTACTGGATCCCACTGGTGATTGGGCTTACCGCCCCATCGCCCAGGGCGCAGAACGAACGGCCGAGGACGTTGTCGCAGATGTCGACCATCGTGTCCACGTCGGCTTCCGTGCCCTCCCCGTGCACCATCCGCTCCAGGATCTGCACCAGCCAGTAGGTGCCCTCCCGACACGGCGTGCACTTGCCGCACGACTCGTGCTTGTAGAACTCGGTCCACTTCATGACCGCCCAGGGCACCGACACGGTCTCGTTGAAGACCATCACCGCGGTGGTGCCCAGCATCGACCCGGCGGCCGCCGCCCCCTCGAAGTCCAACGGGGTGTCGAGGTGATCGACCGTGAACAACGGTGTGGACGAACCTCCGGGGGTCCAGAACTTGAGCGGGATCCCGTCCTTCATGCCGCCGGCCAGCTCGAGCAACGTGCGCAGCGTGATGCCCAGCGGCGCCTCGTACTGGCCGGGGCGCTCCACGTGCCCGGACACCGAGTAGATCTTCGGGCCAGGACTCTTCGCCGAGCCCATCGAGCGAAACCACTCGCTGCCGCCCTGCACGATCGCCGGGACGGTAGCGATGGTCTCCACGTTGTTGACCACCGTGGGCGAGGCGTACAGCCCGGACGTGGCCGGGAACGGCGGCTTGAGCCGGGGCTGGCCACGGCGGCCCTCCAAGGAGTCGAGCAGGGCGGTCTCCTCGCCGCAGATGTACGCCCCGGCGCCGGCGTGCACCACGATGTCGAGATCGAACCCGGAGCCGAGAATGTCGCGGCCCAGGTAACCGGCGCGGTAAGCCTCGTCGACAGCGTTGCGGACCCGACGGATGCAGTGCAGCGCCTCGCCGCGGATGTAGATCGCGCAGAAATTGGCCCGGATCGCGTAGCTGGTGATGACGCAACCCTCGATGAGCGAGTGCGGGTCGGCCATCATCGCCGGGATGTCCTTGCAGGTGCCCGGCTCGCCCTCGTCGGCGTTGATCACCAGGTACTTGGGCTTGGCGCCCGGGCCGGTCGGCCCCTGCGGGATGAAGCTCCACTTGAGGCCGGTCGGGAAGCCCGCCCCGCCGCGGCCGCGCAAGCCCGAGTCCTTGACGAGCGCGATGAGCTGGTCGGGGTGCGCGGCGAGTGCGGTGCGCAGCCCCTGGTAACCCTCCAACTGCTCATAGGTGCCGATCGACCATGCTCGGGGCGACAGCCAGCGCCTCGTGAGCACCGGAGTGAGTAGATCGGGAGTGGATGCGGTCATCACTTCTTCTCCGGTAGCGCCGGTAGGGCGGGCGGGACGTCGGGCATGGGCGGGGCCACCCAGCCGCGCTCGGTGGCCAACTGGGCTCCGCGAAGCGTCTCAGACGCCACCGACAATCCTTCGACGCTCCGCTCCAGATCCGGGAAGATCCCGGCCAGTTCGAGCGCCGCGGTCTTGAAGTCGGTCAACGGCGCTCCCCGGGTGGGTGCGGGCCGCTCGCCGGCGCGCAGGGCGTCGACCAGGGCGTGGGCCGAGTCGACCGTCTGGTTGTCGTAGTACTCGTAGTTGACCTGGAGCACCGGGGCGAGGTCGCACGCCGCCAGACACTCGGCATGCTCCAGGGTGACCGACCCAGGTGTGCCGGGCTCGCCCGCGGTCTCCTCGTGGCCGACCCCGAGCTGCTGGGTCAGGTGCGCGTAGATGGCGTCGCCGCCCAGCGCCGCGCACAGCGTGTTGGTGCAGACGCTCACGATGTGCTCACCGCACGGGGTGCGCTTGTACATCGTGTAGAACGTCGCCACCGCTGAGACTTCCGCGGTGGTCAGCTCCAGGGCCTCGGCGCAGTACCGGATGCCGTCCTGGCTGACGAACCCCTCCACCGACTGCACCAGATGCAGCAACGGCAGCAGCGCTGAGCGGGACTGCGGGTACCGGGAGATGATCTCCTTCGTGCGCCCGCGGGTCGCCTCGTCGAACTGATTCACCTGTCCACACCTCCCATGACCGGGTCGATGCTCGCGACGGCCGCGATCACGTCGGCGACCATCCCGCCCTCGCTCATCGCCGGCATCGTCTGCAGGTTGACGAAGCTGGGGTCGCGGATGTGCACGCGCATCGGGCGGGTGCCGCCGTCGGAGACCAGGTGGTAGCCGAGCTCGCCACGCGGCGACTCGATGGGCACGTACACCTGGCCCGGTGGTACGTAGAAGCCCTCGGTGACCAGCTTGAAATGGTGGATCAACGACTCCATCGACTGTCCCATGATCTTGCGGACGTGCTCGAGGGTGGTGCCCATGCCGTCCGCCCCGACCGACAGCTGGGCGGGCCACGCCACCTTGCGGTCGGCAACCATCACCGGCCCGGGCTCCATCTTCGCCGCTGCCTGCTCGACGATCTTGAGCGACTCGTGGATCTCGGCGACGCGCAGGCGGTAGCGGGCGTAGCAGTCGGCCTCGGTGGCGACCGGAACCTCGAAGTCGTACTCCTCGTAGCCGCAGTACGGCTCGATCCTGCGCTGGTCCCATGCCAGGCCCGCCGACCGCAGGATCGGGCCGGTGACACCGAGGGCGAGGCACCCGTCCAGCGGCAGGTACCCCACACCCTCCAGGCGCTGGCGCCAGATGGGCTGGCCGGTGAGCAGCTTGTCGTAGTCGGGCAGCCGCGTGCGCATGAGCGCGACGAACTCGGTGACCTTCCCCGCCCAGCCGTCCGGGAAGTCCTGGGCGAGGCCGCCGGGGCGGACGTAGGCATGGTTCATCCGCAGTCCGGTGAGGAACTCCAGCAGGTGCAGCACCTCCTCGCGCTCGCGGAACCCGGCGGTCATTCCGGTGAGGGCGCCGAGCTCCATGCCGCCGGTGGCCAGGCACACCAGGTGCGAGCCGATCCGGTTGAGCTCCATGAGCAGCACCCGGGCTACGGTGGCGCGGCGCGGCGCCTCGATGCCCAGCAGCTTCTCCACGGCCAGGCAGTACGCGGTCTCGTTGAAGATCGGCGCCAGGTAGTCCGCCCGCGTGACGAACGTGACGCCCTGAGTCCAGGTGCGGTACTCGCAGTTCTTCTCGATGCCAGTGTGCAGGTAGCCGATCACCGACCTGGCCTGGGTGACGGTCTCGCCCTCGAGCTCCAGAACCAGCCGCAACACCCCGTGCGTCGACGGGTGCTGCGGGCCCATGTTGATGACGATGCGGTCGTCGTGCTCGGCGTCGGTGACGGTGTCCCAGTCACCGCCGGTGACCGTGTAGATCGGGCCCTCGGTGGTGATCCGCTGCTGGGCGGGCGCCGGGCCGTCGTGGACGTCGGTCATGTGTAGGACCGCCTCTGGTCGGGGGGCGGGATCTCGGCGCCCTTGTACTCCACGGGGATCCCGCCGAGCGGGTAATCCTTGCGCTGGGGGTGGCCGTCCCAGTCGTCGGGCATGAGGATCCGGGTGAGCCCGGGGTGCCCGTCGAAGATCACGCCGAACATGTCCCAGGTCTCGCGCTCGTGCCAGTCGGCCGTGGGGTAGACCTCGACGACACTGGGCACGTGTGGATCCGCGATATCGAGGGCGACCTCGAGCCGGATCCGACGGCGGTAGGTCATCGACAGCAGGTGATAGACGACGTGCAGCCGTTGCGCCGCGTCCTCTCCGTAGTCTACACCCGAAACCGACGAGCACAGCTCGAAACGCAGGCCCTCGTCGTCACGCAGGGTACGGCACAGGTCGAGGATCCGCTCGCGCGCCACGTAGAAGGTGATCTCGCCACGGTCGATCGTGATCTGCTGGACCGCACCGCGGACGCCGCGCTCGGCCAGCGACTCACCCAGGTCATCGGCGAACTCGTCGAACCAACCGCCGAACGGGCGCTGCGCCGGTGGCGGGGCGTGGCCGGGAAGCCGCAGCCCACCGAAACCGGAGGTGTCGCCCGAGCCGGTGACGCCGAACATGCCGCTGCGTTCGCGGGTGGCCGGAGCCGCCGGACGGGTGCCGCCCTCCGGGACCACCACTCCGTCGAGCTGCACCTGCTCGATCTCACCGCCCTGCGGCGCCTCGCCGCCACGGGCACGGTGCTCGGCGACGTCGGCACCGCTCAGCTCGGCCGAGGACTGCTCACCGCCGGTGGGCTCGATGCCGTCCTTGGACGTACCGGTCGTCTCGCTCATCTACTTCTGTCCCGCTGGCTTCTTCTGGGCATACTTGATCGACGACGGGATCATCTCCGTCTTGTGCCCACTGGCGGCGAGTTCGGCGGCACGTTTTGCACCCAACGGCTCATCCATGATCTTCGCGTGGATCTTGAGAATGGCGTCCATCAGCATCTCCGGACGCGGCGGGCAACCCGGCAGGTACATGTCGACGGGCACCACGTGGTCGACGCCCTGCACGATCGCGTAGTTGTTGAACATTCCGCCCGACGAGGCGCAGACGCCCATCGCGAGCACCCAGCGCGGCTCGGGCATCTGGTCGTAGATCTGGCGCAGCACCGGGGCCATCTTGTTGCTCACCCGGCCGGCGACGATCATCAGATCGGCCTGCCGGGGCGAGGCCCGGAAGACCTCCATCCCGAACCGGGCAAGGTCGTAGCGCGGCGCGCCGGTGGTCATCATCTCGATCGCGCAGCAGGCCAACCCGAACGTGGCCGGCCACAGCGAGGACTTGCGGGTCCAGTTGACCAGCTTCTCGACGCTGGTCAGCAGGACGCCGCTGGGCAGGTGTTCTTCGAGCCCCATGGTCAGTGCTCACCTAGTTCCAGTCCAGACCGCCGCGCCGCCACACGTAGATGTAGGCGAAGCCGACGGTCACGATGAACAGTACAATCTCGACCAGCCCGAACAGGCCCAGCGCGTCGGCGCTGACCGCGAACGGGTAGAGGAAGACCATCTCGATGTCGAACAGGATGAACAGCATCGCGGTGAGGTAGTAGGCCACCGGCATCCGGCCGCCGCCCACCACCGGCGCGGGCGAGGGCTCGATGCCGCACTCGTAGGCGTCGAGCTTGGCGCGATTGTAGCGCCGCGGACCGACGTAGGGGGCGGCCGTGACCGAGCCGAGCGCGAACAACCCCGCGAGCGCGAACATCAGCACCAGTGGGAGATAGGGATCGAGCATCCGGGCACCCTCATCGTCGTGGTGGTGGTTCTTCTGCCGGAGCAGTGACACTAGGTCGTCTGCGCCTGCCCGGCCTTCACCAGGTATGCCTAACTAGACGCTCGGCGCGAGCTTGGTCATGGCCGCGATCACGCGGTCACTCGTGCCACCGCCCTTCGGGTCGTACAGGTTTGCCAGGACCTTGAGCAGGAATTTCATCAGTGTCTTGCGCGGCAGCCCGTGGCGGGTGGCCAGAGCCATCACGGTGGGGTTACCGATGAGCTTCGAGAAGATGTTGCCGATGCGGTAGTAGCCGCCCAAGGCCTCGCTCATCGCTGCCGGGTAGTACTGCAACGCCCGCTCGGCGGCGTCGCCGGACCGGGCCAGCGACTGGATCGCGCACCGGGCCGCGATCGACGCCGACTCCATCGCGTACGCGATGCCCTCGCCGTTGAACGGGTTGACCATCCCGCCCGCATCGCCGACGAGCAGCAGCCCCGGGCGGTAGTGCGGGAGGCGATTGAAACCCATCGGCAACGCGGCGCCGCCGACCGTGCCGACCGCGTTCTGGTCACGGTAGCCCCACTCCTCGGGCGTGCCGTCCAGCCAGCTGCGCAGCAGCACCCGGTAGTCGGTGGAGCCGTAGGCACGGCTGGTGGACAGGATCCCGAGCCCGACATTGGACGTGCCGTCGCCCATACCGAAGATCCAGCCGTAGCCGGGCAGGAGCTTGGGCTGCGCCGGATCTGAGCGGTCCCAGAGCTCGAGGTGGGACTCGAGGTAGTCGTCGTGGGTGCGCGGGCTGGTGTAGTAGCGGCGTACCGCGACACCCATCGGGCGGTCATCGCGCTTGACCATGCCCAGGCTCAGCGCGAGCCGCGCTGACACCCCGTCGCAGGCGAGGGTGAGCGGCGCCCGGAACGCGACCGGGCGCTTGTCCTTGCCCCTGCCCACATGGCCCGCAACGCCCGTGACCCGGCCTCTGTCGGTGAGCGCCTCGACGACCGTGGTCTCCTCGTGCAGCCGGGCGCCGGCCTTCTCGGCGTGCCGCGCGAGCAGCTCGTCGAAGTCCTGACGGGGACGGACGGCCCCGAAGTTCGGGAACGTGGCCAGTATGGGCCAGTCGAGTTCGAGGCTGACCCCGCCGCCGAGCACCCGCAGGCCCTTGTTGTGCAGCCACCCGTTCTGCTCGCCGCAATCGATGCCCAGGTCGATGAGCTGCTTCATCCCGCGCGGGGTGAAGCCATCGCCACAGACCTTGGGCCGCGGGAACGTGGACTTCTCCAGCAGCAGGACATCGAGGCCGGCACGGGCTAGGTAGGTGGCCGCGGTGGAACCGGCGGGACCGGCACCGACGACGATGACGTCGGCGTCGACGGTGTCAGTGCCGAGGCGCCGGGCTCCGCCGGTGGTGGTGGGTTCTGGCGCGACCATCGGGCTCCTTGTGAATGGTTTCACGAAGTCGCGCCGAGTCTATCTTTCCTGGTGCGAGCCTGCGGCCCCGCCACCGATTCAGCGGTTTCCCAGCCGACCAGCTCATCGGTGACGGTCTGATCGAGATGGATCCGCAACGTGTCCAGCCCGGATGTGAACCGCGACAGGCTGTCCAGCATGACGGCCGGCATCCGACCGAGACAACCTGGGTGCGCCGAGACCCCCCTTCAACCCGGCGCACTCCAGGTTGCCCAGCCGCGACGTCGGCCTTGAGGTCGTCGTCAGCTGGCTGAGATCACTGTGTCGGAGTCACCCACCAGTAGTCAAGAGTGCACAACCTTATTGAGCCCAACCGAGCTATCGAGACCAGTACTCCCGTCGATCAAGAGATCGTCATTCGATCTTGGTCTGCGACGTTGTGATCGCCGAGAGCGGCGGGCACGGCGGGGGCTACGGGCGGCGGGCGCGGTGCAGCGCGACGGCGCCGCCGGTGAGGTCGCGCCAGGCGACATCGACCCAACCGGCGTCCGCGATCCGTCGCGCCAGCTCCGGCTGCGACGGCCAGGCGCGGATCGACTCCCCGAGGTAGACGTACGCGTCCGGGTTGCTCGACACGCGCCGGGCGATCGCCGGCAGCACCCGCGCGAGGCCCGAATAGTAGGCGGCGCGGAACGGCGCCCAGGTCGGCGTGCCGAACTCACACACCACCAGCCGTCCGCCGGGCCGGGTCACCCGGGCCATCTCAGCGAGCGCAACGTCGGGATCGGCCACGTTCCGCAGCCCGAAGGAGATCGTCACGGCGTCGAACGCACCGTCGACGAACGGCAGGTGCAGCGCGTCGGCAGCGACCTTGGGCACCTCGCGGTGAGCGCCGGCACCCAACATGGCGAGGGAGAAGTCGCCGGCCACGCACCAGGCACCCGAGCGGGCCAGCTCCACCGTGGACACGGCGGTGCCGGCGGCGAGGTCGAGGACGCACTCGCCGGCACGCAGCTCCAGGGCGCAGCGGGTGAACGCACGCCAGCGGCGGTCCCATCCGGCGGTGAGCGCGGTGTTGGTGAGGTCGTATCGACGCGCGACCCCGTCGAACATCGCGGCGACGTCCCGCGGGTCCTTGTCCAGCTCAGCCCGACTCACGCCCGGCACGCTACGCGGGCCGCGCCGCAACGCAGCGAAGGAGCGCGACATGGCCACCTGTCGCAGTTAAAGCCCGCTGGTCTGATATTACCGCGTCGAGGGTGGCGATCAGCGCGGCGACCGTATGAGGATGGCTAGGTTCGGGCCTAGGTCGGATTTCCAGCGCGGTCAGGCGGGGGTCTGTGCCGGCCCGGTCCCCGACGACGTGGCCGATGCCCAGGAGCGTGCAGCCTGAACCGCAGTGGCGGATTCCGGCCAGGCCGGTGGCGTCCGCCGCGTTGCCGACGTCGGTGTCCGGCCGCCAGCCCGATCACGGCAACGGCGACGATCACGGCCAGCGGCAGCGGCTCCACCGTGGCGAGGGTCGGCCACCTCGGCGCCGTTGCCGAGATCAGCGGGACCGACAGCGCCTGGTCACGTAGGGGTCAGGGCGCTCAGTGCGGCTGTCCGAGCTTAGGCTGCCTCCGGTTGAGGTTACTAAGAGGTGGGGAAAGTATGACCGAACGCAACCGCTTACTCCGGGCCGCCCGTGAACGCCTGCCGTCCCGTCGCTCGCTGGGTGATCGTCTGTCCCGCGCCGAGTTGGCTGAGCAGGTGAACGCGTGGTTGTGGGAGCAGACCGGGCGCCGGTTCGGGCTGGATATTCACCTGGTCGCCAAGTGGGAACGAGGCAAGGTCCGGTACCCGACCAGTCCCTATCGGAG
>Ga0136617_10000893_pt1 | contig 26034 bp, 20 predicted proteins | sample AntDrymUQ3222106_2_FD_129672 | JGI IMG/M metagenome (GOLD analysis project Ga0136617, IMG submission 129672) | Polar desert sand microbial communities from Dry Valleys, Antarctica - metaG UQ322 (21.06) | ecosystem: Environmental > Terrestrial > Soil > Desert | place: Antarctica: Dry Valley...
CGATAGTCCTTGCCGTTCCAGCCGCTCTGCGCCAGCACCTTGCTGCCCCGCAGGACCCTGCGTCGTGGGCGGGGTTCACGGCTCGCTACCTCGGAGATGAACATTCCCTCTCCGCGGGCATCGGAGACGATCAGCATCACCGACGGTGCTTGCGACGGCGAGCGCAGCAGCAGCTCCACGGCCGCGGAAAACCCCGACCATCTCTTGGCGGGTATGGCAAATCCCTGCCCCACGAACAGCGTCGCCGCGGCGGCCACGACGGCCATCCTCCAGCGGACGGGATGATGTGCGGCCCGGCTTGCCCTCCGGGCCACCGCGCCCATTCCTGCCGCCACGAACATCATGAGGGCCGGCAGTGCCATCACCATGTGCCGCGGCTCGCGGCTGCTCGGCACCAGGCAGTGGAAGGCCCACGTGGCGACGAGTAGCGCACCCGCCGCCGCCCACTTGCCCGGGACGGGCCGCTTCGGCGCCGGGCTCCGCAGACATTGCGCGAGCCCGATCAACAGGAAGGGGAGCAGGCCGAGCCCGCCGGCCGCGAAGAGCTCGCGGGAGTACAGCCGGGCCGCAGCCAGGGCGTAGTCCGCGGTGGGCGTGCTGCCGCCGTCGAACGCCTCCTGGGCGATGCTGCTGGTCACTGCGTACCAGGGCCCGCAAATGAGGGCGACGATGGCCGCCGGGTACCACAAGGCCGGCCGCGCGAGCAGCCCCAGGCGGCGTGAGAGGACGAGCCCCAGCGGTACGACGAGGATGAGGGCGAGGCCGTTGCCCTTGGTCATGATGGCGCCCGCCGCGGACAGCCCGAACAGGACGGCATCCCCCGTCCGCTGCCGGTCCAGGAAGCGGCCGAGGAACAGGATTGCCCAGAAGCAGAGCAGGGCCACGGGGATCTCCGCCATGACCATCCCGCTGGCCTTCTGCATCAGGGGAAGGGCGACCAGTATGAGAGCGGAGACCGCGGCGATGAGCCGCCCCAGCTCGTCGCGCAGGGACAGGTAGAGGGTGACGGCCAGGCCCGTCGTCAGCGCTGCCATCAGGAGCAGCACCGACACGCGCGACGGAGAGAAAAGCAGGGTCCAGCCCGCCTGCAGCATGTAGAAGACGGGAGGCCAGTGCCCGATGGCCACTTTCGGGTAGTGAGCGTAATACTCCTGGGCGAATGGCATCGGCGGCAGCGGGAACGCCGCCACGTATTCACGGACCATCACCCCGGTGACGTAGTGGGCGCTCTCGTCCGGGTGGGCGCCCAGCTCACTGGTAAAGGCGCCCCCGAGAAACTGCAGCAGCACGGTGACGCCGAAGAGGGTGGCCGCCATCGCGGCAACGTCCGTCCGCGGTACGAATGCGCGTGCGTCAGCCGCCAAGGGCCTGCCTGAGATCGGCAAACGAGGAAAAGGCGAAATGCGGAGCGGCGTCGGCCGACCGCGCCCGCGACGCGGGCCTGGACAAGATCGCACAGGGCATGCCCAGGGCGGCCGCCCCGACTGCGTCCACCTCGGGACGATCGCCCACGTACAGTACCGCCTGCGGGGGGAGGGCCCACTGCCGGCATGCGTGCTGCAGACCCTGCGGGTGCGGCTTGAAGGCGTTGACCTCCGGGTCGGTAGCGCAGACGGTCAGCGACACGTACTCCATCAGCCCGAGGGCCGCAAGCTTCGCCCGGCCGGGATAGTCCGAGAAGACGCCCACCTTCAAGCCGCGCTCGCGCAGGAGTCCGAGCAACTCGCGCACGCCCGGCCGCCGGCAGCGGGCGAGGTGCCGGAGCGGTCGGCGAAGCATCCACTCCTCGACCACCTCGCGCATCTGGGTTTCGTCCGTCCCTGCCCGCCGGGCCGCCTCCCTGTACTGCAGCTCCTCGAGGCTCCCGGCCGGCTGGCCCAACGCGCGCAGCGCTTCGCGCGTACGGCGGAAGCAGACGATCGACCTCACGAGGCCGGCAGCGCGAGTGCCGTGGCCCAGGGCGAAGCGCACCAGCTCGAGACCCATGAGCAGCCGGAGCTTTCCCTGATCGTAGAGCGTACCGTCCACGTCGAAGAGAACGCCGCCCAGCCCCGCCCAAGGGGGCCCCTGCGCGGCATCATCCGCGGGCCGCGGACCGCTCGCGCTCACGGCGACAGAGCGCCGGGCGCCGCGCGCTCGATCAGGAATGCGTTGTCCAGGAACCACTTCAGCGTGGGTATGTCGAGGAAGACGAGGCCCCCGATAACTACCACCACCAGGCCCACGTAGAGAAGAAACCCGTGCTCCCGATAAAGCCTCTCCGGATGCTGGGCCGCCGAGTCGGGCTTCAGCCCGATCTTGAGATACCACGCGAACAACAAGGCGAGGAACGGCAGCCCCAGCACCAGCTCGATCCGGTATTTGACCAGGAACACGCCGAGGAAGAACCCGGCGCACATCGCATAGAAAAAGGATGAGATCAGCAGCGTGTCCTCCCGGTAGAACTGGAAGGACCGCCGGTAAAGCCCCGCGGTGCCCGACGCCTGCAGGAACCGGTACTCGGCGTACCGTTTGACCCCCATGAGGAATGCTCCCCCCATCCAGTAGCCGACGAGCAGGCTGGAGGGGGGCAGTGGCTCGTGGGTCACGATGAACCAGCCCATCAGGAGGCGGATGGGGTTGTTCACCGATTCGGAGAGCACGTCGATGTACGGACGATCCTTGGTGCGGAAGGGCCGCACGTTGTAGAGCACGCCCATGATGCCCAGGAGCGCCGCCGCGGCCAGGAAGTAGACCGAGACCAGGCCGGCCAACGCGATCCCGGCCAGCATGACGAGCACGTACTCCGCGTAGACGATCCAGGGGTTCAGCCGCTGCACCACGGAGGGTCGAAGCCGCTTGACCGGATGGAAGCGATCGTAGTCGGCGTCCAGCCACTCGTTGATCACGTAATTGGCCGAGGCGACCAGGCACAGGCTCACCATCCCGATCACGAGCCGGCGGGTGAATTCGCCGGGGGCCACGTGGGTCAGCAGGGACGCGAAGGCCACACCGGGCAGGGCAAAGACGTTCTTGAACCAGTGATCGGGCCGGGTGATGGCGACGTACCGGTTCATTCGGGCGCGTTCGCCGGCCGGAGGATGGCGAGCAGGGAATCACGCGGGTTCAAGGGCACGGTGATTCGCCGGAGCACGCGCGGCGCGGGGCGGCGGCGCAGACCGGCGAGCTTCCACGCCCTTTCCCAGAGATAGTCCCCGGAGAAGTACCAGCCCGGTCGGCGGAAGGCAGCGAGGGCAAATCCAGCGCGGCCGGCGGCCAGCTCCAGAGTGGATTTGTCGAAGTAGCCAACGTGGGCTACCCGGAAGTGCCACCAACGCCAGCCCAGCAGGCGCGCGGCCAGCGATCGCACATCGGGTGTGACGACGGCCAGGACGCCGCCGGGAGCCAGGACCGATCGGATGGCCCGCAGCAGTTCCAGCGGCCGGAGGACGTGCTCGATCACGTCGATCAGCGTGACGACATCGTAGGGACCTCGACAGTGCGGGGAGGGAAGGATCCCCAGGTGGACGGGCAGGCCGCGCTCGACGGCCTGGCTCTGCAGCCAGCGCGAAGGCTCGATGCCCTCGGCCCGGTAACCCATCTGCAGCGCCTGCTCCACCAACATCCCGGATCCCGCCCCGACGTCCAGGAGCCGGCCCGCCCGCTGATCGTTCGTTACCTGCTCGAGGATCTTCCTCGATTGGAGGCTTCGCGGGCTGCGGCCCGCCTCGTAAGCCTCGTCCTCGAGCTGCTCGTAGAAACCGGTGACCTCCGGCAGCTCTGGGCACTGCAGGAAACCGCACTCCGGACACTGGTAGATGGCGCCGGTGACTCCGTAGTTGCTGTCGGTGATGGCAAAGGCGCGGCTGTCGAGGACGCCCGGGTAATTCGCTGGCTTGCGCAGGACGAGGGTTCCGCCCCCGCACACCCAGCAGGTGCGCTCGCCGGACATTACTGGACCGTCGCCGGGCCCGAGCCCCACCGGCTGGGCACCAGCCGGCGCAGCAGGTCCAGGCACTCCGAAGGCCGGTAGCGGGCCCAGGCCAGGAAGACGGCCACCGTGACCACCCAGAGAGAGGCGGCGCCGGCGGGGTGGAGCGGCATTCCTGCCGAGGCGGCCGCGCAGACGGCGATCACGCCGGCGAACTTGAAGTATTCGGGCAACGCGGAGAAGTCGAGCGGAACGCAGCGCGCGGCCACCACGAGCAGCACGCTGTGGGACGCGAGCAAGGCGAGACCCCAGGCCAGCAGGGCGCCGGTGAGCCGCCAGGCCGGCCATAACGCGAAGAAGAGACCCAAGAACAATGCCAGCTGCCCCAAGCCGACCCAGATGCTGCGGTGCTGCTGCCCCACGCTGGCCAGCAGGCTGGCCCCCACCCAGCCCGGGCAGGCCAGCACCACCAGCAGCACGACCAGGACGAGCAGCGGCTGGCGCGCCACGTACTCGGATCCAAGGAGCTTGGAGATGGGTCCGACGAACAGGACGAGGGCGCCGCCGACCACGGTGTTCACGATGAGCAGGAGACGCCAGTACATCGTGAAGACCTCGGAGGCCGCGGCGGGTCCGCCGGAAGCCCAGGCGTTGGTCAGCGAGGGCATCAGGGTCTCGATCACGAGGTTGCTGGCCACGCGCGCCACCATGGGCACGGTCATGATCGCCGCGTAGCGGCCGAGGTCAGCCAGGTCGCCGAAATTGATGATGAGCACGGCATCGAGCTGGCCCAGAAAGAACCAGACCACGCTCACGGCCTGGGCCGATGCGGTGTAGGCCCAGAACCCCGGCGGTAGCCAGAATGCGACGTGTGCCCGCGTCAGCAGGATCCGCCGATGCCGCACCAGATAGAGGAGGCCGAGCACGGCGGCCACCAACGCCAGGGCCAGGTACAACCCCCAGACGAGAACGCCGGATTGCCTCGCCAGCAGCGTGGGGAAGGCCAGGAACAGGACGGCATAGACCAGGCACTGCGCCACCGTGAGGGAACGTAATAGCGCGTGGGCCAACTGCAGGTTGAGCAGGCCCTTGAGCGCGCCCACCACCAGGTTCAACAGCAGGCAGATCGGGGCCAGGCAGACCAGCAGGAAGCGGAAGGAGTCATCCCCGGTGGCTCCCAGGAGGTAGCGCAGGGTGCCGGGCCATACGGCCAGGGCGCCCAGGCAAGCACAGAACCACACACCGATGACCAACGCATAGGACAGCAGGAAGGGAGCTCGTCGATCCGGCGGCAGCTCGGGCAGGAATTTGATGAGCACCGTGTCGCCGCCCAGATACAGGAAGCAGGTCACGGCTCCGAGGTAGACGGCGAGCGTGGCGTACGTCCCCAGGACCGCGGGCCCGGTCCGGGCGAGGAGGACGGTGATGCCATAGCTGAAAGGCGTGGAGAGCAGGGTGAGCCACAAGACCCAGCGCATCCCGCTGAAGATGCGGACCCGTAGCTCGCTGGGGACCGCGGGAAGGAATGGCTCGGGGACTGCTCCCAAGATCAGCGCGCCGGCTGCACGGACGCAGCCGACAGCGACTCCTTGGTGCGCTGGTGCGCCGCCCGGACGGAAGAGAGGAAGTCGCCATGATCCTTCTCCTCGCCGCCGGTCGGGAAGCCCCAGGAATCGCGCCCGCGGGCTTTGACCGCCTCCGCGCCGTCGTAAGCGTTCTCGGAGAAGGAAACGAGTCCGAAGTTGACCTTCTCGCCCCAGTGGTCTCCCCAGGCCCAGAACTTGAGCCCGGCCACCGGATGGATGCCCGCTTCGGAGACCGCGTTGAAGAGGAACTCCACCTTGCGCCGGTACAGGGCCCCCCGCTCCTCCTGGGTGGGGGCGGCCGGAGGCCACTGTGGCCGCTCCTTTGGGTTGGGATACCGCCAGAGCGCTGAGTCGGGGTTGGCCACCACGGTGTCCCAGGTGACGAGCGGCTTGTTGCCCACGTACCGGGTGGTGAGCTCGAGGGCCCGCGCGCTGCCGATCGCGCACTGCACCACGTCGACCGACTCCCCCGCCGCCTTCAGGATCTCCTTGCGCGTCAGTCCGCCCCAGCCGTTGAGAAAGGCGGGACCGAAGACGAGATGCCCGGGCGCGTGCCGCCGGATGGCCGCCGCCATGACGGTGAAGTATCGCTGCGCGTAGAGATAGAGGAACTCGTCGAGATCGCGCTTGACGTTCGGGCCAGCCGACGCCATCTCGTCGGGCTCGCTGCCCACCCACCGGTTGCGGCCGTTCTCATCCAAAAGGCCCGTGCCCGCGCCCCAACCGCCGGCGGAGTCGAATGTCGAGTAGCGCGAGCGCCAGGCCGCGTTGAGGGCGGCAACCGTTCCGTACTTCCGGGCCAGGAAGTCGCGAAGCGCGTACTTGGTGTGGACCCGCGGGTCCGAATAGGAAGGAACCAAGGGACTGCTCGTCTGCTCGAAGTTGGTCACGAGCGCGATCAAGCCCAGGTGCGAGTGCTGGCGCGCGGCCGGAAGCTCGGGGCCGGGGCCGAACCCGAACAGGTTGTCGGCGTCGTCCATCGAGATGCCCATCATCCAGCGATTGCCGATGTTGCCGCGACTCAAACCTTCGTCTTTCCTCATCCACCCGTCGGCGTAGGCCTCGAAGTTGGGGTCGAACACGTCGGGGACCTGCCCGCCGCGGTACCCCGTGTAGTACTTCGGATCGGTGCCTTGGATGAGCTCCTTGAAGGGCCCGGTACCGTATCCGTAACGGTTGTCGAGACCGTAGTACGCCGGCCGGATGATGTGGATGTAGGGCATCCGCTGCGGGTTAGGATCGGGAAACGGGCCGGGTCGGACGGCCATGTGGTGATACTCCGCGATCGTGTTGAAGCCCCACTGTTTCAGCCGGCGAACGGTGTACTGACGCCACTTGTTCTTCCAGTCGGGTTCTCCCCCATACTTCTTCGTTACGCGGCTCTGCCCGGTGCTCCCCAGGTCGTCCTGAGAGCCCGAGTAGATGACGCCGTAGACGCCCAACATCCAGAAGCCGTTGCCTTCGGGGGTGACGAACATCCACCGGTCGCCCACTTGCTGCACCCGAAACCACCCCGTGGCGGGGGCCACCCCGCGTACTACGCCCCCGTACTGGTCCTCAGCCACTGTTGCAGTAGTCCTCTCGGACGTTACGGACTGCGCATCTTCCCGGGAAACGGAGCGACTCGGAGCCGACGATGGTAGTGGTGGCGGGAAAGCGTTCCCGGGAGGGCGAGGCTGCAGCAGCGCCGCCGCCGCGATCGCCGCCGACAGTGCGGTCGCCCCGGCGAAAATGGTGGTGCCCTTACCGCGAATTCTCACGGGCTCGGATCGGGTCGCCGTGAGCGCGATGGTGGAAGGAACGCGCGGGCACACCGGAGTGGCGCGACCGTGTGGTTCACTGACGAGAGTATAACCCTCCCACGCCCAAGGGACCGTACGGGGCCGGGCACCGTTCCCGGGTCGCGGCCGTTATCCTTGAGAGAGAGAGAGTTCGTCGTGGCGGGAGGGGTCAGCTTGGGGGACAGCGTGGCAGGAAGAGCGCGCTCCGTGGACGCGAGCGACGCGGCTGCAACCGATCGCGGCGCCAAGCCTGTCGATGTCGTCGGTATCCTGCTGCTGATCGTCCTCGCCGCCGTCTACGCACCGCTGCTGCGAGAGCTCCTGCACCGATGGGAGGTCGACCCCTACGCGGGACACGGGATGTTCGTTCCCATCTACAGCGGCCTGCTGCTCTGGTTCGAACGGCGGCACCTCGCGGCCACTCCGCGCACGCGGAGCCCAGCCGGCGGCATCTGCGTTCTGGCCGCCCTCGCCTTGCTGTGGGTCGGGCGGCTGACCGACAGCATCGTACTGCAAGGGATTTCCCTGGTGGTCGCGGTGGCGGGAAGCGTGCTGTGGCGGTTCGGAGCAGCGCGACTTCGTGCCGCGGCCTTTCCCATCGCCTTTCTCGCCTTCATGCTCCCTCTGCCCAAGGCGGTGGTGGACATGGTGACGCTAGACGCGCAGAACTTCCATGCCAGCTTCACGAGCGCAGCGCTGCAGCTGATTGGGGTGCCCCATCTCCAGCGCGGGATCTACATCGAGTTACCCAAGGCGACCCTGGTGGTTGTCGAAGGGTGCAACGGCCTGCGGTTCCTGATGGCACTCGTCACCCTGACCGCCGCCTTTGCTCAGGCGACCCAGCGCAGCCTGGGGCGGAAGTTTCTTCTCACGGTCCTGGCGGTCCCGATAGCAGTCATCGCCAACGGGTTCCGGGTGACCGCGCTCAGTCTGGCGGCGTACCGGTTCGGTGCCCACGCGGTCGAGGGAATGACCCATCACTCGATCGGCAAGGCCATCTGGGCGTTGGCCCTGGGCCTCGTGATCGTGCTCGGACTCCTGTTGCGGCGTGGCCCCAGGCGCGACGCGATCGCGGCGCGGAGCGCGATCGCCGACGCATCGCGCCTGGATGTGTCCGGCTAGCGGGGGGCCAGCAGCAAGCGATGGTCGGCGGCGGTACAGCTTCCCGAAGCGCGAAGGTCGACGGCGTCGGCAGGAGCCAGGCTAATGGTGCCGTTGTAGCCGCCGTCGAGCACCTGGCCGCGGCCCGCCGAACCGACGGTGACGGTCCCTCGGATCTGGCCCGTGAGCGTGACCCGGAGGTCTTCGTTGTCGAACGGAGCGGACCGCGCGGCCACCGTGCCGCTGAGCCGCGACTCGAGATTCGCGGTCAGGCTCAGATCGAGTGTGGCATCTCCGCCGGGCAGCGTCGCCCGCAGGACCACCGTTTCTCCGGCCGCGGTCGCGGTTCCGCTCGACGTCGCTTCCACCTCCCAGACGAACCGCGACACGGGCAGTCGGCAGACCGCCGACGCCTCGACGGTCAGGGTGTACGGTCCAACGATAGGGGGAGGCGGAGTGGGTTCGGCCGGCCCCTCTTCCACGCATCCGACGGCGAAGAGCGTGAGCACGACGATCCCGATTGCCGGCGGCATTTGCGAAAGATCTCGCATCCAGCGTCATAGTATCAGCGTCGATCACCGTCTATTCGAAGCCGTCCGCGAATATCTGCTCGGCACGGCCGTTATCGGTACGCTGGGCGTGACACTCGGGGTCGTTCGAGCTTCCGGCATCGCCCATGCCGACGTACACGTAGCCGTCAGGCCCGAACTGGAGCTGTCCGCCGTTCTGGTTCGAGAAGGTCTGGGCGATGACGAGAAGCGCCACGCCCGAGCCCGGGTCGGCGGCGTTCGGGTTGGTGGCGGAGCGGCGCATGCCTCCTCCGGATCAGCGGACCCGAGGCTTGCTAGGGCGGCGGCAGGTAGCAGGAGATGCCTTCATAAACGTAACCCAGCTGGGAGACCGCGGTATCCCGCTCCTCGGCATACACCGTGTAGAAGTGCTTGTTTCCATGGCGCAGCCGGAACCACGGCCGGGGGGCCGCGGGGCTGCTCGCTTCATGGCAGTAAGCGGCGACCCCTTCGTAGACATACCCGTACTGGGCCACCGCGGAATCACGCTCGGATGCGAAGATCGTGAAGAAGTACTCGCCGGCGCCGGCGCTGTAGAGCCGGAAAAGCGGCGCGCGTCCGTCCCCCGCGGCGGTGTTGTACCAGCCGCAGCAGATGCCCTCGTACAGGTAGCCGAACTGTGCGGCGGCGGCGTCGCGCTCCGTCGGGTAGATCGTGAAGAGGTAGGCACCGATCGAAGGATGGCGGAGACGATAAATCTCGGAGACCTGCGCGCCCGAGGGGTCGTCGTTGACGATCGTGCCCACGCCCTGCCCGTCGGCGACAACGGCGTTTAGGGGCGTGCCGAAGTTCAGCAGGAAGGTCTCGTTACCCTCCACCGCTGTGTCGCCGGCGACGATCACACGGACGGATTGGGGGACTTGGCCCGCCAGGAACGTCACGGTGCCCGCGGCGGCCGCGTAATCGGAGCCTGCGGTCGCCGTCCCGTTCGCGGTCGAATACGGGACCGTAACGGTCGTCGCGCTGGGCGTCGACAGAGAGACGACGAAAGTGACGACATTCGAGCCGCTCGCCCCCTCCACCACCGATGCGTCCGAGACAGAAATCGCGCTTTGATCGTCGTCAGTGATCGCAGACCGACCCTCGTTATCGGCGATCGTTGCCCCCGTCGAGTTGGAAAGAAACACGTAAAACACCTCGTCGGCCTCGTCGAGGGTGTCCCCCTTGACCGCAACCGTCACTGGCTTCAACGTTTCACCGATCGCGAAAGCAACCGAGCCCGATGCGACCGTGTAGTCGGAGGGGGAGGTCGCGGTGGAATCGGCGGTCGTCCATGCCACGGTGACGGCCTGGCTGCTAGCCCGGTTGAGCGAGACTATAAAGGTCGCCGTGATAGTGCCGCTGGCCCCTTCGACGACGGCGGTGTCCGAAATGCTGATCGAGGGATGCGTCGTGGCGCCGACAGCGAGCGCTCGCCTCACCTCGCCATGGGCCGCGCTAACGGCAGTGAGAAAGTCGCCGTAGTCGTTCTCTTCGCCTCCGGTGGGAAATCCTGAACTATCGTTCCCCTGCGCCCTGATGGCCTCCTTGCCGTCGTAGGCGTTATCCGAGAAGCTCACCACACCGAAGTTGGCCTTCTCCGGCCAGTTGTCCGTCCACGACCAGAGCTTGCTGCCCGCCACCGGGTGTATTCCAGCCGAGGTGACGGCGTTGAAGAGCCGGTCCACGTTTTCGGCATACAGCTGCCCGCGGGCCTCCTGCCGGGTGTCCAGACCGCCGCCCCCCGGTAGATCGGCCGGGTTGGCATAGCGCCAGAGTGCGGAGTCGGGATTGCTCACGAATGCGTCCCAGCTCACGAGGGGCTTGTTGCCCGCGTAACGCGCCGTGAGCTCCAGCACCTCCTGGCTTCCGATCGCGCACTGCAGCACGTCGAGGCTTTCTCCGGCCGCGCGCAGTATTTCCTTGCGTGTGAGGCCGCCCCAGAAGTTCAGAGCGGCCGGCCCGAATACCAGGTGCCGCGGAGCGTACTGGCGCACCTTGGCGGAAACGATCGTGAAGTACTTCCGTGCGTGCTGGTAGAGGAAGTCGCTGAGATCGGCGCGCACCGCGGCCGAGGCGGTGGCCATCTCGTCGGTCCACCGTCCCACCCAGGGGTTCCGTCCGTTCTCGTCCAGCAAACCGGTGCCCACTCCCCAGCCGCCGACAGAGTCGAACGACGTGTAGCGGGAGCCCCACGCGAGGTTGAGGGCGACGATAGTGCCGTACCTGCTGGCCAGGAAGTCGCGCAGCGCGTACTTGGTGTAGACCTTGCGATCCGGGTAGGACGTGACCTGGGGGCTGCTCGCCTGCTGGAAGTTCGTGACCAAGGCGATCCATCCGAGGTGCGGATGCAAACGTGCCGCAGGGACCTCGGCGCCGGGACCAAATCCGAACAGTTGATCGGTGTCGTCCACGGCGATCCCCATCATCCACGGGTTCCCGATGTCGCCGCCCTTCAATCCGTCGTCTCCCCGCATCCACCCGTCGACGTAGCTTTCGAAGTTGGGGTCGAAGACGTCGGGTGTCGATGAGCTGTAGGCCCTGTAGTACCGCGCGTCGGTCCCCGCGAGGAGGTTCTTCACGGGGCCGGTGCCGAGGGAGTAACGGTTGTCCAGGGCGTAGTAGGAAGGCTTGATGATGTGGATGTAGGGAAGCTTCTCGGGGTTGTGACTCGAAGTCGCTCCGGGCCTCATCCCCCAATGCTGGTACTCGGCCAGGGTGTTGAAGCCCCATCCCTTCAGGCGCCTGGCCGCGTTGACTCGCCAGGCATTGATCCAGTTGGCGCCCCCGCCGTACTTCGCGGCGATGCGGTCCTGGGTATTCGTTCCGAGGTCGTCGATGGACTTTGGATGGATGACGGCGTAGATGCCAGTCATCCACATGCCGTTGCCTTCGGGCGTGACGAACAGCCAGCGGTCGTCGACCTGTTTCACCTGGTAGTACCCGGTCGCGGTCGCAACCCGTGGCACCACTCCGCCATATTGGTCGACGAGAGCCTGTGCCGAGGCGAAAGCATTACCGATGAGGCTCAGACCGAGAACGATGAACAGACGGAGGGATACGCGCATGCGGCTTCTGCTCCTCGACGACCCGGACTCGTTTCGCACCCTCTCCAGGTCTGGCCGACATCCTAGGGGGAGGTCGACGTTCGCACCGGCTGGAGCGGCAGCAGCGACCACGAATATAGACGGTGCCGCAGCGGTTTAAAGTGACACCGCTCACGGCGTTCCGTCCACGCACGGGCGCCGCCGCAGAGTATACTCGACCGTAAATGCCATCTGCGGCGCGGGTTGAGCCGCATTTGAGCGAACCTGGGCTTCACATCTTCGTGCTCATCGATGCGCTGGGATGGAAAGTCCTCGAAGGTCGAAGCTTCCTGGACACGATCCTGCCCCACCGTCAGCCTCTCCCCACTGTGCTCGGATACAGCGCCGGCGCCATTCCCACGATGCTCACGGGCCGCCTCCCCGCCCAGCACGGCCATTGGAACTTGCTCTATCTGGATCCAGAGAGGTCGCCGTTCCGGTGGCTGCGCCATCTCGACTTCCTGCCCCGCCCCGTGCTGGACAATCGAGTGGCGCGCCGGATCCTGCGTGAGCTCGGCCGCCGGGTGCTCGGCCTCGGTCCGCTGTTCGAATGCGCGGTGCCGCCGTCGCTCCTGCCGTGGTTCAACTGGACGGAGAAACTCAACATCTACCAGCGCGGAGGAATAACGGGGGCGTCGTCCATATTCGACCGGCTGGCAGAAACGGGCGCAGAGCACACGGTGTACACCTACCACCACTCCGGCGACGCCGACATCCTGTCGCGGGCGCTCCATGACGTGCAGACGCGGCCCCGGGGCTTTTACTTTCTTTATCTGAGCGAGGTCGATCGACTTCTCCATCACCATTTTCACGACCGCGAGCTGCTCGACGAGCGGCTGGGCTGGTATGCGCGCGAGCTCGCGAAGCTGTTCGATGCCGCGCGCCTGGGAGACGCGAACGCGAGCTTCACGATATTTTCCGACCACGGGATGACCCCCGTCGACCGCCACTACGACCTTCCGGGTCAGGTCGAAGCGCTGGGGTTCGATCAGCCTGCCGACTACCTGGCCGTTTACGACTCCACGATGGCTCGCTTCTGGTTCTTCGACGAGCGTGCCCGCCGGGACATATCGGCGCTACTCGCCACTGTCCCCTGCGGGCGAATCGTTTCCGACCAGGAGCTGGATAACCTCGGCGTAAGGTTCCCCGATGGCCGTCATGGCCACCTGATCCTCTTGCTGCACCCGGGGTGGCTGCTGGCGGGCAGCCGCTTCAACCAGTCGTGGCTACCCGCGGGCATGCATGGCTATCACCCGGATGACCCGTACTCGGACGGCGTATTCCTGAGCGACCGCCCGCCTCCCGTCCCCGTCCGCGGACTGATCGACGTCTACGAGTGCATGAGGCATGTCGCCGGATAGCCTGCCGGCACCGATCGATGTCCTGCACTTCACGAACGTCCGGGCACGTGGGGGCGCCGAAGAGCACATCCTCACCCTCCTCCGGGGGTTCGACCGCGCTCGTTTCCGGCTCCACCTCGCCTGCCCTCCCGAAGTGGCTGAGCTGCTGGCCTCCGATCTTCCCGCGGACGTCGAGATCTTCCCGATCTGTCTCCGGGAGACGACGCAAATCCCGGCCGCCTTCAGCCTGACGCGGGTGTTACGCCGGCGCCGCATCGGCGTCCTCCATTCGCACCTGTTCTACAGCAGCCTTTTCGCCTCTCCGCTGGGCGCGCTGACCGGGGTCCCCGTCGTGTTGGAGACGCCTCACGTCAGCGAGCGCTGGCGGCGCGGCTGGCTCAAGTCCAGCTTCGTGGTGGACCGCCTGGCCAGTCGGTTCGTCGACCATTTCATCGCCGTCTCCGCCGCCAACGCGCGATACCTCGTGGCCGAGAAACAGTTGCCGGCGCGCAAGGTCACGGTGATCGAGAACGGTTGTGACCTCGCTCGTTTCGCAGCGCCGGCAGCGACGCACGGCGCCCTGCGACGCGAACTCGGGCTTCGCGACGACGATCCCGTCCTGGTTGTGGTCGGTCGTCTCGAGCCGCAGAAAGGCCACCACGTCCTGCTCGACGCGCTTCCCGGCGTCCGGCGTGAATTTCCACGGGCGCGCCTCGTATGCGTCGGCGATGGCGCGGAACGGGCGGCCCTTGAAGCACAGGTCCGACGCCTCGGGGTGGATGACGCAGTGCGATTCATGGGTTATCGCTCCGACATCCCATCCTGGCTCACCCTGGCCGACGTCGTGGTGCTCCCGTCTTTCTACGAGGGTCTTCCCTTGGTCGCTGTCGAGGCTCTGGCTGCGCGGAGGCCCGTCGTGGCCACCGCCGTGGACGGGACGCCGGAGGTGGTCGTCGACGGAAAGACAGGCTTGACCGTTCCTCCCGGCGATCCGGTCGCGCTTGGAGACGCACTGTGTCGAGTCCTGCGAGACCCCGTTCGCGCGCGGCAGATGGCGGAGGCCGGGCGGCGGCGCGTGGAGGAACGGTTCAGCCAGGAGCGCCAGGTCCGTCTCACCGAGGAGCTGTACATGCGCCTCTGGCGTGAGCGCACGGCACGGAGGCGCGGCCGTGCCGGACTGAGGGCAGCGGCTGGGCCGCGCGCATCGTAGGGTAGCTTCCTTCTCCCTACATCCGCGCGCCACGACCTTCTTGGCGAGCGCTGCGCGCGCTCGGTTACGTGCAGTAGACTCCGCCCGCGTGAACGTCCGAGAGCCGGTCACCCATCGCACTTCCCAGCTGCTGGCCATCGCCGGACTGGCCACCTTCCTCCTGCTGTGGTGCGTCCTGTCCTACGGGAACATCGTCCCCACCATCATCCTGCCCTCGCCGACGGAGGTGCTGCGCGCGTTCCCGGTCCTCCATTTCGAGGAAGCGCTGGTGCGCAGCGCGCTGGGCAGCCTGCGCCGCGTGACACTCGGCTTCGCCCTCGCCGCCGCGGTCTCCATCCCCCTCGGTATCGTGATGGGGACCTTTCCCGCCATAAAGCACTTCTTCAACCCGCTCCTCGATCCCCTGCGCTTCCTGCCCATCTCCGCGCTGGTGCCGCTGTTCATCGTGTGGTTCGGCATCGACGAGCTGCAGAAGGTCATCTTCCTGTTCGTCGGCATCTTCGTGTACATGCTGCCGCTGATCGTGGAGGCGGTGGACAACGTGGAGGAGGTCTACCTCCAGACCGCCACCACCCTCGGCGCCACGAAGAGCCAGCTCATCCGCCACGTCCTGATTCCGGGCAGCCTGCCCGCGATCGGCGAGGCGCTGCGGGTGATGAACGGGATCGGCTGGACCTACGTGATCATGGCCGAGGTCATCAACGCCCGATACGGCCTCGGCTACCTGATCACCACCGCCGGCAAGCGCTCGCACGTGGACCAGATCTTCGCCCTCGTGCTCGTCATCCTTTTCATCGGCGTGGTGACGGACTGGCTGATCCGCTTCGTGAACATCAAGCTCTTTCACTGGAACTCGCGATGAGCACGGCGGCCCCGGCGACCGCGCATCCCCACGTCCTCGAGCTGCGCAACGTGGGGAAGTCGTTCGTGAACCCGGACGGTAAGGTCTTCCAGGCCATCCGCGACATCGACCTCGTGGTCGACGACGTCCCCGGCGCGGGCGAGTTCCGCGTCTTCCTCGGTCCCTCGGGATGCGGCAAGAGCACGATCCTGAACATCGTCGCCGGCCTGTATCCGCCGACGACGGGGCAGGCGCTTTTGCGCGGCACGCCGATCACCGGGCCGGGGCCCGATCGCGGCATGGTGTTCCAGAGCTACAGCTCGTACCCGTGGCTCACCGTGCTCGACAACGTCGCATTCGGGATGATGCTGCGGGGCGTTGCGCGGGAGGAGCGCGAGCACACGGCGCGGACGTGGATCGAGAAGGTGGGCCTCGCGGGAACGGAGAAGAAGTACCCGCGGCAGCTCTCCGGAGGCATGCGGCAGCGTGTCGCCATCGCGCGCACGCTGGCCGTGAAGCCGCAGGTGATCCTCATGGACGAGCCGTTCGGCGCCCTCGACGTCCAGATCCGGCTGGGGATGCAGAACCTCATCAACGAGCTGTGGGAAGAGATCGACGCCACGATTCTCTTCGTCACCCACAACATCCCGGAGGCGGTCTACCTCGCGGACAAGATCCACATCCTGTCCGCCGGCCCCGGGACGTTCGTGGACGAGATCGAAGTCGACCTCCCCGTCCACCGTACAGAAGAGCTGAAGCAGACCCCGCGCTTCCGCGAGCTGGAAACGCTCGTCCTGGGGCGGATTCGCGCCCAGGCCAAGGGCGGAAGCGTGCGAATCACCACATAACCCGGTAGGCTTGCGCCGTGGCGCCGCCGCCGGTCGACGACGAGCCGAACCCGCTCCTGGAGGCGCTCAAGAGCGACGTCAACCTGATCGCGCTCGGCACCGCGGTGGGGTTCGCCGTCCTGTCCGGCAGCTTCCTGCCCCTCCTCGTCGCGGCCGGCCTCGAGATCGCGTGCCTGCCCCTCCTGGAGCGGTATCACCGCTACCAGCGCGCCAAGGCAATCGAGGCTGAGCGCGCAAAGCGCAAGACGACGGAAGTCTCCGACATGCTGCTCGCGATGCCGGAGGTGGAGCGCCAGCATTACCGCGAGCTGCAGTCCCTCGCCGCCGAGATCCGCCGCAACTACGAGTCGATGACGTCCACCTCGCAGGTCCTGCTGTCGCAGCTGTCGGACAAGCTCGACGTGCTGCTGTCCTTCTATCTCCGCATGCGCCACTCGCTATCGCGCTACGGCGCCTATTTCCGCACCACCAGCGCGGAGCGGATCCAGGAGCGCATGGCGATGCTCGAGCACGAGATGGCGAAGGGCCCGGAGCGCGTCCAGCAGGTCAAGGCGCGCACCCGCGCCGTGCTCGCCAAGCGCCTCGAGCGCTACCACAAGGCGCTCGAGAACCGCGAGCTCATCGCCGCGCAGACCGAGACCATCCAGGAGGTGCTGCATCTCCTCCGCGACCAGAGCTACTCGATGCGCGATCCCCGCAGCATCGCCGACCAGGTCGACGGCCTCATCTCCTCCGCGGAGGAGACCGAGCGCGGCGTCAAGGACCTCGAGGAGATCCTCGGCAACGACGACGAGTCCGCGCTGCTCGGGACCTTTGCCGACGCCGGCGACATCGAGGCCGAGCTGCAGCAGGGGCGCATCGCCGAGGAGCCCGACGCCGCCCGGGAGCCGGAGCGATCGCGCGCGCGGATGGCCCACACGCCCGCGACTCCGCCTCCGCCACCCCCGCGGAAGAAGATCACGCACTGAGTTCGAGGCGGCGTCAGTCGCCGCTGACGTGGACGAGGACGGTCCGGCGATGTGCGGCGGTCCGGTGCTCCCACACGTAGACGCCTTGCCACGTGCCGAGACCGAGGCGCCCGTCCACCACCGGGATCTGCTCCGACGTGCGCAAAAGCGCGGCCTTCACGTGCGACGGCATGTCGTCTGGCCCTTCCGCGACGTGGGTGAACAGGCGATCGCCATCGGGAACGAGCCGCGAGAGAAAGGCCTCGAGGTCCCGCTGCACGGCGGGGTCGGCGTTTTCCTGGATGACGAGGCTGGCCGAGGTGTGCCGGACGAAGACCGTGCACAGCCCCTCGCGAACCGAGGCCGCGTCGACCACGCCCATGACCTTTTCGGTGATCTCGTTCAGGCCGCGGCGCGTCACGACGGTGAGGCTCTCCACGTGCTGCTTCACTACCGGCCCTCGCGCACCGCCCGGGCGGCGATGCCGTCGATGAGCCCGGGGGCGACCAGGCGCACGATCCTGCCCCATCGGCCGCGCGCGGACAGGATGGCCAGGCGTTGCCTGCGCGCCATGGCGCGCACCGTGAGGGCGGCGCACTCCTCCGCGGTCATGATGCGCGATTCCTGCATCGGGCTCGTTCCCACTGGCTGCCCATCGGCGCCCACGGATCGGCGGTGAATTTCCGACACCACGAAGTCGGGCGCGATGACGGTGACAGAAACGCCGTCGTCCGCGAGCTCGATCCGTAGCGAGTCGTAGAAGCCGATCACTGCATGCTTGCTCGCCGCATATCCCGTGCGGGTCGGGACGCCGGTCAGCCCGGCCAGGCTCGCCATCGCGACGATCTGCCCGCGGCTGGCTTTGAGGTGCGGCAGCGCGTGATGGGTCAGGTACACGCAGCCGAGATAGTTGACGCGCATCAGCGCCTCGAAGACGGAGAGGTCCGTGACCTCGTCGAAGCGCGCGATCATCGAGACGCCGGCGTTGTTGACCAGGACGTCGATGCCGCCGTATGCGGCGACCGCGGTCTCGACGAGGAACGCCGCCGCCTGCGGATCGGTGACATCGGTGGGAACCACCACCGTCTCCGCGCGGAAGACACGGCAGTCGCGGGCCACGTCGGCCAGGCGCTCGGGATCCCGGGCGGCGAGGACGAGACGCGGGCGCTGCCGGGCCAGGGCCAGGGCGAGGGCGCGCCCGATCCCCGACGAGGCGCCGGTGAGGATTATGGACTTGCCGGCATAAGGCGCGGCGGACATCAGAACTCCCCGGCGCGGAAGGTTTCGCGGCCGCCCATCACGGTGAGCAGGACCTTCGTCGTGAGCAGCCTCGCCGCCGGGGCGGCCAGGATGTCCTCGGACAGGACGACGAAGTCGGCGAGCTTGCCCGCGGCCAGCGTCCCCTTCCGATGCTCCTCGAAGCTCGCGTACGCCGCGTCTACGGTGAAGTGGCGCAGCGCGGCCTCCACGGAGATTCGCTCGTGCGGCTGCCAGCCCCCGGCCGGAGTCCCCTCCGGCGTCGTGCGCGTCACCGCGGCGTAGATGCCCTTCAGGGTCTCCATGGAAAAGACCGGCGAGTCTGAGCCGAAGGCCTGGACGACGCCCGCGTCGTCGATGGACTTGAACGGCATCGCCCGCGGCACCCGCGCGGGCCCCAGGCTTACCGCGTAGACCTCGAGGGTGTTCTGGTCCGGATTCGCGAACATCGCCTGCGTCGACGCGATGACTTCGAGCGCCTTGAATCGCGGAAGGTCCGCCGGCCGCGGGACCTCCATATGCTCGATGCGGTGCCTGCGGCCGGACGTCCTGTTCACCTTCGCCGCGTGCTCGAAGGCCCGCAGGGCCTGGTCGATGGCGCGATCGCCGATGGCGTGGAAGAAGATCTGGAACCCTTCGCGGTCGTAGCGCGCCGCGGTGCGGAACAGCTCGTCGTCGGTGAAGTTGAGCTGGCCCGTTCCACCGCCCCCGGCGTACTCGTCGAACATGGCCGCCGTCTTGCTTTCCACGACACCGTCGAGAAACCCCTTGGCGGCGCCGAACTTGATCACGGGACCGCGATGTTTCTCGCGCAGCGCTTTGTACCCGGCCATGTCCGCTTCCGTCGCCGCCTTCCGGAAGGGAACCGCCCAGTAGATGCGGATCTTCAGCCCGCCCTCGGCGAGAACACGCTCGTAGATGGGCAGCTCGACGGGCTGGAAGGCCGCGTTCTGCACCGACGTCAGCCCATAGGAAGCCGCCTCCTCGATCCGCCGGCGGAGCCCGCGGTAGCGGTCTTCATCGGTGGGCGGGGGCACGAGCCGCTCCACGAGCCGCAGCGCCGTTTCCTTCAGCACGCCGGTGGGATCGCCGGACTCGTCCTTCACGATGGCGCCGCCGGTGGGATCGGGGGTGTCGCGGGTGATGCCGGCCAGCGCGAGCGCCCTGCTGTTCGCCCAGCCGGTGTGGCCGTCGTAGCCGGTCATGAACGCGGGACGGTCCGGCACCGCCTCGTCGAGAAGGCGGCGATGCGGCATTCCGCCGGGAAACGCCCCGTAGAACCAGCCGCGCCCCACGACCCAGGGCTTGTCCTTGTTTGCCTCCGCATAGTCGTGGATGCGCCGCTGGATCGCGGCCACGGTCTTGTCCTCGCCGAGGTCGACCGTCGGCACGACGAGGAAGTGGATGTGGGCGTCGTTGAAGCCCGGAGCGACGAAACGGCCCTTCAGGTCCACGACCTGCGTGCGCGGGCCGGCGATGCGGCGCACTTCGTCGTCGCTTCCCACCGCGGCCAGCACGTCGTTTCGCACCGCGAGCGCCGTGGCGCGAGGGCGGGCCGCGTCGCCCGTCCAGATGCGGCCGTTGACGAAGATGCGTTCGGGCGCGTCCGTCGGCGGCACCGGGGCAGCGGCCAGCAGGACGAGGAATGCCGCGCCGATCATTTCGCGGCCGCCTTCGTGAACGCCTCGATGGAATCGGCGGCGTCGCGCGCCGCCACCGCGAGGTTCTCGTCCGGCTCCGATGCCGCGTACTCGCGCAGGAAGGCGATGTCCTCGCCGCGATGGAGCGCGCCTAGACCCCCGAGCGCCGCGGCGCGGATGACGAGGTTGCGGTCGCGGGCCAGCTCACGCAGGCGCGCGGGAAGCCGCGGGTCGTCGGGCGCGGAAGCGATCCAGCCCGCGAGGGCGACCTGGCGCAGGTGGCGGGAACGGCGCGGGTCCAGATGGCGGTCGAACACCGGGCCGAGGGCCGGATCATCGAGATTGGCGAGCCCCTGGACGGCGCCGATCTGGATGGCGTCCCACCACGTGGACGGCCGCGCCAGCTGGCGCTCGAGGAACGCGCGTGCACCCGGGCCGCGGAGCGTCCCCACCCCAGCGGCCGCCACCGCGATCACCTCTTCGGCAGGATCGGTCTCCACCATCCGGCGCAATGTCGCGTCGGCCGCGGCCCCGCCCGCGGCGGCCAGCCCCAGGGCGACGGCGCGGCGCGCCCGGCGGTCCGCATCGTTCGAGCCGCCCACGAGCGCGCGGGCCGCTGCGTCCCCGCCCATCCGCCCAAGGTCGACCGCCGCTTCCTGGCGCAGCCCCCAGTGCGCGGCCGGATCGGACAGGATGGCGGCCAGCGCCGCCACCGCCTCTGGCCGGCGCGGAAACCGGACCGAGATCTCCCGGGCCGCCCGAAGCTTCTCGGGGAGTCCCCCACCGGCGAGCTGGCGCAAGGCCTCGTCGAGCGGTCGCTCGTACGCCACGTCGCCCACGATCCATCCGCCCTTGTCGAAGACGACATAACGCGGCCGCGAGTCCGCGGGGAGAGAGACCTGCGTCGACCAGCCGTCGACCGCCACCTCGTGAACGCGCGGGCCGGAGTCGGTGACCACCTCGACCTGCACCGGCAGATGGAACGCGTTCTCGAAGGGCAGGTCGGCGTGGATCTGGCGGATGCTGAGGTCGATCTGCTTCCGTTCCGGGGCGTACCGGTACCGGACCGAGAAGGCGGGGTGACCGCCGCCGCCGCGGATCCAGTCCTCGAAGAAAGGACGCAGGTTCCGCCCGCTCGACTCGCGCAGCGCCGCCTCGAGGTCGGACGACTCGACGGCCCCGAAGGCGTGGCGGTGGAGGTACTGAGACACGCCGCGGAAGAAGTCGGCGTCGCCAATGATGTGCCGCAGCATGTGCAGCACGAGGGCGCCCTTCAGGTACGTCGTCTCTTCCTGGTACATGGCGCCCGACGTCGGATAGCGATCGAACTCGAGGGGGCGGACGCTCCCGGTGGCACGGACGTAATCGAGATACCGGTTGAGATAGCGCCAGCGCTGGTAGGTGAGGTCGTCCTCGCCGTGCGCCTCGCCGTGCCACAGCAGATGGGCAAAGGAGGCGAACGATTCGTTCAGCCATAACGACGCCAGCGACCGGCAGGTGACGAGGTCGCCGAACCAGTGGTGGGCCAGCTCGTGGGCGATGGTGTCCTCGCCCGTCCACGCCGGATAGGCCTCGCCGAAGGAGGGGCCCGAGTCGAGCGGGTCGTTCTCGCCCCGCAGGAACGACTCCGAGAATCCCACCGCGCCCGTCGTCTCCATCGCGCCCGTGAAATCGCGCAGCGCCACCTGGTCGTAGCGCGGCCAGGCGAACTCGTAGCCGAAGCGGCGGGAGAAATACTCCACCATGCGCGTCGTCGCCGCGAACGCGTGCGCGGCTTCCTTCTCCTTGCCGGGCGGCGCCCACACCGCAAGCGGCACGGCGCGACTCTCCAGGCGCGCGTCGGCCAGCGGGACACGCGCGAAATCACCGACCTGGAGCGCGATCAGGTAGTTCGGGATCGGCTCGCTCTGCACCCAGTGGAAGGTGCGGGTGTTGTCCGCGTTGTCGGTGGTCGCCCGCAGTGTTCCGTTCGAGATGACCACGAGCGGCCGCGGCGCGGTGATCCTCAGATCCAGGGAGAAGCGGTCGTCGGTGCCGTTGTACAGCGGCAGCCAGCCGTGGTGGATGCCGCCTTCGCCATAGTTCCAGGCCTGCGGCGCGCGTCCGGGCTCGCCGGGAAAGAAGTACAACCCGGTGCGCGGGCGGGCCGAGTACGTCACGCGCAGGGTGCTCGCGTCGGGCCCGGAAAGGACGCGCGGAAGCACGACGCGCACGGCGTTGTCCTGGCGGTCGAGGGTCAGCGGCGGCGACCCGTCGAGGGTCACGCTCGTGACGTCCAGGCCGGGGGCGGCGTCGAGGCTCACGTCCGTGAGTCGCCCGCGCAGGGGAAGGAACCGGATGTCCACCGTCCCCGCGACGGTCTCGCGCTCCATGTCGACACGAAGATCCGCCTGCAGGTGCTGGATGTCGATGGCGCGGTCGCGGAGCGGACGCAGCGGTCCGTCGGGAAGGCGATGGCCGGGCGGCGCCTCTCCGGAGACGGAAGACGCCACGGCCAGGCCGGCGAGGGCGACGATGGAGAGAACGCGTTTCATGGCACCTCCCGGGCAGGCCCACGGTATCATCGCGCAGCGCGATGGCATCGAACCCGGCGGCCGCGACCGACGACCTCCCCGAGTTCACGCTCCGCGCCGCCGTCGCGGGCATCGTCTTCGGCGTCATCTTCGGCGCCGCCAACGCCTACCTCGGCTTGCGCGTCGGCCTCACCGTTTCGACCTCCATCCCGATCGCCGTGCTGACCGTCGCCTTCTTCAAGCTTCCCTTCTTCCGCGCGCAGCGCGGGATGATCCTCGAAGCGAACATGTCGCAGACGATGGGGTCCGCCAGCTCGTCCCTGGCTTCGGGCACCATCTTCACCATCCCCGCTCTCTTCATGTGGGGGTTCGCACCACCGCTGTGGCAGGTCGCGATCCTTGCCTTCCTTGGCGGCGTGCTCGGCATCTCCGCGATGGTGCCGCTGCGGCGGCTGCTCATCGTGCGCAGCGCGGCCGAGCTTCCCTATCCCGAAGGAACGGCGTGCGCGCAGGTGCTGAAGGCGACGGCGGCAGATTCCGGCGGCGGCCGGTGGATCTTCATCGGCCTCATGGTGGGGGCGGCGGTGAAGCTGCTGCTCGGCGGCGCCGCCCTCATCCCGGGCGAGCTGCGCGCGCATCTCCCCGTCCTGCCCAAGGCCGAGCTGGCGATGGAGATCGCGCCCGCGCTGCTCGGTGTCGGGTACATCCTCGGGTACAAGCAGGCGTCGATCATGGTGTCGGGCAGCCTGATCTCCGCCCTCGTCCTCATTCCTCTCATCGCGCTGGTCGGGCAGGGGCTGACGGCGCCCCTGTTCCCCGAATCGACGGCCACCATCGGCACCATGTCCGCCGGACAGATCTGGGGCCGCTACGTCCGGTACATCGGCGCGGGCGCGGTGGCGGCGGCCGGGATCGTCACCGTGATCCGCGCGCTGCCGACCATGTACCAATCGCTCCGCGCCGTGCTCGGAGGGCTGAGCGGCGGAGACGTCGCCGCCGACGGCGGAGCGGTGCCGCGCACCGATCGCGACATCCCCGGGTGGGTGGTGATCGTCGCGCCCATGGCGGTGGTCCTTACCCTGTTCGCCGTGCCCGGCCTTCTGGGCGGCAACATGGCCGCCGGCCCGCGGTTCGTGGCCGCCCTCGGCGTGGCGATCTTCGGGCTCGCCTTCGTGGTCGTGTCGTCCCGGATCGTCGGGCTGATCGGGGTGTCGTCGAACCCGACGTCGGGAATGGCCCTCGTCACGCTGCTCGGCGTCTCGGTGGTCTTCGTGGCCCTCGGCTGGACGGACATGGCCGCGCGGGCGGCGATCCTCACCGTCGGCACCGTCGTGTGCGTGGCGGCATCCAAGGCGGGCGACATCTCGCAGGACCTGAAGACGGGGCAGCTCGTCGGCGCCACCCCCGCCCGCCAGCAGCTCGGCCAGTTCGTCGGCGCCGCGTTCGCGTGCTGGGCGGTGGCGGCGACCGTGCTCGTCCTCGGCAGCGCGTACAGCTTCGGGTCGCCCGACCTGCCCGCGCCGCAGGCCACGTTGATGCGGACGGTCATCGACGGCGTGCTCGCGGGCGCGTTGCCGTGGGGCCTCGTCGGCACGGGGGCGATGTTCGCGTTGTGCGCGATGCTGGCCGGTCTGCCCGGACTCTCCTTCGCCATCGGCATCTACCTGCCGCTCGGGAGCCTGACTCCGATCTTCCTCGGCGGCATCGCGCGCCGCATCGTCGAGGCGCGTCGCAAGGGAGCGCCACCGGAAAGCGATCCCGGCGTCCTCGCTTCGTCGGGCATGATCGCCGGAGAAGGCCTGGCCGGAGTGGCGATCGCGTTCACCATCGCGGCGCAGAAATACTGGCCGGAAGCAGGTTGGAGCGCGACGCTCGCCAGCATCCATTTCGGGGATCGCTCGTTCGCGCATCTGGGCGGGTTGCCCGGGACCATCCTCGGCGTCGCCATCGTCGCCGGTCTCGTGGTGCTGCTGCTGCGAGCCGGGCAGTCTGCAGCGCCGTCGGTCGTGCCCCCGGCCGATCCCACCCCCATCGTCGAGCGGTAGGCGGACATCCGCTCCTGGTCGGCGGCCGCGCGCGACCTCGCCGGCGGGCCCGTCGACGAGACACGGGCCTGGACGAGCCTCGGCGTCAATCTCCTGGTCCTGCCTGGCCTCGGGTCGATCCTCGTCGGCCGCCGTGTCAGCGGAGTGATCCAGGCGGTGGTGGCGCTGGCCGGCGGGGGGATGTGCGTGTGGTGGCTGATCGCGCTGGCGCGCGAATGGAACGCGGCCGGCAGCTTTCCGTTCGAGGGCGGGGAGAGCTTCAAGGTCGGTGTCCTGGGAGTGGTCGTGTTCGGCGCGGCGTGGGTGTGGTCGCTCGCGACCAGCCTCGCTGTCCTGCGGGCAACCAAGGTCTCACGCCACAGAGACGCAGAGAGCCAGAGAACGAAGCAACGGGACACGGAGGGCACAGAGAAGCGCACAGAGGACACAGAGAAACGGCGAGAAAGAGAACGGGATAGACAGAAGAGAGACGAGAGACATACGAGAGAAAAGACGCTCGAGAGCCGTGCGGGAGAGAGGACGCGCGATAGCCAGACGAGAGAGAGGGACTTTCTCGTGACGGGGACGGATACGGGGGTCGGGAAGACGGTGGTCGCGGCAGGGCTGATCCTGGCGCTCCGTGCGGGCGGACGGAGCGTGATCGGCTTCAAGCCGGTGGAGACGGGCGTTGAACCGGGGGGCATGGCGGACTCCGCGCTGCTGTCCCGCGCGACGGGCACCGACGACGCGCTGGCCCGGCCGTTGTTCACCCTTCGGGAGGCGCTCGCACCGCCGGTCGCGGCCGATCGCGCGGGACTCGCGGTCGAGCGCGAGGACATCGAGGCGCGAATGCGCGCATTGCGTGCGCGTGGCCACGCGATCGTGGCCGAAGGCGCGGGCGGTGTCGCGGTCCCGCTCGCCTGGGGCTACACGGCTCTGGACCTCGCGGCCGCTTTCGATCTGCGGGCGGTCATCGTGGCACGCGCCGGACTGGGAACGCTCAACCACGTCTGGCTGACCGCAGAAGCGCTGCGCGCCCGCGGCATCCCCATCGCCGCCGTCATCTTGAACGGCGCCGCGTCACCCCCGGATCTCGCAGAAGCCACCAATCCCGCCGCCCTCGCGCGGATGCTCCCGGGTGTCCGCTGCATCGCGATCCCCCGTCAGGACACTGCGGACCCGTGGGAAGTCGCCAACCGCCTGGCGCCACTGCTGGCGTCACTCATCGAACGACAACGGGACACAGAGGACGGCACAGAGAACACAGAGAGAAAGTAGCTGGATCGAATCGGCGCCACCAAGAGAGCAGTGTGGGCGCAGGTTCCGTCCCCAGCCCGTCGTTGCCACACCTTCGCTACGCTGTTCGCTCTCTTCAGGGAAGCTCTCTCTCCGTTTCTCTCTC
>Ga0136617_10000894_pt1 | contig 26027 bp, 25 predicted proteins | sample AntDrymUQ3222106_2_FD_129672 | JGI IMG/M metagenome (GOLD analysis project Ga0136617, IMG submission 129672) | Polar desert sand microbial communities from Dry Valleys, Antarctica - metaG UQ322 (21.06) | ecosystem: Environmental > Terrestrial > Soil > Desert | place: Antarctica: Dry Valley...
GGAATGGAAGCCTGGAGCGCGCTTCACCTCGAGCAGACGCTCGGGGCGGAACCGGCGGTGAGCAGCCTCGGCCCCGGTCTCTTCGCGCTGGCGATGGTCGCCGGACGCGTCGGCGCACAGCTCTGCGGCGGCTCGGAACGTCTCCTGCTCGCGGTGGCCGCTGGCGTCGGCGCGGCGGGTGCCGGCCTGGCAGCCCTCGCAACGTCGGTACCCGTCGCGCTCGCCGGCTTCGTCCTCGTCGGCCTCGGCATGTCGGTCGCCGCACCGACGTTCTTCGGGCGGGCGGGCCGTCTCGGAGGAGCCGGTGCCCGCGCACGTGCGATCTCGACCGTGACCACGCTCGGGTATCTCGGCTTTCTGGTCTCGCCTGCGCTCGTCGGTGGAATCTCCGATCTTGCCGGGTTGCGCTCAGGCATTGCGGCGCTCGCGGGAGTCGCGATCGCGCTCGGGATCGGGAGCACGATCGCTCTGCGCCGCTAGATTCGGGCCGATGAGCGCGACTCTGCCGTGGAGCTGGTACGCCGAACCCGACGTGCTGCGGCGCGAGGGCGAGCACATCTTCCGGGGCACCTGGCAGTACGCGGGACACGTCGGTCAGCTGCCCGAGCCGGGCAGCACCTTCGCCTGCCGGGCGGGGCCCGTTCCCGTTCTCGTCGTGCGCGACCGCGAAGGCGGGCTGCGCGCCTTCGTCAACGTGTGCCGGCACCGCGGGTATCTCCTCGTCGAAGGCGAGGGGCGGCGGGAGACGATCCAATGCGCCTACCACGCGTGGACGTACGGCCTCGACGGCTGCCTGCGCCGCGCGCCGGGGGCCGACCGCGAGCCCGGCTTCGACGCGGGAGCGCTCTCGCTCGTCCCGGTCGCCGCCGACCGCTGGGGGCCGTTCGTCTTCGTGAACCCCGACGCCGGAGCAGCGCCGCTCGGCGAGACGCTCGGCGAGCTGCCGGAGCTCGTCGCCCGGGCGGGGATCGACGTCGACGCGCTCCGCTTCCATCTGCGCGCCCCGTTCGAGCTGGCTGCGAACTGGAAGATCGCCGTGGAGAACTTCCTCGAGTGCTATCACTGCGCGGTCGCCCATCCGGGCTTCACTGCGGTCATGGACGTCGCGCCGGATGCGTACGGGCTCGAGGAGACGTCGCAGTTCCTCTCCACGCAGTACGCGCCGGTGCGGACGAACGGGGTATCCGGCGGGGGCGGCTTCGACCCACGCGGCGAGATCGTTCGCGGCCAGTTCCACTTCCTGTGGCCGAACACGAAGGTCAACATCGCTCCCGGGCGGCCGAATCTCTCCCTCGGGCCGATCCTGCCCGTCGGATCTGACCGGACGGAAGGCTTCCTCGACTACTTCTTCGGTCCGGAGGTGGACGAGGCTTGGATCGAGGAGCTACTGGCCTGGGACGATCAGGTCGGCGTCGAGGATCGCGCGCTCGTCGAGCGCGTCCAGCGTGGCGCCGGCTCCGGCGCCCTGGAGACCGGCCACCTGCTGGCGGAGAGCGAGCGCCTGATCGCCCACTTCGACCGGCTCGTGCTCGAGGCGCTCGCAGAGTAGAACTCGGTAGGACGATGCTGCGCGCGATCACGGCTCTGGTCTTCTCGGCAACTCTGCTGTCCGTAGCCGTCGCCGCAGCCTCCGAGCAGCGCCCGACGCAACCAGCCGGCTCATCCACGGATCTCGCGCTTTCCTCCATCGGGACCACCCCGCACGGTGGACGGCTGCTCGAACTCGGATTTCGCGTCGTCAATCAGGGACGGGCAGCGGCATCCGACGTTCGCCTCGTCGTCTCCCTTTCGCTTCCTCTCTCGGCCGTTCTGCAAGGTCGGCCGCCGAGCTCGACGAGTGCTTCGACCGGCCCCGTGGTGCCGTGCCGGCTCACGACCGCCACGTCCTTCGAGTGCGAAGTCGGCGACCTGAGGCCCGGGCAGGAGGTCAGCACGCTCGTCAGCATGCAGTTCGGCGAAGAGGGGGCCCTGGAGCTGAGAGCGCGGATCCTCTCGGCGGCGAGCGACGTGAACGCGAGCAACGACGAGATCGTGGGGAGAGCGACCGTGACCGAGGCCACGTCGTCGGTAACGACCGGCCCAACGGGCTCGGCTCGTCCGGTCACCCCGAGCCTTGTCTCTCCGCAGATTGGAACCCGGTTGGTCTCCGCTTTCCTGGGTCGGACGAGCCGCGGCCGCAGGCTTGTCGTCACCGTTCACTCCGACGCGCCGACCGCGGGAGTGCGCATCGCACTCGTCGGCTCAGGCGGCGCGATCCTCCGGCGGCTGAGCCGAGTCGTTCCGACCGGCAGGCCGGTAACCGTGCCGAACCTGCTCATCGGTGAGCGCGTTCGTCGCGTCCAGATCTCGCTTCCGTAGCGCCTCGCCGTTACAGGAACTTCATGGGGTCAGACCCCTCTCAGAGGCGCCCCGCCTCGATGATCCGTTGGAGGAACTGACGGGTGCGCGGTTGCTCGGGCGCCTGGAAGATGCGCTCGGGCGGGCCCTCCTCGATCACGAGACCGCCGTCGAGGAACGCGACCCGATCGGCGATCTCGCGCGCGAACGCCATCTCGTGCGTGGCGATCACCATCGTCATCCCGGCGGCGGCGAGTTCTCGGATCGCGTTCAGCACCTCGCCCACGAGCTCGGGGTCGAGCGCGCTCGTCACCTCGTCCAGGAGCAGCAGTCTCGGGCGCATCGCGAGCGCCCGAGCGATCGCGGCTCTCTGCTGCTGACCGCCCGAGAGCCGGTCGGGATACTCCCGCTCCTTGTCAGCGAGGCCGAAGCGCTCGAGCAGCTCGCGCCCCTCCTCCTCACCGCGGACGCGCGAAAGTCCGAGCACGTGCCGAGGTGCAAGCGTCACGTTCTCGAGCACGGTCATGTGCGGAAACAGGTTGAAAGCCTGGAACACGATCCCGATCCCACGGCGCACGCGGTTCACGTCCACCCCGCGCGCCGTGATCTCCTCGCCGGCGACAACGATCCGGCCGGCCTCGATCGGCTCCAGCAGGTTGACGCAGCGCAGCAACGTGGACTTGCCCGACCCCGACGCACCGATCAGGCAGAGCACCTCGTGCTCCTCGACCGCAAGGTCGATGCCCCGCAGCACCTCGAGCGCACCGAACGACTTCCGGACGCCCTCGAGACGAAGCGCCGAGCCGTCCGAGCTCATCGAGCGCCAGCCGCCCGGTGGCGCCCGCGGTCGCGGGCCACGAGCCAGTCCGTCAGGCGCGCGAGCGGGATCGTGAGCAGGACGAAGAGGAGGGCCGTCGCGAGGTAGGGGGTGTAGTTGAAGCTGCCGGCAACCTCGATCTGCGACTGCCGGAACGCCTCGACAGGCCCGATCAGCGCGACGAGGGCGGAGTCCTTCTGAAGGCCGATGAAGTCGTTCAGGAGCGGCGGCACGACACGCCGCACGGCCTGCGGCAGGATCACGAAGCGCAGCGCCTGTGCACGCGAGAGTCCGAGCGAGCGCGCCGCCGCCTCCTGGCTCGGGTGCACGGAGTCGATCCCCGCCCGGTACACCTCGGAGACGTAGGCCGAGTAGACGAGCACGAGCGAGACGACCCCCCAGAAGAAGGCCGAGCGGGGGACGCCCCCCACATCGAGTGCCGGGGCCCCGAAGCCCAGGATGTAGATGACGAGGATCGTCGGGACGGCGCGGAAGAGGTCGGTGTAGACGAGCGCGAGCGCCCGGAGGGGAAAGAAGACGGACCCCGGGAGGCTCCTGAGCAGCGCGAGCCCGAGCGCGAGCACGAGGATGAGCACCTCCGCCACGCAGAAGATCTGGATGTTGATCCAGAACGCGGCGAGGATGTCGGGAAACGAGTCCCCGAAGATGTCGCCGTCGAGGAACGACCGCCGGACCTCGGGCCAGCCCGGCGAGCGGACGACGAGGACGACGATCAGCCCGAAGAAGACGACCGTGCTGACGACGGCGACGGGGACGCTTCTGGCGCCCCCGCCCAGGATCCGCGAGCGACGACCCAGTGGGCCTACTCGAGCACGGGCGCGCTCGCCTTGTCGGAGAGCCACTCCTGCTGGAGGTCAGCGAGCGTCCCCTCCGACTTCAGCGTCGCAAGCGCCCCGTTGACGCAGTCGACGAGCGTGCTGTCCTGCTCGAACACCATGCCGAAGCGCTCCTGCTCCCCAGCGGCAGGGAACTGTCCGACGATCGTGCCGTTCTCGATCTGCGCGGCGGTGACGTAGAACGCGGTCGGGAGGTCGACGACGATGCCGTCGATCTGCTTCGCCTTCAGCGCCGAGATGACGTCGTTGTTCGTGTCGTAGACGGAGGGCTTGGGACCGGGATCGATGCTGTCGGTGATGTACTCGTAGCTCGACGTCCCGACCTGCGCGCCGAGCTTCGCATCGCGGAGATCTTCGATGCTCGCAGCGTCAGCGAGCTCTGAGTTCTTGAATGCCACGAGCGCCTGGTTGACGTCGTAGTAGGAGTCGCTGAACTCGACGCTCTTCGCGCGCGCCGGCGTGTAGGAGACCTGGTTGATGTCGAAGTCGAAGCTCTTCTGCCCCGGCCTGAAGGCCTGGTTGAAGGGCACGACCTTCCACTCCACCTCGTCGCGCGTGAACCCCAGCTCCTCTGCGACGGCGTAGGCCACGGCGCTCTCGAACCCCTCGCCGGTGGTCGGGTCGCCGATCTTCCACTTCGATCCCGGGCCGGGCTCGCCCCCGAACCAGGGCGGGAAGGCGGGGTTGTCGGTGCCCACGGTGAGCTTCCCTTCGCTGACGAGGTCGAGGCTCTCCTTCCCGCAGTCGGCTCGCGAGGCAGCCGTCGTCGTCGCCTGCGTGGTCGCGCCGGCGACGGACCCGTCGTCGTCGCCCCCGCATCCGGCAGCGAGGATGCTGAAAACTGAAGCGAACACGAGCAGCAGCACGAGCTTGCGCATGGTGTCTCCTTCGCGGGGGCAGTCGCTCCGATGCTACCCGCCTGGGTTTACGTGGGCTCCGAATGGTGAGAGACTTGCATTCATCGAGCCCAGGGAGCGCTAAATGGCAGGCGTCATCTTCGAGGACGTCAGCAAGATCTATCCGGACGGAACACGGGCGGTCAACGCTGTCGACCTCGAGATCGACGACGGCGAGTTCATGGTCCTCGTCGGCCCTTCCGGATGCGGCAAGACGACCGCCCTGCGCATGGTCGCCGGTCTCGAGGAGATCTCGGAGGGAGTGCTACGGATCGGCGAACGCATCGTCAACCACGTGCCCTCGCGCGACCGGGACATCGCCATGGTCTTCCAGAGCTACGCGCTGTACCCGCATCTCACGGTCTACGAGAACATCGCCTTCGGTCTGCGCCTGAAGAAGGTGCCGAAGGACGAGATCGACCGGCGCGTGCAAGACGCCGCGCGCGTGCTCGGCCTCGACGGGTACCTCAAGCGCAAGCCGCGCGCCCTCTCGGGCGGGCAGCGCCAACGCGTCGCGATGGGGCGCGCGATCGTGCGCCAACCCCAGGCGTTCCTCATGGACGAGCCGCTCTCGAATCTCGACGCCAAGCTGCGCGTGCAGACCCGCGCCGAGATCGGTCGACTCCAGACAGACCTCGGCGTGACGACGCTCTACGTCACGCACGACCAGGTCGAGGCGATGACGATGGGCGACCGGGTTGCCGTCATGCGGAAGGGCGAGCTCCAGCAGGTAGCGCCGCCGCAGGAGCTCTACGACCATCCGGTGAACCTCTTCGTCGGCGGCTTCATCGGCAGCCCCTCGATGAACCTCGTCGAGGCGACCCTCGAGCGCGCGAACGGCTCGATCGCCGTTGCCCTCGGGAGTCAGCGCATCGAGCTGCCCGAGGACGTGCTCGCACGGCGACCTGCGCTCGGGGCCTACCAGCACAGGCCGCTCGTACTGGGCATCCGGCCCGAAGACCTCGAGGATGCTGCACTCGAGGCCGGCAGCCCTCAGAACCAGAGGATCAAGGGCCGTGTCGAGCTCGTGGAGTCGCTCGGCTCGGAGAAGGTCGTGCACTTCGCGATCGACGCCAAGCCGGCGGTGACCGAAGAGATCCACGAACTGGCGCAGGACGTCGGCGCCGAGGAGGTCGGACGCCAGCTCACAAGCAGCGGAGCCACGCTCGTGGGGCGGTTCGACGCGCACGCCCGCCTCGAGGCAGACCAGGAGCGCGACGTCCTCGTGGACACGCGCGCGCTGCATTTCTTCGATCCCGAGACCGGTCTCGGGATCTACGACGCAACAGAGGAGGGTGTTTCTGCATGAAGAGGTACCGTTTCCAGGTTCTTGCGCTTGGCGCGCTCGTCGCACTGGCGGTCGCGCTCGTCGCGGTCACGGCCGGAGGGGCGGGTACGTCGTCCAGCGCCTCGCCGAACGCCGCTGCGGGCGCGTCCGGCAACGTCGCCGTCATCTCGGAGGCGTCGGGCGCCGACCAGGCCTCGTTCCAGGCCGTCCTCGCGCGCTTCCAGCAGCGCAATCCGAACATCAAGGTCAAATACACCTCCGCAGGGCGCCAGCTCTCGACGATTCTCTCCACGGCGATCCAGGGCGGCAACCCGCCCGACGTCGCGCTGCTGCCTCAGCCCGGGCTCATGCGCGACCTCGTCGCGCGCAAAGCGCTCAAGCCGATCACCTTCCTGCGTGGAACGATCGCCGCGAACTGGGCGGCGGGTTGGCTCCAGCTCGGCACGGTCAACGGGAAGCTTTACGGCCTCTACTACAAGGGGGCCAATAAGTCGACCATCTGGTACAACGTCAAGGCGTTCAAGGCCGCGGGCGTCTCGCCCCCGAAGACGTTCCCTCAACTTCTGAAGGTCGCCGACACGCTGAAGGCCTCGGGAACGCCGGCGTTCTCGATCGGCGGCGCGGACGGGTGGACGCTCACCGACCTGTTCGAGAACATCTACCTCCGCCAGGCGGGGGGGGCTAAGTACGACAGGCTGGCGAACCACCGGATCAAGTGGACCGACCCGTCGGTGAAGGCCGCCTTGCGCACGATGGGTCAGATCCTGCAGAGCGATAACATCGCGGGAGGCACCCAGGGCGGGGTGCAGACCGACTTCGCGACGTCGGTCACGCAGGCGTTCGCCGCCGAGCCAAAGGCGGCGATGGTGATCGAGGCGGACTTCGTGGCGGGCGTCATCACCGGCTCGACGAAGGCCAAGCCGCGCACGGACTTCAACGTCTTCAACTTCCCTTCGATCAGCGGCTCGCCGCCGTCGGTCGTGGGCGGCGGTGACGCCGTCGTCATGCTCAAGGACAACCCCGGCGCACGGGCGCTCATCCGCTACCTCGCGACGGCCGAGGCCGCCGAGATCTGGGCCAAGCGGGGCGGCTACTCCTCGCCGAACAAGCGCGTGCGGCCGACCGCCTACTCAGATCCGATCACGAGGAGCACGGCCACGGGACTCGCGCGCGCCAAGACCTTCCGGTTCGACCTCTCAGACCTGCAGCCCGCGGCCTTCGGGGGCACGGTCGGGCAGGGACTCTTCAAGCTCTTCCAGGACTTCCTGAAGAACCCGAGCAACGTCGACGGCATCGCCGGCAAGATGGAGGCGGCAGCCGCGAAGGCCTACAAGAAGTAGCTGGTTGAGCGGAAGCATCACGGCGGAGCCCCCGACCGCGGGGGCTCCGCGAGCAGCGAGGCGGGCGCGACTGCGGGACTACGGGGTCGCCGCCGGTTTCCTCGCGCCGGCGCTGATCGTCCTCGGCGTCTGGATCGTGTACCCCACGATCCGGACGATCATCCGCAGCTTCTTCGACCGGACGGGCGAGACGTTCGTCGGGATCGACAACTACGAGGCGTTGTTCACGACCGACCTGCTCGTGACAGCGATCAAGAACAACGCGATCTGGGTGGGCGTCGTCCCCGCGCTCGTGACGGCGATCGGGCTCATCTTCGCAGTGCTCACGGAGCGCGTCCGCTGGTCGGTTGCGTTCAAGACCGCCGTCTTCATGCCGATGGCGATCTCGCTGCTCGCCGCCGGGGTGATCTGGCGGATCATGTACCTCCAGGATCCGGATCAGGGAGCGATCAACGCGCTGCTCGCCTCGGCGAAGAACGTCGTCAGCCCAACGGGGGCGCTCTCTGCCGCGAACCCGTCCACACCGGCGCTCTCCGGCTCGCCCGAACGTGGCCTCGTGCTGCAGCGCGCGCTCGAGCGGGGTTCGGTCGCGAGGCTCGGCCTGACGGCGATCCCGCCTGCCGAGGTGCCCGAAGGAGCCGTCCAGGCCGTCGAGCCCAAGCCGATCGAGAACGGCATCACCGGCGTCGTCTGGCGCGACTTCAAGCCGGGCGGCGGCACTCCCGGCCGGGTGGAGTCGCAGGAGCTCGGCCTCCCCGGTGTGAATGTTGAGCTGCGGGACGAGAGCGGAAAGAGCGTCGCCACCGCGACGACGGACGCGCGCGGCGTCTTCGCCTTCGAGGAGGTGGAGGAGGGGCGATACCGGACCGCCATCGGCGCGACGACATTCGAGCGGCCGTTCGGGGGCGTCTCCTGGCTCGGCGCCGACCTGATCACGCCCTCGGTGATCATGGCCTACATCTGGGTGTGGGCCGGCTTCGCCATGGTCGTCATCGCCGCCGGCCTGGCCGCGATCCCACGCGACGTGCTCGAGGCCGCACGCACGGACGGAGGGACGGAGTGGCAGGTGTTCCGCCGCGTCACCGTTCCCCTGCTCGGACCGGTGCTGAGCGTCGTCTTCATCACCATGCTGATCAACGTCCTCAAGGTCTTCGACATCGTCATCTCCGTCGCGCCCGGCTCGACCCAGGCGGAGGCGAACGTGATCGCGCTCGCGATGTGGCGGACGTCGTTCGGTGGCGTCAACGACTTCGGCCTCGGGTCGGCGATCGCGGTCTTCCTCTTCATCCTCGTCCTGCCCGTCCTGCTCCTCAACGTCCGACGCTTCAAGAGGGAGGTCTGACCCGTGGCCGTCGCCGAGTCCCAGGTGCGAGCACCCGTGGTGATCGACGAGCGCGTCGCAGCGCGGATCCTCCGTATCGTCGCAAAGGCGCCCGTGCACCTCGTGCTGGTCGTCGTAGGCCTGCTCTGGCTGATGCCGACCCTCGGCCTCTTCTTCACCTCGCTGCTCTCGCCCGCTGACATCGGCTCCGCCGGCTGGTGGCAGATCTTCTCGGAGCCGAGCCTGACGACCTTCTCGAGCTACCGGCGGCTCTTCGAGAACGACGCGATCATGTCGTCGCTCCTGACGACCACCATCATCGCGATCGGAGGCACGGTGCTTCCGATCTTCATCGGAGCGCTCGCGGGCTTCGCCTTCGCGTGGCTCGACTTCCCCGGTCGCGACTGGATCTTCATCGTCGTGATCGCTCTTCTCGTCGTACCGCTCCAGATGGCGCTGATCCCGATCTTCTCGCTCTACAACAATCTCGGCATCTTCGACACGGTCCTCAGCCTGATCCTCTTCCACACCGCCTTCGGGCTGCCGTTCGCGATCTTCCTGCTGCGCAACTTCTTCATCGGGATTCCCAAGGACATCCTCGAATCGGCGCGCATCGACGGCGCTTCCGAGCTGAGGATCTTCTTCCGCCTCATGCTGCCTCTGGGAATCCCCGCGATCGCCTCGCTGGCGATCTTCCAGTTCCTGTGGACGTGGAACGACCTCCTCGTCGCGCTCACGTACGGACGCGATACCCGGCCGGTCACGGTGGCGATCTTCTCCCAGCTCTCCGAGTTCGGCTCGAACGTCGAGCTGATCGCGCCGGCGTCGTTCGTCTCGCTCATGATTCCGCTCGCCGTCTTCTTCGCGTTCCAGCGTTACTTCGTCCAGGGCTTGCTCGCCGGCTCCGTGAAATGACCTCCTGCGCCATCGTGGGCGGCGGCCTGGCCGGCTTCACCGTGCACGCGACCCTCCGGCACGGCGGCCTGGCGACCGGTGAGATCGCCGTCTTCGGCGACAACCCCGATCCGGCCGCTGTCTGGCAACGCCGCGCCGCCTCGATTCGCCAGCGGGAGATGCGTTCCGAGAGCGACGGGCACTGCTACCCGACGTCGTTCCCCGGTCTCGCAGCTCGCGAGGCGCTCCGACGGCGGACGCCCGGCCCCGTGCTCAGGAGCGTCTGCGACCGCTACCGCCCGAGCGTCGACGAGTTCCTGGCACACGTGGAGCGCCTGCGTGAGCACTCCGGCTGGGACGAGAGCTTCCACCGCGCACGGATCGAGCGCATCCGCGCAGTGCCCGGCGGCTTCGAGCTCGAAGGTCACGGCGTCTTCCGGCACGTCCTCGTAGCGCCGGGCCACCCAGGGCTCGCCCGGCCCTTCGAGCTCGCTGATGATCCCCGCGCCGTGCACGCGTACGAGCCGCATCCGTATGCCGCTCGGGTCGCCGTCGTGGGCGCCGGGATGGCGGCTGCGACCGAGTGGCGGAACGCGCTCGAGACCGGATCGACCGTAGCCTCGGTCCGCCGCCGGGAGCCCGAGCGGCGGCCCTTGAACCTGCCGCGCCCCTTGTTCACGCGCCGAGGGCTCGCCGGTTTCCACGCCACCCCTCCCGCCGAGCGGGTGGAGATGCTCACGCGCCTGTCGAAACCTTCGTACCCGCCGGGCCAGAGCTGGGACGAGCCCCTCGAGCGCGCGCGTCGCGAAGGGCGCTTCGCCGTTGCCGGAGCGCCGAGCGACGCCGACCAGATCATCTGCGCGACCGGCTTCCGGCGGGGCTTCGGGCACGACCGCCTGCTGGCGCGCCTCGTGAACGAGCACGGGGTCGACACGGCCGGCCGCTGGATCGTGCTCGCGCCCGATTCGACCGTTCCCGCGCTCACAGACGAGCGCCGGACGCTCGCCCTCGCAGGCGCACCCGCCCAGTGGGCTTTCCCCGCGGCGGACACCCTGGTCGGGATGAAGTTCGCCGCCCACGCTTTCCTGCGTAGGGTGAGCCGATGTCCTACACGCTGAAGGGACGGCTTCAGAGTCGCCTCGCGACGGCCCTGCTTCCGTTCGCAGCAGCCTGCGTGCTTGCGGGGGTCCTGCAGGCCTGGTGGCCGCTGGCTCTCGTCGGCCTGATGGTCGCAGTCGGGCTCGCGCTCGAGGGCGGGCTGCTCCACCGCCTGCTTCCGTACCAGCCGGGCTGGGTCGCGCTGCCTCTCGGGGTCGTCGAGCTGCTCGCGACGATGGGGCTGGCCCGGGCGCTCAGCGTGGACGCTCCCGTGCGTCTGGCCCTCGCCTTCTTCGTCGGCTCGTGGGTCGTCTCGCAGGTCGTGCTCCACGCCGGCCTGCCGCTGCTGCACCTGTCCTATGCCGAGGACGGCGGCGAGCTCGGACGCGCGGGCCTGGTCGTCGCTGCGGTCGCGCCGACGGCGCTCGCGCTCGTGGTAGGCGTCGCCTGGACAACGCAACCGCCGACGGTTCACCTCGCGGCGGGCTTCCACCGGGGGCCGATCGTGCTCGATCGCGCACAGACCCTCGAGGGCGAGCCCGGGTCGGTCGTCAGAGGCGGCATCCGCGTCCTGGCCGACGACGTGACGGTGCGCGGCGTGACCGTGCTCGGCGGGGAGTACGGCATCGATGTCGACGGCGCCGAGAACGTGGTGCTCGAGGACGTCACGGTCTCCGGGGCCGAGCTCGACGGGATCCACGTCCGCAGGAGCACGGTGACGATCCGCGACTGCTCGATCGACGACCTCCGGAGCCCGTACGCTCAGGGCATCGACATCTCGTTCGGCTTCGACCTCGGCCCGAGCTCGGTGCGGCGCTGCACGGTTCGGGGTGGGCTGGAGGGAATCGCCACCCACTTCGTGCACGTCGAGCTCGAGGACAACCGCATCTCCTCGACGCAGGGGCGCGGCATCGCGATGACGGAGATGTCGATGGGCGAGATCGAAGGGAACGAGGTCATCGGCGGGCTCGGCGTCGGGATCTTCTGCGGCGACTACTCGCACTGCCGCATTGACGACAACACCGTCCGACGGACGAGGCCGGACATGGCCTCGGGCGATCTCACCCGGCTCGGGTACGCGATTCAGGCCCACTACGGCGCCACGGCGACCCTCGGGGCGAACAGCGTCTTCGAGAGCCCCGGCGGGGTCGGCGCGGTGCTCGGCGCCCGCCTCGAGCGCGAGTAGCGTGGGGGAACCGATGGTTCCCCCACGGACCCCCTTGCAGCGGACGCGCCGGGGCCGCGTTGTGGCTGCGCCGGGCAGAGCCCGGCTCCGGCGAAGAGAGCCTCCAGGCACTCACAACCTCACGAGTTCCATCCCAACCAGGGCGAGAGCTTCCAGCTCGCGCGGGTAACCGCGTAGAGCACGTAGTCCTCGCGCTCTCCGTTCGAGTCCGGCATGAACTCCCGCAGGAGCCGCTCGGACGAGAAGCCGAGCGCCTCGAGAATGCGCCGCATGCCGGCGTTCCCGACGGCGGTCGAGGCCTGGACGCGCCCGGCGCCCGCACCGTCGAGCAGATGGGCCGTGAGCAGGCAGATGGCCTCGGTGCCATAGCCGCGCCGGCGCTCGGGGGGAAACAGCGAGATCCCGAGCTCGAAGATCCCGCCGCGTCCCACCCCCACGCCCCCACGCGCCTCGATGTGACCGACGAGCTCGCCGCCCGCCTCGATGCCGAGGTCGAGCCGCCCGCCGATGATGCGCCCCGAGCGCTCGACCTGGAGCCGCAACCGCTCGCGGGCGCCCGGGCGGGAGAGGTGCGGGAACGCGCCGTCGGCGATCCTGTCGGCCCACAGGGCGTCGAGCTCGTCGAGCCGCAGCGCGCGCAGGCGCACGAGGTCACCGCGGAGGTCGAGCACTGCGCGCGAGCGTACGTCGGCTACGGTCTCGCCGTGGGCGGGAACGACCGTGCGCGGCTCGTCGGCATGAATCACCTCGCGCTCGAGGTGGACGACATCGACGAGGCGCTGGAGTTCTACGGGCGTATCTTCAGCTTCACGCTCCGCGGCCGGATCGCCGGCATGGCGTTCATCGACATGGGCGACCAGTTCCTCGCGTTCGCCGCCCCCCGAACCCAGCCGCCCGATGCTGCGCGCCACTGCGGCCTCGTCGTGGACGACAAGGAGGTCGCGCTCCGCCGCCTGCATGAGGAGGGCGTCGCGGTCGCCGGGAACGATTTCCGCGATCCGTGGGGGAACTTCGTGCAAGTCGTCGAGTACGGCGAGATCCAGTTCACGAAGGCGCCGGAGATCCTGCGCGGGATGGGCCTCGGGGGGCTCGAGAAGTCGGAGCGGGCGCTCGCGGAGCTGCGCGAGAAGGGGCTGGCGCCAGGCTAACCGGCCCGCAGCCAGCGCCAGCGCGAGCCCCGCGGAGGGTCGCCGCCGACGTCCTCGCCGAGCGCCCGAGCCGCGGCGCGCACGTCGTCGCCGGTGAGGAGCGTCAGCTCGTGCGGCTCCAGTTCCTCGAGGGCACGCCCCTCCACGGCCGCAAGGCGCAGCGCCTGCTGGTTGAGAGCCTGCTCGAAGAGCGTGCGGGCAAAGCGCGCGTTCCCGAACCGCTCGCTCCGCCGCGCCCCGTCGAAGACGGCGGCGAGCGCATCGGATGCACCCTCGTCGAGGTCGTAGCGGCCCGCCGCGGCGAACCTCTCCGTGATCGCGAGCAGCTCCCTGGTGGAGTAGTCGGGGAAGGTCAGCTCGCGCGCGAAGCGGGAGCGCAGGCCGGGATTCGAGTCGAGGAAGTGCTCCATCAGCCGCGGGTAGCCCGCCACGATCACGACGAGACGCTCGCGGTGATCCTCCATCCGCTTGAGCAGGGTCTCGATCGCCTCGGGCCCGAAGTCCTGGCGCGACTCCTCCCGGCCGAGCGCGTACGCCTCGTCGATGAAGAGCACGCCGTCGAGCGCGCGCCGGATGGCGCGGTCCGTCTTCATCGCGGTCGTGCCGACGTACTGACCGACGAGGCCGGCCCGGTCTACCTCGACGAGGTGGCCCTTCTGCAGGAGGCCCATCGCCCGGTACATCTCGGCGAGCAGCCGCGCCACGGTCGTCTTGCCCGTGCCCGGATTGCCGAGGAAGACCAGGTGCTGGCTCGTCGCCACCTCGGGGAGGCCGTGCTCCTTGCGGCGCGCCTGCACGCGCAGGAAGGCGACGAGCGCGCGCACCTGCTCCTTGACCGTCTCGAGGCCGACGAGCGCGTCGAGCTCCGCCGTCAGCTCCTCGAGCGTTCGACCCGGCTCCGGGCGGGCGGGACGGCCGAAGCGATCGTTCACCCAGTCCTCCACCTCCGGTCCGGCGGTCTTCTTCAGGCCTTCCGCAATGACCCGCGCGCCGCGGGCGACGTCTTCGAACGGATTTCTCGGCATCCCTCGAAAGTGTGCACTTTCTGCGCAAGGAGAACCGCTTGCCGAGATAGAACGAACAAGCTGTGATGCCAATGCGCGCCCCCCTCCTCCTCATCAGCCTCCTCCTCGCGGCGGGCGCTATCGCCGTAAGCGCCTGGGCCTCCTCGGAGGCGACGGGCACCCTCGTCGGCCGTACCGGACCCGGCTTCGACATCTCGGTCAAGACCGCCGGCGGGCAGAAGGTGGCCCGGGTCAAGGCGGGTTCGTACACCTTCCGGATCACCGATCGCACCGGCGACGACGCGCACAACTTCCGCCTCCTCGGCCCGGGTATCAACATGGCAACGAGCGTCGGCTTCGTCGGCGCCCGCACCTGGCGGGTCAAGCTCCAGGCCGGCAAGACCTATCGCTTCATCTGCGACCCTCACGCCTTCGTGATGAAGGGGAGCTTCAAAGTAACCTGACCTCTTGGCGCGGCGCGCGCCAGCAGCGAGCGGCGGCCCACCGGCCTCACCCGCTGCGGAACTCCCGCGACGTAGGTCTCGAAGTTCCACCCCTCGAGGAACGGTTCGAGGTGAGCCTCGGGACTCACGGGCTTTGTCAAGGTCGGTCGCTACGCTCGCGAGCATGTCCGCTCGTCCCCACACCGTTCTCGTCACCGGCTGCTCGTCCGGGATCGGGCGCGCGACGGCGGAGCGCCTCGCCCGGGGCGGCCGGCACGTCTTCGCGACCGCCCGCAACCTGGACTCGATCCGCGACCTCGAGGCGAGCGGGTGCGATCTCCTCGCCCTCGACGTGACCGACGAAGAGTCCATGCGCTTCGCCGTCGAGGAGGTGGAGCGGATGGCCGGAGGGGTCGACGTCCTCGTCAACAACGCCGGCTACAGCCTCAGCGGAACGATCGAGGAGACGCCGCTCGACGAAGTGAGGCGCCAGTTCGAGACGAACGTGTTCGGGCTCGTGCGCCTGACGCAGCTCGTGCTGCCGGGGATGCGGAGCCGGCGCTCGGGCAAGATCGTCAACCTCAGCTCGATGGGCGGCAAGCTGACCTTCCCGGGCGGGGGCTTCTACCACGCTTCCAAGCACGCGGTCGAGGCGATCAGCGACGCCCTTCGCTTCGAGGTTCGCGGCTTCGGCATCGACGTGATCGTGATCGAGCCGGGGCTGATCCGAACGAACTTCGCGCGGACGGCCGTGACGTCGATGCGGGCCAACACCGAAGGTCCGTACGGGAACTTCACGGACGCGGTCGCCCGCTCGACGGAAGGCGCCTACGTCGGGCCGATCGGGCGGCTCGGCGGCGAGCCCGACGACGTGGCGGCGGCGATCGAGGACGCCCTGCGCCGCAGGCGCCCGCCGATCCGCCGCCCTGTCACGCCCTCGGCCCGAGCGTTCCTGACACTCCGGCGCCTGCTCGGCGACCGTGGCTGGGACGCACTGATGCGGCGGCAGTACCCCTCGCCGGGTAGCGACCGAAGCCCAACGTCTTAACACCACCTTCATGGGGTCAAACCCCAGGCTGCGGAAGTGTGGAAAAGGGCTCTGACCCCCCGAGTGTGGACAAGAGGTCAGTCCCATGAGGTGCTACTATCGTTAACATGGTTAACGGTAAGCAGGTTCACGTTCCGCTCGAGCTTGCGAATCGGCTCCGCCCAGTGCTGCTGCGCCTGGGTCGCGAGCTCCGGCGGGAGACGCACTCGCTCGGCGTTACCGGGCGGCAGGTCTCGCTGCTGATCGAGATCCGGCAGAGCCCCGGCCTCGGCGTTCGCGAACTCGCCTCCCGGGAAGGCATCTCGGCCCCGGGCATCTCGGTCGCGATCGCGCGCCTCGAGCGCGCCGGCCTGATCGAGCGCAGCCCGAACGCCGAGGATCGCCGCCGGCAGGGCCTGCGGCTCACCGCCGCCGGCGAGCGCGTTCTCCGCTCGGTCCGCTCGCGGCGGACGGCCTGGCTCTCCGCCCGCCTCGAGCGGCTCACGCCGGAGGAGCTTGCAGCGCTCGAGGCCGCGCTCCCACCGCTCGCACGCCTGCTGGAGGAGGGGCCGCGGTGACGGCCGCCCTGCTCGCGCTGCAGGCGCGCACCTTCTCGAGCCTGCACCTGCACCGGAACTACCGGCTCTTCTTCGGCGGCCAGGTGATCTCGCTCAGCGGCACCTGGATGCAGAACGTCGCCCTCGCCTGGCTCGTGATCGAACTCACGCGCTCCCCGGTCGCGGTTGGCGTGCTGGCCTTCTGCCGCTTCGTCCCCTTCTCGATCTTCGGCCTCATCGCCGGCGTCGTCGCCGACCGCGTCGACAACCGCCGCCTCGTCATGGGCACCCAGTGCGCCTCGATGGCCGTCTCGCTGGCACTCGCGGGGCTCACGCTCTCGGGCGCCGCGGAGGTCTGGCATGTCTACGCGCTCGCCGCGCTCGGCGGCACCGCGCTCGTCTTCGACGCCCCCGGGCGACACGCGCTCACCTACCAGATGGTTGGGCGCGAAGAGCTGCCGAACGCCGTCGCCCTGAACGCCAGCCTGTTCAACGCCTCGCGCGTCGTCGGGCCGGCCGTCGCGGGAGTGCTGATCGCGGCCGTGGGCGTCGGCGCCTGCTTCGCGATCAATGCGGCGAGCTTCCTGGCCGTGCTGGCCGGGCTCGCGCTCATGCGCCCGGAGGAGCTCATCCGGCCGGAGCGTCCCGAGATCCAGCCGAGCCTGCTGCGAGGCGTCCGCGAGGGACTGGCCTACGTGCGGCGCTCGCCCCGAATCCGGCTCGTGCTCGCGATGACGACGGTGCTGAGCACGGTCGGCTTCAACTTCCACGTGCTCGTTCCGGTGCTCGCCGCCGACACGCTCGACGCCGGCCCGCGCACTTTCGGCGTCCTCTCGGCGTGCTTCGGCGGCGGGGCGCTCCTCGGCGCGCTTCTCTCCGCGGCGATCGGCCGTCCGAGCTGGCGTATCCTCGTGCTCGGCACCGGTGGATTCAGCGTGACCCTCCTGGCGCTCGCTCCGGTGGAGAGCGTGCTCGCGTGCGCCGTCCTCTTGTTCGCAACGGGCGCGTGCTTCACCCTCTGGAGCGCGAACAGCCAGTCGATCCTCCAGCTCAGCGCGCCCGACCATCTGCGCGGACGGGTTCTCAGCCTCTACCTCTTCGCCTTCGCCGGCCTCGCACCGGTCGGCGGCCTGCTGGCCGGGTGGCTCGCCGAGGTCGGAGGAACACGGCTTGCCTTCCTGGTGGCCGGATCGGCCGGCATCGCGATGACTGCGCTCGCAACCCTCCGTCAGCGAAGCACGGGCTGAGACGGGGGCTCGACCTCACCCGGCCGCTCCGAGCTCACCGCCCGATTCCGGCCGCGGCGCTTGGCGGCGAACATGGCCTCGTCGGCCGCCCGCAGGAGCTGCGTCGGTGTGCTGCCGTTCTCCGGAGAGGTCGCGATCCCGAATGAAGCCGTGACAGCGGCCCCCGCGAGGGTCTCGACCCGAAGGCTCCGGCGGAGGCGCTCGGCGACCGCCTTCGCACCTTCCGCGTCGCTGCCGGGGAGGACGAGCGCGAACTCGTCGCCCGACAGCCGCGCCGCGACGTCGCCGAGACGCTTCACACTCGCCAGGATCCGCCCGATCGCCTGCAGCGCCGTGTCGCCCAACTCGTGGCCCCCGCGCTCGTTGATGGCCTTCAGCCCGTCGCAGTCGAGGACGATGAGCGACAGCGGGCTCTGGGCGAGCGCCGTTCGCCTGAATGCCTCGTCGAGGCACTGGTCGAAGCCCCGGCGGTTGAGGAGACCGGTGAGAGCGTCCGAGACGGCCGCCTCGCGCTCCCGCTCGAGCGCCAGCGCCACGTCGAGGAGGGCGGCGGTGTGGGCCACGAGGAGCGCCGCGGCCTCTCCCTGCTTGCGGCCGAAGGTCACCCGCTCGGCGGAGCGCCCGACGAGCGCTCCGAGCTCGGCCCCGGCCAGGCTGAGCGGCAGCCATACGAGCCACGGGGCCTCGCCCGGAACCCCGGTGAGATCGACGGTGCGGCCGTCGACGAGGCTGTAGGTGGCACTCGTCGCGCCCAGCGATCGACCGAGGCGGTTCAGCAGGACGGCCTCGAGCGGCTCAGCCGCCGACTGAGGCTGCCGCCAGAAGCTCGCCGTCTCCCCGAAGCCGCCCCCAGAGCGGAGTGTGAGCTGGACGCACTCGACCCCGAGCAGGCGTCCGATCGAGCGCGTCGCGAGTTCGGAGACGGGCGCGATTCCGCGCAGCGAGCTGGCGTACACGAGCAGGCGCGAGAGGGTCGAGAGGTCGATCCAGAGGTTGCGGTTGAGTGCCCGCGCCTCGAGCGCCGGCGCGAGCTTTGCGAGCGCGCCGGCAGCCTCCGGGGGCAGGACGCTCTTGCGCGTCTCCACGTTGAACACGCCGAGCGCCGGGCGCGCTGAGCCGAGTGGCACGGCGACCTCGGACTGGATGTCGTCGGTCGCGGCGATGAAGTCCGGGTCGGCGCGCACGTCGGCGACGTATTGGAGCTCTCCGGACGCTACCGCCCGCGCCATGATCCCCTGGTTCAGGCGAAAACCGTCGCGCACCTGCTCGTAGCCCTGCTGCGCGACGAGCCAGAGACGATCGTGCTCGCGGACGTACACGCTCGCCAGCACCTCAACCCCGCAGACCTCGCGGAGGCGGGCGAGCGCGGAGTCGACCGCAGCCTCGTCGTCGCCGGGGCCCGCAAGCGTGGTGGCCGCAGCCCGGCAACCCGCCTCGAGCGCCTGGAGGGCCACCTGCTCGGGCACGATCAGCCCGCCGGGGCCGCCGGCGATCGGCGCCGTCGGCGGCCTGCGCACCTCGGTGGATCCGGCTCGGACTTCGGGGTGAGGGCGGAGTCGCTGGTCATGGCACCCGCTCTCTCCATCGACCCGTGTCCCAGGGGGCTTGAGGCTCGCTACTCTGTCGCCATGGAACCCACAGTGCAGAAAACAGACGAGGAATGGCGCCGCGAGTTGACGCCGGAGCAATACGAGGTGCTGCGCCGTAAGGGCACCGAGCGACCCTGGACGGGCAAGTACGCGAAGTCGAAGGATGCGGGGACGTACCGGTGCGCCGGCTGCGGGGCCGAGCTGTTCGCAGCGGACACCAAGTTCGAGTCCGGCACGGGCTGGCCGAGCTTCTGGGAGCCGGTCGCTCCCGAGAACGTTGCGACCGAGGAGGACCGAAAGCTGTTCATGCGCCGTACCGAGGCTCTCTGTGCGTCCTGCGGCGGCCACCTGGGCCACGTCTTCGAGGACGGGCCTGCGCCGACGGGGCTGCGCTACTGCATCAACTCGGCCGCGCTCGAGCTCGACCCCGAGTAGCCCGCCGAGCATCGTCTGGTGCGCGCCGCACGACGCCTCGTCCTGGCGGCGCTCGCCTGCGCAGTCGTACCGGCCGCGTACGCGGCGACCGTGACCGGCACGAACGGACCTGACCTTCTGCGCGGAACGCCGGGCAACGACGCGATCTTCGGGCGGGGCGGAGACGACGTGGTCGACGGGCTCGCCGGCGACGACTTCCTCGGCGTCGGTCCGGGGCGCGACACGGCAGTGGGCGGCCCCGGGAACGACCGCCTGGCTCTCCACGCCGACGGGGCGCGGGACACGGCCCGGTGCGGCGGCGGCATCGATGTCGTCAACGCCGAGCTCACCGACCTCGTGGCCAAGGACTGCGAGGTCGTGAGCCGCCAGCTCTCGCGCGACCCCTACACCGATCTCGAGAGCCAGCACGAGACGCAGGTCGAGCCCGACAGCTTCGCCGCCGGCTCGACTGTCGTGACGACATTCCAGTCGGGTCGTCACGTCAACGGCGGCGCGGAGAACATCGGCTTCGCCACCTCGCGCGACGGTGGCACGAGGTGGCGATCCGGCTTCCTGCCGTCACTCTCGGCCGCTTCTTCACCACCGGGCCCGTCAGAGCGCGTCAGCGATCCCGTCGTGGCGTACGACGCCCTCCACCGCACGTGGCTGATCGCCTCGCTGGGAGTCTCGACCGACCGAACGAGCCTCCAGGTGAGCCGCTCGCCCGACGGCCTCCGCTGGAGCAGGCCTGTCCCCGCGGCGAACGATCCCGAGGAGGACTACGACAAGGAGTGGATCACCTGCGACAACGGGGCTCGCAGCCGCTTCCGCGGCCACTGCTATCTCTCGTACCTCGACGTCGCGAGCAGGCAGCTGCGCACGCGCAGCTCGTCCGACGGGGGCCTGTTCTGGTCGGAGCCCGTCAGCGCCTCCGTCGAGGCAGAAGCGAACGCGATCGTGAACGGCGCGCAGCCGGTCGTTCGGCCCGACGGCTCCCTGCTCGTCCTGTTCTCCGTCTTCGGCGCGGTCTCGGAGCGGGGCGACAACTACATCGGAGCCGTGCGCTCGGTGGACGGAGGCGCGACCTTCGCGCCCTCGGTACGTGTCGCCGCGCTCGAGGAAGAGCCGATCCCGGGGATGCGCTCGCCCGCTCTGCCCTCGGTTGAGGTCGACGGCGGCGGCCGCATCTTCGTTGCCTGGCACGACTGTCGCTTCCGTGACTCCTGCCTCGCCAACGACATCGTGCTTGCGAGCTCGCGGGACGGCGTAACCTGGAGCGGTCCGAGGCGCGTGCCGGTGGCAGCCGGAGGACCGGAGGTCGACCACTTCGTCCCCGGCCTCGGCGTCGACAGCTCGACCTCCGGGCGGCGCACCCGGATCGCCATCGCCTACCACACGCTGCGACCCGCCTCCGGCTGCTTCGGCTTGTGCGGGCCGGGCGTGGACGTGAGTCTGATCAGGTCGGGCGACGGCGGCGTGACCTGGAGCCGCCCACAGCGCCTGAGCGCCGAATCGATGCAGCTCGCGTGGATTGCCGACACGGGCATCGGCCGCATGCTGGCCGACTACATCTCCACCTCGTTCGTGCGGGGTCGCCCTGTGCCCGTCTTCGCGGTGGCGGCGCCGCTCGTCGGGGACGAGTTCCGCCAGGCGATCTTCGCCACCACGACGCTCAAGGCGGGGGAACCCATGGTTCCCCCGCCGGCCCCCTCCTTCAGAAGCAGACGCGCCGGAGCCGCGAAGTGACTGCGCCTGGGCGAGCCCGGCTCCGCCAAAGCAGCTCCAACCAGCCACCATTCTTCGGTGACAGAGAAGCCTGAGCCCGTACCACCGGAGACCATCGACGGCCTTCCGGTCGCCGAGTTCGGCTTCCCGGGAGCGCTGCGCGACAAGCTGGTGGCGGCGATCCTGAGCGGCGAGAAAACCGCGACCGCCTCGCTGCGCGCGGAGTACCGGCCCGAAGGAGAGGACGAGCTGCCTCGCGTAGGCGAGCGCGCAGTCGTCGTCGACTCGGACCAGCGTCCGGTCGCCGTGATCGAGACGACCGAGCTGCGCGTGCTGCCCGTGCGTGAGGTCGACGACCCCTTCGCCCGCGACGAGGGCGAGGGCTTCAGGTCCGCCGCCGACTGGCGCGAGGCGCACGAGCGTTTCTGGGGGTCGACGCCCGAGCGGGAGGCTGCCGGCGAGCCCGCGTGGGCGATCGACGATGACACGCTCGTCGTCGCCGAGCGCTTTCGGCTCGTCGAGCGGCTCTAGTTCCAGGGTCGTGCTCTTCCGGCCGGACGCGTTCGAGCCGCTAGTCGAGTCCCGATGGGACGAGGCGGCGGTACGCGACGCGATTCGGGCGATCGTCGCCGACGCGGACCGAGCCTTTCACCCGCACGACCTGTGGCCGTCCGACGACTGGGACGCCTGGAGCTCGCCCCTGCCGCTCAAGACGCTCTACGCCGGAGCCGCGGGCGTCGTCTGGGCGCTAGCTCGGCTCCGCGAACTCGGCCACGCGGAGACGCGACTCGACCTTGCGCGCGCTGTGCAACGCGCGCTCGAGGCTGGCGCGAGGAGCCGGGTGTCCTCACGGCGCTCGAGCTCCCCGAGCCGGCGCGAGCGAGCCTGTTCATGGGCGAGAGCGGCATCCTGACCGTGCTCTGGCGCCTGCAGCCGAGCACCGAGGTCGCGGACGAGCTCCTCGTACGTGTCTCCGAGAACGTCGCCAACCCGGCGAACGACGTCTTCTGGGGCTCACCCGGCACCATGCTCGCTGCTCGGGTCATGTGGGACTGGACCGGCGAAGAGCGCTGGGCCGCCGCCTGGCGGATGTGCGCCGACGCTCTGCTCACGACGAGGGACGCCAACGGACTCTGGACGCAGCGCCTCCATGGAGAGACCTCCCGCGGCCTGGGCCCTCCGCACGGCGCCGTCGGCAACGTCCTCGCACTCCTCGGCGGGGAGAAGCTCCCCGACCCCTCACACGCTGGACGAAATGTGATGGGGTCAGACCCCCCTGGCTGTGGACGAGAGGTCACGGAGGAGAGCTGCCGAGCGATCGCCGAGAAGACGGCGGCCGTTCTCCGCCGGACGGCGGTCTTCGAGGACGGACTCGCGAACTGGCCCATGGCCGAGGGCGAGCCCCTCGCTGCGAGCGACGGTCAGATCCGCCTCGCGTGGGACTACGGCGCGCCGGGGATCGTAACCTCCGCCTCCCGCTACCTCGACGAGGAACTGCTCCTCGCAGGCGCCGAGTTGACCTGGGAGGCAGGCCCGCCTGGGCTGGAGAAGGGGCCGGGCATCTGCCACGGCACGGCCGGGAACGGCTACGCGCTCCTCAAGGCGTTCGAGCGGACGGAAGACGAGCTCTGGCTCGGGCGTGCACGCCGCTTCGCCGTTCACGCACTCGATCAGGTTCGACGCGCGGGCGAGAGCCGCGGTCGCGGTCGCTACTCGCTCTTCACCGGCGACATCGGCGTCGCGCTGTACGCGGCGGACTGCCTCGACTGTCGGAGCGGGTACCCAATCCTGGACACCTGGGACCCGTAGCCCGGGTCAGGGGATGCGCCAGGTGTCCCGGCCGGCGACGAGAGCGCCGAGGTCGCCCTCCCCGCCCCGCTCCTTCGCAGCGACGATCTGGCCCTCCATCAGCTCGTCGTAGACCGCCCGCTCGACATCGCGGAAGACGCCGATCGGGGTCGGCCCATGCGGCGTGTGGGAGATCCGGCTGAGCGCGAAGGCGAGGCTCGGCTCGGGGTGATGCTCGTCGTGGACGAGCAGCGCCTCCTCCCCGACCTCGGCCACCTCGACGAGCGCGCACGAGCCGTCGGAGCGCTGGACGACGCCGCGCTCGCCCTCGGCGCCGAAGCGGATCGGCCGGCCGTGCTCGAGCACGATCCGATTCTCCTTGTGCTCGCGCACGGCGTCGAAGGCGCCGTCGTTGTAGATGTTGCAGTTCTGGTAGATCTCGACGAGCGCCGCGCCGGGGTGCTCCGCCGCCTTGCGCAGGACCTCGGTGAGGTGCTTGCGGTCGGTGTCGATCGAGCGGGCAACGAACGAGGCCTCCGCGCCGAGCGCGATCGAGACCGGGTTGAACGGGTGGTCGAGCGAGCCCATCGGCGTCGACTTCGTCACCTTGCCGAGCTCGCTCGTCGGCGAGTACTGCCCCTTGGTGAGCCCGTAGATCTGGTTGTTGAAGAGCAGGATCTTGACGTTCACGTTGCGCCGCAGGGCGTGGATGAGATGGTTGCCCCCGATCGAGAGCGCGTCGCCGTCGCCCGTCACGACCCAGACGGAGAGGTCGGGCCGGGATGCGGCGAGGCCGGTCGCGATCGCGGGCGCGCGCCCGTGGATCGAGTGCATGCCGTAGGTCTGCATGTAGTACGGGAAGCGCGCGGCGCAGCCGATGCCCGAGATGAAGACGATCCGCTCGCGCGCGAGGCCGAGCTCGGGCATGAAGCTCTGCATCGCAGCGAGGATCGCGTAGTCGCCGCAGCCGGGGCACCAGCGCACCTCCTGGTCGGACTTGAAGTCCTTCGCCGCGAGCTGGATCAATCCGCCGCGGCCGTTTCTCCCGTTGCCCTCGCTCACAGGGTCGCCTCGATCGCCTCGGCGATCTCCGACGAGCGGAACGGGAGACCGCGGACACGGTTGTAGCCGATCGCGTCGACGAGGAACTCGGCCCGCACGAGCTTCAGCAGCTGGCCGAGGTTCATCTCCGGCACGAGCACCCGGTCGTAGCGTCGGACGACCTCGCCGAGGTTGCGCGGGAACGGGTTCAGATAGCGGAGATGTGCCTGGGCCACTTTGCCTCCGCCGTCGCGGACGCGGCGCACGCCGGCCGCGATCGGGCCGTACGTCCCGCCCCAGCCGAGCACGAGCAGGCGCGCGCCGTCGGGATCGTCGACCTCGAGCTCCGGGATGTCGGCTGCGATTCCCGCGATCTTCTGCGCCCGGAGCCGGGTCATCCGGTCGTGATTGTCGGGGTCGTACGAGATGTTGCCCGTGCCGTCCTGCTTCTCGAGCCCGCCGATCCGGTGCTCGAGACCGGGCGTTCCCGGCACCGCCCAGGGCCGCGCGAGCGTCTGCGGGTCGCGCGCGTAGGGGAGGAAGGTGCCGTCTCCGCTGGGCTCGGTGGCGAAGTCGACCTTGATCGACGGAAGGGCGTCGACGTCGGGGATCAGCCAGGGTTCGGAGCCGTTCGCAAGGTAGGCGTCGGAGAGGAGGTAGACGGGCGTGCGGTACTTCACGGCGATCCGGGCCGCCTCGAGCGCGACCTCGAAGCAGTCGCCGGGGGTCGCGGCGGCGATGACGGGGACGGGCGACTCCGAATTCCGGCCGAAGAGCACCATCAGGAGGTCTGCCTGCTCGGGCTTCGTCGGCATGCCCGTCGACGGCCCGGCGCGCTGGATGTCGAGGATGAGGAGCGGCAGCTCGAGGGTGACGGCGAGCCCGACGGTCTCGGCTTTCAGCACCACGCCCGGGCCGGCGGAGGTCGAGACGCCGAGCGCGCCGCCGAAGGAGGCGCCGACCGCCGCGCCCACAGCCGCGATCTCGTCCTCGGCCTGGAAGGTGCGGACGCCGAAGCGCTTGTGGCCGGCAAGCTCCTCGAGGATGCTCGAGGCGGGCGTGATCGGATAGGCGCCGAGGAAGAGCGGGAGACCGCTCTTGACGCTCGCGGCGATCAGCCCGTAGGCAAGCGCGGTGTTGCCGGTGATCTGCCGGTAGAGGCCGGGCGCGAGCTTCGCGGGCTTCACCTCGTAGGAGACGGCGAAGCTCTCGCTCGTCTCGCCGAAGGCGTAGCCGGCCTTGAACGCGGCGAGGTTCGCAGCGGCGATGGCCGGTCGGTTTGCAAACTTGGTCTCGATGAAAGCGATCGTTCCCTCCGTCGGGCGGTGGTACAGCCACGACATCAGCCCGAGCGCGAACATGTTCTTCGAGCGCTCAGCTTCCCGCGGCGTGATGTCGATGCCCTTCAGAGCTTCGACCGTCATGGAGGTGAGCCGGACGTCGTGCACCTGATACTCCGAGAGCGAGCCGTCATCGAGCGGGTTCGCCCCGTAGCCGGCCTTGCGCAGGTTCCGGTCGTTGAAGGCGTCGCGGTTCACGATCAGCGTTCCGCCGCGCGGCAGGTCGTCCACGTTGGTGCGCAGGGCGGCAGGATTCATCGCTACGAGCACGTTCGGCGCGTCCCCGGGCGTAAGGATGTCGTGATCGGCGAAGTGGAGCTGGAAGCCCGAGACGCCCGGCAGAGAGCCGGCCGGGGCGCGGATCTCGGCCGGAAAGTCGGGCAGCGTCGAGAGGTCGTTGCCGAGGGCGGCCGTCTCGCTCGTGAAGCGGTCGCCGGTCAGCTGCATGCCGTCGCCCGAGTCGCCCGCGAAGCGGATGATGACCCGTCCGACCTGCTGCACGGGCTTTCCCATCTCTCAGGGATCGTACCCGTCGCCGTGCGAGGCAGGACGTGCCCGGAGCGGCGCAGAAAGCGGTACTGGTGACCCTCGGTCGGATCTTCCTCGTCCTCCTGATCGCAGGCGTCACGCCCGCGCCGGCGCTCTCCGGCGTGCCGCGGACGACCCCGGA
>Ga0136617_10000895_pt1 | contig 26014 bp, 29 predicted proteins | sample AntDrymUQ3222106_2_FD_129672 | JGI IMG/M metagenome (GOLD analysis project Ga0136617, IMG submission 129672) | Polar desert sand microbial communities from Dry Valleys, Antarctica - metaG UQ322 (21.06) | ecosystem: Environmental > Terrestrial > Soil > Desert | place: Antarctica: Dry Valley...
GCTGCCGATCGAGCACCTGCCCAACCCGCACAACGAGGACTACCTGCGCGCCAAGCGCGAGCGGATGGGCCACACGCTGCACCACCAGGGCCTCGACGTGGACAAGGAGATGCTCCACGACGAGGAGAGGCAGGACGCGCAGGCCGAGGACCCGGCCTAGTGGCGTCGCGCTACGCGATCGTCGTCGGCGAGTTCTACAGCGAGCTCGCCGAGCGGCTCGTGACGAGCGCGAGGCGCGTCTTCGAGGACGCCGGAGCCGACGCGATCGACGTGTTCGGCGTGCCCGGCGCGTTCGAGTTGCCGCTCGCCGCGCAGATGGCCGCGCAGACCGAGCGCTATGCGGGCATCGCCTGCCTGGGCGCGGTGATCCGCGGCGAGACGAGCCACTACGACTACGTCTGCAACGAGGCGGCGCGCGGGATCCAGGACGTGGCGCTGCGCACCGGCGTGCCGTGCGGGTTCGGTCTGCTGACCGTCGAGAACATGGACCAGGCGATGGCGCGCAGCGGCGGCGGCAAGCGCGACCAGGGTGCTCATGCCGCTGAGGCGGTTCTGGCGCTCGTGCGCGTGCGCGCCGCGTTGACTTGACTGCGGCCGCGGCCGGGTAGGCTGGCGTCATGCCCGCAGGTCAGGCCGAGGAGCTCATCGCGCTGGCGCTCGTCTTCGTCGTGCACGTGATCGGTGCCGCGATGCTCGTATGGGCCCTGATCGACGCCGAGCAGCGCGCCGGCTGGCGCCGGCGCTGGGGCCGTGGCGGCGACGACGACCCGCCGGCCCCGCCACCGCAGGACGGTGGGGGCGGTGGAGCCCGAGAGCCGGTGGCGCTGCCGCTGCCGGGTGCGGCGCCCAGCCGGGCGCGCCTGCGCGAGCCCGGTCGCCCGGGCGACTGCTACGAGCGCCCGCCACGGCGCCCCGCGCATCCGGACGTGCCGACGCCGCAGCCGGTGCCCGAGCGCCGGCGCCCCGGCTGACGCGCGCCCGGCCGATTTACTGGTCGTCTTCGTCCTGCTTCTGCTTGCCGGCGCCGCCGCCCTCGCCGAGCTTGGACTGCGCGTCGCGCAGTTCGCGCCGCACGGTGCCGGGCTGATCGGGGTACTTCAGGCGCTCCCGCAGGACCTCGACCGCGGCAGCCGGGTTGCCGGAGCGGTTCAGCGCGACGCCGAGGTTGTAGAGCGCGTAGGCGTACTTGAGCTCCTTTGTGCGACCGGCGTCGCGGTAGCCCTTGACCGATGCCTGCAGCAGCGGGACGGACTCGGCGTAGCGCTGCTGATTGTTGAGCGCGAAGCCCCGGTCGTTGAGCCTGGCCGGGTCGCCCGTGGTCGGGGCCGAGGTCGAGGTCGAGGTCGAGGTCGGCGCGGCAGACGTCTGCGGGGGCGCCTGCTCCTCGGCGGACGGCGCCGCCGCCGGCGCCGACGTCTGCGTGCGCGCGCGCGCGCCCTGCGTGGCCTTCGGCGACGTCCTCGGCGTGGTCTCGGCCCTCTGCCCGCCGTCGCCGCCCGTGTTGCTCAACGCGATCGCGAGCACGACGCCGACGATCGCCGCGACGATGCCGATCGGCACGAGCGGCGAGATCCCGCTCGATCGGCGGGGCGGGTCGTCGTGCGGGGGCGCGGCTGCCGGGGGCGCGGCTGCTGGGGGCGCGGCTGCCGGGGGCGCGGCTGCCGGCGGCGGCTCGCGTGGCGGCGGCTGTTGCGGCGGTGCCGGCGGGGTCTCGCGCGGCCGGCCGCGGGTGATGACGGGCGCGGCGGGAACGGGCGGCGGCGGCATCGGCGTCAGCCGCTTCGTGCGCTCGGTCTGCCCGGCCGGCGTCAGTGCGCCCTCGATCTCCGCGACGAGCTCGGCGGCCGAGGCCGGACGCTCGTTCGGGTCCTTCGCCAGGCCACCGGAGAAGACCCGGTCGATCGCGGTCGGCAGCCCGGGCGCTGCCTCGCTGGCCGGCAACGGCTGCGCCTCGGCGTGCTGGCGCACCTGCGCCGTCGGCGGCCCACCGGCGAACGGGCGCGTTCCCGTCAGCAGCTCGTAGGCGACGACGGCGAGCGCGTAGCGGTCGCTGGCCGCCGCCGCGGGGCTGCCGACCGCCTGCTCAGGCGACAGGTAGGCAGCGGTGCCGAGCAGCTGCCCGGTCTGCGTCATGTGCGTGTCGTCGGCCAGGCGGGCGATCCCGAAGTCGGCGACCGCCAGCCGCTCCTGGCCGTCGAGCAGCAGGTTGGCCGGCTTGACGTCGCGGTGCACGATCCCGGCGGCGTGGGCGTGATCGAGGCCGCTGGCCGCCTCGCGCAGCCAGCGCAGGGCCGACTCGCGCGGCACGCCGCGGCCGCTGCTGCTGGCGGCGCGCAGCTGGTCGGCGATCGTGCCGCCGCTGAAGTACTCCATGACGATGAAGGCGTCCTCGCCGTGCTCGACGATGTCGTAGATCGTCGCGATGTGCGGGTGCTCGGATGCGCGCGCGGCGGTCCGCGCCTCCCGTGCGAAGCGGGCGCGCGCGCCGACGTCGGCGGCGTAGTGGGCGCCGAGCACCTTGACCGCCACGACCCGTCCCAGCAGGAGATCCTCGACCTCCCAGACGGACGCCATCCCGCCGCTGGCGATGTGGCGTGTCACGCGGTAGCGCTCGGGCAGCTGGATATGTGAGGCCAGCGGCATCAGTGCCAGGTGAAGATACCCATCGCAGGCCGCCGCCCAACCGCGCGGCAACGGTTCCTCACGAACGACGGCGTGTGGGGCGGGGCGGCGCAGACTGCGGCGCCGCCCGCGCCACCGGCGCGGAGCCGACCCACTACACTGCTCGTCGCCATGGCCAAGGTCTGTCACAGCTGCGGAAAGAAGCCGGCGTTCGGCCAGAGCCGCAGCCACTCCATGCGCGCCACGAAGCGGCGCTTCAACCCGAACCTCCAGAAGGTGCGGGTCCTGATCGGCTCCGCGCCGCGTCGTGTGTACGTCTGCACGCGCTGCCTGAAGGCCGGAAAGGTCCAGAAGGCCGTCTAGGTATCGCCGTCCGTCGCCTCAGCGCGACCGCCGCGGGCGAACGGTCTCGCCCTCCGATCGCCGCGAGCGGCGACCAATTAGGGTTTCGCCCTACGATGCCGCAAGCGGCGACCAGTTAGGGTTTCGTCCTACGATCGCCGCAAGCGGCGACCAGTTAGGGTTTCGCCCTACGATGCCGCAAGCGGCGACCAGTTAGGGTTTCGTCCTACGATCGCCGCAAGCGGCGACCTTCGGGCGACGTCACATATGGATCCCAGCCTCGTTCGCTTCCGCGCCGTCGTCGAAGGCGCGCTCGCGCACCTCGAGTCGCGCCGTCAGGAGATCAACGACCTCAACGTCTTTCCGGTCGCCGACGGCGACACGGGCGACAACATGGCGCTCACGCTGCACGCCGTGCTCGTCGAGGTCGACCGCCTTGCCGCCGACGAGCAGCGCCTGATCGACGAGATCGGTCGCGACGAGATCGTCGAGTCCGTCGCCCGCGCCGCGCTGCTGGGCGCGCGCGGCAACAGCGGCGTGATCCTCTCCCAGCTCATCCGCGGCGCCGCCGAGGAGCTCGTCAGCCGCCCCGGCGAGCTTGTCGACCCGGTCCTGATCGGCGCCGCGATGGCGCGTGCCGCCCAGCGCGCCTACAGCTCGGTTCGCGCGCCCGCCGAGGGCACGATCCTCACGGTGATGCGCGAGATGGCGACCTGCGTCGCCACCGACATCGCGCACATGGGCGACACCCGCTTGGGCTCGGAGGGCGATCCGCGGGTGCAGAACGCGCTCATCGCCGACGTGCTCGAGCGCGCGCTGCGCGCCGGCGAGGAGGCGGTGCGCCGCGGGCCCGAGCAGCTCGCGGTCCTGCGCGAGAGCGGCGTCGTCGACGCCGGCGGGCACGCGCTGACCGTGATCATCGCGGGCGTGATCGCGGCGCTGCGCGGCACCGACGCGCCCGAGGTCGCCCGCCAGGCGCCGCCGGCACAGATCAGCCACCCGCAGCACAGCTCCTCGACGTATCGCTACTGCACGAACTTCGCGGTCACCGGCCGCCAGCTCGACCCGGGCCGCTGGACGGAGCCGCTGGAGGCGATCGGCGACTCCGTGCTCGTCGTCGGCGACGCGGCCACGCTGAAGATCCACGTCCACACCGATGCGCCCGGCGCCGCGACCGCGCTCTTCGACGGCGCGGGCGAGGTGTCGCACCTCGACGTCGCCGACATGCACGTCCAGGTGCAGGAGCGCGACGCGCGCCTGGCGACACAGCCCTGCGGCGCGCTCGCGGTCGTCGCCGGCGATGGGATGCGGGCGCTGTTCGAATCGCTCGGCATCGCGGTGCTCGACGGCGGGGCGACGCTCAACCCGTCGACCTACGAGCTGCTCGCGGGGATCCACGACGTGCGTGCCGAGGAGGTCGTCGTGCTGCCCAACTCGCCCAACGTCGTGATGGCCGCCCAGCACGCGGCCGACCTGTCGGAGAAGGTCGTACGGGTCAGCGCGGCCCGCTCGCAGCAGGCGGGCCTGGCGGCGGCGCTGGCGCTGGACCCCGCACGCTCGGCGGCGCAGAACGTCGCCGCCGTCGACGGGGCGCTCGCCCGCCTGCGCACCGGCGCGGTCGCGCCCGCCGCGCGCGACGACGGCGACGGCCGCTTCGCTGTCGGCGACGCGGTCGGCTTCGTCGACGACGCGATCGTCGCATGGGGCGAGCCCGGACCGACGCTCGCGGTCGTGCTCGCGCAGCTCGGCGAGGACGCGGAGCTTCTGACCTGCATCGCCGGCGACGGCGCGCCGTTGGACGAGGCGGGCGTGCGCGCGCTCGTCCCCGCGGGCGTCGAGCTGGAATGCGAGGACGGCGGGCAGCCGGCGTACTGGTGGCTCGTGGCCGCCGAGTAGCCGTGCCCGGTTGAGCGCGAGCACCCTGCCGTACTGCGACAACCCGCGGTAGCGGTACCGACCGGTGAACCGCCAATCGGAGGTCGCCGTCCCGTGCCGTGACCGTCAGGGGCCGATCCGGGCGCCGCGCCAGGTCGCCGACGCCGCGATCCTATCGCCGTCCTCGGGACGGCGTCCGGTCTGCTTGACGATGACGTCGATCCCGGTCACGGTGGGAATGCCCTCGAGGTCCTGTGTCTTGGCCGTCTGGATCGAGACCCGCTCGCGCACGGTGGCGGGCTCGTCGCCCCCGCATTCGACCCTGGCCGCGAAGGTTCCCGCGTACTTCTTCGGCGCGATCGAGCGCAGGCGGTAGTTCTTGAAGCCGCCTGTCTCGAGCGCGCGTCGCAGCTGCACTGTGCACGTGGTGCCGGAGCACGTCGTCTCGGCATTCCACTGGTCGATCTTGCCCGTGTACGTGCCGCCGAGGTTGTAGGTGGCAGGCGAGTAGTCCAGATACTCCATGCGATAGCGCCCCTGGACCGTCGCGATGCCGCCCGGCAGCGGATCCCCCGGCGGCGGTTCCTGCAGCGACGCGCCCGGCTCGAGGGGGGTGGCCTACCCCGGCCGCTGGGCCTGCACCGCGATGACGCGGGCCGCCGTGATCGGCGCCGAAGGCATCGGCGGCAGGCCGTGAGCGGCTCGCGCCAGCACGAACGCGCCGCCACGCCGATCATCATGGGCATGTGCCGACCGCGTTCGCGTCCTCTCAGCAGCTGCACCGCGACGAGCTGCTCGCCGCCCCGCTGCGCTGGCCGCGGCCCTCGGCGCTCGAGCTCGAGCTGCAGCTCAAGCCGCAGAAGTCCGCCGATGCGGCGCAGCAGCTCGGCCTGCACACCGTCGGCAATCTGCTCGAGCATCTGCCGCGCGACCGCCGCGAGGCGCGCACGATCGGCGCCCTGACACCCGAGGAGAGCGCGACCGTCGTCGTCGAGGTGCGCTCGATCTCCAGCCGGCCGGTGCGCCGCCGCGGCATGAAGCCGCTCGTCGAGGCGACCGTCGCCGACGAGACCGGGACCATGAAGGCCACGTTCTTCAACCAGCCGTGGCTGCAGCGCAAGTACCCGCCCGGCACGCGCCTGGTCCTGCACGGCAAGTACGCGGCGCGCAACACGTTTCGCGTCACCAGCCACGCCGAGACCGACGAGCGCACCGGCAGCGAGGGCGAGGTCGCGCACTATCCGGCGACCGAAGGCCTGTCGTCGACGCAGATCCTCGCGCTCGTGCGCCAGCACCTGCCGGCCGTCGAGCACGCCGTCGAGCCGCTGCCCGCGCGGCTGCGGGCGCGCGCCGGGCTGCCCGACCGCCAGGCGGCGCTCGTCGCCGCGCACACCGGCGACCACGAGTGCGGCCGCCGCCGGCTGGCGTTCGACGAGCTGCTGCTCGCCCAGCTCTCGCTCCTGCGCCGCCGCGCCCAGCGCCGCGCGGCGGGCCGCGCGCCCGTGCTCGACCAGCCTCCCGCGCTGTCGCGGCGCTGGCGCGAGCAGCTGCTGCCGTTCACGCTCACCGGCGACCAGATCAAGGCGATCGCGCTCCACGACGAGGAGCTCGCCCAGCCGCGGCCGATGCAGCGCCTGCTGATGGGCGAGGTCGGCTCGGGCAAGACCGTCGTCGCGCTGCACGCGATGCTGCGCGCCGTCGAGCACGACATGCAGGCGGTCTTCATGGCGCCCACCGAGACGCTCGCCGAACAGCATTTCGCGACGTTGCAGGCGCTCATGCCCGGCGAGTCGGTGCGCGCCGCGCTGCTGACGGGCTCGACGCCCGCCGGACGGCGCAACGACATCCTCAACAAGCTCTCCTCGGGTGAGCTGTCTCTCGTCGTCGGCACGCACGCGCTCGTCGAGCCCGACGTGCACTTCGACCGCCTGGCCGTCGTCGTCGTCGACGAGCAGCACCGCTTCGGCGTGCGCCAGCGTGCGGCGCTGGACGCCAAGGCGCAGGACGGTCTGGTCCCGCACGTCCTGCACATGACCGCGACGCCGATCCCGCGCACGATGGCGCTGCTGCGCTACGGCGACCTCGACATCACGACCCTGCGCGAGCTGCCGCGCGGCCGGCGCCCCGTGACGACGCACGTCGCCTCGACCGACGCCGAGCGTTCCCGCGCCTACGATCGCATCCGTGAGGAGCTCGACGCCGGCCGTCAGGCCTTTGTCGTCTGCCCGCTGGTCGAGGAGTCCGAGGCGCTGCAAGCGCGCGCCGCAACAGTTGAATACGAACGGCTGCGCAACGGCGAGCTGATTGGCTACCGCGTCGCGCTGCTGCACGGCCAGATGCGACCGAAGGACAAGCAGGCGGGGATGCTCGCGTTCGCCGCCGGCGGTGCCGACGTGCTCGTCGCGACGACCGTCATCGAGGTCGGCATCGACGTGCCCAACGCGACGGTGATGCTCGTCGAGGGGGCCGAGCGCTACGGGATCAGCCAGCTGCACCAGCTGCGCGGCCGCGTCGGCCGCGGCGAGCACGCGTCGGTCTGCCTGCTGTTCGGGCCGAAGATGGCCGCGCGCCTGCGCGCCCTGGAGCGCCACTCCGACGGCTTCGAGCTCGCCCAGATCGACCTCGAGCTGCGCGGCGAGGGCGAGCTCGCCGGGACGCGCCAGTCGGGCCTGGCGCAGTTCAAGGTCGCCCGGCTGCCGGAAGACGAGGCGCTTGCCGAGGCGGCGAAGGTCTACGCCGAGGGCCTGCTCGACGCCGATCCACAGCTCATCGCGCCCGAGCACGCGCTGCTCGCCGACGCGCTCGCGCAGGCCTACGGAAGCGCGGAGCTCGCGCCGCTGCCGGCCTGACCGTCCCGGTGACACTGCGCGCTGGGCGACCGCTGCCGGTGTTCGGTCAGTACAGTCGTCGAGCCGATGACGGCGGAGGACCATCCCGACCTGCGCGCCTCCGATCACGAGCGCGATCGCACGATCGACGTCCTGCGCGACGCTGCCGGTGAGGGCCGCCTGACGTTCGAGGAGCTGGCCGACCGGATCGAGGAGGCGGCCGCGGCGCGGACCCGCGGTGAGCTCGAGCGGCTGACGCGCGACCTGCCCGTGACGAGCGCCGCCGCGGCCGCGACGCCGGCCGAGGGCGCGACGCCGGCCGAGGTCGCGACGCCATCCGCGCAGTCCTCGGTCCTGGGCGACGTTCACCGCGCCGGGGCATGGGTGGTGCCGCCCCGCAGCAGCTGGCGCAGCTGCTTCGGCGACATCGTGCTCGACCTGCGCGAGGCGCGCGTCGGCGCGGGCGAGGTGGTGATCGAGGCCAGCAGCATCTTCGGCGACATCGATGTGCTCGTGCCCGAGCACATCGCCGTCGAGGTCCGCATCCGGACGATCCTGGGATTTCACTTCCACACCGCGGGCGACGCGGCGGCGCCCGCCGGCGCGCCACGCGTGATCCTCACCGGTCGGACGGTCTTCGGCGACGTCCACGTCCGCGCGCGGCGGCTGCGCGAGCGCATCGCCGACCGGCTGCTCGGTCGCCCCCAACGCGGTTGATCGCGTGAGGGTCGTCGCCGGCGTCTACGGCGGGCGGCGCCTTGTCGCTCCGCCGGGGGACGTCACGCGGCCGACGAGCGACCGCGTGCGCGAAGCCCTCTTCAGCGTCCTCGGCCCATCGGTGCAGGACGCCCGCGTACTCGATCTCTACGCGGGCTCGGGTGCGCTGGGCATCGAGGCGCTCTCGCGCGGGGCGGCCGGCGCGGTCTTCGTGGATCGGGCGCCCCGTGCGATCGACGCCGTCCGCGCCAACCTCGCGGCGCTCGGAATCGACGCCGAGGTGCGCCGGATGGAGGCGCGTTCCTGGCTGCGCACGGCGTCCGCCCGGGCGGACGCATACGATCTGGTCTTCCTCGACCCTCCATACCGGCGCGCCGGCGAGCTGGGACGGGAACTCTCGAAGGGCCTGGCGGCGGTGCTCGCGGCCGGCGCCCGCGTCGTCACCGAGAGCGACCGCCGCAATCCGCTGGAGCTCGAACTGCCACTCGGCGACGAGCGTCGCTACGGCGACACCGTCATCCGCATCCATGACACCTGACCACCGCATCGCCGTCTGCCCGGGCTCCTATGACCCGATCACGAACGGCCACCTCGACGTCATCGGACGCGCCGCGCATCTGTTCGACGAGGTCATCGTCGGTGTCGTCAACCTCCCCCAGCGCAAGGGCAAGACGCTCTTCAGCGTCGAGGAGCGCCTGGCCTTCATCGACGCCGCGACGGCCCACTGGAAGACCGTGCGCGCCGAGCCGTTCTCCAACCTCGTGGTCGAGTTCGCACGCCAGAACGGCGCCCGCTCGATCGTCAAGGGGCTGCGCGCGATCTCCGACTTCGAGTACGAGTTCGAGATGCACCAGCTCAACCGGTTGCAGGCCCCTGACATCGACACGCTCTACCTGATGGCCAGCCCGCAGTACAGTTTCCTCAGTTCCAGCGGGATCAAGGAGCTCGCGACGTTCGGTGGAAACATCGAAGAGCTCGTCCCCGACCGGGTGGCGGCGCGGTTGAAGGAAGAGCTGGGCCACTAGCGAACAGAAGGATTGCTATGGACGTCCTCGTACTCATCGACAAGCTCGACGACCTGGTGCACAACGCCAAGCCGTTCCCGATGACGGGTCAGGTTCGCGTCGACAAGGACGAGATCTACGACATCCTCGACCAGATGCGCGCCACGATCCCCGAGGAGATCAAGCAGGCGCGCTGGATCGTCAAGGAGCGTCAGGAGATGCTCGCCGAGGCCAAGCGCGAAGCCGAGCGGATCGTCAAGGAGGCGCGCGAGCGCCAGGACCATCTCGTCGGCGAGGAAGAGGTCACCAAGCAGGCCCAGCGCGCCGCGGAGGACATCATCGAGGACGCCCGCGCCCGTGAGCGCGAGATTCGCCTCGGCGCCGAGGACTACGCCGACGAGATCCTCAACACCCTCGAGGTCAACCTCTCGAAGTTCATCGCGGCCGTGCAGCGCGGCCGCGAGCGCCTGCAGGGCAAGGACGAGCCGGCCGAAGTTCGCTGACGTGCGCCGGGGCTCGCCAGCACCGGGCTCGCGCGCAAGGTCAAGGCGCGGCTGGCCTACAGGCACGTTCGCCCCGGCGAGACCGTGCTCGGGCTGTACGGCGTCGGCCAGCTGATCTGCGCGGACGTCACGGGCGACGGCGCCCGGGAGATGATCGTCCTGCTGCAGTGCTGCACCGTCTCCTCGTACAGCCCGACTACGCGCCGGGCGACCCGAACTGCTGCCCGTCGCGCTGTGCGTACGTCCGGGCACACTGGAACGTCACGCGGTTTCAGACGCTGCGCGGCGGCAGCTGAGCGCGCGGTCAGGGCGGCCGGCCACTACTCGGCCTCGGGCCGGTGCACGGTCAGCGCGACGAGCCGCGACACCACGATCGCCAGGTACGCCAGGCCGCCCAGCTGCTCGATCATCACGATGCTGCGCGCCGTCGGCTCGACCGGCACGACGTCGCTGAGGCCGGTGCTCGACAGGGTGGTGAAGCTCAGGAAGAGCAGCTCGATCCAGCTGCGATCGGCGCTGGGGTCGATCGCGGCGGTGAAGCTGCCCGGATAGACGGCCTGGCACACGACGAACGCGTAGGCGAACGCCCAGGCCAGCAGCGTGAAGGTCGCGCCGACGGCGTACAGCTCGTCGCGCGTGATCACGCGGTCGGCGAGCATGTAGGCGACCATCGCGCCGGCGGCATAGAAGTACAGGATTGACTCGAACGCCGACGAGTAGGCGAGCAGGTCGTCGCTGCCGGTGATCACCTGGATCAGCAGCAGGACGGTCGCGGGGATCCCGAGCACGATCGCGACCGAGGTGAGCCCCGGCGTGCTGCGCACGGCCAGCACCACGAGCCCGAGGATCGCGATCCCGAACAGGCTGAACAGCGCGCGGCCGACGTCGCTGCCCTCCATGAAGGGATACAGCAGCACCCCGAGCAGCTGGCCCGCCAGCAGGAGCGCCGACGGCGCCCGGCGGTGGATCGAGAACACGGCTCGCAACGTAGCCGCCGCTTCGGTCGCCACCGCCGCGGCCCTTAGCCAATCTCAAAGCGCGCATAGCCGTGCGGCTCGGCCTCGCTGACGCGCAGCTCGTCGACGTCGGCGTGGCGCGGGCCCTCGCGCGCCCAGCGCACGAGTGCGGCGACGGCGTCCGGCGCGCCCTCGACGTGCGCCTCGACGCTGCCGTCCGAGCAGTTGCGCACCCAGCCCGTGACGCCGAGCCGGCGCGCCTCGCGGCGCGTGCTGTCACGGAAGAACACGCCCTGCACGCGGCCGCTGGCGACGATCCTGCGCGCGACGACGTCGGTCATGCCGCCGGCCTGCTCAGCAGCCCCGGCAGCGCGGCCATGTCGTCGAACGGCTCGCCGCCCGCGGCCCGCAGCGCCTCGGCCTCGGCGCCGCACGCGAAGGCAAGCGCACGCATCCCCGCCGCGCGCGCGGCCTGTATGCCCGGCAGGCTGTCCTCGACGACCGCGGTGCGGGCCGGATCAAAGCCCATCGAGCGCGCCGCGTGCACAAACAGGTCGGGCGCCGGCTTGCCGTGCGCGACCTCGGTGGCGCTGAACATCCGGCCGGCGAAGCGGTCCCACAGGCCGGTGTGCCGCAACGTGACCTCCATCTTGTGGTGCGGTCCGCTGGACGCCACGCACGACGGCAGCGCGATCCGGTCCAGGGCGTCGATGACGCCCGGCACGGGCTGCAGCTCGCGGACGAAGGCGGCCTTCGTCTCGGCGTAGTAGCGCTCGGCGATGTCGGCGGGCAGCGGTGCCCCGTGGCGGGCGACGGCGAGCTCCGTGACCGACGTGATCGAGCGCCCGCGATAGTCGCGCAGGCACTGCTCGAGCGTGGTCGGCAGCCCGGCTGCGTCAGCAGCGCGGCGAGCACCGTGTTGGAGATCAGCTCCGTGTCGACGAGCACGCCGTCGCAGTCGAAGATCACGGCCTCCGTCACCGCCGGCAGGGCTACCCGCGGTCGCACCAGAACCTCCGCCTCACGACATCGGCCCCGGCCGCGCGTCCGACGGTCAGCCGTCGGCGGGCGCCGACGCCTCGGCCAGCAGCCGCTCGATCGCCGTCAGATGGCCGCGGACGTTCGTGGCCATCACGTCGACGATCCGGCGCGCCTCCTCGATGCCTGTCGTGGCGTTCGTCAGCTGGGACTTGATGCGGCGCACGTCCTCCATCGCGCCCTGCGCGCGTTCGACCTCCACGCGCAGCGCGCCCTCGTCGATCCCGCCGTCGGCGGCGCGTGCCATCAGCACGCGGGCGCGCGCCAGGCCGTAGGCGACCTCGAGCGCGAGCGTCGAGCCGTCCTCGGGGTCGAACGTGACGAACAGCTTGTCGCCGTTGAACTCGCGCAGCGGGTGCGTGCGCGCCGGCAGCTTGTCCTCGTTGGAGACGACGAGCACGGCGTAGTCCGCCGTGCGCGTGTCGATCGCGGCGTCGAGTTCGGCCAGCGCCTCGTTCTTGGAGAGCCTCGAGTTCTTGGCCTCGAAGACGATCTTGCCGCGCGCCGGGCCGCTGCAGGCGTCGATGGCGACGACGACGTCGCCCTTCTTGCCGCCCTCGCCGCGCGTGTCGCCAACGGCCTCGCAGTCGTCGCCGCGGGCAGTGGCGAGCGCGTCGAGCGCCTCGGCGACGGCCTCCTCGTACGTGCGGCCCTTCGCCGTGCCCTTGTCCTCGACGGCGGCGATCTCGGCGAGCTTCTCCTTCTCGGAGCGCAGCTGCGCGATCTCGACGCGCATCGCCTCCAGGCGCGTGCTCATCGCACGCAGGTGCTCGGACTGCTCGCCCGCGATGCGGCCCGCCTGGGCGAGGTGCATGCGCTGGAAGACGGCCAGCGGATTGGAGTCGTTGTCGGCCGAGAACTGCTTGCGCACATCCTCGCGCATCTGCGCGGAGACCTCGGTCAGCACGGCCTTCACGCGATGCTGGACGGCTGAGGAGGACTCGTCGCCGAAGTGGCGCGCGAGCGCCTTCGTGACGTGCCCGTGCTCGGGGCCGAAGACCTCGTCGACCTTCTGGTCCAGGCGCTCGGCGACCGCCCGCGCGCGGTCGACGAACGCGCTGTCGAGCTCGCGCGCGGTCTTCTCGAACTCCGCGCGGACGAACTCGGCGTTGGCGCCGGTCTGCTCGCGGTCGAGCACGCGCGCGCCGATCTCGATCGCCTCGACGACGAAGCGCGTCGGCTCCTCTCGCTCGGCGGCGAGCCGGACGGCCGTCTCGTCGTCGATCGTCAGCCAGTCGATCGCCAGCCGGCCGTTGACGACGTGGACCCGCGCCAGGGGCAGAGGGCTGGCAGCTTCTATAGCCATCGGTCGCACGGTACGGACCGCACCTGACGGATCGCAGGAATCCGTTCAGCGGCTGCGCTGCTCCCACCAGCGCAGCAGATCCTGGCGCTGGTGGGGGAGGGGGTCGGCGCGCGGGTTGCGCCCGCGCACGCGCTCGAGCGCCTCGAGCGGCTCGACGCCCTCGTGCAGCGCGACGATCGCGGCCGACACCACGGCCGAGCGCTGCATCCCGGCGCGGCAATGGACGTAGACGCGCTCGCCCTCCCGCAACCACGCGAGCACCGTCGTCGCCGCGTGCTCGACGTGGTCCGGCACCAGGTTGCCGTAGTCGACGACCTCCACGCGCGCTTCGCTGATGCCGGCCTTGGCGAGTGCCGAGGCGCAGGCGTCCCGTCCGCCCGCCTGCTCGTACTCGACGTCCTGCACGAGGTTGAAGACCGCGGTGACGCCGGCCTCGGTCAGCGCCGCGACGTCGTCGGCGTCCTGCGGGTAGGCGCCCATCAGCAGGTCGTCGCCCACCTCCGCGAAGCCGAAGTGCTCAAACCAGCTCGACATTGGGCGTGCAGGCTAGGCCACGGCTCGCCTCATACTCAGTCGATGAGCCAGCTCACGATCGCGCTCGAGGAGGCCGGCGGCACGGCCGCGCCGCGCGAGCGCTCCGCGCAGCTGCGCGATCTGCTGCGCGACGAGCTGCTGCGCTCCACGCGTGAGCTGGCACTGCCGCGCTCGGGTCGCGACGACCCGGTGACGGTCGCCTTCGCAGCCACCGGCGCGGCGCTGCTGGCGGTCGTGCCGGTGGCGGTCTCCCTGCGCGCCGATCCGGCCGCGGCCCCCGACCGCGGGTTTCTCGCGACGGCCGCGGCGATCGGCGCGCTCGTCGAGTGCGCCGGCCTCGGCGCCCCGGGCAGCGCCGCCGACCTGCGCCTCGAGGCGGGCGGGCTGGACGGTCACCTCGCGCTGCGCCTTGCCGGGAGCGGGGGCGAGGCCGAGGACGCCGAGCTCGCGGCCGTCGCCTTCGACGAGCACGCGGCCCACATCGCTCGCCTGCGCAGTCGCGGGCTCGCGCTGCCCGCCCACGCGGTCGCCGATGCCGGCGACTGGCGCCCTCCGATCGCCCAGGCGCTGCGCAGCGCGGAGGTCGTGGCGCGCCTGGGCGGACGCCCCGCCGACGGCGACTCCGTCGCCGCGCACGAGGACGCGGTGCTCGCGCTGATCGGCGCCGACGGCGGCGCCGCGCGACCGATCCGGCCTCACGACGACCCGCAGCCCGCGCGGCGGATCGCGCGGCGGATCCTGCAGCGCCTCAACGGGATGGGCAAGTGGGGCGGCTACCACACCGACTTCCGCCACCTGTCGCGTGGTTTCGCCGGTAACGAGCGCGCGCTGGCCGACGAGGTGGGGGAGGCGTTGATCGCTGCGGGGCTGCTCGACGAGAAGCCGAGCGTCGGCCAGCGCCACGTGTTCCTCAACTCGCGCAGGGCGGCGGACATCCACCGCCTGATCGAGGCCGGGGAGGTTCCGCCGGGGTTGCGGCTGCCCTAGAAGGCCCACTACCGACGGCCGCGCCCTCACCAGACGCGGCCGACGTCGTTTCAGCGCTTAGGCGCTTATCCGCGGGAGGTAGCTAGCTTTAGCGGAAGCGGACCCTGACCACGCGGCTCGTACCGGGCGCAAACGGATAGATCGGACTGTCGGCGCGCGCCCTGATCGCCACCGTGCGCCCGACGAGAGAGCGCGAGCGGAAGCGGTGCGTCCAGCGGTAGCGGCCGTCCTTGCGCGTCTTGCGGTGTCGAACGTCCGCCAGCCGCCCGACTCGCGCACCTGGATCGTGATCGCGACGCCGCGCGCCGCTGCGCGCGTCGCGCACGAGGATGTCGACGGCCGCCCCGGCGATCGGCGCGCCCGCTTCGTTGACGAGACGCCCGGAGATCGTCGGCCGCGTCTCGTACCCGAGCCGGCGAACGCGCCTGCCACGGGTCCCGAAGCGGGCCGTGAGCTTCGCGCCGCGCGACGCCGGAGCCCCGTTCGGGCTGCCCACCGGGACGCTGCCGACCACCGTGATCGCGCCGCTGTGCGCGAGGGTCGTGTTGCCGGTGGCGTCGGCGACGAGGACCGAGAGGCTGTGGCGGCCGGGTGTGAGCGCGTCGGTGTTGAGCGTGACCAGGCCGCTGACCGAGGCGGGGCAGGGCTGCGTGTCGGCATACGAGGGGCGGCGGTCCGGGGCCACGCCGAGGTCCGCGCAACCGCCGCCGCCGGACGTGTCGAGCGTCTGCTCGCCCGCGATCGCGCCGTCGACGCCAGCACGCCCTTCTGCACGCCGCTGGCGGCGTCGGTGGCGGTCAGCGAGGCGGACTGCGCGCCGGTAAGGGTGCCGCCCGCCAGCAGCGGTCCGCCGGCCGAGCCGACGGCCGGCGCCACCGGGTCGTCGAGGAGCATGTCGGCTGCGAACACGTTGTAGACGGCGGAGGGCGCGGCGCCGGGGTTCGGGCCGCAGGGTCGCGCCGGCGGCGCCACCGCAGAAGGCGTTCCAGCGCACCTGGGTGATCTCCCGCAGATTGGACACGGCGACTTCGTTGGCGGCGGACAGCGGTGCAGACGGGTCGCCGCGCCCGCGGCAGCCGAGACCGCTGCTGCAGTCCGGCTCGACGAGGGTGGAGCCGTAGGTCGCCTTCGTGAACGGCGAGCCGCCCGACGACTGTCCGACCGCCTCATGGCGCCAGAGCCTGAAGCCGGCGATGGTCATGGCGGCCGGAGCGTCGAACAGCACGGCGGCGCCCTGGCCGGCCGTGTGGCTCGCCGTACCGCTGACGGTGGCGCTCATCGATCCGCCGGTCGCGCAGGTCTGCTTCGCCGACGTGTTCGGGCCGTTGCTCGTGTACGCGGTGTTGTCGGTCGACGCCGGCTGGGCGGCGTTCGGCCCGTAGGGGATGCGGCACAGGTACGCGTGGTAGGTCGCAGCGCTCGCCTGAGCCGCGCCGAGGAGCGACGCGAGAACGAGTAGCGCAGCGATGGCCATCCCGTGTCTCACGCGGAGATCCTGCCCACGGCAACGTCTCATCCTGACCTGCTCCCGGCTCGTCATGTGCTCCCCGCACGCGGCACGGTAATAGATTGCCGTCCCATGCTGCTCGACACCCTGTCAACGAAGGCGCTCACCGTGCGCACCCTGATCGGGTGCGGCATGTTCGGCCCGGCACGGCCCGACAAGCTCGTCCGCGCGATCAAGGCGATCAAGGACTGGGGACCGACGACGGCCGCCGGCTTCACCGCGTCGTCGATCCGCTACCCGAACGACGTCGCGATCATCGACGAGGCCGGCACGCTGACGTTCGGCGAGGTCCACCGGCGCACGAACGCGCTCGCACACGCGTGGAGCGACGAGGGGATCGTCGAGGGCGACAACGTCGCGCTGCTGTGCCGCAACCACCGCGGCTTCGTCGAGGCGATGGTCGCCTGCTCCAAGCTCGGCGCCCACGCGCTGTTTCTCAACACGGCCTTCGCCGCGCCGCAGCTCGCCGAGGTCTGCGCGCGCGAGCAGCTCCGCGCGATCGTCTACGACGAGGAGTTCGAGCAGCTCATCGCCGGCGCCGCGCCCGGCGCGCGCCGCTTCGTCGCCTGGACGGATTGGCCAGACAGCGGCCGGCCGCCCGCCGGCGCCGACCTGCTCGAGCCGCTGATCGAGCGCGGCGACCCGCGCGATGTCGTGGTGCCGGCGACGAAGGGCAAGATCGTGATCCTCACGAGCGGCACGACCGGCGCGCCGAAGGGCGCCAACCGCAAGCAGCCCGAGACGCTCGACCCGATCGCCGGGCTGATCGAGAAGATCCCGCTGCGCGCCCGCGAGCGCACGCTGATCGCGGCGCCGCTCTTTCACTCCTGGGGGCTGGCGCACTTCATCCTCGCCATCGGGCTGTCGTCGACGCTCGTCCTGCGCCGCCGCTTCGACCCGCAGGACACGCTGAGCGCGATCGACGAGCACGGCGCGACCGCGCTGATCGTCGTCCCCGTGATGCTGCAGCGCATCCTCGAGCTGGGCCCGAAGACCGTCAGCCGCTACGACACCGGCTCGCTGCGCGTGATCGCCGCCAGCGGCTCGGCGCTGCCGGGCGAGCTGGCGACGAAGGTCATGGACACGTTCGGCGACGTCCTCTACAACCTCTACGGGTCGACGGAGGTCGCCTGGGCGACCATCGCGACCCCGGAGGACCTGCGCACCGCGCCCGGCACCGCCGGCCGCCCGCCGCGGGGGACGGTCGTGCGCCTCTACGACGCCGACGACCAGGAGGTGGGTCCGGGCGAGACGGGGCGCATCTTCGTCGGCAACGAGCTGTGCTTCGACGGCTACGCCGGCGGCGGCCACAAGGCCCTCATCGACGGCCTGCTGTCCTCCGGCGACGTCGGGCACTTCGACGCCGGCGGGCGCCTGTTCGTCGACGGCCGCGACGACGAGATGATCGTGTCGGGCGGCGAGAACGTCTTTCCACGCGAGGTCGAGGACACGATCGCCTGCCTGGAAGGGGTCGAGGAGGTCGCGGCGATCGGCGTCGAGGACGCCGACTTCGGGCAGCGCCTGCGCGCGTTCGTCGTCGTCGGCGGCGACGCGACGATCTCCGCGCAGGACGTCAAGGCGCACGTGAAGGCCAACCTCGCGCGCTACAAGGTGCCGCGCGACGTCATCTTCCTCGACCAGCTGCCGCGCAACGCCACGGGCAAGGTGGTCAAGCGCGAGCTCGCACAGCACAGCTGACGCCGGCCGCGCGGGCGGGCGGTCTCGAATACCGTCCGCAGAGCGACGACGATTCGACACAGCCGCCGCGCGCCCACCGCAGCGCGGGCCCAGCACACCGCAGCGCTAGCCTTGATGGAGCCATGGCCCCCCGCACCGACAGCTTCGATCTCGGTCGCCTGCGGCTGACGACCGGCGAGGGCCGCCGGCTCGAGCTCGAGGTCGCCCTGGACCCGCTGCAGTTCGGCGGCGAGACGTACGCCGTGACCCCCCACGCGGTCGACGCGATCCTCGACATCTCACGCACGACGCACCACGGCTATGCGCTGCGGCTGCGCTTCGACGCGTCGCTGCAGGGGCCGTGCATGCGCTGCCTGGAACCCGCTCGCCCCGAGATCTCCGTCGACAGTCGCGAGGTCGATCAGCCCGGCGACGTCGAGGAGCTGCGCAGCCCCTACGTCTCGGACGAGGTGCTCGACGTGCACGGCTGGGCGCGCGACGCGCTGGCGCTGGCGCTGCCCGTTCAGCTGCTCTGCCGCGCCGACTGCGCCGGGCTGTGCGCGATCTGCGGCACCGATCTCAACACCGCCGGACCCGAGCACGTGCACGAGCGCGAGCCCGACCCGCGCTGGGCCAAGCTCGGCGAGATCAGATTCGAGTAGGCCGGCCGGCGCGGAGGTTCCCCGCGCTCCAGGCGTCCTCGTCGGGCTCGGGAGGCAGCGCCGCCGGCGGCGTCGCGTAGGGCACGGCGGACGCCGAGCCACGGTCGATCCGCTCGAGGTCGGCGTGCGCCGCGACGAGCGGACGGATTGGACGGATGGGTCCGATGGCGTGCGCGAGCTCGACGTGCGCGGCGTCGTCGAACAGATCGCGGTAGCCGCCCGTGCCCTTCGGCTCGAAGTTCACGTCGATGTCGACGTAGCGCGTGATGAACGAGCACGGCGCGACCTCGCGCAGGTCCATGCGGCGGTAGTCGAACTGCGCCTGCGCTGGGGTTCCGGCGATCCCGAGCTCGGCGTCCATCGCCTGCAGCGCGGAGTTGAGGCGCTCGACGTTGCGCCCGTAGGCGCCGGGCACGATCGCCAGGCCGGCGACGAAGCCGCCCTGGTCGTGGATCGCGTGGGCGACGTCGCCGATGACGACGAGCTCGACATCGTGCTCGGCGAGCGTGCGCAGGGACTCCAGCAGCGTGGGATCGAGCTCGAGGGGGCTCATGCGCATATCGTTCGCGCACGAGCGCGCCACTCCTCCCCGATCGGGCAGGTCCGCAGCGGGCACGACGGCGCGCTGCGCTAGTCTTCCGCAGCCATGGCTGTCCCCAAGCAGAAGCAGTCGCACGCCCGCACCGCGCAGCGCCGTGCCCAGCACAAGATGGCCGCTGCGGTCTACAACGCCTGCCCGCAGTGCCACAGCCCCCGCCGCCCGCACCGCGTATGCCCGGTGTGCGGCCACTACGCCGGTCGTGAGGTCGTCGCGCCGACGGCGCACGACCACCACGACCACTAGATGATGACCGACTCCGGATTCGGCGCCGCGCGGATGACCCGCGCGCACGCCAATCCGGACTCGATCATCTGAGGCTGGCCGGCGCATGCCGGCCGTACGCATCCCGGCGTTGACCGACCGCTCGGACGGGCACCTTCCGGTGCAGCCGGCTCACGTTCCGGTCGTCGCCGTCGATGCCAACGGCGCCGACCTCGGCCCTGCCGAGGTCGCCGCGGGCGCGAACCTCGCCGCCGCGCAGGGCGTGCGAATCCTGCTGTTCGGCGCGGCCGCCGAGCTCGGCGCCGCCGGCGCCGGGATCGAGGTCATCGACGCGCCGCTGTCGATCGCCAAGGAGCCCAATCCCGCCGTCGCCGCGCGCGCCAATCCGGAGTCCTCGATCGTGTGCGCCGCCCGTGCCGTCGCCGCGGGCGACGCCGACGCGCTCGTCTCGGCGGGCGCGACCGGCGCCGCGCTGGCCGCGGCGCTGTTCAACATCAAGCGCGACCGCGGGATCCTGCGCCCCGCGCTGGCGGCGACGATCCCCGTCCCGGGCGCGCCCGTGACGCTCGTCGACGTCGGCGCGAACACCGAGGTGCGCGCCGAGCACCTCGTCCAGTTCGCGTTCATGGGCGCGGCGCTCGCGCAGGTCGTCCACGGCGTCGAGGAGCCGCGCGTGGCGCTGCTGTCCGTCGGCGAGGAGGAGACGCGCGGCTCGCCGCTGACGATCGACGTCCACGCGCGCCTGGCGGCGATCCCGGGGCTGAACTTCGTCGGCAACATCGAGGGCCATGCGCTCGTCGAGGGCACGGCCGACATCGTCGTGACGGACGGCTTCACCGGCAACGTCGCCCTGAAGGTCATGGAGGGCGTCTCGGACAAGATGATCGCCCTGCTCAAGCAGACGGCGACGTCGTCGACGCGCGCGAAGGCCGGTGGGCTGCTGATGGCTCCCGCCCTGCGCGCGTTTCGCGACGAGATCCATCCCGAGCTCGCCGGCGGCGCCTACCTGCTCGGCCTGCGCAAGCTCGGCGTCGTCGGCCACGGGCGCTTCACGAGCCGCGGCTTCGCCGCGGCGATTCTGCTCGCCGCGCGCGGCGTCACCGGCGACGTCACCGGCCGCACGCACGACGCGCTGGAGCGCGCCGGCGCGCTGCGCAAGCCGGGTGGCGCGCTGTCCGGGGCCGCGAATACGGTATCCGCGCAATGACCCGGGAAGAAGTCTTCGCGCTGATCCAGGCGCACCTCGTCGACGAGCTGGAGGTCGATCCCGCGCGGATCGACGACAGCACGAACTTCCGCGTCGACCTCGAGGCCGACTCGCTGGACCTCTACACGCTCGTGCAGGAGCTCGAGGACTTCTACGGCGTGAAGATGTCCGACGAGCAGGCGGCGAAGATCGTCACGGTCGGCCAGGCGGTGGACTTCGTCCTGGCGAACGCTGCCGTCCACGAGCCCTCTGAGCCCTGAAGCTCCTCAACGATCTCCTCCAGGAGCTGCCGGAGCATCTGTACCGGCAGGTCTTCACGCACGCGTCCTGGACCGAGCGCCGCAGCGACTCCTACTCGCGGCTGGCCTTTCTCGGCGACTCCGTGCTCGGTCTCGCCGTGACGTCGCACCTGTACCCGCGCCTGGAGGCCGAGCGCTTCGGCGCGGGGCGGCTGACGAAGATCCGCGCGCAGAGCGTCTCGGGCGTCTCCTGCCGCGCCGTCGCCGAGCGCCTGGGCGTGCCCGACAAGCTGCGCGCGACCGCGCCGGCCGGGATCGGCCAGAGCGCCGATGCGCTCGTGGAGACCGAGCGCGTGCTGGCCTCCGTGATCGAGGCGGTGATCGGCGCCTGCTACCTGCACGCCGGCTACGAGCGCACCGCGGCGGCGGTCGTCGACGCCTTCGGGCCGGAGATCAACAACGCGCTGGACAACCCCGTCGACTTCAAGTCCACGCTGCAGGAGCGCCTGGCGCGCCGCGCGGAGACCGTCGAGTACACGATCGCGTCGGAGGACGGCCCGCCGCACGATCGCACCTTCCAGGTCGTCGCGAAGGTCGCCGGCGCGCCGATCGGCCGCGGCGCCGGCCGCTCCAAGAAGCATGCCGAGCAGGAGGCCGCGCGGATCGCGCTGGAGACGCTGGAGCCGATGCAGGCCGCCGAGCCTGCCGAAGGGGCGTGACAATGGTGATCGCGTGCACCTGAGATCGGTCACCCTCAAGGGCTTCAAGTCCTTCCCCGACCGTACGAAGCTCGACTTCGGGCCGGGTGTGTCGGTCGTCGTCGGCCCCAACGGGTCGGGCAAGTCGAACATCACCGATGCGGTGCTGTGGGCGATGGGCGAGCAGTCGCCGCTCGCGGTCCGCGGCCAGTCGATGCGCGACGTCATCTTCGGCGGCGGCCGCGGCGTGCGGGCGCGCAGCGCCGCCGAGGTCGAGATCGTCATCGACAACGGCGACGGCGGCGTCGACGTGCCGATGGGCGAGATCTCGATCCTGCGCCGCCTCGATCGCGCCGGCGAGGGCGAGTACCGCCTCAACGGCGCGAAGTGCCGGCTCGTCGACGTGCTGGAGATCCTGTCCGACACGGGCCTGGGCAAGGAGATGCACTCCGTCGTCTCGCAGGGCCGCGTCGAGTCGATCGTCACCTCCAAGCCGAAGGACCGCCGGCTGCTGATCGAGGAGGCCGCCGGCCTGGGCAAGCACCGCAAGCGCCGCCGCCGCGCCGAGCTCAAGCTCGAGCGCACGCAGGACAACCTCGATCGCGCACTCGACGTCGAGCGCGAGGCGCGCTCGCGGCTGCGTCCCCTCAAGCGCCAGGCCGAGGCGGCGGAGCTGCACCAGCGCCTGGAGCGTCAGTCCGTGGAGGCGCGCTGGGAGCTCGTGCGCGATCTCGCGCGGGCGCGCCGCGCCGAGCTGAGCACCGCCGAGGCTGTCGCGACCGCTGCGCGCGCGGCGCGCGAGGAGGCGCAGGTCGCGCTGAACGCGATCGCCGCCCGGCGCCAGGCGGCCGAGCAGGCGATGGCCCAGCGCAGCGAGCAGCGCGAGGCGTTCGCGCAGCGTGTCTATCGCGCGCGCTCGGCCGGCGAGCGCGTCGAGCTGCGCCTGGAGCGCACGCGCTCGACGGCCGAGGACCTGCAGGAGCGCGCCGAACGCCGCACCCACGAGCTGCGCGCGCTGCAGGCGCTCGCCGTCGCCGAGGGCGAGGCCGCCTCGGCCGCGGGCGAGCAGCGGATCGCGGCGCTCGAGACCGAGCTCGAGCAGCTCGCCGTCGATCACGCGGCGCAGCTCGAGCGCGAGGTCGCGGGGCTCGAGCAGGCGCGCGCGGCGGCGGGCTGCGCGACCGAGGAGGGGCAGGTGCGCGTCGACGCGGCACGCGCGCTGCTGGCATCGGCCAGCGCCGGCGCGGAGTCCGTCCGTGCCCGGCGCCGCGAGGCCGACCGTGCGATGGAGGCCGCGCGCCGCGAGGCGGCGCGTGTCGGCGCCGAGCTCGCGGCCTGCAACCAGTTTCTGCGCACGCGCTCGGCGGCGGGCGCGGCCGGCGCGTCCGCCGGCCCCGGCGGCGCGTCCGGGCTGCGCTCGCTCGCCGACACGCTCGACGTCGCGCCCGGCTACGAGCGCGCGGTCGCCGCGGCGCTCGGCGGCCTGTTGCGCGCGTCGCTGGCCGAGCGCGTGCTCGACGGCAGCCAGCTGCTCGACGCGGCGGGCAGCGACGGCGGCCGCGTCCTGATCGTCGACTCGCTCGCCCCCGGCCCGGCGCCGGCGGAGAACCCGCCCGCGCCCGGCGCACGGCACCTCGGGCAGTTCATCGGCGGCGACGAGCGCGTGCTCGCGACGGCGCAGCGCCTGCTGTCCAACGCCTGGCTCGTCGAGGAGATCGAGCAGCTGCCGCCCGGCTTCAGCGGGGTCGCCGTGACCCGCGCCGGCCGCGTCTGGCACGGCCGGCGGCGCGAGATGCGCCAGGCGCCGGAGGGCGGCGAGGAGCGCGTCCTGGCCGAGCGCAACCGCCGCGAGGAGCTGATCGCCGCCAGCCAGGACGCCCTGCAGGCCGAGCAGGCGGCGCGCGCCGCCTGCCGGTCCGCCGACGGCGAGGTCATCGCCGCCGACGCGTCGCGCGAGCAGGCCGATCGCGGTCTGCGCGAGGCAGCGCAGGCGCTGACCGTGGCGACGGAGGAGGCGCGCCGCGCGGGCTGGCTCATCGAGCAGCGCCGCGCCGCGCCGCAGGAGGGCGCGTCGGCGGTGCGGCGCGGCCAGATCGAGGGCGAGCTCGCGGCCGAGCGGCGCGCCGTCCAGCGCGCCGAGCGCGAGCGCGCCGAGCGCGCCCGCCGGATCGAGCACCTGCGCGCGCGCGTCGGCGCCGACCGCGCGCTCGCGCCGCAGGCGGAGCGCCTGGCGGCGGCGCTCGAGCAGGTCGCCGGCACGATCGGCGCGCGCGTCGCAGCGCTCGAGGCGCAGCTCGCCGCCGGCCGTGCTGAGGGCGAGGGCCTCGCCGCCCAGCTGCGCGCCTGCGCGTCGGAGGAAGCGCAGATCCAGGCGCAGCTGCGCGAGCGCGGCGAGGCGGTCACGAGCGCCGAGGTCCGCGCGCAGCAGGCGCGCGACCAGAACGCCGACGCCGATCACGAGCTCGCCCTGCTCGCCGAGCAGCTCGGGCTGACCGCCGAGCCCGCCGAGCAGCCGCTCGAGCCCGCCCAGGCGCAGGCGCTGCACGAGCGCATCGAGCGCCTGCGCCGCCGCCGCGAGCAGCTCGGCCCGGTCAACCCGCTGGCCAAGGACGAGTACGACCAGGCGCTCGCGCACGTCACCGAGCTCGAGCGCCAGCGCGAAGACCTCGAGACGGCCCTGCGCGAGCTGCGCACGCTGATCCGCGACACCGACCGCCAGATCGACGAGACGTTCGACGAGACCTTCCAGGCGGCTGCGCGCAACTTCGAGGAGCTCGCCGCGAAGCTGTTTCCCGGCGGTCGCGGGCGGCTGCGGCTCGTCAAGGACGAGCAGCACATCAGCGGCTTCGCCGGCCAGCCCGCCGCGGGCGAGGACGCGACCGAGCCCGACGCCGACGACGTCGCCGAGGCCGAGCTCGGCGGCCAGGAGGAGGAGGTGCTCGGCGTCGAGATCGAGATCACCCCTGCGGGGAAGTCGATGAAGCGCCTGACGCTGCTCTCCGGCGGCGAGAAGTCGATGACCGCGATCGCCTTCCTCTTTGCGGTCTTCCTCGCCAAGCCGTGCCCGTTCTACGTCCTCGACGAGGTCGAGGCGGCGCTCGACGACCCGAACATCACGCGCTTTCTCGAGCTGCTGCGCACGTACGCCGACCGCGCGCAGTTCATCGTCGTCACCCACCAGAAGCGCACGATGGAGGCCGCCGACACGCTGTACGGCGTCTCGATGGGCGACGACGGCGTCTCGAAGGTCATCTCGCGCCGGCTGCCCCCCGAGCAGCCGGCGGCGGAGGCCGCGAGCGCCGGCGCCGGGGCGGCGTAGGGGCGTCGGCATGCAGGTCGGCGCCGCAACCCCGGCCGACCTCGCCAGGCTGCTGCCCCTGATCGCCGACTACCAGGGCTTCTACGCCGGCCGCCCGCGCGGCGACGACCACAACGCGGCCTTCTTCGGGCGCTTCATCGCGCCGAGCGCGCACGGCATGATCATCGGCGCGTTCGAGGACGCCGCGGGGGAGCCGCCGGCCGGCTACGCCTGCCTGTACTGGACCTTCTCGTCGGTGTCGGCGACCGACGTCGTGCTGCTCAACGACCTCTACGTGCGTCCCGAGCGGCGCGGCGGCGGCGTGGGGGAGGCGCTGCTGGCGGCCGCCGTGCAGGTCTCCCGTGACCGCGGCGCCTCGCACGTGCGCTGGTTCACGAGCACCGACAACCACGCGGCGCAGCGCCTCTACGAGCGCGTCGGGGCGCAGCGCTCGGCATGGTTCGAGTACGAGATCCAGACGGCGAGTCCGAGGTAGGGTCGCCGCATGGAGTTCGACCACGCCTTCTCCGTCTCCGCGCCGATCGACGCGGTCTGGACGACGATCACCGACATCGAGCGCGTCGCGCCCTGCCTGCCCAACACCCGCGTGAAGGGGCGCGCCGGCGCCGACAGCGTCGATGTCGAGATCACGGCCGCCGTCGGTCCGTTCGAGCTCACGGCCGAGGGCAACATCACGCTCGCCGAGCGCGACGACGCAGCGCGCCGCGCGGTGCTGCAGGTCGTGGCCGACGATCCCGACGGCGACCAGCTCGCCGAGGCGACGGTGACGATCGTGCTGACCCAGGAAGGCGACACGACCGACGGCGCGGTGCATTCCAGCGTCGACGTCGGCGGGATCGCGACGCTCGTCGCGGAGGAGACGCTCGACCAGGCGGCCGGCAGCACGCTGCGGACGTTCGCCGCCAACCTCGAGGCGCTGCTGCGTCGGGCGCCGGACCCGGGCTGACCGTCCGGCCCCCCGCGCCGGACGTCAGCTGCCGCTGACGCCGAAGCCGATCAGCACGATCGCCAGCACGATGCCGGCCACGAGCAGGACGGTTCCGATGATGCGTGTGTCACGAACGTTGAGGGAGGAGTCGATGTAGGAGACATCTTCATAGGCGGTGCTGTGCGAGAGATGGAGGCTTGTTGGCCCTCCAGCGTCGGCCCTGCGGGGGCGGGCGCTAAACC